>ENA-ORXM01001154-ORXM01001154.1-marine-metagenome-genome-assembly--contig:-NODE-1154-length-38760-cov-4.392653_pt1 | contig 38760 bp, 40 predicted proteins | sample MGYA00237867_ERZ511480 | MGnify/ENA primary metagenome ERZ511480 (study PRJEB26309, sample SAMN06266103) | marine metagenome | isolation source: Algal blade | place: United Kingdom:Sidmouth, United... | reverse complement strand
ATTTCGCCCCTACAGGGCTTGCTTAAACTCTTCAACTATAACAACTACCCAAGTGTCGCCCCTCTGGGGCTTGGCTCGTCTGCATCAATTAAGTTTATATACAACGTCAACAAATATTTCTACTCTAATGGTCATTTTTTCATTTTAAGATCAACTCACAACTCACAACTCTAAAATCTCAACTCTTAATTCTCAATCCTTGGCTCTTGTATCTTTCACACTCCGAGGTCCCTTAAGTGAGCGATTATTTAGAACTTAGTGAGATAATCCCCTACTTCTCTAATTGAAATTGTCCTTATTCAACTCTTTGAGCATTTGCACATCATTTAGATCTTTTGGTCGACCGGCCTTGAGCTTGGTATCAATAAGATCTTTTAACCCAATTACTCGAAAACGATTTACTTTATTTGGTCCTAACGTGTGTGTTTCACTTCGTTCCCAGGCCTTATCAAATTCTAATATTGAGGAGTAGTGAGTAATTAACTCAACGGTGAAAGAGTCTGGTGAAAATTTAAATGAAATATTTTGTTTACCCTTAATTACACGTTCAGGAAAAGATTCAATTTCATAACCCATTTCTTTCATTACGGGTATTAATCTATTTATATTAATCTCAGTAGGTTCTATCCAGAAATCTACATCAGCTGAATGTCTTTGATAACCGTGTAAATTAACAGCACCACCACCAACCATTAGCATTCGAACGTTATACTCATTACAAAGCTTAAGAAATTCTATTATCTCACTATCAAAGAGTTCTTTCATTTTTCCTTTTTACAATGAAAGAATGTTTTGGATAGTCAGAATTCTGGTTATAGAATGAATTTGATAGAGTAATCAATTTTAAAAATCGATTGAATCGTTGAGCGGGTGTTAATGAAAGAAATTCTTTCTTCTGTTCAATATTAGACTCCTCCTTTGTTTGAAATTTAACTTGCATGAGCGTTTATTTAGACTTTTATCTTTTGTAAAAGGTTGAGTCGATTTTATTGAATCCTAAAAATACAAATTCTATTGAGTTGCAATTGTTTAGATAAAAAATTATTTTTCAATAAATACAATAATATGAAACACCTCTTACCTCTTATTTTAGTAGGTTGTCTAAGCCTCATATAATCCGCAAAGAAACTCAATACAATTAGCTTCATTTGTAAATAGCTAAGGACGATAGAAGAGATCAACCGCTTTGTCTAATTTTTCATGTGCCTTAACTACATCTGGTGGCTTGTCAAAGAATGGTTAACCCTAAGCTCTCTAGGGCTTTGCTTGTGAGTGGTGTCAGCAAACAGCATTTCAGGAGACCTAACCTTGTCCCACAAAAAAAGCCATCCGTTTAAACGAATGGCTTTTGTAAATGTTTAAAATTACAGGTTATGCCTCTTCCTCTTCTTCGCCAAATGGAACGAGAATTCGAGCGCAATTTTCACACTGAATAATGCGCTTCATCATACCAATTTCTACTTGCACTTGTGGAGGAATTGAACTGTAACACCCGCCACATGCATTTCTGGATACGGTTGCAATGGCAAGACCATTTCTGTATTTATTACGAATGCGGTTATACGCTTTTAGTAATCGTGGTTCAAGATTTTTAATCAACTTTTCACGCTCCTTATCAAGCTTTTTCTCGTCTTTTTCAGTCTTTTTAATAATTTCACCGAGTTCAACTTTTTTTGTCTTCAACGCATCTTCACGTTTTTCAATGAGCTCACGAGACTGTTCTAAATAAGCTTCTTTTTTCTCAATCTCATCATTTGCCTCGCGAATGCGCTTATCTGCAATTTGTATTTCAAGATTTTGAAGCTCAATTTCTTTTGTTAATGCATCAAACTCACGGTTATTCTTTACATTATTTTGTTGCTTTGTATACCGCTCAATGAGTGCATTCGATTCTTTTTTCAAGTTTTGCTTGTCTGTAATCGCTTGCTTAAAGTTATCAACTTCGCCTTGCAAACGCTCTACACGGGTGTGTAAGCCTTCAATTTCATCTTCAAGATCAGCAACCTCCATAGGCAATTCACCTTTAAGTCGCTGAATTTCATCAAAACGTGTATCAAGTTGTTGTAACGTATAGAGTTGTTCCAATTTATCTTCTAAAGGAACAGTTTTCGCTTTTGTAGCCGCCATCTATAAAGTTTTTATGGGATTGGTTTTCAATTCTGAAAAATGGACGGCAAAGTTACCATACTTTTTTGTGATTATTTCATGAAATATTTCGGGCGTAAACTGTTCGCTTTCAAAGTGCCCAATGTCGGCAATTACAATATTGCCGTCGGCATCAAAAAATTCATGATATTTAAAATCTGCAGATACATACACATCAGCATTTTTTGCGATTGCGTTAGGCAATAAAAAACTACCAACACCACCACACACGGCCACAGTGTTTACTTGCTTATTTAGCAGTTGGGTATGGCGTAAACAATCGCAATTAAACACGGTTTTAATGTGTTGTAGAAATGCCTGTTCATGCATTGGTTGTTCAAGTTCACCTATCAATCCGCTGCCAATTTCTTGATTTACATTATTTAGGGGAACAACGTAATAAGCAACTTCTTCATAAGGGTGCGCTTTTTTTAATGCCGCAACAACCGATTGCTGTAAATGAACAGGTAAGATCACCTCAATTTTGGTTTCTCTTTCGGTTTGCAAGCTGCCTTTTTTGCCATAAGTAGGTTGTGCTTCATCGTTGCCTAAAAACGTGCCATTGCCTTCACTATTAAAACTGCAACTACTGTAATTGCCAATTTCACCTGCGCCGGCAGCAAACAACGCCTTTCGCACAGTGTCAGCGTGTTCTACAGGCACAAATGTCTGCAATTGGCTGAGGGTTTGCTGTTTTGGTTTTAAAACACGGGTGTTTTTTAAGCCAATTTTTTCGGCAATTTTTTTATTCACGCCATGCCACATGTTATCTAAGTTTGTGTGGCTTGCATACAAGGCAATGTCGTTTTTAATTGCCTTTATTACTGTACGTTCTACATAGTTTTTTCCTGTAAGTGATTTTAGCCCAGTAAACACAATTGGGTGATGCGCTACAATGAGGTTACAACCTTTTTCAATTGCTTCATCAACAATTGCTTCTGTACAGTCTAGGCTTAGGAGTGCGCCCGTGCAATCCCAGTCTTTGTTACCCGTAATCAAGCGCGCATTGTCATAGGGTTCTTGATATATTGGCGGAGCAAACTCCTCTATTTCATGAATAATGTGGCTAATTGTAGGCATATAAACCGTTTGCTCAAAGATAAGAAGAGCATACTCTACCTAATAATTTGTGAGATCTGTGAAATAAATCAAAGTAACTCAAGGTCCGAAACCCGTTTCTCGATAGAATTTACTAGTTTGTCCCCACAACCAAAATCTCTTTTTTGAGCAAATTAATTGCTGGCAAATATTTCTTTCCGTCATGTTCCGATAATTCGGTAGCGGTCTGTATTGAAACCATTGCTTCTTTGTTTTTTCCTAACTTGTATTGGAACAATGACAATAAATCATAGGTTTCTACAGACTTGTTTTTTTCTGCATAGTCAAGGAAACATGCATAGGTGCTGGCGAGCAACTCTTCATCATCATTATAAAATAACATATTTAGAAAGGCATCTTCAAAGAGCAATTTATCTGCCATTTGCGGGTAAATTGAAATGACCTTACAATCAAGACTTTTACTTGCTGTTGCTGACGTTTTATTTACGATTAAGGTAGATTTCAACGCATGCTTTTTTTGTAGGTAAACAACCAGTTCATCAAGGTTCTCAACTTCAAACTTTTTTAATTTATCGGTTGTGTTTCTAAAACTCTCATCGTGTAAGACAAAGAGAGCATAGGCAACTTTTTCCTGCTTGGCGGTATTCAACTGATTAAAAGATGTGTGTGTAAGAAATTTATCTATGTTTTTTCTTGTGACGTTTGGCAGTAAATCGAAAAATAATTGGGTTTGTATTGGGGTGTTCACTTCATTTTTTTCGAGATATGTATTACCTAACTCATTTAAGAAAACCACTCCGCCCTTTTCAGATTCTGTTTTTAAAAACTCATAAATTGAGTCATCGGTTTGCTTTTTTACCTCGCGTCTACCGTCGAAAATATTATAAACGCCAGCTTCTGTATGTTTAGCAGAATACTTATAGAGTGTTAGCGCATCCATAAATCCGGGTTGGGTCTCTAAAATATTGCCTTCCGCATCTAGAATCAACAGGGTTGGGTAAGCACTTACTCCAAGCCGATTCTTTACGCTCGGATTTCGATCACCGTCAATCTTCAGATTGATGAAGTTCGTATTCATGAAATTTGCAATTGTAGCATCGGAAAAAGTTTCTCTTTCCATCATTTTACATGGCCCACACCAGCTTGCCATTACATCAACAAAAATTAGCTTTTGTTGTGCGGCGGCTAATGCCTTGGCTTGCTCAAAAGAAGAAATGAATTGAACTTGCGATTGGGCTATTTGCCCCACACTTAGGCAGAGCGTTATCAGTAAAAGGGTTAGATAGTTGTTCATGAGATAAAATTATGAAAAAAAAGAAATGAAAGCAACTACTCTACAACTAAATTGGAGCGTGCATGATCAGTTCTATATCGATGGCATGAGATAAATCATTTCCCCCCAATCAGCAAAAATGGCAGTCAAATCACTCAGGTGAGGTTTTTGCAATTCATGCTTGTGTTACTTTACAAAAACAAGGTGTGAGTCTGCTTCGTAAAATTTTTGGGTTTCCCATCGCCATTATTTGGTGGCTTGTGAGCAGTATTAGAAACACACTGTTTAATTGGGACGTGTTTACCTCACAACAGTTTGACCTTCCCGTTATTGGCGTTGGCAACCTCTCCATGGGTGGCAGCGGAAAAACGCCTCACACAGAATACCTGCTAGAACTGCTGCACGACAATCATCCCGTAGCTGTGTTAAGTAGAGGCTATAAGCGCAAAACAACAGGATATATGTTCGCCTCCACCCAATCTACAGTAAAACAAATTGGCGATGAGCCATTACAATTTAAACTAAAATACCCTCAAGTTCCAGTGGCGGTTAGTGAAAGCCGTGTGCTTGGCATTCCACAATTATTAATTGACGCTCCAAATACAGAAGTAATTCTCCTCGATGATGTGTTTCAACACCGCTCCGTAAACCCCGGCCTACAAATCTTACTCACCGACTTTCACGCGCCATATACTTCTGACTTCGTTTTCCCATCTGGAAACCTGCGTGAATCTAGGCAAGGAGCGAAACGGGCAGATATCATTATTGTTACAAAATGCCCGATCGATCTTTCTCAAGAACAGCGACAACAATTCATTGATCGAATTTCTCCCGAGCCACAACAATCTGTTTTTTTTACCTGCTTTCATTATGGGCAACCATATTCTTTATACAACCCAGACCATAGGTTGCAAGATACCGACCAAGAATTATTGTTGGTAACCGGCATTGCAAAACCTGAGTACTTACAATCGTACGTGGCTTCGGCATATGGGGCAGCATACTTAAAACAGTTTGCCGACCACTACCAATTTGAACAAAGAGATTTGCAAAGTATAAAAGAAACGTACGACAACTTGGGGAGCGTGAAAAAATCAATCTTGGTCACCGAAAAAGATGCGGTGAAACTATCAACTTTCTCAAAAGACTTGCAAAACATGCAATTACCTGTTTTTGTACAACCAATTCGCGTTCGTGTGTTGTTTAATGAGCAGGAGAGGCTGAATAAAGAAGTAATTAACTTCGTTGAAAATTTCTATAATGCCCACACTTCCTGAACAGATACAAGAAACACTTTCCTTTATTCGCCAAAAAACAGACTTTGTTGCTGAGGTTGGTATTATTCTCGGTTCAGGCTTATCATCTTTAGCCAACGATATTGATGTGACGGCTAGTTTCAACTATACCGATTTGCCAAATTTTCCCGTATCAACGGTAAAAGGGCATGGCAAACAGATGATTCTCGGTAAATTAGAAGGCAAACACGTTGTTGCATTTACCGGTCGGTTTCACTATTATGAAGGCTACACGATGCAGCAAGTCACCTTTCCGGTTCGTATGGCCAAGGCGTTAGGTGCTTCGCATTTATTTGTTTCGAATGCATCTGGCAGTACGTCGCCACAAATTCTCACCGGAGATTTAGTTGTGATTCGTGACCACATCAATTTCACTGGAGATAATCCACTCATCGGCCCAAACCACGATGAACTCGGCATCCGCTTTCCTGATATGCTTCATACCTACAACCTAGAACTGAATAAAAGCGTACTGAAGCGTGCAGAGCAACTTGGCATTCGCATTCATGAAGGTGTGTATGTTGGTGTGAAAGGACCAAATTTAGAAACACCTGCTGAATACCAAATGTTTTACAGAATGGGTGCAGATCTTATCGGTATGTCAACAGTGCCTGAGGTGATTGTTGCCGTTCATGCCGGCCTAACTGTCTTTGGCATTTCTGTAGTTTGCGATCAAGGGTATCCTCCATCTGCCTTGCAGGTAACAACACACGAAAGTGTGGTGAATGTGGCGCAAGAAAAAACCCCTGATATGTTAAAACTCGTAAAATATGCGTTAACACAGGTGTAGATGAGGAAAAGTGGAGGCAGGTTACTGTTGTTTTTGTTGTTATTAATTGCTGTGCAAGAAGCCAGTGGGCAAGTGCTGCGTCGTGATCGTGATGCCGGTCAGTTGCCTCCAAGTGACCGAAACGATGAATTTAATCCCTTTGCAGAAGGCATTGATAGTTTAGATGGTGAACCAAGCGATACAACCAGAGGAGACCTAATTGCCCAAAATACAGACACCATTAATTTTGTGAAAGTGGTTCGCCGCTATGACTTGAATATTGAGCCAACTGCACCAGTACTTTCTCTTGACAGCGTACACCATTATCAACCCGTTAACCGCACCCTTGAGCCAAGTATTAACTTAGGGAATAATGGGTTGCCTATTCTTCGGCTTACTAAGCAATTTAACTACTCTTCTTCTCTAAATTTGGGCTTCGACAAGCATGATTTATATCAATATCAAAATAATGATATTGATTACTATAGAGCACAACGGCCATTTACTCGCCTTAAATATGTAACCGGTACGGAGCGCGAAAACAATTTTGAGTTTGAACACACCCAAAACTGGGGGCGTGGTTTAAACGTTGGCGTTCAATATGAGCGACTGGTTTCTGAGGGCTTTTATGATAACCAAGACATTGACCATAGAAATTTTGCTTTACACGGTTGGTATCAAGGTAAGAGGAAGCATTTCAATTCTATGGCGCATTTTATTACCAACAAATACTTGAATGGCGCAAATGGAGGTATCGTGCCGTTCTTGCAGTATTACGGGAATGAAAATTTTGACCAACGAAGAAACATTCCTGTTCGCCTTAGCCAGGCTGAGCGACGAATGGAAGGCAGCGGTTTACACTGGCAAAACAGTTATGATTTTGGTAAGAATATTCCCGTTAAAATTAATGACACCATTAGTGACACACAAATTATTCCTCGATTTCGTGTGCAGCACACCTTCCAAATAAAAAGCTCTCTAAACAATTTCACTCTGCCATACCTTGATTCAATCTATTTTGATGATGTATTTGTTGCTGATACGCTACTTACTACTGACAGCCTAGATTATCGAAATTTAAGTAATGAGTTTAGAATAAAGTGGTTGGGAAATAAACTTGGCGATAGCACAACACTGGTGCGTCAAAATTTTCTTGCCGATGCTTTTGCACGGTTTTCTACCATTGATGTGGAACAGCGTTTAGGTCAAACTGATTCGTTCACCGACTTGGCTGTTGGAGGTAGTTTCCGTTCTAATCCGTTAGATAGCCCGAAGATAATTTACAAAGCTGAGGGTGCCTATCATTTATTTGATTACCGGGCGGGCGACTACTTTGCTAGGGGTGAGGCAGGCTTCGATTTAAACTTTACAGGCAGCTTGGTCGGCTTTGTAGAATTTACGAATCAAGCGCAACCCTTTACAGCAAACCAGTTCTACCAAACCCATTACCAGTTCAATAATGATTTTGATAAACTAAATACACGTGTTATTGGTGGAAATTATAAAAACCAAGATCTTCGTTTAACCGCTACGGTTCGTTTTGCTAATTCAGGCAACATTTTATATTATGATGCCGAGCGGCAACCGCAACTTAGTGGCGATGCGGTAAGTTATGTATTAGCAAATGTGAACAAGCAATTCAATCTCGGTCGGTTTTACTTAGATGCTAGCGGCTACTACCAAACAACAAGTGATGATGAGGCTATTCGAGTGCCAGATATTATTGGCAAAGGCGTGGTGTATTACAAGGGGCCATTGTTTCAGAATAATGTAATTGCCAAGATTGGGTTGAATGCATTTTACGCTAATGAGTATCAGCTCTTAGGGTATGATCCTGCTCTCGATCAGTTTTTTAATCAAAATAGAAACCCGAGTTATCCAAACAACGCACAGGTTGGCTTTTTTAGCAATTTTCAATTGAGTAGAGCGCGCGTGTTTCTTCGGCTTGATAATATTACTGCGCCCATTGTTGATTTGCCGATTATGCAAGGATTTGCCTATCCACAGCATGATTTCGCTTTTCGAGCAGGTATAAATTGGGTGTTTGTAAACTAAAAAGGTCTGCTTTGGTCTCGAACTTTCCTCTTTTACATGGCGTATCACCTTTACAATAGTAATTTCACAATGGTTTGAAGAATATTAATGTCAAGGCGTTCATAAAAAAAGCTGCTAAAACGGTGGTCGGCAGCATTGCATTTTATCCTTCGCTAATAGGCCTTGTATTCTTTGCACTTGCTGCGGTAATTCTATCCATTAATAGTGATGCAATTGATACATTTTTAAGTGACAAAGCCAGTTTTTTGGTTTTAGAAAACGCTGATACAAATCGCGCCGTTTTATCAACCATTATTGGCGGAGTAATTAGCCTCACCGTGTTTAGCTTTTCTATGGTGATGATTATCTTAAACCAAGCTAGTTCCAACTTTTCTCCACGGTTATTACCAGGCCTAGTATCTAATAAGCAAAACCAAATTGTGTTGGGCATCTACATCGGCACAATCATCTTTAATATTTTGGTGTTAATGAGTACGTTGCCACAAAAGCGAGCTTCATCTACACACGGTTTTGCTGTTCTGCTCGGCATATTTTTTGGGCTGAACTGCTTGGCGCTTTTTATCTACTTCATACACGCCACAAGTAACAATATTCAAATTGAAAATATTCTCAAGAAAAAGCTTCAACAATCTAAGAAAAGGCTGAATGAGCTCATAGATGAAAGAGAACGTCAGCAAGAGTACGAACCATTAAAAATCAAAAACCCCACGAAGGTGTTCTCACCCAAGTCTAGTTTTTTTCAGGGGGTTTCTATTTCTTCTATTAAAGCGATTTGTAAAAAGGAGAAACTCAGCGTGATAATTCATCCGTATAAAGGCAGCTATATTTTGCGCAATAGTTTGCTGTACTCTGTAGATGGAGAAATTTCTGAAGAGGTTGAAGACAAGTTAATCCGCGCGGTATTATTCTTAGATAATGACAATGTTGATCAAAATTATTTATTGGGCGTTAAGCAAATTACTGAAGTTGGTATAAAAGCTATGTCGCCAGGAATAAATGACCCAGGAACGGCATTACTCACCATTGATTATCTCACCGAAATTTTTGCCTTACGCATGAAAATGAATGATTTCCTCATTCATGAATTTACTGACGACGATGATTTAATCATTCAAAAAAACTTACAAAGCTTCTGTGATCTCCTTAAACGCACGTTGATGTTTTACAGGACATATTGCAAAGAAGATGTCATTGTAATGAATAAACTAAAAGAAATGCTAGACTATTTGAAAGAGCAAGAAGCATTAGTTGAAGAGTACAAAACCTGTATTGACCAAGAACTACAAACGTTAGTGAACGATGCAAAGCTCGCAATTGAGAACAAAGTAGACTTACAATGGATAACAGAAGTTTAACTAGACTATTATAAAACCTGTTCTATCTTTTTGAACTAAAAATAAACACATGAAACAATCAATTTTGCTCCTCATCATTTTTGTTTTTACTGGATGTGGTGGTGCCGAAAAAACGACAACGCAAGCAGATGAAACACAGATGCCGTTAGGGCTGCCTGAGAATTTTGGTAGCAAGTTTGATCCTGATTTTTCTTTCGACACTGAGAAAATGACAGAATATTTATCGCTTATTAACAAGAATGATAAATGGCAAGGGAGTGTTGCTATTGTTCACGATGGAAAACCCATGTATCTAAAAGCGTTTGGTAAACTTTCTGAAAGTAGTAATCGAAATGCTGATGGTGGCACTCGATACAGAATTGGTTCTATATCTAAAACCTATTTGTCTACAATCATACATCAACTTGCCGCAAAAGGTAAGCTATCACTAAGCACAAAACTCAGTAAATATTATCCCAAAATGCCCAACGCAAAAGCAATTACTATTGAACAGATGCTCCGCCATGAAACAGGGTTGGCGAATTATATTGAGGCTGAAGGATTCGATCTTCTAAAGGATCAAACACAGCAAGAAATTCTCTCATTTATTGAAGACTTAAAACCCACAGGCAAACCTGGTCAGCGATTTGAGTATAGTAATACAAACTACTTCTTGCTGGCAAAAATCATTGAGCAAGAGACTGGCAAAACCTATCGAGAAGCTGTGCAACAGCTAATTCTCGCCCCAAGAAGATTCGTAGCTACAAAAATTGCTGACAATGAAGTGTTACCAAACCAAAACGAAGCTTCGTCGTTCGTGTTTAACTATGATACGAATACCTGGACACAAGTGCCCGCATGGTCAATTAACAATGCCACCGGCGCGGGAGACATTTCTGCTACGGCTGCAGATGTTGCTAGCTTTTTTCATGATTTAATGAATGGAAAAATCGTAGAGCCAAGGCAAGTATCTAAATTGGTAGACACAGACTCAAAAGGGCAAGGAAAAGGCATTTTTGAAATTCCATTTTATGATAGAACATCATACGGTCATACTGGCGGCTTAGAAGGCTATAGAAGTGTGGCAGGTTTCTTTCCTGAAGAAAATATTTCATTTGCCATCTTATCTAATGGCGTCAATATGGATCACAACGATGTAGCTATCGGCGTGTTGAGTATTTTGTTTGGTAAAAAGTATCGACTCCCGCTGTTCGGAGAGGCTGCGCTCAATATGGTTGAAAAGATCGATGCTTACATTGGCGAATTTGAGACAGAAGAATTTCCGTTAGATATTTCAATTTTTGATATCGATGGGCAATTGTTTGGGCGGGCAACAGGGCAATCTCAGTTCCCTCTTTCGCAAATGGAAGATGGCAGTTTTGAATTTGAACCAGCGAATATTACCGTCACTTTTGATGATTTGAAAGATGGGAAATACCAAGGCTTCACATTTTTTCAAGGTAGAGAATTCTATTTCAATCGCAAAGAATGAATCAGGAACAAAGACTCGCAACTAAGATTTTGGGTTGTTAGTCTGGCGTAACCGGTATGTTTTCGCGGTTTGTAATCACTCCGGCTTCAACTAAAAAGTTCTTGATCATTTGTTTGCCACTTGGCGTTAAAATGCTTTCAGGATGAAACTGCACGGCTTTAGTTAAGTGGTTCTTATGAGAGATGGCCATAATTTGTCCTTCCTCGGTATCAATTGCTGTAATTCGAAAGCAATCTGGCATCGTTTCTTTTGTAGCCACCCAAGAGTGATATCTACCTGCATCAAAAGGCGAGTCGATATTGGTGAACAATTCATCCATTTCTCCCACAACCTCAACAGCTGTAGCCACACCATGAAACACACGAGATAAGTTTATGATTTCGCCACCGAAAGCAATGGCCATGGCTTGCAAGCCGAGGCAAACCCCAAATATTGGTTTTTTACCTGAGTAGGCCTGAATGAGTGGCACTAGAATTCCAGCGTCTTGCGGCACACCCGGGCCAGGTGAAAGGAAAATTACATCGTATGCGTCAACTTCTTGTACAGTAAGTTGGTCGTTACGAACTACATCGATTGCATACCCACAAAGCTCTTCAATGTATTGCACCAAATTATAGGTGAAGGAATCGTAGTTATCTAAAAGAAGAATTTTTTTCATGACGCATTCAATTGTTCAGCTTTTTCCATGGCGGTTTCTAAGGCTTTCAGCTTGTGAAATACTTCTTTACGCTCGGCTTCTTCAACAGAATCTATCACTACACCAGCACCAGCTTGGTACTGTAACTTACCGTTTTTGGCAATCATAGTTCGAATGGCAATGGCATGGTTCACATCTCCATTTAGACCAAATGCCCCAATTGCGCCACCATAGATGCCGCGGGGTGATGGTTCAAGTTCATTAATCAATTCCATCGCCCTATATTTTGGCGCACCACTCAATGTGCCAGCCGGAAATGTATCGGCAAATAGCTGTTTGCTGTCTGCCTGCGCAGGAAGCTTACCAGTGACCTTAGAAACCATGTGTATGACATGAGAATAGAACTGAATTTCTCGGTATGTTGCCACTTCAATGTTCTCTGCAGATTTACCTAAATCGTTGCGCGCTAAATCTACAAGCATAATGTGTTCTGAATTTTCTTTAGGATCATCTGCGAGTTTTGCCGCCTCTTTTGCATCTGCTTCATCATTACCTGTGCGCTTGTATGTGCCCGCTATCGGGTGAATTTCAGCCAAGCCATTTCTCACCAACAGTTGTGCTTCTGGTGAGGCACCAAATATTTGAAATTCACCGTAGTTAAAGTAGAATGAGAATGGGGAAGGGTTTATGGCGCGCAAGCTTCTATACACTATGAAAGGGTCGCCATCAAAAGATTGTGAGAACTGTCTGGAAGGCACAATTTGAAAAACATCTCCTAATTGGCAATGCTCTTTTCCACGTGAAACACTGGCCTCGTATTCCGCATCTGTCATGTTCGAGTGCCGCTCGCCAATTCTTGTAAATGGCTTTTTTAGATTCGGTCTGTGACTTTCAATGTAAGAAAGCAATCCTTTGCCCTTTGCAAGCTCACCATGCGGAATATTTTCAATGAGATACAGGGTTTCAGTATAGTGTTCAAATACGAGAATGAATCTAAAAAATTGGTAGTTGAGCAAGGGAAGGTCAGGCTGCTTGTCTGCAGAAAACTTGAGTGTCTCAAAGCATTGCACGGCCTCGTATGCGCTAAAGCCAAACACGCTATTAAATCGCTGCGCAATGTCATCTGCATCTAAAACAGAAATGTCGTGTATAAATTCAGATAATTGTTTAGATGCTTGCTCGTTTGGTTCAGTTACGATAAAGTTCTCCAAGGCATCACAACAAATAATGGAATAACTATCGTCTTTTGTATGGTAATCAGCACTTTCAAGCAATAAGCACGGTGAAAACTTCTCATTTAGCGAAGCATAAATGAGCACGGGCGTAAAGCGATCTGCCAGCAGCTTGGTTGTTTTCGTTGTGTAATGCTTCATATTCAAATTGCTGCACAAAGGTAGGGGGCAATGAAAATTGATTTGAATCTAATTTGCCACGTTTTTGTGCTGCTCGTGTGAATTGGATACACGTTTTAATGATGACCTGAATTTCTATAATGGTCGCGCAGTACGTCTCTGCCGAAGTCACCCTCAAACTCTCGCCACACGCTATGTATGTGGTTGGCGCCGTTCTGCGTATTATCAAATTCTATTAAGAAAGAATCGCTTTGAATGCGGTAATAATGCCCCACACCAGGGGTAGTTGCGCCGGCCCACGCAAAGAGAATATCATCAAACTCTGTCTGCCGTATTTTACTCGCTTTAGCTTCTACCTCTTCCTCTGGCTCGGTTGAAAGGTAGACTTGTATGACTTTCCACAACAGTTCTTGCTGTTCACCATTTAATTGGCTCATTTTAATACCTCTCTGGTCAATCGGTGCTACAGTTGATTCATTTCTAGTAATGATTTCTGGATACGCTCGGCCATCAATATTTGCTACGTTTTGCTGCGCCTCGGTGAACGAGTTTACAAGTTGAAATGCAAGATCTTCTTCTTGGTTCAGTGCGCGCAATCCTTCATGCTCTCCACTCAGCACCGTGGCAGGATTGGCGCCAAAAAAACGTGGCGAGGAAATCAGCTGACCATTAACCACCGTAAAGTTTAGAGAGAGGTGGTGACCCTCAAGTGTGAAAGACCACGGCTCTTTAGTCGTCGGGTCGCCGTAAATAGCAATATAGTATTTCTCCGGATCTCGATAATCTATGTTGCCCGTTAGTTCTCCTAACACGCCTTCTACAATCAGAATATCTTTCGTTTTTTGAAACCCTTCTGCACTTACAAATGAGCGCAGGCTTGCATAAAAGTTCTTTTTTTGAGACGCATCTAAGTCTTTAATCGCTAAACCTTTTCTATGCCACATTCTGCCCGGAAAATAGTGCCATTGTTCTCTTGCTTCGTCAGAAAAGGGTTGAAACACAATATCTTTTTCTTCATTTGACAGGCTCTCAATGAAGGGCCTCATATCTTGAGCGTATTGCGATTGATTTGTATTTGACATAGTGAGTAATAAGGTAAGAAAAGCAACTCTAACAAGCATAGCAAGATAAAATTACAAAACCTGCAAACAAAAAAGCCTGCCGCATTCGCGACAGACTTTACCCACTATAACTGCTTTGTTATCTTTTTTGCAGAACAATTGGCAGTGTAAACCACACATTCACAGGCTTACCTGCTTGTCTACCGGCATTAAATTTTTCTCTGACCTTTCGAATCGCTTTTATCGCTTCCTCATTACAGGCATCACAATCATCAACGCCTTTTAGAATACGTATCTCGCCAATGCTGCCATCAGCTTGCACCACAAATCGAGTAGTAATTGTTGCGGTACCGCTGAATTGTTTGGGTATGTGGTAATTTTTTCCAATTTGTTTCCGCAACTCATCAAATCCACCTGGAAATGAGGGATCAACCTCTACGAAGTCATAAATTTTGTTCTCGAGTTCATTATTCTCTTTGGGTTTTGGTGCTGGCGGTGGTTTCAATGCAACTGGCGGCTTTTCTAACGCTCTTTGCACGCTAGGTAATGGAGGCATTGGCATTTTGATATCTTCGGGTTCTGGGGTTTCAATAATGTCTGGTTTTTCAATCACATCGGGCACTTCAATGATTTCTGGCGGAATGATAGGCGGCGGAGGTATTGGTGGTGGCGGTACTGTTGTTTTAGGTGGCGGCGGCGGCAAGTTATCAATATCAACGTAAAGCGTAAGTGTATCGAATGGTACAATGGCGGCTTGGTCAATGGCAATTGATTTCTTTTTGGTAAAACTTTCTGCGCTTACCAGCAAAAATCCTAAGGCAAGTGCTAGCCCAACTAATTTATTGGTGGTACTCCAGCGATCAACATCTACCTGTTTATATTTCTTAAGAAAAACAGAGTGTTTGTTATCATTTTTTTCATTGTCTGCTCGAACTTGTTTTATAGTTTTCTTCGCAATAACGACCGATAACAATTTTGAGGCACCGATTGAAAGAAGAAATAATGTGAGGCAACTAAGTAAAATTTCCATAGCATATTATTTTATTTTTTTGATGAAATAATGACCGGTCACTAGAAAGATGATCGAGAGGCAAGAATTCCATAAAAACGGTGCGTTCGGGTAGGCTTGGTTACCATACTTAGCAATAGAGGCATTAAGTTCCAATTCAGCATCTATTAGGGTTGACATTCTATCTAGTTCTGGCACCCCACAAAACAATATAGGGAGTTGGCGTATTAACGGGGGGCGCCTCGCCGATATATGATTTGGAGGCGTTTAAGCAAATTGATATACTAAATCCTGAGGAAAAAAGGTTTCAAAGAATAAAGAACGTATTAAAGGGTCGCGGATGGATTCCGTACAAGGGTAATTGCTTTGGTGCAGCATCACTCATGCAAGGTGTGGGTATCAAAGAAAATTTAGTATATTCTGTTATAGATGTTAGACCTTAAGTTATGAAAGGACTTGTGCTGTTGAATAATTTATTATGATTAGAATAGGAATTTTCTTTTTATTGATCTGTTTTAGTTGCGAAAAAATGTCGGATTTTGAGGATCAAAATTTAAGTAAGGGTATTGAGCAATATCAACTTGGTGTTGGCGAATTCAACTTCGAAAAATTGGAAGAAAATTTCCCAATTTATGATATTAGCACAGTCATAGATAAGTATGATGTCTTTCAATATCAAGAGAAAAATTTTATACCACTGCAAATCATGTCAGAGATTTTTATGAAACCTGTAAACCAAACCTTGTATCAAAAAAGGTTTATTCCTTCTCAATATAGAATTGGTTACCGTTTTCAACTCTCTACTAACCTTTGGGTACTCGCTTATTTGGAAACATATGATCTCCACACGAGTAATACGATTTGGGCAACTTATGATGTGCAAGAAAAAAAGATTCTTTCTAAGTTAATAGTAAAAAGGGTAAACACACTAAACTCTGTAGAACTCGTGGAAGTTAATGGTAACGAAATAAGGTTAGCTGAGGAATGTGGAGGTAATCGTGATGAAACCATCTATGGAATCGAGAACGGTCAGTTTAGTAGGAAAGGACATGCAAGCTTTGATCTTAACAAGGTCTGGGTTGAGAAAGCTTTTAAAAAGGTTAATCTTGATAATTATATTCCAAAAGTAGCTAGTTGTGATACTTTGAAACATGAGTTAGCGGAACGTGCAATTATACAGGCGATTTTGGTGAGTCCAGTGAATAAAGAGTGCATCAACTCTTCTTACGTTTTATGTGGAAGAGTTGAATTTTCGGAAGATATTTGGTTGTTATCCATAATGCACTTACAAAATGGAAGGGATGAAAAGTTTATGTTGTTACTCTACAATCCAAAAAAAAGCAAAATCACTTCCAAGTTGGTAGTGCATCAGAATCACGAGCTTTCAAAAATTGACTTACTGAGTTTTAACGACAATGAAATTGTATTATACATGAAATATAGCAGGCATTTTATCAATGGCTTAGAAGGCGACAACTCACAACCTGTGCAATTTCAGGAAAGGTTTATAATCGAGAATGATCAATTCTTGAAGAAATGAAACTCGCAACCTTGTTGTTCAATTTTGCGTATGCTCCTTAATCTCAAGAAGTTGCTGTTATTTTTTTAGTCCATTTTTCATGTAACTCAGGCAATTCCCATTATACTGAGCAAATTAACGACTCATATTTTTATCTTGCTGATGGAAATAATTCAAGAATAATACAAGGGCGAAAAAATAATATGGGCATAGGTATAGACTCAACACTAGTTAAGCCGAGCATCGTAAACTATAATTATTCAAAAAATTTTACCCTCGTTCATCAACGCCCAAATATTGAGGTAATTCGTTCTACTATTTATCATAAGTTATGTGGATCTGTTAATCCTGATGGTAAACATGACACGGAATGCATGTTGTACGCTGATAGCTTGTTTAAACAAAATAATGAGTATAAAAAAATGTTTACACACCCATTCAACTATTGGGTTATAAATATGCGCCAAAACATTGTGTTTGGTCCTCTACAGGCTCAAGAGTTTAACAGAACTTGCGATTCTTTAGGAGTGAAAATGAATTACTTTAACTTTGTCACGCAACCTTAATAATACCTTTTTGGTCTCACATGGACATTTAGTTTTGCAGGCATGGGCGTTATGCAGAACATTCCGGCTACTTATTACACTCCTAGAGACTTCATGATACATATTTTATATTAAATCGATGAAACATTTGTTTTATATTATACTGATAATTACTGCTTTTTGCTCTCTTGAGGCTTGTGAAAGCCATAAAGAAAGAACTAATCTCGGTAGTGGTTACATACTCTTAGATGGAGTAGAAATTTTTCACGACACGATGAATTTTCATGCAAGTGTGATCGTGAAATTGAACGAGACCTCAAAAAGATATAGCCCTATTATTTTCCCAAATGTTAAAAAACATCAAACGAACACAGCATATATTATTGTAAAACAGCAATACATTTCTACGAGGACAATTGATTTTTTGGAAGCTGTCGTTTTTTTTGATGAAACTTTTGAATCGAATGAAATCCTTATCGGTTTAGATGAATTATGCATTCATTTAAATACACATAATCAAGAGGAATGTATCGAAAATTATCTTTCCCACAACCCATATTTTCAAGAATTACGCAGTCGTGAGTTTAATTACTTTATTATTGATAAAACAACGGATCAGCTCTACGGGCCATTGAATGAAGATGAGTTTATGCAGAAAAAAGATAGTTTGGGTATAGAATTGAAATTTTAATTAGCTTCTTTTTCCAACCTCTTTTATACTCTAGTGAAAAAATCCAAATTTGCATGCAATGAAATGAGGCACATTTCAGCAAGCTTGGTCCCTGAGCCTCTTCAAAAAATAAGGAGACACGAATTACTCTTATTAACCTACTCTTCAATAACAATTTACTCTAAAGTGCCTCTGATTGCGGAGAAAAAAGTAAGTTTATTAGATATTTACAATGCTGCGCCTGGTTACAAATTATCATTAGTAAATCCATCCGAATGCAACTAGTTATTTTAATATTGGTATTGAAGCTCAATTTTTTTGGTATGGATTGTAATGAATATAAGATTATTTCTTATCAAGAGGCAGGAGAAATTTTAAAAAAAGAAAAAAAATCATTTGCTGATTTTGATGACCAATTGGATACAAACTTCGCTTTTGTTTACAAACTTAGAAAAGGGAAAATACTTCTACATCACGGTACAAAAGAGGCTATTCTTTTTGATCACATAGATTGTTTTAAACAAATGGTTGAAAAAGATCAATATCCTATTAAAGATGAAATTGAGTCACCCTTTCAACTTACAAGCAATGAGTTATTGCAAAAACCAGAAACAACGATTAAACTGTATCAAGATGAATTACTCGACAACTATTTATCAATAACTGTTGAGGATACTTGTGATGAAGATTTATTAGAATCTTTGGCCATTAAAATTAAATTATCTATATCTCAGAAAATGGATGAGAGCGACCGATTTGATGAAGTTAAATTATCATATTTGGCTGCGCTGTATTTTGCTAAAAAAGCCAACAAGCTTCATGGCCATAGTTTAGCAGTGTTTCTATGTGTTGAAAAGGTATATAGTGGCTACAATAAGTACTATAAGCCTAGAGTAGTAATTAGTTATAGAGGTGAGTATAAGGCAATTTGGATTGCCGAAACCGTAGGTTCATACCTTTACGAATATAATAATCCTTTTATAGAAGAATTGGAACATCCACTAAGTATAGACATTTCCAAAGAATTTTTTGAAAGTGATTTTATCATATTTGATGTTGATATTGGCTAATTTATTAAATACCCAAATGATAAGTTTTTTTTAACGAGGGAGTGTAAATAAAAAACCTGTACAGTTTCTAGGGCTGTAATTACCCAGTAACTTTTGGCAAGGCTTTGGGTATGGCGTGTTAGCAGCTAGCTTGAACCATGTGGCTCATAAAATTCATAATATAATTGAAAACCCTTGGGATTTGAATGGTGATGGAAAACTTCAGCTGAAAGAGGCTAATAGGTGGTACAGAAGGGGAAAAGGGAAACCAATTACTGTTGGTGCTGATCAAGTTGATCTTGGTTTTCTTGACCCTAGGGCATTCGATTCTAGCGGTGATTGGGTCGAAGTCAATCTATATGGAAAAAATTCTGATGGTTTCGTATTTGGTAAGCTAGAGGTTAAATACCAAGGCAATGGTGCTTTTTCTATAAAAAGTAATGAATATGATTTTCGGATTAATATTGGAAAGCATGCTAGAAATGCTGCCACAGCAATAGGTCATGCTTGGGCAACAAAAGGAGGGTCAACCACAGTGGTTAATGGAGGTTACCCTTACCCAAATAGGATTGGACAAATAGGTGCCACTGGTACACCATACTGGATACATTTTAGTGGCGTTTATAATTCAGCGAAACCATTTCACCCTGGTTATTATGCTTATATCGGAAAATTAAGAGGTTAGAAATGAAAAAAGTAATATTCTTTTTCTTTTGTTGTAGTGTGCTATTTCTTCAATGTGGTCCTGGTATTTCTGATTACCACAACCGTATTAGTAATGACCTATTTTTTAGTAGTGATGGTAGTAGAACGAAACTTTTTATTGGAGAGAGGCATGATCATGGAATTAGGATTGATTCTATATTAATCCACCCAACAATTACTCAAATTAAACATTCTGATGAGTACGTAATCATTGAGCAATCACCTAATAGAGAATTAATAGTGTCTGATTTCGCACAAGACTACTGCGCACCTATAAGCTCGGAAGACCAGAGAATGAAATGCATAGATTTTGCGGATTCTGTAATCAACAGAAATGTGCATTTCAAAAAAATTTTTAGTCAAAGAACAAACTACTGGATAGTAAGAGTCTATGACCACCACTCTTTTGGACCGTATTCCTACTCTCAATTCTTACTTGTAAAAGACTCCCTACATATTGACATGAACTTAAGTAAAAAAGACTAAACTCGCCGAAATGATTACTCGCTTGCTTGTATAAAGGGACAATTATACTTTCCACTGCTTACACCGCAATCGGCGCTTTAATCGTAGGATGTGGATCATAATTGAATAACTCAAAATCATCAAACTTGAACGCAAAGATGTCTTTAACCTTAGGGTTTATTTTCATGGTAGGCAACTCTCGCGGGGTACGGGTGAGCTGCAATGTTGCCTGTTCAAAATGATTGCTATACAAATGGGCATCACCAAAGGTGTGTACAAAATCGCCTGGGGTTAACTCGCAAACCTGAGCCACCATCATCGTTAACAACGCATAAGAAGCAATGTTGAAGGGCACACCCAAAAACACATCGGCACTGCGCTGATAAAGCTGACAACTCAATTTACCTTCTGCCACGTAAAACTGAAATAAAGTATGGCAAGGCGGTAAGGCCATTTGGTCAATAAAAGCGGGATTCCAAGCTGATACTATATGTCGGCGAGAATCAGGCTTTGCTTTAATTTGATCAATCAATTGTTTTATTTGGTCAATCTGGCGGCCATCATGTGTAGGCCAAGAACGCCATTGGTAACCATAAACGGGGCCTAAGTCACCGTGTTCATCTGCCCAATCATCCCAAATACGCACTTTGTTTTCCTGCAAATATTTGATGTTGGTATCGCCATTCAAAAACCATAATAATTCATGGATAATAGAACGCAAATGCAGCTTTTTTGTGGTCACACAAGGAAAGCCTTCTTGCAAGTTGAACCGCATTTGATGACCAAAGATTGATCTTGTTCCTGTGCCTGTGCGGTCGGCTTTATCTACGCCTTCGTCAAGAATTTTTTGTAGTAAGTGGAGATAGGCTTGCATGGTGTGAAATTACAACGCCTATTCACCAAGGCTTCAAACAAATCATAGAAGTTTTTCACAACAAATTGGCAAGTTAGTTGTTATAATACATGTAACCTAAAACCATTTTTTTAACAGTTAAAACAAAAAGTAAATGAGCAAATTTGATGATGTATTCGGCAAAGCAAAAGCCCAAATGGACACATTAGGCGCTAGCTACGATGAAGATTTATTGATGAAAGTAGCCAAAGGCTTAGGACCATCTATCTATAACCAAGATGCGGCCTCTGTAGCTGTAAGCCAAAAAACAGAGATGGAAACGGTGAAGAAAAACTTCGTAATGAAAAAGTTGGGCGTAACCGACGAGTCAAAAGCTGATGCGGCTCTTAACAAAGTAGCAGAAACAATGAAAGCTGCAAAAAATAAATCTCGTATTAATTTTTACTACCTCTTAGTAAAAGAACTCGGTAAAGAGAGCACTTACTAAATGTAAATAAAAAATCCGCTTCAGGCTGTTACTTTTGTTTGCTCTATGAAGCAAACACTTGAATCTCTTGTGCAAGGCAATACCTTGACCCGAACTGAAGCAAAAGAGATTTTACTACAAATTACCAGCGGCAAATTCTCAAATGAAGAGATTGCCGCTTTTTTAATGGCTCAACGCATGCGTCCGCTTTATGCACAAGAAGTCTTAGGGTTTCGAGATGCTATGCTTGAGCAAGCTTTACATATTGACTTGAGCGATTGGCAAACAATTGATATTGTAGGCACGGGCGGCGATGGTAAGAATAGTTTTAACATTTCAACCTGCACCGCTGTTGTTGTGGCGGGTGCCGGTTATAAAGTAGCCAAGCATGGCAGTTATGGCGTTTCAAGTGTGTCTGGCTCGGCAAATGTTTTGATGAAACTCGGTGTTTCTTTCACAACCAATGAAGACACGCTTCACCGTTGCTTAGACCAAGCGAACATTTGTTTTTTGCATGCCCCATTATTTCATCCAACCATGAAATATGTTGTGCCAGTACGAAAGGCATTGAAGATTAAAACAATCTTTAATATTTTAGGTCCGCTGCTTAATCCGACTAACAGTAAATATGGCTTGTACGGCGTTTCAGAACCAAAATTTGCCGATGTATACCACGAAGTATTGCAGCAAACGGAAATCAACTACCATGTGGTGCATAATATGGATGGCTACGATGAAATTTCATTGACCGACAAGTGCTTAGTAATCAACCGAGAAGAAAAGAAATATCTTACTGCACCAGAATTCGATTTGCATACAATTGAACCCAAAACTATCTTTGGGGGTTCTTCTGTGGATGAAGCGGCTGAAATTTTTCTATCTGTATTAGAAAACCGCTCCACGGGTGAACAACAAAATGTAGTGTTGGCAAACGCCGCCTTAGCAATTAATACCATAGAACCGGCGCAATCTTTAACTCACTGTGTTGAAATTGCAAAAGAGTCGTTGCATTCAGGTAAAGCAAGGCAATGTTTACAACAATTAGTAGACTTAACCCAAAAGTAAACATGAACGATATTTTAACCCAAATCGTGACCAATAAACGGTCTGAGATTGCGGAACTAAAAAAAGCGACAAAAATTAGTGAGTTTGAAGCCGCTACGTATTTTGAGCGTAAGGGAAAATCTCTAAAAGCGCGGTTGACAAAGGCGCCAGGCATTATCACCGAGTTTAAAAGAAAGAGCCCGAGCGAACAAGATATTCATCTTGATGCACGCGTGCAAACCGTAGTGCGTGGTTACGAGAAAGCAGGTGCGGCCGGCATAAGTGTGCTCACAGACAACACTTTTTTTGGTGGTAACCTTGAAGATTTAGAGAGTGCAAGACAAGTAACAGATCTTCCCATTTTACGGAAAGATTTTGTGCTTGATGAAATTCAAATTTTTCAAGCCAAAGCCCATGGTGCCGACGTTGTGTTGCTTATTGCTGAGATTTTAGAAAAAGAACAAGTACAAGCCTTTGCTCAATTAGCAAGCGATATTAATTTAGAAGTGTTGCTAGAGGTGCACTCTGAAGAGCAACTTGAAAAACTAGCCGATACTGTTGATATGGTTGGGGTAAATAATAGAAATTTAGAGACTTTTGAAGTCGACGTGCAGCAATCAATCGCACTGGCAAAAGAAATTCCTAACAAGTTTATCAAGGTATCCGAAAGCGGATTCGATCATCCAGATCAAGTGATGAGAGTTCATAATGCCGGGTATCAAGGCTTTTTAATTGGCAGCCACTTTATGCGAGAAAGCAGTCCATCTGAAGCAGCAAAAACCTTTATTGAGAACTTGACAACATGAGTGAAATAGAATCAATATTTCCAATTATCAAGGTGTGCGGTATGAAAGATCGCAAGAATATGCAGGAGGTTCTAGAAGCCAACCCCAATTGGATGGGCTTTATTTTTTTTGAAGACTCTCCAAGACATTGCAGTTCCGATGTGTATGAAGTCATCAGATCAATTGACGGTGCTACCAAAGTAGGTGTATTTGTGAATGCCGATGCCAAGGAAGTGATTGAACGCGCTACAGCCTGTGAGCTAGATATTGTGCAACTGCATGGGGAAGAAACGCCAGAAGTATGTGCAAAGATTCAAGAACATTTTCCTATTATGAAGGCTATTTCTATACAAAATGTGGATGATCTAGAAAAGACAAAAAACTATGAAGATTGCGTAGATTATTTTCTTTTTGATACAAAGGATAAGCAAAAGCGAGGAGGAACGGGAAAGCAGTTTGATTGGAATATCTTACAAAGCTATAGTGGACAAGTTCCGTTCTTGCTAAGCGGAGGTATTTCGCAAAATGATGTGCAGCATTTGCTTTCTGTAGATCATGAGCAATGTATTGGTTTTGATGTGAACAGTTGTTTTGAAACACAACCTGGTATGAAAGATGCAAACATGCTGAATGAATTCATTTCTAAAATGAAAGAAGCATGAGTTACGGTGTAGATGAACAAGGATTTTACGGACGGTTTGGTGGTGCATTTGTACCCGAAATGCTTTGGCCAAATGTGGAAGAACTACGCCAAAAATATCTTGAAATCATTTACAGCGACGAGTTCCAGGTGAAATTTCAATCTCTATTACGAGATTATGTCGGCAGACCTACGCCTCTGTATTTCGCAGAACGGCTATCAGAAAAGTATGGGGGCAAAATCTATTTAAAGCGTGAAGATTTGTGCCACACGGGTGCGCATAAAGTCAATAATACGGTCGGTCAAATTTTATTAGCTAAAGCATTAGGTAAAACAAGAATTATCGCCGAAACAGGCGCCGGCCAACACGGTGTTGCTACAGCAACTGTTTGCGCTCTCATGGGCATGCCATGTATAGTTTACATGGGTGAAATTGATATTGAACGGCAAGCACCCAACGTAGCCCGCATGAAATTGCTTGGTGCCGAAGTGCGACCGGCAAAAAGCGGTTCACGAACATTGAAAGATGCCACGAATGAGGCGATACGAGATTGGATCAATAATCCAGTTGACACACACTACATTATAGGTTCGGTGGTTGGGCCGCACCCATACCCAGATATGGTTGCAAGATTTCAAGCTGTTATTAGTGAAGAGATTAAAACGCAATTAAAAGAACAAGAAGGGCGAGAGAATCCAGATTTCGTGGTGGCTTGTGTAGGTGGTGGCAGCAACGCAGCCGGCGCTTACTTTCATTTTATAGATGAAGCGTCAGTGAAACTAATTGCCGTAGAAGCAGCCGGAAAAGGCATAAATTCTGGCGAAACAGCTGCTACAAGCAAAATTGGTAGTGAAGGCATCATTCACGGCAGCCGCACCTTGTTAATGCAAACCGCCGACGGTCAAATTGTTGAGCCTTACTCTCTTTCCGCTGGGTTAGACTATCCTGGTATTGGCCCTATGCATGCAGATTTGATTACAAGCGGTAGAGCCGAATCAATTGCAGTTACTGATGATGAAGCCATGCAGTCTGTTGTAGAGCTCAGCAGGCTCGAAGGCATTATACCCGCGCTAGAAACAGCTCATGCGTTTTACGCATTGCATCATTTGCCGTTACAAAATGATTCTGTTGTTGTTGTGAACTTGAGTGGCCGAGGCGATAAAGACCTAGACACATATATGAACCAAAAATTAAATCATGCGTAGCGTTATCATTTTGGGTAGTTCTCGAGGAGATGGTAACACGGCTCGTGTTGTTGATTTTCTGCGCGAGCAAACTGGGTATGACGTCATTAATCTGCTTGATTATAAGATTGGGTATTATGATTATGAGTACAACAACCATGAGGACGATTACTTTCCTCTGATGAACAGGCTGCTTGAAAACTATGATCGCTTCATTTTTGCAACACCCGTTTATTGGTACACCATGAGCGCCGTACTAAAAACCTTTATTGATCGCATTTCAGACTTACTCCGTGTGAATAAAGATGAGGGAAGAAAACTTAGAGGTAAACACATGGCAGTGATTTCTTGCGGTCATGCTAACGATTTGGTTGAAGGCTTTGAATTGCCTTTCTTGCATTCGGCAAATTATCTGGGCATGCACTACGAAGGCGGTTGCTACACTTGGAATGATGGTGGAGAACTCACAACAGAAGTACAACAAATCATCACCAACTTTGCCAAACAACTCACCACCAATGAATCGACTAGACCAACTGTTTCAAAATAAACCGAACAACATTCTTACCGTGTATTTTACAGCCGGTTTTCCTGAGCTGCATGACACGTATAGAACGATCATTGAACTTGGTGATGCAGGTGTAGATTGTATTGAAATTGGTTTACCTTACAGCGATCCATTGGCCGATGGAGAAACCATACAAGACAGTAGCAGCGTAGCATTAAAGAATGGACTAACTCTTCCATTGTTGTTTGAACAACTCTCTGGCATACGAGAAAACACTGACGTGCCTTTGGTAATGATGGGCTATTTAAACCAATTGGTACAGTTTGGCGTAGAAAAATTTTGTCAGCGCGCTAAAGATTGTGGAATAGATGGTCTCATCATTCCCGATATGCCGCTATTCAACTTCGAACATGAGTACAAAGACACTATAGAGTCTTACGGTTTGCATTGTATTTTCTTAATCACACCGCGCACACCAGCAGACCGTATTCGTAAGATCGACAGTTTAAGTCGTGGTTTTATATACGTCGTTTCTGATTCGAGCATAACGGGTAGTCAAAAAGGAATGCAACAGCCACAAATTGATTATTTTGAACGAATTCAGGGTATGAATTTGACTAATCCACTGCAAATCGGTTTTGGCGTCTCAAACCACTCTGACTTCTCTGCTGTATGCAACCATGCACAAGGCGCCATTATTGGGTCGGCATTTATTCGGCATGTTGATGCCGGCAAGCCAATTGATGAATTTGTACATTCAATACTTCATGGCGCAACAACCAGATCATAGATTTAAGTCTGCATGAGCGCTAAACAACCAACTTTATACAATTGGCTCACACTCGTTTTTCTAAGTATTGTATGGGGTAGTTCTTTCATCTTAATGAAAAAAGGCTTGGTGAGTTTTAGTCCGGTGCAAGTAGCCACGCTTAGAATAAGTATTGCCTTTTTGGTGTTCTTGCCTTACATCATGAAGGTGTATAAAAATATTCCTAAAGAAAAACTGAAAACCATTTTTTTTATTGGTTTACTTGGCAGTTTCGTTCCTGCATTTCTTTTTGCAAAAGCGCAAACCGAAATTGACAGCGCCCCGGCAGGTATCTTGAATTCGCTCACACCGTTGTTTACCTATTTATGGGGCATCTTTCTATTTAGCCAGCCAAAAAGCCCAAAAAGGTTGTTGGGCATTGGTATCGGTTTTTTGGGCGCTATAATTTTGATTATTAAGCCTGAACAAGGCTTTTCGCTAAATATATTTGCCTTGCTGATATTGCTAGCGACAATTCTGTATGGTTTGAGTGGCAATTTAGCCAAATACTACTTACAACAGGTTGACCCAAAGCAAATCACTGCTATCAGCTTTTTATATGTTGGTATTGCTGCCTTAACAATTCTAGGGTTTACTGATTTCATATCCGTTATGCAAACCGATTCACAAGCATGGTTATCATTACTTTATGTCGCCATTCTCTCCTTGGTTGGTACGGCTTTCGCCTTAATGTTATTTTGGAAATTAATACAAGATACTGACGCCATTTTTGGATCTATGACTACGTATTTCATACCGGTGGTTGCAATTTTGTGGGGCTTACTCGATGGAGAACAGCTTTCTTGGCAACAATATCTGGGCTTCGGGTTAATTGTAGTAAGTGTTTTTTTAGTGAAAAGTCAACCAAAAACAAGTGAAAAATGAAAGGCACACTCTACATCTTACCAAATATCATTTCTCCAGACAATTTGGGCAGTTTAAGTCTTGATGCGTTAGAAATTTTAGAAGAACTCACTCACTTTGCCGTCGAAAACCCGAAAACGGCAAGGCGCTTTATTCGCGCGCTGGGTATACAAACTGACTTTGACACCTGTGAGTTTATCAATATTCATCACAAAACTGATGCACGAGAATTGAGTGAGCAATATCAGGTGATACTGCAATTTTTGAAAGAAGGAAAATCTGTTGGTATTTTGAGTGATGCTGGTATGGCTGGTATTGCCGATCCGGGTAGCGAATTGGTTGCTTTAGCACATGAAAACCAATTACCGATAAGCCCTATTGTTGGGCCGTCTTCTATCTTTTTGGCATTGGCAGCGAGTGGGTTCAACGGTCAAAAATTTGTATTTCATGGCTATTTGCCTATTGAAGAGCGCCACAGACGTGCAGAGTTGAAAGCCATGGAAGCAGAAGTTGTTCGCTCCAAGCAAACGCAACTATTCATGGAAACGCCTTATAGAAACAACAAACTATTGCAAACCATGCGTGAAAGCTTGCGTGAAGAAACCAAACTGTGTGTAGCAAGTAACCTTACCGGTATGAATGAAATGGTATTAACTCAACCCATGAAGGTTTGGAACAAGCAAAAGCACGATTTGAATAAACGGCCTTCAATCTTTTTAATCGGCGTATGACTATTGGTAGCCTAGCATGTAAATTCGCCACATGGAAACCAAACGCCAAAAACAACTCGGTCAAGATATTCAGCGCATTTTAGCTCGCGCCTTTACCGATGAATTAAAAGATGTTTTGCAAGGCGCCTTTGTAACCGTAGCCGATGTAAAACTTACGCCCGACTTAATGACGGCGCGAGCTTACATCACTGTGTTTGAAAAACAAAAGGAACGATTAGTGCTCAGCAGCATGCATGAAAATTTGAGTCGCTTGCGTGGTGTAGTTGGTAACCGCTTAAAGAATAAAGTGAGGCGTATACCAACTATTGAAGTATTTCTCGATCACAGTCTACAAAAGGTTTTCGAAATAGAGAACCTGTTAAAGAACGGTACAGGCAACAACGAAGAGGAATGAGTTTGTCTTTCAATATCGCCAAGAAATACTTTGGGAATTATCTATTGCCAAAGCGTGGCAAAAGGAAGGGGTTGAACTCCATTCAAATTCTCACTTTAATTTCTATACTCACGGCCATTATTGTTTCTGCAGCTGCAATTATTGTACTTTCAGTTTTCAATGGCTTAACCTTTTTACTCGGCGATATTAACGAGGTATTTTATCCTGATGTAAAAGTTGAACCGGTGGAGGGAAAGGTATTTCCTGCCTCTCCAGAATTTCTTGAAAGCATGAATGCAATCGAAGGCATTGAAGCAGTTACACCTGTGTTAGAAGAAATGGCGATTGCAGATTTTCGAGAGCAACAAATGATGGTGACGGTGAAAGGCGTAGATTCAACCTATGCCGATGTTACCAGTATTGAATCTGGTATGTTTCGGGGCAATTTTAGGCTGCAAAAAGATGATGTAAATTTTGCGGTAATAGGCTTAGGAATCAGTAATGAGCTAAATGTATTGCTGCGAGACCCATTTGAGTATCTCACCATTTTTGTTCCTCAGCGTAAGCAGAGATTTACAATTGGTCCGCCCGCTCAACTGGGCAGAATGCCACTTAAAGTTGCTGGCGAGTTCGCCATTCAAAAAGAATTTGATGACAAATATGTGTTTGTGCCCATAGAGGTGCTGCGCCCACTGCTTCAATATGAGAATGAAGCGAGTTATGTAGAAATAAAACTCGCCGAAGGAGCCCAATTTAAACAAGTACGAAAGCAACTTGAAGAATTGCTTGGTTGGGAATTTGAAATTAAAAACCGAGAACAACAAAATGAAAGTTGGTATAAACTCATGCGTTTTGAAAAATGGATGAGCTTCGCCATTTTGGTGCTCATTATGTTCATTGCCTCATTTAATTTGCTCAGCAGCCTAACTATGATGGTGCTCGATAAACGGAAAGATATTGGCATTTTACAGTCTATGGGCATGGAACGCCGTGCCGTCGCTTCAATTTTTCGTTGGCAAGGCTTTTTAATAGGCTTGGCAGGTGCAGGAATAGGTAGTTTACTTGCCATCACTTTTGTGCTACTACAAGAGCAGTTCGGTTTTATTCCATTAAAGGGAAATTTTGTGGTAGATAGCTATCCTATAAAACTGCAATTAACAGATGTATTTGTGACCTTGAGTAGTGTGGTGTTAATTTCTTGGTTGGCCAGTGTGTTCCCTTCTTTAAGAGTACAACAACAAGATGTGGAAGATAATTTGTGATGATTGTTGACTTCGCAAGGCAAAGGCAATCATGTTTCTTTAAAAGAACGATACACAATACCAAAAGAACGCACTTCATATCGCAACCTCATTGTATTTTCGTTTAAAATTTAAGCAGATGAATATTCCCGAAAATTTAAAGTACACATCAGAACATGAATGGGTAATGATTGACGGCGATACAGCCACAATTGGCATTACAGACTTTGCCCAAGGTGAACTCGGCGATATTGTGTATGTTGAAATTGATAAAATGGGCGAAGAAGTTGAAAAAGATGAAGTATTTGGGAGCGTAGAAGCCGTAAAAACAGTTTCTGATCTTTTTATGCCGCTCTCTGGCGAGGTGATAGAGTTTAACGAAAGCCTAGAAGATGAACCTGAAAAGGTAAACAGCGATGCATATGGTGAAGGGTGGATGGTAAAAATTAAACTATCGAATGAAGATGAAATTGAAGAACTACTAGATGCTGCAGCGTATCAAGAGCTTATTGGCTAACAAGCCGCTGCTCTCATACATCTCAATTGGTATAACGGCCGTATTACTCCTTATTCCTGGTGGCCAAACACCCGAAGATGTTCCAGAAATACCGTTTTTAGATAAAATCTTTCACGTAGGCTTATTTGCCGCTTGTGCATTTTCATTATACTTTGACTTCATTGTAAAAAAACGACCACCAAATGTAATCATGAAGGTCATTTTTTTCAGTGTTGCACTATTGATTGCCGGAGGCATTATTGAAGTGTTGCAAGAAAACTATTTACACCGAACAGGTAGTATGGCTGATTTTATTGCAGATTTTGCAGGCGTGATACTTGGACTTATCGTTGCTTTTTTGATTGCTGCGCCTCTTTATAGGTGGATGGAGGTTGATCCCACGCAGACTTAGCATTCTATTTCTCAAAACATGTTTTCCACATCATTTTCGTCTGCCCGAAAATGGTGGCTAAAAATTCAAGATGCTTATTTACACAGTATTCTTTCTCTTACTCGATATATTTGCGTTTTGAGCAAACGAGCATGGTGTATATAGAAAACTTACAAGATTTTGTTGGGCAAACAGTAACGCTAAAGGGTTGGCAAGCAAATATGCGAACCGGAAAAGGGCTATTATTTATTCTGCTTCGCGATGGCAGCGGATTTTGTCAATGCGTGGTGAATGAGGAAGAAGTTGGTGAAGAGCTTTTTTCGGCTTTAAAAGCAAGCACACTAGAGGCAAGTATGGAAGTGACGGGTTTGGTGAAAGCTGATGAACGACAAATTGGTGGGTATGAACTGCAGGTAACAGGCGGAACCGTGGTGAATGAGTCTGTTGATTACCCAATTTCAAATAAAGAACATGGCGTAGAGTTTTTAATGGATAAGCGACACTTATGGTTGCGTAGTCGAAAACAATGGGCGCTAATGCGAGTAAGAAATGCCGTTAGCTTCGAAATTCATCGCTTTTTTCAAGAAAACGGCTTTGTGCAAATGGATGCCCCAATTTTAACGCCCAATGCCGCGGAGGGAACGACAGACTTATTTGATATTGATTTTTTTGGCAGGCCGGCATATTTGAGCCAGTCTGGTCAGTTATATGGCGAAGCAATGGCAATGGCCATGGGGCGCATTTACACCTTTGGTCCAACCTTTCGTGCTGAAAAGTCGAAGACACGCCGTCACTTGAGTGAGTTTTGGATGATTGAGCCTGAAATGGCATTTTATGACAATGAGAAAAACATGGAACTCATTGAGGACTTTATTCGAACGGTGGTGCTGCGCGTCATAGACAAATGCAAATTTGAGTTAACCGAAATTTTAGAGCGCAACCTCGACATGTTACGCATGGTTGAAAAACCTTTCCCGCGGATTCCTTACACCGAGGCGGTGAAAATTTTGCAAGGCAAGCAAGAAGTGAATGGCAAAACCTCAATTAGCATTTTAGAAGAAGAGCTGAAAGCCACGCAAACTCACATTTCTGAGAACCAAGCAGAGATCACTGATAAAGAAAGCCTAATTGCTGCCGGAGGCATTAAAAAAGGAAAGCTAAATTGGATGAAAAACCGTGTTGCCCAACTAAAAGCAGAGAATAAAGACTTGAGTGAACAAGCAGAAAATATACCCCAATGGATTGAGAGTGCGCGTAATTTTAAAGACGGGGCAGACTTTGGTGGGAGTGATGAAACTGTGCTGACGAAACTGTTTGCCTCGCCAATCATGGTGTACAATTGGCCGACAAAAATTAAAGCTTTCTACATGAAAGAAGTTGAAGGCAATGCTGATTTTGTGAAGGGTGTTGATTTACTTGCACCCGAAGGCTACGGCGAAATAGTTGGTGGAAGCGAGAGGGAGACAGACATTAACGTGCTTTTAAAGAAAATTGAAGACCATGGGCTGCCACAAGAAGTGTTTGAATGGTATTTAGACTTACGCCGCTACGGCAGCGTACCACACGCTGGGTTTGGCCTTGGTTTAGAGCGCTTAATCACCTGGATTAGCGGCACGCGCCATATTCGAGAAACTATACCATTTCCGAGAATGTATGGGCGAGCTGAACCTTAATATGCTCATGAGAAGTTGCTGATGTTGTAAAAGATAATTGATCGCCTCTTCAGCCCTCATCTCGTGTAGAAAATCATATATTTGGGCAAACCACTTGCCTTGCAACTCAAACGTCATCAACGGTTTTTTGGAGAGGTATTTCTTCTTGCAATTTCTGCCTTTGGCGGACCTTCAGCACACCTTGCAATGATGCTTGATCGGTTGGTAGAGAAAAGAAAATACCTGACCGAAAAAGAACTTTTAGAACTGATGGCACTTTGCCAAATATTACCAGGCCCAACCAGCACACAAACGATTACAGCAATCGGTTTTAAACGTGGCGGATCATTGGTGGCCTTTATAACCTTACTAATTTGGGCATTACCTGCGGTTACTATTATGATTGCTCTCGCTATTTTATATACGCATTTGCAAGAACGCGCCATGCCAAATAATGCGCTGATTTTCATTCAGCCCATTGCCATTGGTTTTGTGGTATACGCCTCAATTAAAATAGCGCTGAAAGTGTTAGACAGACCCGGCACATGGGCGATTGCAATTGTATCTATGGTGGTTTCGCTGACTGTTGGCTCTCCCTACCTATTCCCCATTTTGCTAATTCTTGGCGGGGTAATCACAAATTTTATGACCCAAGAAACGGCTGAAGAAAAGAGCAGAAAATACACATTCAGACCCAAGGTGCGGTTTATTAGCGCCTTTGTCATTGTGTTTCTTATTTCTGCGGCCTTGGCGATTATTTTTCCTTACAAACCTGTGCAGTTATTCGAGAATTTTTACCGCTTTGGCTCTCTTGTTTTTGGCGGCGGACAAGTTTTAGTGCCCTTTATGCTAGAGCAATTTGTAAACTACAATGCCTATTTAACAAGTGAAGAGTTTTTAACCGGGTATGGATTCAATCAAGGTTTACCTGGGCCGGTTTTTTCTTTTGCGGCTTTTGTGGGCGCTATGTGTATGCAAGATTATGGAACGGGGGGGCAGTTGTTGGGTGGTATGATCGGCGCCGTTGGTATTTTTCTACCAGGCACTTTACTCATCTTTTTCTTATACCCACTGTGGAGTTATTTAAAGGCGTTTCCTGCTGTGAGAAAGAGTTTGCTCGGCATAAACGCGGCTGCTGCGGGCTTAGTGGGGGCTGCAGCGGTGCAGTTAAGCATGGCGCTAGAGGTTACTGTTATAAATGTAATTGTAGCTGTTGCAACCTTCCTTATTTTACAGTTCACAAAAGTATCTGCACCCATTTTAATTTTAATTGGAATTTTGGCGGGAGTGATTTATAGCTTCTTTTTATGATATGAACTTTTCAACATTGTATGGTATAATTTACACATACCATTGTTCGCAAAAAGAATGTTCGTAAATTAGCATCACTGAAAGTGTACCATAAACAACATAGTTTAGTCCCGACTGAAAGTCGGGATTTTTTTTGTGATACCTTTGCTCAATGAAGCAGGAATACGATGCGTACACCACTGAAGACCACAAGGTATGGAGCACGCTCTTTGAAAGACAAACCGCTTATATTCCCGGAAAAGTGACAGACATTTATGTGAATTCGCTAGAAAACATGTATCCGGCGATGAATGCTGAGCGCATACCACGATTTAGCGAACTAGATGAAGTATTGGAGCGCCACACAGGTTGGAACATGCATGTTGTGCCTGGCTTAATTCCTGTAGATCAATTCTTTACTCTAATGAACAATAAGCAGTTCGTTTCATCAACTTGGTTGCGGACCTTAGAGCAGCTTGATTATCTCGAAGAACCCGACATGTTTCATGATGTGTATGGCCATGTACCATTACTGATGGATCAAACATTTTCTGATTTTATTCAACGCTATACAGACTTGGCGATGAAATACCTTGATAATAGAGTTGTTTTGGCCGGCATGGAGCGCGTGTATTGGTTTACAATTGAGTTTGGGTTAATGCATGAAGCCAATCAAAAAAACATGATTTACGGTGCGGGTGTCATTTCATCTTACGGTGAAACCAAGCACGTACATTATGATGATGTTGAAATTCGTGATTTCGACATTAAAAAAATCTTTCAAACCCCATTTAAAACCGATGATATTCAAAGCTTTTATTATTCGGTAAAAGACTTTCAAACCTTGTATGAAAGCATTGAAGAACTTGAAGATTTCATTCAAAATATTCTCACTGGCAAAGAAGAATTTGTAAAAGGATATACCAGTTTGGATGTTAAGGCTTGATGTTATTCTCGCAAGAACTGTTTTAACACCATGAGTAAAACAATCACTTGTTTTAGTACGGTTGATTTTCACAAACCCGGAGGCGAAACCATTCGTATTTCAGGTATTGTAAATGCATTGGCCTCTAAAGGAATGCGGATAAATTTTGTTCATGCTAACAAGCTTCATGAAAATGTGAAACATGAGCAGTCTACTGTGTTACCTCAATCTTTTCGAACGTTAAATAAACGGAAGTTCCAGTTCGTGTTGACCTATGGCGGCGTGGAAACTGTAAACTTTTTGTTCAAAAAACTTTTGGCTGATGCAAAACGCGTTTTTGCAACCATTGATGGACCGGTCATTTTTTTTAACCATCTCGACATTTCGATTGGCTATTGGTTATTTCGTAATAAAATTATATCATCTTACATCATCGATGTTCATGGCATTAGTCATCTTGAATTTGATTTGAACGAAACGAAATCTCCATTGACTTGGGCGATGAATCAAGTAAAGAAGCAAACAGCACTCACTCTAGAAAAAAAGATATATCGCAACGCAACAAAAATATTGTATACCAGTAAGGGTGTTCAAGATCATGTTGAGCGTCTTTATGGCTTGAATCAAAAGCAAGCGCTAATAGTCGAAGAGTCAATCAATCAACTTTTACTCGACCAAAGTATTGACGAGCAGCTAAGAAACCATCTTATTGAGAAACACCAGCTTAACCAACAAGATGGCGTGTTGCTGTTCGCAGGCAGCTTTAAACAGTTTGGAGGCATTATTGACTTAATTAAAGCCTATGTAAAACTTCAGCATGACGAACCAAAGGTAAAAACCAAGCTTTTATTAGTTGGTGACGGCCCCCTTTTTGCGTATTGTAAACAAATGCTAGATGGAGAAGGTAGCGTGCGAAACGATGTAGTGTTTTTGGGAAGACAAGCGTATGAAAAGCTTAAAACCTTTCATGCCATTGCCGACATTATTATTTGCCCAGATAAGGACACATACTACTCTCAAATTTTACCGCACATCAAGTATTTTGATGCGATTTCTTCTGGAAAAATTGTAATTAATGGCGCGTTTCAATTTACGGAAGAGATGAATCCTAATCAACGGTTTTCACTCAACTTCACGCCCTCTGATGTGGACTCGCTGGCGGATACAATGAAATATGCTGTTTTGAACAAGGAACCCCTTCTTGCGCGTTATCAGAATGCTAGAAAAGAAGCAACCGCTTTGTATAACTACGAGCACACCGTTGAACCTCTGTATCAGTGGCTAATACATAGATAATAGTTGCAGTAAATACTTACCATACCCGCTTTTAATAAGGGGCTGCGCTACAGATTCTAATTGCTCGGCAGTGATGAACCCTTGTTTAAATGCGATTTCTTCAGGGCAACCAATTTTGAGCCCTTGGCGTTTTTCAATAACTTGAATAAACTGGCTGGCGTGCATGAGTGAGTCAACTGTACCAGTATCTAACCATGCTGTGCCACGATCAAGCACGCCAACTTTTAATTTTTTATTGTTGAGGTAAGTTGCATTCACGTCGGTAATTTCAAGTTCACCTCTCGGGCTTGGTGTAATGTTTTTTGCGATATCTACAACATCATTATCGTAAAAATACAGGCCGGGTACAGCATAATTTGATTTAGGGTTTGCTGGCTTTTCTTCAATAGAAATTGCTTTAAAATCTTTATCGAATTCAACTACACCATACCTTTCGGGATCAGATACCTGATAGGCGAATATTACACCACCATCGGGGTTATTGTTTGACTGAAGAGTGTCTTCTAAATTTGTGCCGTAGAAAATGTTGTCGCCCAAAACCAAAGCAACTTTATCGTTTCCAATAAATGAATCTCCCAAAATAAATGCCTGAGCGAGACCATCTGGGCTTGGTTGTTCAATGTAAGAAAAGTTCATACCCCAATCCTCACCATTGCCTAATAAGTATTCAAAGCGAGGAAGATCATGAGGAGTTGATATGATTAGAATGTCTCTGATCCCTGCCATCATCAATGTAGACAGCGGATAGTAAATCATTGGCTTATCGTATATAGGCATGAGTTGCTTACTTACTCCTTTAGTTATTGGGTAAAGTCTTGTGCCTGATCCGCCTGCGAGAATAATGCCTTTCATGTATTGAAATGTTTAACGTGAAGTGTATTGTTTATCGTAATAGTTTTTGTATTCGCCACTTGTTACGTGGTCTAGCCAATCGGTATTTTCTAAATACCAATCAACAGTTTGAGCAATGCCTTCTTCAAATTGTAAAGAGGGCATCCAACCAAGATCATTTTTAATTTTGCTTGCATCAATTGCGTAGCGCATATCGTGACCTGAGCGATCTGTTACGTAGGTGATCAGTTTTCTAGAACTACCCTTTGGCCGACCCAATTTTTCGTCCATAATGTCGCAGAGTAAATGAATGAGATCAATATTCCTCCATTCGTTATGACCACCTATGTTATAGGTTTCTCCAAGAGTGCCTTTATGGAAAATGGTATCAATGGCGCGCACATGGTCTTCAACATAGAGCCAGTCTCTTACGTTGATTCCCTTACCATAAACCGGTAAAGGCTTTTCATGTTTGATGTTGTTAATAAATAATGGTATTAACTTTTCAGGAAATTGATTGGGACCGTAGTTATTTGAACAGTTCGAAATTTTTACGGGTAAGCCATAGGTTTCATGATAGGCTCTAACAAAATGATCAGAGCTTGCTTTGGAGGCTGAATAAGGGCTACGTGGATCGTAAGCCGTTGTTTCTGTAAACAAGCCAGTGTCACCAAGTGAGCCATACACCTCGTCAGTAGAAATGTGATAGAACACTTTGCCCTCAAAATCATTATTCCAACTCTCTTTGGAGGCTTGTAATAGATTTACGGTGCCAATTACGTTAGTGAATACAAACTCAAGTGGTGCTTCTATAGACCGATCTACATGGCTTTCGGCAGCACAATGCAACACACCATCAAATTGATGTTTTTGAAATAAGGAGCGCAAAAACTCTAACTCATTGATATCTCCATGAATAAAATGGTAGTTGCTGTGATTTTCAATGTCTTTGAGGTTTTCTAAGTTGCCGGCATAGGTGAGTTGATCAAGATTATAAATTTGATACTCAGGATATGTGTACAGCATGTGTTTCACTAGGTGAGAGCCAATAAATCCGGCGCCACCGGTAAGTAATATGTTCTTCATGATTGAAAATTGCTGCGAAGATAAATACTAAGCCACCTTTATCGCTTAATTTCAATTGAAGGAAGTTAGAACTGCTTGAATTGTTTAAGAAGGAGTTGCAGTGATTATGAGAAGTCATAAACGAAAGAATTAGAACTTTTCGTTGTTATGCAATTAGATTTGCGGTTCTATGATGCCTTGGCTATTTTTCTTGCAGGAAATTTATGATTATAAGAAGCTTTCTGCGGTTTATTCTGGGAATGATATCATTGCTGTGTTTGTATTTTTTTTACTGACAGTTGCTGCATTCATCCTTGCTGCTACAAAATATCAGGGGAAGAGCAAAAAGCTTTACACACATTTTCTAGCTTGTTTTTTCCTTAAGATATTGGGGGCATTACTTTTTGTAGCGCTTTACACCTATTATTATGGTGGGGGCGATACCATGAACTACTATCGCAATGCAAAGCCCTTGATTGCCATGGCGAGTTATAACCCAGCCACATATATAGAAGTCATTTCACAAACTAAAGTGAACAGGGCACTTGAGCGTTACCCAATTTTTTATCAGAACTATCAGCGTGGTCAGGAATTTGAAGATTGGGCCCATAAAAAGAACTTCCTTGTTGTTCGTTTTGCAGCACTATTTGGAGCATTTACAATGGGCAGTTACTTAGCGATTAATCTTTGTTTTGCATTTATGTCTACCTTGGGGGTGTGGGCTCTATATAGGACATTCACGCGCTTGTTTCCTGGGCATGAAAATGCTCTTGCTATACCCGTCATATATTTCCCTTCACTTTGGTTTTGGGGTTCATCCCTTATGAAAGACTCTATTGTTATGGCATTTTTAGGCTTCTTCACCTACGCCATTTTTAAAAT
>ENA-ORXM01001153-ORXM01001153.1-marine-metagenome-genome-assembly--contig:-NODE-1153-length-38769-cov-5.601442_pt1 | contig 38769 bp, 31 predicted proteins | sample MGYA00237867_ERZ511480 | MGnify/ENA primary metagenome ERZ511480 (study PRJEB26309, sample SAMN06266103) | marine metagenome | isolation source: Algal blade | place: United Kingdom:Sidmouth, United... | reverse complement strand
CGCCGAAAAACCATCTCAAACTCCTGGCAAACGATAATCATACTTTCCCGGGGTACACGCCCAAAGGGTTCGAGCTCTCGGGTATAATAGTCCCAATGTACCTGTTTCCAATATGCGAGGCTTTTGTCACCTTCACCTTCCAATCGGGCGTAGGCTTCATCGATACTAAAAAAGGGCTTAAAATGAACCTTGGTAGTCCGCACTAGACATTGTGCTGCACCTTCCCAATCGGTAACGACCATAAAGTCTCCGATTTTCGGCAAGGGTTCTTTGCGATACTGTAGGCCGAGCAAAGAATGTGAAGTTGCTTTTTTGATGCCTTTTTTTACTAATTCGGCACATTCGTTGGCGTCTTTGCCGTTATCGCAGAAATGAACGACTTGGGGAGCTTCTACAAAAGCATGTTCCAGATGTTTATCCAAATAATCGCCCCAAAGGGCGCGGGCAGAAGCGTTTTCCATAGAACTGTTCCGATTAGAAAATTGTATCCTTCTTACAGGGAATCAACGAACAAGATACAAATGCAAATATGTTTTTGAAAGAATTATTAGAATATCGGTTGTTTTATCCGTTGTTGTACAAATTCAAGAAAATTTACCTGACTTAAAAGCCTTCGCAGCATGGTTGGTCGCCCTCGCCGTAAAGGCCATATAGGTTAGGGAGGGGTTGACACAACTTGATGAGGTCATAAACGCCCCATCGGTCACATACACATTGGGTACCGAATGTACTTGATTGTTCTTGTTTACGATCGAGTTGTTTGGGCTGTGGCCCATACGTGCCCCGCCCATTTCATGTATGGCAGCCCCTGGGCCGACATTATTATTATACCCTTTCACGTTGTCGAACCCTGCCCGTTGTAACATAGCAATGGCTTCTGACTCCATATCTTTCCGCATCTTAAGCTCGTTCTCCTTGAATTCCACATCGAAATCGAGCAAAGGTAGCCCCCACTTATCCTTTTTGGCTTCGCTTAACGTAACCCTATTGTCGTCATAAGGCAAGAACTCTCCAAAAGCGTTCATACCCGTTTGCCAGCCCCCGGGTTTTAGAATAGCTTCTTTTAAATTTTTCCCATAGGTCGTCTCGGCAATGGCTAGAGACCAATTATAGCGGCCCGCCCCGCCTTGATATCCGAAACCCCTGAGGTAGTTCTTTCGTTCGGTTTTTGCATCGAGGTTCACAAATCTTGGAATATAAAAACCGTTCGGTCTCCGGCCTTTGTAATATTTGTCAAGATGCCCTTGTACAGTTGCACTGGCACCTACCTGAAAGTGATGGTCCATAATGCCCCTTCCGAGGGATTTTGAATCATTGCCCAACCCTTCTGGAAATCGTTTTGATTTCGATTGCAACAAAATACCGACCGAGGCCATGGCCGATGCGCATAGAAAAATAATCTTGGCTTTGAATTCCAATCGCTCTTTGGTCTCGGCGTCGATTACCTTGACGCCCGTCGCTTTTTTAGTGCGATCATCATACATCACTTCATAAACAATGGAATGCGGTCTGAGGGTCATATTTCCAGTACGTTCCGCGGCCGGTAGGGTTGAGGAGTTGCTGCTGAAATAGCCTCCGAAAGGGCAACCCCGACTACAACGGTTTCGGTATTGGCAGAGCGACCGTCCTTCTTGACCTTCGACAACCCCGGTCAAATTTGCACTTCGCCCGATGGTCAGTAACCGGCCATCATCAAATTTTTCGGCTATAGATTTTTGAAGTTCCTTTTCAACGCAGTTTAATTCCATCGGGGGTAGGTATTGACCGTCGGGCAATTGCTTCAGTCCCAAATTTTGACCGTTGACTCCAATGTATCTTTCTACCTTGTCGTACCAAGGCGAAATATCTGCATAACGTACGGGCCAATCGATACCATGCCCATCTTTTTTGTTGGCCTCAAAATCGATATCGCTGAACCGATACGATTGTCTCCCCCAGGTAATGGATCGCCCACCGACATGATAGCCCCTTTTCCAATCGAAACGTTTAGTCTCCTCATAGGGATGCTCGGAAAAAGCGGTAAAAAAGTGTTTGGAATCTTCGTTCGGCGCTGATTTGCGATGTTCTGAAAAATACTTCTTTTTTTCTTTTGAAGGAAGTTCTCCCCGAAACTTATAGTCCCAAGGATCACTGTTCATCGTAGGGTAATCTTCAATATGCTTTACCATTCGGCCCCGTTCCAATACCAAGGTTTTCAGACCGTTTTCGCACAGCTCTTTTGCAGCCCACCCACCGCTGATGCCGGTGCCAACTACTATTGCATCATATATGGTGTCTTTATGAGGTTCCATATCGCTCTTATGCGTACTTGCCGGCTTTTAAAGCTTTCACGGCATGGTCAGCCGCCCTAGCGGTAAACGCCATATAGGTTAGCGAAGGGTTGACGCAGCCCGATGAGGTCATAAACGCCCCGTCGGTGACATAGACATTCGGAACGGTATGTACTTGATTGTGTTTGTTCAAAACAGAAGTTTTCGCGCTATGGCCCATACGTGCGCCGCCCATTTCATGAATGCCCAGACCGGGGCCCGTTACTTCATCATAAGGTTCCACATCTTTAAAACCTGCCGCTTCGAACATAGCGACGATCTCCTTTTTGATGTCTTCGCGCATTTTGTATTCGTTTTCCTTGAATTCGACGTCGAAGGCCAGTTGGGGTAAGCCCCATTTATCTTTTTCCGTTTCGCTGAGCATTACGCGATTATCTTCATACGGCAAGAACTCGCCGAAACCGGTCACACCGATCTGCCATTTTCCAGGTTTTAAAATCTGTTCCTTCAAATCTTTTCCGTAGCCCATTTCGGCAACACTTTCCGACCAATCTTGACGACTGGCTGTACCTTGAAAGCCAAATCCCCTGAGGTAATTTTCACGTTTGGTCTTTTCATCAAGATTCACGAAACGGGGAATATAAAAACCGTTGGCCCTGCGACCTTTATAATATTTATCAAGAAAGCCATCGACTTTTGCGGAGGCTCCCAACTTATAATGATGGTCCATGATACCTCTTCCCAATGCATCTGAATCGTTGCCCATTCCGTTAGGGAAGCGTTCGCTTTTCGATTGCAATAGAATACCTACCGAAGCCATGGCAGAGGCGCAGAGGAATATCACTTTGGCCTTGAATTCTATTTTTTCATTGGTCTCGGCATCGATAACCTTTACACCGGTCGCTTTTTTAGAAGCGTCGTCGTACATGATTTCGTAGACGATCGAGTTTGCTCGTAGCGTCATGTTACCGGTACGCTCGGCTGCGGGTAGGGTAGATGAATTACTGCTAAAATAGCTTCCGAAAGGGCAGCCTCGACTACATCGATTCCGATACTGACAGACACCACGGCCTTCAAAAGTAGCTTCTGGGTCGGTAATATGGGCGGTTCGGCCGATGGTGACCAAACGGCCGTCATCGAATTTTTTCGCCACGGATTTTTTAAAGGCTTCCTCAACACAATTAAGGTCCATTTTTGGTTGGAACTTTCCATCGGGTAATTGTTTTAGCCCCAAATTTTCTCCACTTACTCCGATATACTCCTCAATTTTGTCGTACCAAGGTGAAATATCTTTATACCGAACCGGCCAATCGATACTGACACCTTCTTTTTTATTGGCACCAAAATCGATATCGCTCCATCGGTAGCTTTGCCGCCCCCAGGTCAATGAACGCCCACCCACTTGATAGCCACGGATCCAATCAAAACGTTTGATCTCGACGTATGGGTGATCAAGGTCGTTCACGAAAAAATGTTTGTTATCTTCTTTGGGCGCCCAGTTTACCCTGCTCTGAACGTGCTGTTTTTTCAAATCTTCTTTAGAAAGATTTCCCTTTAACGGGTAATCCCAAGGGTCGTCGTTCATTGTCGGATAATCCTCGATATGTTTTACCATTCGGCCTCTTTCTAGTACCAAGGTTTTTAATCCGTTTTCGCAAAGTTCCTTTGCGGCCCACCCGCCGCTGATTCCGGTTCCGACTACAATGGCATCGTACTGTTCTTCTTGATTCATAGTAATAATTCTTGTTTTAATCCTGTTGGATTTCCTATATTTATAACTTCCCGAAGAAACGAGATTGAGGGAAATTTTAAGGATACTAAATATAAGGCTTATTCTAACATCGGACATGAATTAGCTTAAGTTCATTTTAAAAATAGAAACTGAAAGAGTATGAAAACAATTAAAGGCCCCGCCGTATTTTTGGCACAATTCGTAGATGACAAGGCACCGTTCAATACGCTGGACGGTATGTGTAAATGGGCCTCTGATCTTGGATATAAAGGAATTCAAATTCCCACTTGGGAAAGCTTTCTTATTGATCTTGACAAAGCTGCGGAAAGTCAGGACTATTGTGACGAGTTAAAAGGGAAAGTCAATTCGTACGGGCTGGAAATTACCGAGCTATCGACCCATTTACAGGGCCAATTGGTTGCCGTGCACCCTGCCTATGACCTCATGTTCGATAGTTTTGCTCCCGATAACGTTAAAAATAATCCAAAAGCACGAACGGAGTGGGCCGTTGATGTCGTTAAAAAAGCTGCTACGGCCAGTAGAAGATTGGGCATTTCGGCGCACGCTACTTTTTCTGGGGCACTGCTCTGGCATACTTGGCACCCCTGGCCACAACGACCGGCCGGTCTGGTCGAAATGGGTTTTGAAGAACTCGCCAAACGTTGGATGCCCATCTTGAACCATTTCGATGAAGAGGGTGTCGATGTCTGTTATGAGATACACCCGGGCGAAGACCTGCATGATGGCGATACCTTTGAACGTTTTTTAGAGGCTACCGGAAATCATAAACGGGTAAACATTCTTTATGACCCAAGCCATTTTGTGCTGCAACAGTTAGACTATATCGAGTACATAGACCACTACCATGAATTCATAAAATCGTTTCACGTTAAGGATTCCGAATTTAACCCAACCGGAAAAAAAGGCGCTTTCGGAGGTTACAACGATTGGGGCGACCGCGCAGGGCGTTATCGCTCGTTGGGCGATGGCCAAATCGACTTTAAGACCATTTTTTCTAAACTGACCCAATACGGTTGCGATGTTTGGGCAGTAATGGAGTGGGAGTGCTGCATCAAAAGCCCAGAACAGGGCGCACGCGAGGGAGCCATTTTCATTCAAGACCATATCATCGAAGCGACCGAAAAGACCTTTGACGATTTCGCGGGTGCGGCAATCGACAAAGAAATGTTGAAAAAGATTTTGGGAACATAACTAAGGGGGTCAGTTGGCAGTACCAGTGCGCAGTAATCTTTTTTTTAGTGCTTTATTGTATGCCATTTAGATCACAGGGATAAAAAAACCAAAAAAACTTTGTAAAAAATCCAAAATGAAAAATTGTATACTGATTATTTTTCTCGCCGTCTTGACTTTTGGCTGCAAGGGCAAGCCCGAAAAGTCTCAAGAAATGGCATCTGAACCCATCACTGAGGCTGAAAAACCACCACAGGAATGGATAGTACTTTTTGATGGTACTTCTTTTGATGGATGGAAAGAGTATCAGAAAGATGGTGTTTCCGAGCACTGGAAAATTGAAGACGGTGCAATGGTATTCTATCCTCCCGAGAATAGGGAAAAAGGAAAGATTTACGACTTGGTCAGTGAAAAGGATTATACCGATTTCATACTGTCTTTAGAATGGAAAATTTCGGAAGGCGGCAATAGTGGCGTCTTTTGGGGAATCAATGAAGACTCTGGTATGAAGAAACCTTATCATACCGGACCCGAAATTCAGGTTTTGGATAATGAAAAACATCCTGACGCCAAAAACGGCACAACGCATCAAGCAGGCTCATTATACGATATGGTAGCCCCTTCGGAAGATGTAACCAAGCCTGTAGGCGAATGGAATACGATGGTCGTTAGTATAGACCATAACGAAAAAGAGGGCAGTGTTGAACTGAACGGAAACAAAATAGTCAATTTTTCTGTCGGTAATGAAATCTGGGACGAAATGGTCTCGAAATCAAAGTTTGCCGATTGGGAAGAGTTCAGCAAATACACTAAGGGCAAAATCGGCTTGCAAGACCATGGGAATCAGGTCGCTTTTCGAAACATCAAAATAAAGGAACTGTAGATCAGTTGGCAGTTCGTAGTACTGATACGTAGTGCCTATACCAATAGTCGTATTCCACCACCAAAATTTATAATCAATAAATAGTTACCAAGAATGAAGAAATTTTATTTCCCGGTTTTGCTCGTATCGTTATTTGCACTTTCCTGTCAGGAAAAAGTCAAGGTAGATAATTCGGAAAAAATGGGAGAACCGGATGATTCGGTCATTGTACACGAAGAATACTCAGGTTCCGAACCTACCGAGCCAGAGGCGACGGAGTACTATGAGCCCAAAGTTCCCGTAGTTAAACCAGGAGAAAACTTAGGAAATCCACCGAGTGATGCTATTGTACTTTTCGATGGAAAAAATTTCGATAATTGGGTAAGTTCCAAGGATAGTACTGCCGTGAAATGGCATTTGAACGATGATGGAAGTATGACCGTAAACGATAAGACCGGCGATATTCAGACCAAAAAGAATTTTGGTGATATGCAATTACATATCGAATGGAAATCTCCTTTGCCGATTCAGCGCGAAGGTCAGAATCGCGGTAATAGCGGTATCTTTTTAAACGGACTTTACGAGATTCAAGTATTAGATCAAAACGATAATCCCACTTATGTGAACGGACAGGTGGGTTCGATTTATAAACAAGGGCCTCCTTTGGCTATGGCTTCTGTACCCACAGGTGAATGGAATACCTATGATATTATTTACCACGCGCCCGAGTTTAACGAAGACGGTGGAAAAATCAAGTCGGGCACCGTAACCGTTATACACAATGGTGTTGTAATTCAAGACCATACGGAAATCAAGGGTACTACTCCATATATCGGTTGGCCAAAAAACCCTGAACACGGTAAAGGACCGTTAAAACTTCAAGACCATGGTGATGATAGTCGCGTAAGCTATCGGAATATTTGGGTGAGGGAGCTGTAATCGGTCGGCATTCGGCAGTCACCGTATCGTTAGCAACAAAGGAAAGTAGATTTAAACTTGACCCTATTTCTCTTTAGTCTTTTTGCTTTTTGACTCTGACCATATCTTAAGGTAAAGTCAAAGTTTAAAGTGCTTTTTAAGTACGAACCCCAAACTTCTATATATTTGCCAAAATCCATAAAAGCATATGATTCAATCGATGACCGGTTTTGGTAAGCATGTAATACAGCTTCCTAAGAAGAAGATTACCGTCGAACTCAAATCCCTCAACAGCAAAAGTCTTGATCTGAACGCCCGGATGCCTTCTGCGTACCGTGAAAAAGAGTTGGAGTTGCGCAAAACGATAGCTCGTTCGCTCGGGCGGGGGAAGGTCGATTTCGGACTATATATTGAATTTACAGGTGACGAGACTTCTACAGAAGTGAACGAGGCGGCTGTCAAGAATTACATCAAGCAGTTAAAATCCATTGCGGATGGAGACGATTTGCGTCTGCTCGATATGGCCTTGCGCATGCCCGATGCCCTGAAAACCGATCGTGAAGATATCGATGAGAAAGAATTTGAATCGATAAAACTTGCCGTTAAAGAGGCGTTAAAGGAAATCAATACGTTTCGTTCAGAAGAGGGAAGTGTGTTGGAGCAAGATTTTATAAAACGAATCACCAATTTGCAAACCTTACTAGGGCAGGTTCAAGAGATGGATCCCGATCGCCAAAGCGATGTTCGCGAGCGACTTGAAAAAGCGGTAGCCGATATCAAAACCAATCTCGATGCCAATCGTTTTGAACAGGAACTGATTTACTATCTCGAGAAATACGACATTACCGAAGAGAAAGTGCGATTGGCGAACCATTTGGAATATTTTACAAGTACACTTAATTCAAGCGATTCGAACGGAAAAAAACTGGGCTTTATCTCCCAAGAAATCGGTCGCGAAATCAACACCATAGGCTCTAAGGCCAACTATGCCCCTATGCAGCAATTAGTGGTACAGATGAAAGACGAATTGGAAAAGATAAAGGAGCAGATGTTGAACGTACTTTGAAGTAGTAAGTAAGCAGTAGGCAGTAAAAAAATCAAGGTTCAAGGTTGCTTAAATCTTAATTTTATCACTACAGATAGAAAACCTGAAACCGAAAACCCGAAACAAAAGAAACCAGAAACTTAATAAATGAAAGGCGGTAAACTCATTATATTCTCGGCGCCCTCAGGAAGCGGAAAGACTACGATTGTACGTTATCTTTTGGAACAACCGGAACTTAACCTGGCATTTTCGGTATCGGCCACTTCGAGACCACGTCGTGTAAAGGAAAAGCAAGGTGAGCATTATTATTTTATGTCCATTTCTGAATTCAAGAACCATATCAAGAACGATGACTTTTTAGAGTGGGAAGAGGTATACCGTGACAATTTCTATGGAACCCTAAAAAGCGAAATAGAGCGGCTTTGGGGCGAAGGTAAGAACGTCATTTTTGACATCGATGTTGCAGGTGGTCTACGCATAAAAAGAAAGTTCCCTAATGAGACTTTGGCCGTCTTTGTAAAACCCCCTAGTGTAGACGAACTAAAGATTCGTCTTAAAAAACGCAGCACCGAGAGTGATGATAAAATCAATATGCGTATAGCCAAGGCCTCGGTAGAACTGGCTACAGCACCGCAATTCGATAAAGTCATCAAGAACTATGATCTTGATACGGCATTGAAAGAAGCGCAGGAGCTAGTTGCAGATTTTGTAGGGACCAATGATGACAAGTAGTTTACAATCTTTGCGGGAATGTGATTAAACTTCCTATCCATGAAAAAAATAGGCCTTTATTTCGGCACATTCAATCCAGTTCATATCGGCCACATGGTGATTGCCAACCATATGGTAGAGTTCTCGGATCTTGATGAGGTTTGGTTCGTTATTACGCCACAAAGTCCATTCAAAACGAAGAAAACATTGCTTGACGATCATCATCGCTATCAGATGGTATTTGCGGCTACCCAAGATTTTCCAAAATTGAAGCCCAGTAAGATAGAGTTCGATTTGCCAAAACCTAATTATACGGTAAACACACTGGTACATTTACTTGAAAAACATGGTGATGGCCATCACTTCTGTTTGATAATGGGCGAGGATAACCTGAAGACTTTCCATAAATGGAAGAACTACGAAGTCATTCTCGAAAACCATGATATTTTTGTCTACCCAAGAATTTCTAAAGGAGAAATTCAACATCGTTTTGAAGACCACCCTAAAATCTTTCGTGTGGCTGCCCCGATTATGGAAATCTCGTCTACATTTATTCGCAAAAGCCATAAAGAAGGCAAGAATATCCGTCCGATGCTTCCCGATGCGGTATGGAAGTATTTGGATGAGATGAACTTCTACCGTTGATCTTTATTTTTTCACTCAAACAATAACGAGGCTCTTTAGTCTTTGACAATCAATTGTTCTACCCAAGCTATGGCATCGGCTAAAGTCCTGAAATTTTGTGCAGGCCTGTTCATAAACGACTTTTCCAATTGGGCAATGTCGTGGTTGATATCGTCGTAGGTGACTGTTGCATATCCTACAAAATTCGGAAACATAGCTACGGTCTTAAAATGTGCGGTTGGGTTGAAGGAGTAGGAGTTGATTCGATTGCTGATATAGGCAAATGGCGTTGTATTGCCGTAATAGGCTTTTGCCAATTCGAGCATTTCTGTCGCATTTTCAAGTGTAAACGCTATGCCTTCATTTACTTCGGCGACCATGTAGTTTTCGTAAAAATAAAACATGCCTACGGCCAAGTCATGTTTTTTAATCAATCCTTTGTTTGAGGCTTGTGTCATGTGGTGCATCGTAAAAAGGAACATTAAAATACAACACTAATCGCTACTTACCAATTGTTGAAAACCTTTTCGAGTAGTTTTTGGTTGAACGAATTCTAAAAAGCTAAAAGTTTTGGACGGATAAATGAATAAATCGATTATACTCTCGATTTCAAGTTTTCCTCTTGTAAAAGCTCATCGGCCCATAAAAAGGCATCTTCTAAAGTATGAAATACCTCTATCGGTCTTTTGATAAAAAGTCTTTCGAGATTGGCAAGCATACGTCGATACTTGTTTGTAGATACTATGGCAAAGCCCGTAAAATTTGGAAACATGCCTACAACTTCCCCATAACCAACGGGATCCATCGAATAGGAGTTAAGTCGATGCGACAGGTAGACAAAGGGTCTTGCGTCACCATATATCTTTTCCGCCAAGAGAATAGGTTGAAGGGCATTTGCCTTGGTAACATGAACCCCTTCGGCAAATTCACCTAATATAATATTCGGATAAAACTGAAATTTTCCGATATCAAAAATGTGTTCGACAAGAAGTTCCTGTCGTATTCGTGTGGTGGTGTTCATAGTGATTCTCTACACCAATATACAATTTTAACACACGAAAACGTTTGAAATGTTTTATTTATAACAAAAATAAACAGTGGAGTTAAACCATCTGGGATTCTACGGCTTGAAGAACTTTAGTCATTTGGGTCAAAAAGTATGACTTCGTATTCAAAATCTTGGGTCTCGCCGCCAATGCCTACATCTTGTAAGCTTACTAGAAAGATTTCATCCTCAACAATTGTATTCGTACTTATTGCAGGTTTCCAAACGATGGTATTATCTCCGTATTGACCTGATAGTTCTTCCGTTTCAATAGCGATAGAAGCTCCATTTTTGTCTTTCATGGTAATTGTGGTCTCCGTAAAATCGGCATTTGCAATTGAAAAAGACCATCTCGGAAAGGCCATTTGTTTTGGAACAAAGCCTTCAGGCGGCCAAGTAATGAATTCCGGGGCATCTGCCGGTCGGGTTCCCGCATTGCCCAATACCCAAAGGGCATTGTAACGGTTGGTATTGCCGATTCCCATTTCCTGTAACCTGGGCCATAACAACCAACGCCTATGGCCAACCGGACCATTTTCGGCACCTTGATCCCGTATATATGAATCGATGGCATTCGCATTACTAATAGAAGTCAACAGTGAATTTCCGGCAGCTTGTTTACCATCTTCCGTAAAACATTTCCAGTTGTCGGGCGGAAAATGATCCAAAGTACCGTTGGCGTGCATCATCAGTGCAGCCTGTTGCGCCTTTTCACTTTTAGTAACTGATTCGGCAATCGTATTGTTGAGGCCGACGGCCTGTCTGTAATAATCTAAACGCATCAAGATTTTGTCTTTTGTTGCTTGCGGAACGCTTCCGGCCTCGCATGAAGGTTCGTCACCTGTCCAAGCAACATCTGAAGAATTGCTTGCCGAAGCCAAGTAGTAATCTTCGTATAATTTTTTCGCCGATGCCCTTGCAGTATCATCCAAGTCGATTGACAGTTCTTCGGTTTCGTTTGCCGTATTGTCTTTGCTACAGCCAATAACCAAAGTCGTGCAGGCTACGAGAATTAAATGTTGAGAGATACGCATAAGAATAAAGATTTGGGATTTCTTTTTTCTCTTTAACGTCTAAAAATATAAAACAGGTATATTCTTTTCGATGAAAGGTATTATCCACTTTAACCAAATGAATTCGATAACTCAAAAAAAGAAACATGGAATAAAATAGGGGAAGAAAAAAATACAAGTGTTCATTATTAGTAGAACTGTTGGTTGGAAGTACGCGGGTTATTTTAGAGGACTAGACCTTCACGTTTGAGTGTTCGTCGTAGGTTTCCAATAAATTCATGGTAGCTACCAATAAATCTTTGGTCTCCAATAAAAGACTAAAATAGAGTGCTGTATTCTTAGGGCTCGACTCGTCAGTTCGGGTACGTTCTACCTGCTTCTGAATTTTAAGGTCGACTTTTTCGAACAGTTCTTGCTTGCTAACGATCAATTTGGTCAATTGCAAAAAGTCGCGGGTCTCGAAAATTGTTTTAATTTCCGTAAAAAGCTGGTCGATATAGACATCGGTTTCCTTCAGATCCTTAATTTGGTTGAACCGAAGTTTTTTGTGATTGTTGTGCACGTGTTTGTAACCTGCTTTTGCAATATACTCCAACGATTGGGTCATATCTTGCAAATAACTGAGCACGGTGATATAAAAGTTACTGGTGCCTACGCTCGATTCATCGAGATTTTTGATAAAGTAAAAAATATTGTTTCTTAGCCCTTCGACCTCTTTATCGAGTTTCGTTATTCCTTTTTTGCTCTTTCTCAGGGTATCGATATCATGCTTGGCCAAACCGTCTATACTTTGTGTGTAGATTTTATTGGCTCTTTTGATAGCGAGTGAAATGTTGGCCGCACTTTCTTCTATGACTCCGATAATGGAATTGCTTTCTGCCTTTTCAAGCTTCTCTTCGCGCTTGGTCTCCTTCATTTTTTTGGTATGGGAGAGATAGTTTTTGCCAATAAGCAAAAAGGCCAATATCAAGAGTGCCCCGATTGCCCAAATACCGCCTAAATGTATGATGTAGGCAATTAAGGCCGCTGCCGTGAATGCACTTATTGCCGTAAAGAACCATCCCCCGATGACATTGAGTACACCTGCAACACGATAAACGGCACTTTCAGGCCCCCAGGCTCTATCGGCCAATGAACTGCCCATTGCGACCATAAAGGTGACGTATGTCGTCGATAGCGGAAGTTTCATTGAGGTCGCTAATGAAATGAGCACGCTTGCTACCATTAGATTGACCGCGGCCCGAACCAAATCAAATGCAGGTAGGTCTTGCACTTGGCTTTTGGGAATGTATACATAGGGCTTTTCAAATTGCGCATCCATTTTTTTTACCCAGGATTCAGGAATTATTCCTGCTAAATTTTCGGAAGCTTTAATGGAATATTTTACGATCTGTCTGGATAAAAAATTGGGCTGAAAACGTTCGTCGCCTTCATCTTGCCTTGAGAGGTCGACGCTTGTTTTCACCACGTTTTTTGCCTTTGAAGAGAACCATAGGGTAATTACCATGATCACGCCAGAGAATAGTAATAGATATGTAGGGGTCTGTACGGCTACGGCTAGTCCTTCCATAGTGTATTCTTCCGCCGGGATACTTGAAGCCGCCCAAGAAGTATAGGATGCCAATGCAGCCAATGGTACCCCAATAAAATTGACGAGATCGTTTCCGGCAAAGGCCATGGCCAATGCGAAAGTGCCAAGAACGATGACTACGGTATAAATGTTCAGTTTGAAAATAGCAGAAGTGATCCATGAAAGAAACGTCCAAAGTACAAAGTTGATCAAAAGGAACAGCTCAGGATTACTTCCTATAAAATCAAGCACCGCAGGACTAAAAATTGCCGAACTCTTCAACCCTTTTACTATAATAAAATATATGATTGATGTTATAGCGAAACCACCAAAAAGGGAGCCGACCCACTTGGGTTTCTGCTCGAATTTAAAGGAAATCAATAGTCGGGATATGAATTGTACCAATGCGCCAATTGTAAATGCTACGACTACGGAAAGCAGGATGCCGATAATAATTTCAGTTGCCTTTTCAGTGTTGATGTATGACCCCAAATCAGAAAAACCTCCATCATTGGCTATAATTTTCACTAGCGAGATAGCCACCGCAGCGCCCAGTAACTCAAAAACAATAGATACCGTGGTCGAGGTCGGCAGGCCCAGGGTATTAAAAAAATCTAGGAGCAATATATCGGTAATCATGACCGCCATAAAAACGATCATAATCTCAGCGAAGACAAATTCAGATGGATTGAAAATACCTTTTCTTGCAACTTCCATCATGCCGCTCGATGATATGGCACCAAAGGCAATACCGAAACTGGCCACGATCATTATGGTACGAAACGAAATTGCCTTAGAACCTATCGCAGAATTTAGAAAATTAACCGCATCGTTGCTAACACCCACCACAAGATCGGTAATGGCAAGCACGGCCAAAGCGATAATCATGATCAGGTATATATTTTCGCCCATTGAAATTCAAATAAGCACAAAAATGCCATTATAATTTATCAAATAGGTTAAAATAAGGTTATCAAGTACCCAAAAAACCATTTACGACCAAAATTTCTGCCGAAAGGTATTTTTCCTGTTTCCTGTATACTTCAAACCAATTTTTTGTCAATTACTAAATTATGTTTTATGATAACAGTCAAAGAATCTTCAGTAAATACTGGGGCTTTGCGAACACTAGCCACAGCTATAAATACAATTCTTACATTACTTTTTTTCGTTTTGTATGCAATAAATGGCCATTTGATACGTTTCCAATGTAAATTTAATGTTAACTAATAGTTTTTTTAACGTAAAACTTTATTATCTTTGAACCAACAAAGAATTGTCCCATAACTAAATATAATAATACCATGAAAAAACAAATCTTACTTTTCGCTTTTGCTTTGACGATGACTATTGGATATGCACAAAAAGAGAAAGACGTTAAACTCAACAAAGAGACCAATTTAATAGAAGCCACGTACTACCATGATAATGGAGAGGTAAGCCAACAAGGAACTTTCGACCTAGCCGGAAAATTACACGGCGATTGGATAAACTATGACGAAACAGGACAAAAAGTTTCTGAAGGCTCTTATAATAAAGGTATCCGTACCGGGAAATGGTATTTTTGGGCCGATGGAAAAGTCAAGGAAGTCGAATTCAATAATAACGTTATTGCAAGTGTCGTGAATAAAGATGCGACTTCTGGTGTTGTGACCAAAGACTGAGAAGTATAGTATGAAACTTAAAAATCCCCATGATTCATAAAATCATGGGGATTTTTTTATTTGTTATTTTTTGTCAATCTTCCATATTCCGTTCCAAATTGACCAACACATCTCCGGCTTCAATTTCAAGGGTAGATAGTGCAAGCGGATCAAGAACAATAGATTTGGCTGAAAGTCCAGTTTGAATTTGACTAACCTTGTTTTCATGGACTTCAACCGGTATATTCAGAGTTTCATAGCCCAAAAAACCAACCTCCAGGGTGTATTTTCCCTCGGTGACGTTGGCAATCTCAAAATTTCCGTTAAAATTGGTACGGGTTTTTAAATCGGTGCCTTTAAGGGTAACATCGGCGAACAGTAAAGGTTCACCGTTCGCTTCCAAATCGGCGACATTTCCATTTATACTACCATTATTCTGTGCAAAGAGACTAAAAGAGGTAAGTACAACTGCCAGAAAAAAAAGGTTTTTCATATATGTTCATATTTCTTTGACAAAGAAAACCATGGAGTGTTAAATTAGGGTTATCCCAAGATTAAGACTGTATGTTTTTAAAGTTAAGAAACAGCTCGTCGACATACTGTAATTTTTTCAAACTGCCGTTCTAAAAATGTATCTTGCGGCAACCAAAATGCAATTATGAATTGGGAAAAACTACTCTCCTTAAAACGTCATGGTGATACCCATAAAAGATTACGAAGGGAACAGGATGAGACTCGTCTGGGCTTTGAAGTAGATTACGACCGTATCATTTTCTCAACCGCTTTTCGGAGCCTACAGGATAAAACACAGGTCATTCCGCTTTCGAATACCGATTTTGTACATACGCGATTGACACACAGCCTTGAAGTTTCCGTTGTTGGGCGCAGTCTTGGGAGAATCGCGGGGCAGCTGATATTGCAGAAGCATCCTTACCTGAAGGAAACACATGGCTATCGTTTTAACGATTTCGGCGCCATAGTTGCCGCAGCGGCATTAGCCCACGATATTGGAAACCCACCTTTCGGGCACAGCGGTGAAAAGGCCATTGGTGAATATTTTAAAAATGGTAAAGGGAAAAAATATAAATCAATACTTACCGAAAAGGAATATCAAGATATTATCGACTTTGAAGGAAACGCTAACGGCTTTCGCTTGCTTACCCAATCAAGGGAAGGCGTCACCGGCGGCCTACGGTTAAGCTACGCTACTTTAGGGGCATTTATGAAATACCCAAAAGAGTCGTTGCCCAAAAAACCCACAGCCCATATTGCAGATAAAAAATTCGGATTCTTTCAATCGGATAAGGCATCTTTTGAGGCAGTGGCCACTGAATTAGGGCTGCTACAAACACGTAATGGCGATACAATTTCCTATGCTAGGCATCCATTGACCTTTTTGGTAGAGGCCGCCGATGATATTTGTTATACGATAATCGATTTTGAAGACGGTATCAATCTGGGGCTTATTTCCGAAGACTACGCATTGGAATATCTTATCAAGTTGGTCAAAAACAATATCGATACGAAAAAGTACAATTTGTTGGCACATCAGGAAGATCGATTGAGCTATTTACGCGCTCTTGCCATCAATACCTTGATCAATGATGCCGTTCATACCTTTATTGATAATGAAGAAGCTATTCTGAACGGTGATTTTGGGGTTTCGCTTTTAGATAAAAGTGCTTATTCGGCGCAGATATCCGATATTATTTCTTTGAGTATTGAAAAAATCTATCGCTCCAAAGAAGTTTTGGATAAAGAAATAGCCGGCTATAAGATTATCTCCGATATTTTAGACGTGTACTCTGAGGCTCTTGTTCGGCATAAGGATGGGAATCCATCGAACTACGACAGATTAATGTTGGAAACCTTACCGACGCTATATCGAAATACGGAGCTATCTACATATTCCATTTTACTGAACACCTGTTGTTATGTGGCGAGCCTATCCGACAGCGCCGCTATTATGCTTCATAAAAAAATTATGGGGCTTGTCGTCTAGAAACTACTTGCTTTGTGCCTGAGCGATATTTTGTTTTAGAAATCGTACGAAACGCCTACCCCGAGTACCTGTCTGAACTGTATACGGGGCTCCCCGGGATCAGTTACAACGCCTAGTTCATTTTTTTGTTCATCAAAAAGTATATCGTCATCATAGATGATATGCGTCCCGAATGTAGTCATAATGTATTTATTGACCCGTAGCTCAATGTTGAGCTCCCAATCGACATCAATGTTTCCGAACCTTCGCAAATAATCGGTATACAGGCTCAATCGATGTTTTAGCAGCATATTTTCCCAGACTTCCACTTCATACTGGTTCGTTATCAGAAAACCGAATTCCAGAAAGATTTTCTCGCCTTCCTGTATGATATTTCCATCTGCGTCGCGAATTGCTCGCTGTACACCAAAAGCACCTCTATTCGCTAGGTCATCATCAAGCACAAATGTCGTTTTTTGTGTTATCGGGGAAATATAGATGTTCAATTTTTGGTCTTTGGTAATATATGATGTACCTGCTCCCAAAAAAGAATAGCCCGGCGCCATAAATCGGGAAATCGGGGTTGTTCTATCGGGATATTTAAAGCCATCTGAAAACTGGGTATTGAAATTTGCTTTTGCCGAATAGTACCAATTGCTTATGGTATCACGCTGAAAGCCAAAGGTCGAGCTCAAACGGATAGCGTCGTCGGTTTTTCTAAGTTTTTGCCCTTCTTGAAAGTTCAGTCCATAGCGAAGGTCCATATAATTGTCCCACTGAATGTAACGGAATTTGTAATTGCGTTCAAAACGAGCATTGCCGAGCGCCGATATGGCATTGTTTCCACCGGCGTTCCAATTGATAAAGGCCACTTCGCTGAAATTAGCACCAAGTTTGTTGATTTTCGTCCAAAAGGAAGGCACTTTGAACCGGTTCGGTTTTTCTTTAAGTGCTTTAGTACGTTTAAAAGAAATCACTGGGTTCATCAAGTTCACGCTTCTCGGAACGAATTTTATCTTTTTCTGTATTTTTCGAATGACTACCGTATCGACCACGGTCGTATCGATAACTACTGAATCAACTTTGCGTTCAGAGGGTATGGTATCTTTTTCTTGGGCGGATACGGTCAAAAGGCAGAAAAATGACAGCAGCCCAAAAATGTATTTTCGAAGGAAGTCGTTACGCATCGAGTACTATTTTTAATTGATTTTTTAAGGTTGTGGCATCGATTTTAGCCAAACCCTGTAATTCTTCTACGGTACCGTGTTCAAGAAAAACATCATCGATTCCCAATACCATTAGCTTACCGGTATATCCGATTTCGTTCGCTAATTCAAGTACTGCACTACCGAAACCGCCAGCCTTACAGCCATTTTCGATAGTGAAAATATATTGATACCGATTGAAGATATAATGTAGTCGTTTTACATCCAAAGGTTTAACGAATCGCATATCGTAGTGCCCTATTTCAATGTTTTTATCGAGTTCGTCAATTACTTCTGAAACCATATTTCCGATATGGCCAATAGAAAGTATGGCAATCCGTGATCCTTTTTTCAGTTCTCTAGATGTACCGATTTCAATTTCTTCAAAAGGGGTCTTCCAATTTTTGAGCACTCCCCGACCTCTCGGATATCGGATAGCCAACGGATGTGATAAGCCCAATTGTCCCGTATACATAATATTACGGAACTCGCTCTCGTTCATGGGGCAAAAAATCACAAGATTCGGAATGCATCGTAAATAAGCGATGTCGAACACTCCGTGATGAGTGGCGCCATCTTGGCCTACGATACCTGCACGATCCAAACAAAAGATTACGGGTAGATTTTGCAGGGCCACATCGTGTATGATTTGGTCATAGGCACGTTGTAAAAATGTGGAATAGATATTACAAAAAGCAATCAATCCTTCGGCAGCCATTCCTGCGGCCATAGTAACGGCGTGCTGCTCGGCAATACCTACATCGAATGCCCTTTCGGGAATCTTCTCCATCATAAATTTCAAGGAACTTCCGGTCGGCATGGCAGGTGTAACGCCAATTATCTTTTGATTCTTTTGCGCAAGTTCGACTATCGTATGCCCAAAGACATCCTGATATTTTGGAGGTTGGGCGATTGCTTTTTTTGACTGCAGTTCGCCTGTCAGCCGATCGAACTTTCCCGGGGCATGATAGGTCACTTGGTTTTCCTCCGCTTTTTGCAGTCCTTTCCCCTTCGTCGTTATAACATGTAGCAATTTCGGGCCTTCCACAGACTTTAAATGTTCTAGGGTAGTTAGTACTGTATTGATATCGTGGCCATCGATCGGGCCGGTATAGTGGAAATTCAGGCACTCGAAAATATTCTCGTCCTTTGCCGTACCTTTTTTTACATTGGTTAAATATTTTTTTAATGCACCTACGCTTGGGTCGATACCGATGGCGTTATCGTTTAAGATAACCAAAACATTGGCGTTGGTAGAGCCGAGATGATTCAAGGCCTCGAAAGCCATACCACTGGCAATCGAGGCATCACCGATAACCGCGATATGTTGTCTTTTAGTTTCTCCTTGTAGTTTGGAGGCAATGGCCATGCCCAGAATAGCAGAGATAGAGGTAGAGCTATGCCCCGTACCAAAGGCATCGTAGTTACTTTCGTTGCGTTTGGGAAAACCGCTGATACCCCCTAATTGCCTATTTGTATTGAAGATTTCTTTTCTGCCGGTCAATATTTTGTGGCCGTAGGCCTGGTGACCGACGTCCCAAATCAATTTATCGTTTGGGGTGTCGAAAATATAATGAAGTGCAATTGTGAGTTCAACAACGCCAAGACTGGCACCTAGATGCCCTTCTTTTGTGGCGACGATATCGATGATGAAATCACGAAGTTCTTGGGCGAGTTGGGGCAAGCGCTCAATTGACAGTTTCTTCAAATCTTTCGGAAAGGTAATGGTATCTAGAAGGGTGTTGTAGGCCACTAACGAATGTTTTGCCTGGTAAAGCTACGATTTTAAGGATTATATAGTAACCCTTGCAGAATTTACCTACAATATTATATGTGCGGTCTCCGTTTAGGTACTTCAAGCCAATCGAGCAAAAAGAAACAATTGATTTCACAACCCAAGACCCTACAGATGATACCAAAATACCAAGTCAAAAGCCGACTTCTTAAGTTTTTTTTCACCGCTTGTACGCTGCAATTCTCTTGTGGCCTATGGGCACAGAGTTACATTGGTGCAGCGATGGATAATTATGCCGGGGTACATGCTGTAGTATATAACCCAGCAAACATATTTGATTCGCCTTATAGTTCTGACATTAACTTGGTATCGGCTAGCGGATATTTGGGGAGCGATTTTATCGGTCTTTCTTTCTCTGACCTACTTTCTTCGGGAGGGGATTTCGATTTTGAAGATGATGCGGAACGATATCCCTCTGACGCCAACCATTTTTTCACCAATATCGATGTGTTGGGGCCCTCTTTTATGTTCAATGTTGGCGAGAAACAGAGTTTTGCAATTACAACCCGGGTGAGGGGGCTTTTCAACCTTAATAATATCGAGGGCAATCTATATGAAAGAATTTCCGATGGTTTTGAAATTGGTAACGATTTCGAATTTGATTCCAGAAATCTAAATGCCACCATGCATGTATTTTCTGAAATAGGATTGACTTATGGTCGTGAAATAGTACGTACAAAAGACCAATTTCTAAAAGGGGGCATTACCCTAAAATATTTGATGGGTGCTGGAGGGCTCTTTGCCAGTTCACCCGAGTTGAGCGGTGACTTTAACGGTGTTACCAACCAACTTACTACCCAAGGTTCGATTTCTTACGGCTCAACGCTCGGGTTTGATTCCGATTCCATAGAGTTCAGCGATTTACAGGGTGGTTTTGGGGCCGATATCGGATTGGTTTACGAATACCGAAAACGAATTATGGACGGTCGGGTGCAGGGTCAAAGGGCCCAACAGTATAAATTTAAAATGGCCTTGGCCCTTACGGATATCGGAAGCATCAATTACAAAAATAGCGAGAATACCATGTATGATGCCAATGGAGATGTCAATGCACTAGAATTCGAGACCAAGAGCGTCGAAGAAGTCCTTGAAGATAATTATACCGGTACCTCGGTAACCGGTACCCAAAAAATAGCTTTGCCAACAGCACTGCAGATAATGGCCGATTACTATATCGGTCGACGCTGCTATGTAGGTCTGCATACCGGGTTGTCGATGCAGAATTCCGGTAAAGGTAATACCAATACCCTAATCAATACAGCCACTTTGGCTCCCCGTTGGGAAAGTAAATGGTTCAGCATCTATTCCCCGATCGGTCTTCGCCAATACGGTGATATGGCTTGGGGTCTAGGGCTTAGGCTGGGTCCATTGACTGTCGGTTCGGGCTCGGTATTTACAAATCTGCTTTCCGATAACAGTACGAACGCAGACCTTTATGTAGGGCTAAAGATTCCGTTGTACAAGCAGGTGAACTTCTAGCGTTCTATCAAAGTATTTTTTATAAGACCCTTTGCCATTGGCGAAGGGTTTTTTGTACCGGCAAAGTATATTCGGTAATATTGTTTTTTAAAGCTGAACTATGGTGCTACCCTTCGACGACACCTATTTTATGAAAAAAGCCATGCAAGAAGCTGAAGCGGCTTTTGAAAAAGGCGAGGTGCCGATAGGTGCTATAATCGTGGTACAAGACCGAATTATTGCCCGAGCGCATAACCTGACCGAGCAACTGAACGATGTGACGGCCCATGCAGAAATGCAGGCGATTACCGCCGCGGCCAATTTTCTGGGCGGTAAATACCTACTCAACTGCACCCTTTACGTGACTTTAGAACCCTGCCAAATGTGTGCCGGGGCATTGTATTGGAGCCAAATTTCAAAAATCGTTTATGCCGCAGAAGACCCACAAAGGGGCTGTAGGGCCATGGGTACAAAATTGCATCCCAAAACAGAGCTTATAGGTGGCGTACTCGAAAACGAGGCAAGTGACTTGTTAAAACGCTTTTTTATCCAAAAACGGAATTTGAATTGATAATTTTTTTTGGGTCTTTTCTTAGGACAGGAAATATGAGTCGACTAAACCGCTACAAAATACAGATGTTAAAGCGAAGTACCATACTGCATATTTATTGTTTTTTAGCTTTTTCATCTTCTTTCCTGCGCATTTTTCTGATGTTCTCCTCGTTCAGCATGTAGTCTTTCATTTTTTTGCCCTGGCTGTACTTGAATAGAAAAAGGGGCATTGCCACCAAAAAAAGTCCGATGGTTCCGAAGCCGATGTACTTATGAGATAACGCCAGATGTTCTTCCTGAATATAAAAACCATAGATAATTGCAGCAAACGAGGCCAGAACTATTAGGATGATAAGATATTTCATAAAAAGCCAAAATTTAGAAGAAAGACTGCTTCGCTAAACGATGAAAGGCCACTTCGTTGAAAGAGGAAAGAATAATCTTAGAATTTTACCGGAAGGCTTCCTGATATATTCTTTTTTCTTTGCTCTTTTCGTCCTTCTTCCGATTACCGTGTAAAATTAATCAACTCGCGCCGATATGCCGTCAACAGTTTTGATTTGGATACAAAACCCATATATTTTCCGTTTTTGATGACCGGAAGGTTCCACGCCCCACTGTTCTGAAATTTTTGCATTACCTGCTTCATGCTGTCCTTTTCATAAAAGATATGTTCAGGTGCATTGTGCATAAAGGTTTCGACCTTGGTATTTCTGTAGAGAGAGGTGTCGAACATGAATTCTCGAATATCATCCAAGAGAACGATACCGACCAAGGCCTTTTCCTTATCCACTACCGGAAAAATATTCCGTGTAGATTTCGCGACGGATTCGTGCAGCATATCGCCCAAGGCCATATCGGGGTTTACCGCTTTGAAGTTCGTTTCAAGCACGTCTTCCAATCGCATTAGGGTCAACACCGACTGGTCTTTGTTATGGGTCAATAATGCACCGCTTTGAGCAAGTTCTCGCGTATAGATCGTATAGTCGATGGCGTTTTTCGTGATAAGATAGGATATCGATGCCGTTATCATCAGCGGAACAAAAAGTTCATAGCCTCCGGTAATTTCCGCTATCAAAAATATAGCGGTTAGCGGAGCATGTAATACCCCGGCAATCAAACCGGCCATGCCGATTAGGGTGAAATTACTTTCTGATATTGCGAACCCCAAGCCAGAATTGTTGATGACCTTTGCCATCACGTTGCCCAATGCGCTGCCCATGACCATGGTTGGAATAAAGATGCCGCCGGCACCTCCTGCGGCCAAAGTAGTCGTCATTGCCACGGCCTTGAAAATTGTGATTCCAAAAAGCAAAGCGATAACCACCCATATATTTTCGATATACCTGTCAAAGGGCGTTTTGCCCAAGGCCTTGATATGATCTCCATCCAACAGGTTATTGATAAACCCGAATCCTTCACCGTATAGTGGCGGAATGAAATACAGCATAATACCAATGGCTAATCCTCCCACCAAGAGTTTGTACTTCGGACTTTTTAAAGGTTCGAAAAGTTTCAGGATACCAAAGTACATTCGTGTAAAATAAATGGATGCAAAAGCGGTACCCACACCCAATACAATATAGAATAGGGTATCCTTTACCTCAAAGTTTTGCGTAATTGTAAAGTTGAATAGTACTTCGTTGCCCAGAAAAAAATAGGAGGTGAGTACGCCCGAAATCGATGCCAACAAGAGAGGCAGCATCGAGAGCATCGTAAAATCTAGACTAAAGACTTCCACTGCAAAGATGATTGCGGCAATTGGTGATTGGAAAATTGAGGCTATCGCCCCGGCCGAAGCACAGGCAATCAACAACGACCGTGTTTTGGAATTGATATGGAAAAAACGGCCAAGATTGGAACTTATAGCCGCTCCCGATGCCACTGCCGGACCGAGTAACCCTGTAGACCCACCGAAACCTATAGTCAAGGGTGCAGCGATTAATTGTGTATAGATATGCTTCGGCTTGATAATTCCCTTTTTCTTCGATAGTGAAAACAGAATCGAAGATACCGCATGCCGTAACTTTTCTTTATGCACAAATTTTACATAAAGAAAAACTAGGGTAAGGCCGATGATAGGGAGAATAAAATAGAGTCCGTTATCGGAAATAAGAATGCCCTTTTCCAGAGAAGATTCGATAAAGTAAACAATGTTTTTTAAGGTAACCGAAGCCAAGCCCGCCAAAAGACCTACTATTACAGCCATGATATGGGTGAAGGTCTTGCTTGAGACATTTTTATATCTCCATTTCAAAAATTTGGTGGATAGCTTTTGAAGATAAGCCGGCATTAATTTTTTGAACAATTTTGGTTATATTTGTAAGACAATTTTGGTTATAAAAAATGGATTATGTTTGAAATAGTAGATAAGTACCAAGAGTTGATGCAAAATATTCCTTCGCTTATCAAGGAAAGTAAATTTAAGAAAGAATACATCATATCTTCATTAAATCTCACAAGGTCGACTTTTTACAATAAACTTAGGAATTTCAATTTCAGTCCTGAAGAACTTCGAAGACTGGGTGAGATTTTGTTTCCAGAAGAGGCCCGAAATTATGCATTAAAGAAATCTTTGGAACGTGGAACGACTGACATTTCCAAAGGAAACTTAAAATCGCACGAAGACGTGATATCAGGTTTTAGAAGGCAGTATGGCGACTAGAAAAATACACTGGTCTTCGGAAGCCGAAATCACTTATGCCGAGAATTTAAAATATCTGTACAAACGTTGGGGCCGAAAAGTAGTTCTTGAATTTTTAGATAGCACTGATGCTTCTTTACTTCAAATTGCCGATAATCCTGACCTGTTCAAGTTATACGACAAGTCTTCTAAAATAAGGGTATGTGTACTGCATAAAGCAATTTCAGTTTATTTTATGCATTCTGAAAATGAAATATTCCTCATTACGTTTTGGAATACCTACCAAAATCCCGATTCTTTAAGTTTGTAACAACAGGCCCCATTAGCAACCATGTCTTCCCGACCTAGGAGGGAACTCTTACGGTTTCAATGTCAAATAAAACAAAATAAAATACTTTTGCTTTTGCTGGTCGACACCATCTGCCAAATTCAGAATCTTTTAGATTGCTCACTTTGTTCGGAAAGACAAAATAACCTCCATTCGGTGGATTTCTTATAACAAGCCTAAGGCGCAGTGGCCTTATTTTTTTCTACGCTCAACGTCAACCCCAATTCCTCCAACTGGTCCCCATCGATAGTTGCAGGCGCATCGATCATCACATCGCGCCCACTATTGTTTTTTGGGAAGGCAATAAAGTCGCGAATGGTTTCCTGTCCCCCAAGAATAGCGACCAATCGGTCTAGGCCGAACGCAATGCCCCCATGTGGAGGTGCGCCATACTGAAAGGCATCCATAAGAAAACCGAATTGTGCTTTTGCCTCTTCAGCGGTAAAACCCAAGTGTTTGAACATGGTACTTTGAACTTCCTTATCATGTATTCGAATCGAACCGCCCCCGATTTCGTTGCCGTTTAAAACAAGGTCATAGGCATTGGCTCTAACCGCCCCCGGATCTGTTTCCAATAGCTCCAGCTGTCCGGGTTTGGGGGAGGTGAACGGATGGTGCATGGCGTGGTAATTCCCTGTTTCTTCATCGAGTTCCAATAAAGGAAAATCAACGACCCACAGAGGGGCGAACTCATCAGGTTTTCGTAGACCGATTCTTTCTGCCATTTCCATACGCAAGGCACTTAATTGGGCTCTTGTCGCATTCGTATCACCGGAAAGAACACATATTAAATCTCCCGATTTTGCGCCGGTTACTTGGGCCCACTTTGCCAAATCATCTTGGTCATAAAATTTATCTACCGAAGACTTAAAACTTCCGTCTTCGTTACATTTCACGTAGACCATACCCTTTGCACCGATTTGCGGTCTTCTGACCCAGTCGACCAAGGCGTCGATTTGCTTACGGGTATAGGTGGCCGCTCCGGGTATGGCGATACCGACCACGAGTTCAGCTGAATTGAAGATGTTAAAATCTTTATGCCGCGCAACGTCGTTCAGTTCACCGAACTCCATTCCGAAACGAATGTCGGGTTTGTCGCTACCATAAACCCGCATTGCATTATCGTAAGTAATACGGGGAAAAGCCGATATTTCTACTCCGTTGATTTCTTTTAACAGATGTTTGGTCAGCCCTTCGAAAGCATCTAGAATATCCTCTTGCTCCACAAAGGCCATTTCACAATCGATTTGCGTGAATTCGGGCTGACGGTCGGCCCTTAAGTCTTCGTCACGGAAGCATTTTACAATTTGAAAGTATTTGTCCAATCCGCCGACCATCAAGAGTTGTTTGAACGTTTGTGGCGACTGCGGCAAAGCATAAAATTGCCCTTCGTTCATACGGCTGGGAACGACAAAATCACGGGCACCTTCAGGCGTGGACTTTATAAGGTAGGGTGTTTCAACCTCGATAAAACCTTGTTCGGATAGGTATTTACGCACTTCCATGGTTACTTTGCTGCGAAAGATGAGGTTTCTTTTAACCGGGGTTCTGCGAATATCAAGATATCGGTATTTCATACGTATATCCTCGCCTCCATCGGTTTCGTTCTCTATAGTAAATGGAGGTGTTTTAGATGCATTGAGCACCCTGAGTTCTTCGACCAAGACTTCAATGTTTCCGGTAGGTATTTTAGGATTTTTAGAAGCCCTTTCAATCACTTCACCTTGGATTTGAACAACGAATTCACGCCCTAGGTTTCTCGCCTGTTCCAATAATTTCGATGATGTTCTATCTTCATCAAAGACTAACTGCGTAATACCGTATCTGTCTCGCAGGTCTACCCAGGCCACAAAACCTTTATCTCTGGTCTTTTGCACCCATCCAGAGAGGGTAACCGCATTACCGATATGTGACTCTCGCAATTCTCCGCAGGTATGGCTTCTGTACATTTCGTATGTGTTGAAATTTAAAGGGCAAATGTAAGAAGTTATCGCGGCAACGGCTAAAAATTTCATTTTCGATTTCAAGTTGATTTTTGAATTGCCAAAACCAACCTTTTCTTAATGAAAGCTTAAAAAAATTTTAATTCCTTGAATTCTTCATGTACCTTGGCAAGGTAAATAGCTAATTCAAATTTGATGAAAATGAGACAAACCTTATTTAAAAAGGGGTGTTTCCTATGGTTTCTTGTGATGCCAATTATTGCATTTGCCCAAGGAACAATTCAAGGAAATATCACCGACAACAACAATTTGCCCGCTCCGGGCGTCAATGTAGTCGAGAAAGGAACTACGAACGGAACCACTTCAGATTTCGATGGCAACTATGAAATTTCAATAGCCGATTTTCCGGCCACACTTGTTTTTTCTGCTTTGGGGTACACAACAAAAGAAGTTCAAGTTACTGGCTCCGCTACCCTAGATGTAAATTTGGAAGAGTCCGTTACCGGTCTTGAAGAAGTAGTGGTGACCGGTCTGGCATCTTCCGTAAAACGAGAGAACCTGGCCAATGCGGTCGCAACGGTTTCCTCAGAAGAACTTGTAGGTACAACAGGGCAGACCACAGTCGACGGTGCACTTTATGGTAAGGTACCCGGTGTAAACATCACTTCGTCGTCGGGTGCGCCCGGTGGCGGCTTCGCGCTGAGACTTCGTGGGGTTTCGTCAATCAATGGTAATAACCAGCCGTTGATTATTGTTGACGGCGTCTACTATAATAATGTAGAAATCCCTTCGGGTCTCCGATTTGCTTCCGGAGCGAATCGAGGTAACGAAGAGAACTCCAGTAACCGTTTGGCCGACCTTGACCCAAACGATATTCAGAATATCGAAATACTAAAAGGTTCATCCGCGGCGGCCATTTACGGGCAGCGAGGTAATGCGGGGGTAATATTGATTACTACGAAAAGGGGAAAATTGGGTAAGACTAAAATCAGTTTTAGCCAAGATGTAGGAGTTAACAAAATAGCAAATCCGCTCGGATTGAGGCCTTGGACTTCACAGTCTGTGGAGGATACTTTTAATGCAGCGGAAAGGGATAAGTTTGATGCCACAATTGCTTCCCGTGGCAGTCTTTATGACTATGAGGATATTATTTACGGAGAAACCGGTTTTATAACCGATACCCGTTTGAATGCCACCGGAGGAAATGAAAAAACCCGGTTTTACGTTGGAGGCGGTTACCGCGATGAAGCTGGGATTATCAAAAGTACGGGATTTGATAGGCTATCGCTACGAACGAATATTGAGCATAAAATCTCGGATGTTTTTGATTTTACCTCCACAACGAACTATACGAGAAGTAATTCAAGTAGAAGTTTTACAGGTAATGAGAACGAAGGCGGTTTGAGCTATGGTTACACCTTGGCTTTTACCCGCCCATGGAACAATCAATTTCCTGACGCGAACGGAAACTATCCTAATAATCCCAATTATTCGGGTAATCCGGTATTTGTTCGGGATAATGCCAAAAACGAAGATAGCAATGACCGTATTGTGCAGGGTATGACCTTGAATACCAAGTTGCTTACAACCGATAAAAACCGATTGAAATTTGTGTTAAGCGGTGGCCTAGATTACTTGGCGAACCAGACTTATGTATATGTGCCAGAAACCCATCAGGCGCAGATAGGAGGCCAAGGAGGTTTCATTGGCGTAGGAAAGAACAATTTTACTCAGTTCAACTCACAGGCCATTATGTTATGGAATCATGATGCGTTAGATGGCGACCTCGCTTTTACCACCCAGGGCGGTATTACCTATCTCTCCCAAAAATCGAATCTGGTCAATAGTAGGGGTTCTTTACTGGCTGCAGGTCAAACAAGTGTAGACCAATCAGTGAATCAGGTAATTGATCAAAGACGTACCGAAGAAGAAGATTTCGGCTATTTTGGTCAAATAGAAGGAAATTATAAAGATCAAATTATTGCTACCGTAGGTTATCGCTTGGACAAATCAAGCAGAAATGGTGACCCCAATAAATTTTATGGTTTTCCGAAGGCCTCAGTAGCGGTGAATGTAGCGAATTTTGACTTTTGGAGTGTCGAGGCGGTTAGTCAATTGAAATTGAGGGCCGCTTATGGAGAAACAGGTAGTCCGGCAAATTTCGGTTCTACTTTTACAAGTCTTGGCACCAATAATATTGGAGGCAACATCGGTCAAGGCGTAATCGGTACTAAAGGAGATCCTGACGTAGAACCTGAAACGGCCCAAGAACTTGAAGTTGGTTTTGACCTCGGTCTTTTTGACAATAGAGTTTCATTGGAAGCTACCTACTACGATAAGCAGGTCCAAGACCTTATTCTAACGAGAGCTTTGGAAGCTTCATCAGGGTTTACCCAAGAGACAACTAATTTGGGAGATCTTCAGAATAAAGGTATTGAACTGGCCTTGAGTGCGGATATCGTGAATTCCGAAAATTTCCGATGGAATACGAACATACAATGGTACCGCAACCGCTCTGAAATAACTAGACTAGAGGTACCGGCGTTTCCGCAGCCCGGGGCGGGTTTCGGTCTCGGTCTAGGAACCTTTTTCATTCAAGAAGGGCAACCTGTAACGCAATTGGTCACTAACTTAGATAGTGATGGTGATGGGGTGTCCGAGCCTACTCAAATAGGTAATGTAGAACCCGACTTTCAGATGGGTTTCAGTAATAATATCACCTTGTTCAAAAATTTGGACGTTTCATTTCTCTTTCAGCTGAAAGAAGGTGGCAATAACCTGAACCTTTCCAAATTTCTTACGGATTTAGGTGGTGTCACTCCCGACCTTGAAACTGCGGCAGGCCAAGAACGCTTGGGTACTCCTGCAAACGGACTTCGTTTCGTAGAACCTGCTGGGTATTTAAGGCTTCGTGAGGCTGCTATCTACTATCGCCTACCATCCGAGGTGATGAAAAATGCTTTTGGAGATACTGTGGAGGCCGTTAAATTCGGACTTTCAGGAAGAAATATTTTTACCATTACAGATTACAGTAGCTACGATCCGGAAGTATCGGTCAACGGAGGTACAGGATTGTCAAGTGGAATTGAGGTGACTCCCTTTCCAAGTTCAAGGCAGTTTTATTTCCATCTAAATGTAACCTTCTAAAAAAATGATGATGAAAAATATGATAAAAAAGTTAATGAAATCAATGTGGGCCCTGAGTATTATCACAGTATGCTCATGTACCATTGAAGAAGTAGTCGACCCGAACGGACCAAGTGTGGATGGTGTTGAAGAAAATGCCTCGAAAGGCCAACTAAATGAATTGATGGTCGGTATTGAGGCCACAATGAGAAACGGTCTGGGCACAGAGGTGTCGGTAAGCGGTACCATGGCCCGAGAACTTTACTTGTTCGACGCCGATCCGCGTAATACAGGTGACATACTCGGAAAAGAGGGCATAGGCCTTGATAACAATTCATTCTACAGCACGACACAATGGAACGGCAGTTATCGCGCTATCAAGAATGCAAATCTTTTGATCGATGCCGCGGCAAATACAGAATTCGTTTCCGAAGCGGAAGCAAACGGTTATTTAGGAGCGGCAAAAACACTAAAGGCCTACGAGCTAGTTCAGATTTTGAAGTCGTATGGGAGCGCTCGTTTTGATGTGGCGGATCCCGATAATTTGGGGCCAGTATTGGGCTTTGACGATGCCATCGCACAGATTCGTTCTCTGCTTGATGAGGCGCAGACCAATCTAACAGGTGCGGGAAATAGCTTTGCCTTTCCTTTAAGTAGTGGATTTGAAGGATTTGATACTCCTGCCACTTTTGTTGAATTCAATAGAGCTGTAGCGGCCATGGCAGCCGTTTACGCAGGTGATGGAAATGCGGCTTTAACCGCACTAGGAAATTCTTACTTTGATTTGACCGGAGCTCTTGATGTGGGCCCAAAGCATATTTTTGGGCTAGGAGGGGGAGACCTGGCGAATCCGATTTTTAGGGTTCCTTCAACTGAGGGTAATGTCAACAATGGAGACCAAATAATTGTACACAATAGTTGGATACTTGATGCAGAGGCCGGCGATGCCAGAGTAGCTGAAAAAGCTGCGCTTCGACCTGACCCTTCTACGCAAGATGGCCTTACCGGAACGCATGAAACCCGATTATATGCTTCTAATGTAGCCCCTGTAGATATTCTAAGAAATGAAGAACTGATTCTTATTTCTGCGGAGGCCAATATTTTAGCAGGTAATTTACAGGATGCTGAAAACGCCCTGAACGTCATACGAATGTCTGCGGCTTTGCCTAACTACAGCGGCGCGCAAACTGCCGATGCCTTGACTACTGAGTTATTGGTTCAAAGACGTTACTCGCTTTGGTCAGAAAATCACAGAATGTTCGATTTGAGACGTTATGGATTAACGGATACCCTGCCAATCGATAGAGCTGGAGACCGGGTTTTCGGTGTTTTGCCAGTACCTCTTTCCGAAAATGAATAAAGTTTTCAGGGTATGTCACCAAGAAGTTTACTGGCATATCAAGCTACGTAACCGAACAGACAATAAATACAAAACCCGGCCAATGGCCGGGTTTTTTGTTTTAAATCAAAAGACAAGAGCTACCTTTTTTCTTTTAAGCGGCAGCTTTCTCCATAACTTTTTCTTCCTGTACGGGTTTCTTCCGTTTACGTCTTAACCATGTTTTCATTCGGTACGTTATGTTGAACAGTACCGGCACAATGATCAAGGTCAAGAAAGTAGCGACTATCAATCCGAAGATGACCGTCCAAGCAAGAGGTCCCCAGAAAACAACATTATCGCCGCCAAAGTATATTTTTGGGTCGAATTCAGTGAATAGGGAAAAGAAATCGATATTTAGGCCTATGGCTAACGGAATCAGACCTAGAACCGTGGTAATTGCCGTAAGAATTACAGGGCGCAATCTGGCTTTTCCACTTTGGGTAATAATTTTGGTTACCTCTGGCATGGTCAATAAGTCTTTGTCATCCATATCGAGTTCCACCTTTTTACGGTCGATAAGAATTTGGGTATAATCCAATAATACCACCCCATTATTTACAACGATTCCCGCAAGGGAAATGATACCCATCATGGTCATCATGATAACGAAAGACCATCCGGTAATCATCAATCCGCCAAACACTCCAATGAAACTCAAGAAGATGGCAATCATGATAATCAAGGGTTTTGAAATTCCTCCAAATTGGAAAATCAATATTAACATAATTAAGGCCAAACCACCGAAGAAAGCGCCTACCAAAAAGTTCATTTGTTTGTTCTGTTCCTCAATTTCCCCAGTGTAATCTACTTTGACCGACTCGGGAATGCCTTTGAAGTTTTCCATTTCTTTGATTACTTCACCAACTACCTGTGCCGGGTTTCCACCTGCTGTCAGACCGGAATAAACCGTAACAACACGATTTCCGTTTCTATGCTTTATCGAACTGAAACCGGAAGAATTACGTTGGGTGGCGACTGCCGATACAGGAATCTCTTTAATCTGCCCCGAGGCTTGATCTCTAAAAATGATATTCTGGTTGAAAAGTGCATTCTTATCGAATCGTATGTCTTGATTAAAACGAACGTTGATATCATAGTCTTCACCGTCTAGTTTGTAAACCCCAGCCTTTTCACCGAATAAAGAACGACGCAACTGATTGCCGACTTGCCCAACGGCAACACCCAATTCTCCTGCTTTTTGGCGATCCACTACTACTTGCATCGAGGGCTTGCTTTTGTTCACATTTATTTTTAGTTCTTCGATAAAAGAAATGTTCTTGCTATTCAAATACACACGAATATCTTCGGCAGTACTTATCAATTCATCGTAATCTTTGCCCTGAAGTTCAATGTTGACGGGATAGCCCGCAGGCGGACCCTCATTTAGCTTTTCAACGGAAATGGAAACACCTGGGTAAATGCCCGTTAGGTCGGCTTGGATTGCACCACGTAGCTCTTCTGTATCCAAACCGTTGCGGTATTTGAATTCGCGCATTGATACGGTCACCTTGCCGCGGTGGGGCATTTCTGAAGACGAACCACCATCCGTTTGTGGATTACCAGCACCCTCACCTACCTGTGATACTGCCGACTCTACCAAGTAATTGTAATCTGCATCTCTCTTATACTTGTCACGTTTTACCACATTATAGACCCTTTCTTCAATGGCTTTTGTAATCGAATTGGTTTTTTCTATGGATGTGCCTTCCGGATATTCAATATACACATACACCTCATTCGGACTATTTTCAGGAAAGAACTCAATTTTGGTTCTTCCGGAACCTATAGACATTCCGAACAACATAAAGGTTACCACTAACAACAGTACCGTTACACCAAAATACCAATACACGTTGCCACCTCGCAAGGCGTGTTTGATGCGCCGTTCGTACCAATTTTCAAAACGGGGCATAACCTTGTTTTGAAAACCACTGGCCCATCCTTTAATTCCATATTTATAGGCCCAGAACATCAGTGCCGTAAAAATCATCACCGTGCCCAAGCCTCTAACAGGTCCTCCAACAAGTAGTATCAATAATCCAATACCACCTAAAATAGCAGTTGTTCTGATTAGACCTTTACGGCTGATTTCCTTATCCCCAATCTCCATATATTGGGAAACCAGCATTGAATTCATAAAAAGTGCAACGAATAGCGATGAACCCAATACGACCGAAAGCGTAACCGGAAAGTAAATCATGAACTGACCGAAAAGTCCTGGCCACAGACCAAGTGGAACGAAGGCGGCCACAGTTGTTACAGTCGAAATAATTATAGGGTATGCAATTTCACCGATACCCTTTTTGGCCGCCTCGGTACGAGACATACCTTCACTCATTAGGCGATACACGTTTTCAACTACTACGATACCATTGTCCACCAGCATTCCTAGACCCATAATCATACCGAACAACACCATGGTATTTAGGGTAAAGCTCAGACTATCGATAACAACGCCCAAGGTGTTCAATACAAAGAAAGAGATAAACATAGACATCGGAATGGCAAAACCTACAAATAGGGCATTGCGAAAACCGAGGAAAAACATCAGAACGGTTACAACGAGAATAATTCCGAAAATAATACTGTTAACCAAGTCATCAACTTGATTGAGCGTGCGGTCTGAAGAATCGTTCGCTATTGAAATGTTCAGATCGGCGGGGTAATATTCGGCCTGGGCCTTTTTTACCAACTCGCGAATTTGTTGTGTAGCCTCAATAGTATTTGTGCCTGAACGCTTTTTAATGTCAAGCATGACAACACTTTCGCCGAATTCACGCGCAAATGTGGTTTTTTCTTCTTCTTCGAAAGTCACTGTTGCGATATCTTTGAGATAAACTGCACCATCTTCAGATTTAACAACGAATTCATTAAGTTCTTGAGGGTCTTGAATCTCGCCCAGTACACGAATTGTTCTACGCTGTTCACTGGTTTTAATATTACCGGCCGACATCGTCATGTTACCGTTACCAATGGCATTGATTACATCTTGAAAGCTTACCTTGGCAGCCATCATTTTATAAACATCAACAGCTACTTCGACTTCCCTTTTCTGCGCACCTCGAATATCAACTTCCTTGATTTGCGGAAGGTTCTCGATTTCATCTTCTAAATACTCGGCGTATTCCTTTAGTTTTTCAACAGGATAATCCCCGGTGAAATTAACGTTCATTATGGGAAAGGACTCTGCCAGGTTCAAATCGAAAATATTGGGCTCTACCTTGGCGTTATTGAACGTAGGCCAATCTTCGCCTGCTTTTTCAGTATCTACCTCATCTTTAACTTTCTGCTTCGCCTGTTCTACCATAATATCCTCATCGAATTCTACTGTAATGATTGAATAATCTTCTTGTGAGGTAGAGGTCGTTTCGACTACATTGCTAACGTTTTTCAAACGGTCTTCCAACGGGTCCGTAATCAAGCGCTCAATATCTTCTGCAGTATTCCCCGGGTACGGGGTACTTACATAGATTTTGGTCTCAACGATTTCTGGGTAATCTTCACGTGGCATTGATTGGTATGCCGAAAAGCCTACCCACAAAAAGAGAGCGATCATCACGAAAATCACGGAAGGATTATCGATAGCCCAAGAAGATATTTTGAATTCCTTGTCGGCGTTCTTTTTTTGTTTACTCATTGTATATAGTCTTTAGTCGTTAGACGGCAGTCGTTGGCCTAAAGTCGATGCCTCTTTAACGTTTAGTTATTCGTATTCTTCTTAAGATATTTTTGTAAAGCAGTAATCATTTTCGCAAGTTCTTGCAACTTCGTGCGAAATTCGCTCTCTTGTTCGATTGTAATGTATTTCTGTCTTTTAGAAATTTTTGCACATACGACACATTCTTTGACAGAATTATTCGCGATTTGTAAAAATCTATTGAATTGTGAATCTGTATCACCAGAACCTTCGGCAATATTGAGGGCAACTGAGGTTGCCGCTCTTATAAATTGCGAAGTCAAACCATAGGTCTCTTTCTTCGGAAAAGCGGAAGAAATCTGATACACCATATCTATAAAATCCAAAGCCTTTTCATAAACTTTTAAATCTTCAAATGCAAATTTGACTTCTTTCATAATAGCCTTTTAGGGATAATATTAGAGCCTTTATTCTGAATAAATTCTCAAGTTTTCTTCAAAAATTAGTTTCGTCTCGAGCCAGATTTTTTTCCTTTCTACCGTCTACCGTCATCTATTTACTGATTAAGAATCTGAACACTCTGGCCCTCTTTAACAGTTCTAGCACCTTCTTTGATTAAAAGATCGCCATCGTTGATTCCAGAAAGTGCTTCAACCATACTTCCCTGCGTTTTTCCGGTTTTAATAATTCGTCTTTTGGCCACCGCTTTGTTTTCGTTGGGTTCGACGGCAACATATACATATTGTTCTCCATCGGCATTTTCCGAAATAATACCTTGGGGAACCAATATCGCATTATCGCTACTGTAATCATTTAAGCTTACCCGAGCTGAAAGATTGGGCTTGATATTCCCTTTTTTATTGGGTACGGGTATTTCAACGCTAAAGGCACGATTACTAGGATTGATGAAGTTTCCTGTTTGCCTAATTTTTGAAATTACGGTATCTCCTAAAACAGGAAAGAATACCTTAGCCTCTTTTCCTTTTTCAATTCCCCCTAGATAATTTTCTGGTACATCGACGGTAATATACATATCGGAGAGATTCACAATACGGAATACTTCGGCTCCTGGACCTGGCGAAACTACAGTTCCCTGGTCTTTAATGACATCATCAATAATACCTGAAAAGGGAGCCCGAATTGTAGATTTTCCTAATTGGCTTTTGGCTTGCTTTACTGCATTTTCGGTTGCCTCATAATTAGTCTTGGCCTGCAGGTATTGAATCTCGGAGCCTATTTTTTGTTCCCACAAACGTTTTTGACGTTCAAAAGTGGTCTTTGCCAATTCGGCCTGTGTTTTTAATTGTGAGACCTGACTCCCCATTCCACCATCATCGATTGATGCAAGTAATTGCCCTTTGCCCACGCGCTGGCCTTCCTTTACATACACTCTTTGTAATGTTCCCGACATTTCTGGATAGATTAAAACATTCTGTTTCGTTTTCACATCACCTTGTAGTTCAAGAAAATGGTCGAATTTTTTTGACGTCGCCTTGATAGTGGTGACTAACGGCAACTTTTCCTCTCCGGATTTAGTGGCGATTGCAGAGTCTAGTAATCGTATATTGGCCTCGATTTGTTTCTGTTGATCGGCAATCTCCGTTTTTTTGGCACGAAGAGCCTCAAGGTTACCCTGGGCAATCAAATCGCCTACGGATTGTTCTTCACCGCCGCAGGCTATAACGGTTAGTGCAGTCAGTATGTATATTGCTTTTTTCATTTTGAAAAAATTTATTAGTTGATGTGTTTATTCGTTTAAAATAAGTTCGAAGGCAGTTTTTTTGTTAATTACGGCTACCATAGATTGCAAGTATCCCTGCTGCGCATCGTACAGCTGTGTCTGCGCTTGGCGAAGTTCAAAACTGCTTGCAATACCTTCTGAATACTTGATCTGATTCTTGTTCTCTATACGTTCGGCCAGGCCGAGATTTTCTTTGGCGGTATTGTACTCCTCGATGGCTAGAGTGTATTCGCTCTTCGCTTGATCCAACTGCAACCGAACTTGCTCTTCGGTCTCCGAAAGTTGTGTTTTGGCCTTTTCCATGGCAATTTTTGCCCGGGCAGTACTGGCACTACGTCTTCCGGAGCTAAAAATAGGAATGGTCAGGTCTAGGCCCAATATCGATGATTCAAACCATTGTTGGTCGCCGTCAAAAAAGCTGAATTCGTTCCCAAATGACGAAGCACCGTAGTTAATAAAAGAGTTTAGGGTCGGTAACGCTTTACTTTTTGCCAATTTCCACTCGTAGTAACGTTGTTCGTTCAGGTTTTGCACCAATTTATAATCGACGTTGTTCTCGATATTGAAAACGCTTTCCATCAGGTTGAAATCGATTTGTGATTCCGCTAAATTATCTAGTGATTCTTCCAACTGAGTCGGGGCATCAATGGCGATACCCATGACAAGATTTAACATCTGAAGGGTGATTTTTTCAAGTCTTCGGGCATTTTTCAATTGGTTGTTAACAGAAGAGAGGGTGATCTGTAACTGCTCTACACTCTCTTCGTCACCCAAACCATTCTCGAAAAGCTTTTGGGTCTCGAAGAGGTTATCTTCGAGCGCTTTTTTGTTCTTCTGGTAAATCATGACGCTCTCCTTGGCCAATAATACATTGCCGTAAGATTCGACCACCGATTTACGTACTTCTTGATCTGTCTTTTCCTCGTTATTGGCACTATAGTTAAGAAACGATTTAGTCGCCTGTACGCCCACGATATATGATCCATCAAAAATTTGCTGTCTTAGGGTAGCCGTGGCGGTAGCAGAATGTTGAGGACTAAAAATAACAGGTATGAAGCCATCGGGCGTATTTACGTCAAAGTTCGTTTGATCGACATCAAAAAACTCGTTTACAATGTCGATTGTACTTTGGGTATTATCAAATGCCGCTGCCGGTAACAAGGTTATTGGCTGTATCAGTTGATTTTGATAACCGACCGCTCCGCTAATCTGGGGTAGGCCACTGGCTATGACTTCCCACTTTTGTTTCTGCGCGTCAATCCTGTCTCGATCTGCGTTAATTGATTTATAGTTGTTTTCCAGCGCAAAAGCAATAGCCTCATCCAGTGTAAAGCTATTGGTCTGCTCGACCTGGTTTTGCGAGAACCCGAGATATAAGGTAAAGATGGTGATAACCGCTGCTAGATAATGTCTCATCTATTCTTGGTTTGAGTTGATAATTGTGTTCAATACTTTTCTTCCTTTTGGGGTTACGATACCCCGTAAGTGATATTCTAGATAGTCATCCATCAATTCTGCGACGGGAAATTTGCTGACAGGAAATAGCCTATGATCCTTAATACTTGTTACGCCCGAAAAATAGATTCGTGAAACGAATTCGATATTAAGGTTTTCGCGATAGATACCTTGTTCGATGCCCCTTTTGATATTATCGACAACGCAATCTTGCATGACCTCAAATTGCTTTTCGCGTAGTGTATCGTGTATTTTGGGATAATATTTTTGCAGTTGGTATTGCGGGGAAGACTTTTCGTCTTTCAGATGTAGCATCACGAATTTTTTTATTTCATAAAGCTCTTCAATCGGATTTTTATGAAGCGCACAGATATAATCTATACCATGCGATATGGTCTCAAAAAGATGGTCTGTGCTTTCTTCGACCAACTTCGTCTTGTTGTCATAATGGGCATAGATCGTCTTTTTAGATATGCCCATTTCATTCGCAAGGTCGTCCATAGTGACACTCTTGAAACCGAGGTTCAAGAACAGATCCGTTGCTTTTTCCAGAATTTTCTCTTTCATAATGGGCCACAAATATAATGTTGGAAACTTAAAAAACATAAATAGTTTCCAAAGTTTTACATTTTTTTAACATTGCCTTATGACTTCTATCATTGTTTTTTTTGCTGCTGTTTACGTTCTACGAATTCATTGAACGCATTCTCTCCTTCTTCCTTCCAAAAATCATCGTAGAGTTCCCATTTCGAAAAATCGTTTTTACAGACATCCCACCTTCTGTGCTTAAAACGGCTATTTGATTTTTTAGATTTTTTCCGAGGCCCTTTTCCCTCAAAATTGCCGAATAGTAATTTAGCCATTACGAGAATTCCAACGGCTTTCCAATAACTAAGTAC
>ENA-ORXM01001152-ORXM01001152.1-marine-metagenome-genome-assembly--contig:-NODE-1152-length-38770-cov-4.387383_pt1 | contig 38770 bp, 31 predicted proteins | sample MGYA00237867_ERZ511480 | MGnify/ENA primary metagenome ERZ511480 (study PRJEB26309, sample SAMN06266103) | marine metagenome | isolation source: Algal blade | place: United Kingdom:Sidmouth, United... | reverse complement strand
GTCTAAATCACCATCGCCATCAAAATCACTGGCGGTTACGCAAGAACCATTGGTCAGCATTTTTGGAAGGGAACCTGCAGATTTTTCAAATGCACCTTGACCATTATTTAGGTAGAGCCGATCTTGAAGTTCTGGTGCTTCTTCTTCTAATTCATGCCCGCCGGCAACGACATAGAGATCAAGGTCTTTATCATTGTCAGCGTCAAAAAATAGCGCGTCTATGTCTTCGGATTGAATATCGTCGTCAAAGTTTACCGTAGAAGTATAAAACTGACCTGTTTTGGTCTGTAACATAAGTTTTGAAGATGTTCCCTTGGCACCGACGATGAATAAATCCGCTAGGCCATCGCCATTGATGTCTCCTTTGGCTATTCTAGGCCCTTGTGTTGAAAGTTTATGGGGCAACAATTGTTCGCGTTTGAAATCGATGTATGTATTCTCTTGATGTACATAGTAAATCAAACTGTCTTTCGATATATCGGTAAAATGGGTTTCGGTTTGTGGGGCAGTCACTTTTTGTACCGACTTCGCCTCGTACTGTTTTAAGGTCAAAGTTTGATTTGGAGCAATGTTCCGCAGTGTTTGTTCTCGATTATCTGGCCAGACGACTTTTAGCATATCGATTTCTTTGGCATCGCTCAGCCCGAAAAACAGGGTATGATCGACAGAAGACTGAAAGCCCCGTGTAGGCATCATCTCCTGGACTTGTATTTCACCTTCGACCTTTACCGTAATTTTTGCACCAATACCAAATGTATTCTTATCGTCTCCTTTAAGGTGTATTTTTATAAAATTGTTGGTATTCAGTTTATCACTGTTGTTTCGATAAACAAAAGCCTCTTCTTCTAAGTTATTGATGATGAGGTCTAAATCGCCATCATTGTCCAAATCTGCATAGGTAGCTCCATTGGATAGTGACTTTTGATCCAATCCCCATTCTGAGTTGACTTTGGTGAACGTCAGATTTCCATTGTTTTTATAGGTATAATTTTCTTCGACCGTAGCGGGTATATTTTCCACGAGTTCCATGATGGCGGTCTCCTTTCCCGTCTTGTTTTCCTTTAGTTTTTCCTGAACCGCAAAGTTCATAAAGTCCATATTGGTATAATCCCTTTTGTACCCATTCGTAATGAATACATCCTTAAAACCGTCATTATCGAAATCGGCAAAGAGTGAGGCCCAACTCCAATCGGTATTGGAAATACCAGAAAACTGCCCGATTTCAGAAAATGATTTCCCTTGATTGCTCAAATGCAGCATGTTCCGCATGGTCTGGTTGTAAAAACCGGAATTGACCAATAGTTGGTACTTATCATAATTATCGGGCCCGGAGACCATTTTTTGTCTGGCATTGCCCTCCGGGAGCATATCCAATGTCATAATGTCAAAGTATCCGTCATTATTAATGTCGGCAATATCCGAACCCATCGAAAAAAGTGAAGTATGATCAATAAAGTTTTCAAGGCTTTCAAGAAAAGTTCCGTCCTTTTGATTGATGTAGAGATAGTCTTGTTCGTTATAGTCATTGGAGACATAAATATCCGGCCACCCATCTGCATTAATATCAGAAACTGCAAGACCAAGACCAAAGCCTAGAACATTTGAAACGAAACCGGCTTGTTCGGTAACATCTTTAAACTTTCCATTTTCATTTTTATAGAGTTTGTCGGAGAAAGCTGAATTTTTTCTTTTTTTCAAGGAAGCGGTAATTTGGCCAAAACCGGCATACTCTTGAGTGGAATGATTGAGTACAAAAAGATCTAAATCCCCATCTTTATCATAGTCGAAAAAAGCACTTTGGGTGGAATAGCCATCGTCGTTTACCCCATATTCCGCCCCTTTTTCGGTAAAGGTCAAATCTCCGTTGTTAATAAACAAAAGATTTTGTCGCTTTGTAGCGCTAGGGGCTGCGGATCGGCAAACATAAATATCCAAATAACCATCGGCATTCACATCGGCCATCGTAGTGCCGGTATTCCAAAGGCCCTCTGCAAATACACCGGCTTCTTTGGCAATCTCTTTAAATTCGAGATTTCCTTGGTTCAGATAGAGGTGACTACCGACCATGTTGCCTGTAAAATAGATATCGGGTAGGCCATCGTTATTAATATCTCCGACTGAAACCCCACCACCGTTATAAAAATAGCCATACTTCAACACATTAAAATCTTGGGTTTCCTTGACCAAATTCTTGAATGTTATTCCAGTAGTACTTTGAGAAAGTAGCGTGAACTGTTTGCTGGCATCTTCGCTTTGACAAGAGGCAAGAATCAAAAAAATCAATAAGTATATGCTATTATGACGCATGTTTTGAAAATCAAAGAGGTATTTATAAAGCTAATAGTTTATAAATCTATTTCATAAAAAAGACCGCTTTTTAGGCGGTCTTTTTATCTTAAAAATTAATCGACTAATTTTTTGCGTCCCACCAGAGTTTAGTAGTTCCCAAATCGGGACCGCCCAAAAGATTATCAACAGCAGCTTCAACCGCAGCTGTGTTATCGGCATATTCGGTTGCCGTGTAGGTCACACGCCTTGGAATCTCATCTACGGGGATGTTTGGATTTATACTATTTACCCTGTTCAACAAGGTTGGATAGCCTGTTCTTCTGCGTTCAGCATAGGCTTCTTCACTGTCAGGCCATAGCGCAATCCACTTTTGGGTAATGATTTGCTCCAGTTGCTCTTCCATCGACCCGGCTGCATTATAGGCGACGGGCACCGTGGAAACAGGTGGAGTTGTACCATCAAAAGAAGCAGGTGTCAAGGTACTGGTCACGTAGTCTTCACCTGAAAGGTTGTTTCCATCATAACCTAACTGCACATGATTGGCGACTATGCCCTGATTATATAATTCCGCAGAGGTTCCGCCCATAGCCCAACCTCTTAGTGCACCTTCTGCTCTTAAGAAATAGGGCTCAGCTGCGGCCAATACTACCCAAGCGGGACCGGGATCACCACCTAAAGTATAAGGATCGGCCATATTAGAGGTTTCTCCATTGAAATTGATTGTCGCCTTTGCTTCGGCCGTCTGACCATTCTGCATGCCCTCATAAGGGAATTCGACACCGGCAGGGTCGTCTGAGGCATCCGGAATATCCGCAGGAGCATAAAAAGTAGCAACACGCGGATCTTGATATCCCTTTAAAATACTCTCCATATCAGCACTCATACGAAATTCACCCCATTGCGTAATAGTATTGTAGCTATTCTGAAAATTAATATCCGTTTGAATTACGGCATTATCATCGTTGGATTCCATCACTCCATCGGCAACCGCAGCTTCTGCATTACTTTGAGCCAAGGCTGGATCTACGTAAGATACCCGCATTGCGAGTCGTAAACGTAGGGTGTTAGCAAACTTTAACCATGAATTTACATCGCCGCCATAAACTACGTCGTTTCCACCCAAGAAGGAAGTGCCGCCGGCATTTTCCTTAAGAACGGTTACCGCTTCTTCTAAAGTGGTGAAAAAGTCGTTGTAAATAGCCTCTTGGGAATCGTAAGTCACTTCTCTTTCAGCATTACCAAAATTGGAGTAGGGTATAGGTCCCCAATAGTCCGTAATTCTGTGATAGGCATATACCCTCCAAACTTTCATTATTGCATTTTCCAAAGTGAAACCCAGTTCTTCAGCAGTATCTTCTGAAAACTTGATTAATGGCGCTGGGCGCTGATAAAAATAGCGATAAGCACCATTCAACCAACCTCCGACCAACTCAAATTGGTCGCTACCAAAGTTAGGCGCAGTAGTTGCAAAATAATTGGCGTAGACATCGGCAAATAAAGAATGACTTAACTGAAATGGCCCTCTTGCCTGATCGAATGGCATATAATTTGGCGTGTAGAGTGCCCTTTTCACAAACAAAGGATACTCTGCCGCCGTTACCGCATCCTCCGTAAAATTCTTCGGGTCGGTATTCAATGCCGTAAAATCGTCTGTACAACTTGTGATGTACGTTAGGACCAAAAGGCCTAAGCATATATCTGTTATTCTTTTTTTCATGTTTTTTCTTTTAAGATATTACAATTTTTTTAAAATCCAAAGTTCATCGAAATCCCAACACTTCGTGAGGTTGGTGGAGCAAATGCCTCACGCCCTTCTTGATCATTGCTTACATTGTTGACAATTTCTGGATCGAAATTTTCTGCCTCGTTGGTGATGAAAAATAAATTTCGACCTACCAAGGAAAAATTAGCCGAGGTCAAGAAAGTACCTGATAACATCTTTTGAGGTAATGTAAAGCCCAAAACCATTTCACGTAATCGAATGTTCGACATGTCACGTACAAACGCCTCGCCGACCGGAGTATTTCTACCTCCGACACGATTATAATAGTCCTCAGCGCTAACAGTTAATGTATTTGGCGAACCATCTTGTCTTATAGCAGTTACTCCAGGAAAAATATCTTCACCAAAAACTAAACCGCCGTCACGACCCTGCGTGGTATAGTCCAAAACTCCATCTCTGGCGAGAATCGCTTCGGTAAAAGAAGTAACGCTACCACCCTGTCGAATATCGATAAGGGTGCTGAAATTCCAATTTTTATAGCGTATAGAGTTGCGAATACCCCCTAACCAATCTGGATTGAAGTTGGCCACTTTTACGGCATCGCGACCCGGCGTAATCAATGGAAGTCCCAAATCATCAACGATGACATTGCCAGCATCGTCGCGTTCGAAGCCCCTGGAATATATATCGCCATATTGGCCACCCACTTCCAAAACATAGTCACGAATAAAGTCACTATTGACCGTTAGTCGATCAAAGCCATCGGCAATCTCCAAAACTTCATTTACGTTTCTGGCGAAGTTCAAATCTAAATCCCAAGAAAAATTTTCGTTTTGTACAATACTTGCACCCAACACTACTTCAACCCCTCGGTTCTGGATATCACCTCCATTTTGGAAAACATTAGAAACGCCAGAGGCTACCGGAGTTGGTGTACGGAATATTTGATCAAAAGTATTTGTCTTGTAGTATGTGAAATCAAACCTTAGACGATTGTCAAAAAAACGGGAATCAAAACCAAGTTCCAAAGACTGTGTGGATTCAGGTCTCAAATCAGGATTTGGTTGTTCGGGATTAATATCCAAGGTACCAAAACGAATATCCGCTCGTCGCGACAAACGAAATGATTCGGTATCGTTACCCACTTCAGCCCAGTTCGCACGCAATTTTAAGAAGCTTAAACCACTGCCAAAATCGACCAAATCACTGACTACTGCGGTTAAACCAACAGAGGGATAGAAGTATGACCTATTATTTTCAGGTAATGTAGAACTCCAATCGTTTCTAGCCGTCGCATTAAGAAAAATGGCATTCTTGTATGAAAATTCCGCTAGACCGTAAACCGACTGCACCTCAAATTGATCGAGTTCTTCCGTAGCCAAGGGATTCTGGGTATTACTTAGAGCAAAGAAATTCTCAATAGTAAAGTTGGTTCCATTACCGGTTAACACATTTTCTTTAAATACCCTTTGGTTCGCACCGGCATTCAAACCAATTTTAAAATCCTCTGAAAGATTTTTATTGTAGGTAATCAATACATCGGTGTTCCAATCGTACGAATTGCGCGCTTGTTTCTGATAGCGACCGAATTGAGCAACAGTGTAGGTATCATTGTACCAAAACTGTTCTTCAGCTCTACTGGTACGGTCCATAGCGGAACGTGCCAGGATCGATAAATCGTCGTTAATATCATATTTTACAGATAGAAGGGCCAGAACACGCTCGTCCAATCGGGGTCTGGTTACATTGTTGACCACCCAGTATGGGTTTCCACCACCATTGAATTGGGGAAGAAAATAGTGCTGCCGAAGCTTACCTTCGTCGTTTATAAATTGATAATGTTCGAAATCTTCGGTACGAATATTTCTTGGGGTCTTGTAGAGGTAGCGCACCGGGTTGTCATAACTTTCACCCGTTGTAAGAACATTTTCAAAGTCGTCTCGAATATAATTCAATTTGGCATCTACCGATAGTTTTTCACTGAGCTGCGAAGTAATTCTAGTAGAGATACTATGTCTCTTCAACTCGTTTCCGGGGATAATACCTCCCGCATCCGTAAAGGTATACCCTAAAAATATATTCGACTTTTCGTTATTGATATTAACCCCTAGGTTTGTGGCTAGTTCGTGCCCCAAACGAAAAAAGTCCTTGACGTTATCTGGCTGGGCTTCGTAGGCGTACGTACCACCAAAGGCAGGATAATTAGGATCATTGGACCAATGAGCCACTTGGCTTCCATCAAAACGAGGACCCCAAGATGTAGTGGCAGTTGGGCCATACGTTCCTCCTGCCCCTTGACCATATTCATTTTGAAACTCCAATAAATGAATCGGACTTGTTATTGTCGAAGCAAAGCCCAGTGTCGCAGAGACCCCTTGGCGAGCACCTTTGCCCGATTTAGTGGTCACAATAATCGCACCGTTGGCGGCCCTACTACCATAAAGTGCTGCAGCGTTAGCACCTCGTAGCACAGAAATCTCTTGAATATCATCTGGGCTTATGTTATTGATATCCCCATCAAGTAAAATACCATCCACAACATATAAAGGCTGGCTACTTCCATCGATGGATCGATTACCACGCATTACCACTTTTACAGGCGCACCAACACCAGAAGCGGACCTTGTAATTGAAACACCTGCTACCTTACCACTTAGACCTTCAAGTACGTTTATCGATCGCGCTTTGGTCAATTCATCGGTATCTACCTGTTGATTGGCATATGTTAACGATTTCTCTTGTCGCTCAAGACCTAAGGCCGTTACTACTACCTCATCAAGCTGACTGGCATCTTCAATCATTACAACATTAATTGTCGAAGAAGCTCCAACAGATATGCTTTGGCTTTTGGTACCTATATAGGAAAAGACCAAGACATCACCCTCGCTAGCTTCAATGGTATAGTTTCCATCAAAATCGGTTTGCGTACCGTTTGTAGTACCCTGTACTAAAACATTCACGCCTGGAAGCGGCGCTCCGTCAGCATCGCTGGTAACGGTACCGGAAATTGTTTGATTTTGTGCGAACAGTGGGAAAGAACCCAATAAAAGCACAAAAACCATAAGCAGTTTTTTTGTCATAATCGTTAGTTTTTGAGTGAGCTGTTAAATAAAATTTATCTTAATTTTATGTGAATTTAAACTAATTTTTTAATAAAACAAGTGTATCGAAAACAAATGTGTTCGAGCACATTTTTTAACATCCAGCGTCAAGGAACTTTTATTGTTAAAGACTCAAAATTTTCCTACTATTTGTTTAGGCCGAATAATAATCGACGTTCTCCGCTGTTATCACATCGATAGGAAGTAGTTTTCGTTCTGGAATTTTTTTTCCGAATAGAAAGTGTTCTGCAAAATAACCGACCCCAAGGTACGCCTGCCTTTTGGGTTTTTGATGAATCAAAAAATCAATTTTTCCTTTCTTTAAGTAGTCAATATTTTCCTCTAAAAGGTCATATCCTAAAACAATACATTCATGGTTATTCTTATCCAAGGCTTTTATAAGGGTGTGGGCTTTTGAATTCGTAACGAACAGCGCGGGAATATTAGGGTTTTGCTGTAAAAACGAAGCTACATCTTTTTCAAATGAAATAGTGTCACTTGTACTGAAACTTTGGGTTACCACCAACGGGTCGTTCTTTTTTTTGCCTTGAAAGTAAGCCTTAAAGCCATTTTCCTTTAATTCCATATGCGGCTCTTTATTGATGTGTATAATCGCAATTTTCGCATTGCGTACTATCATTTTATCAATTAGGCCAGCAGCAATCTTACCACTTTGAAAAAGATCTTGACCGATAAAAACCTCATCGTTAGGGGTATTTATATGGTTGTTAAACAACGCGACTCGAACATTTGCCTCTTTACATTTTTTTAAAATTAATACGGAAGCTTCTTGAAATAGTGGCGCCATTAAAATTACATCGGGATTCGAATCCATTGCTTCTTGCGCCTTTTCTATAAATGTCTTTTTTTGATAGGGATGGTAAAAATATTCTTCTACGATAACCCCGAAAGGTTTGAATTCTTCAGCGGCATCGCAAATACCCTTATGGGCAGGAACCCAATATGGATCATCTTGGGTGTTGGGAATCAGCACGCATATTCTGTAGATTTTGTTCTCTTTTAGGCTTCTCGCCATAGGATTGGGCTGATACTCTATTTCTTTAAGAATTCGATCAACCTTTTCATGTGCCTTTCTTGACACTTTACCACGCTTATGCAATACCCTGTCAACGGTACCTTTAGATACGCCGGCCAATTTCGCGATATCTTTTATCGTATGTTTTTTCTTATGCATTGAACTAGCTGAAGTTATTCGGGATGTTTCCAAACAGTCTCTTAGGCATAATTCGGGAACTTGACTAACTATCTTGATTTCAAATATAGAGATATAAAATAAATGAGAGTTTACCATTGAAGGCAAAGAATATTATTGCAAATACCAGAAAGGACCTAAAATTTGATTTATAGCTCTTGCAATCAAAGGGGTCGAATATTTGGAAAGATGATCAGATGTAACGCTGGCCATTGGGATTTTGACCTTCAGCTCGGTCGTTCAAGCCAATTTTCTTTGAATCAGTTCTTAGAAAACAATTCATTTAACTGAGCCACCGCCGAAGCAGCCAATTTTTCACCTGCACCTTTGTCATAAGAAGTCGTGCCCGGGGTGGTCTCATACCCTGTAATCATGGGTTTGAAGCCGTTCGGCCCCTGTTCGAAAGAGGTTTCTGTCGGGAAATAATCATAATCTCCATTCGCCAATCCTACCACCAAAGTATTTTTGTAAGGGGAATTTTCTTTGATATAAATACCGAACTCATTAAAAATTTCACCTGGAAGCCCCACTATAGCCACCTCACCAATTTGAATAACCATGACCTCAAGTTCATCGATTTCATTTTGAACCTCGTACATTTCTACCCACCATTTCGCGTAGAGTTCTTCGGGAATACCGTCTGGTTGTAGTTCTGGCATTCCCTCTTTTTCAACTCTTTCCATCACTTTTTTGGCCCATTCAAACTGCTCTTCGGTAATTGTCATTTTTTTAATGGGAACTTCTTCCCGAGAAATTTTAATAGTACCATTCCCTGTTGCAGGTTTCGAATTTTTCATAGCTTCCAAAGCAGCTACCCCCAAAAGGTAACCGATACGCTGACATTCTTGATAGGTATCTAGAAATCCGACTTTATAATCTACTTGGGTAACGTTACCGGAGGGAGCGTTCAAGAAAAGCACCCCGAAATCTTCACCTTTTACCTTTTGTACCGATTCGGATAGGTACCCCGGGTAGTCTGCCGAATATAACCAATTGTTTCCGGTCAATGTCGTTGGATGACAACCGAAATTCACCAAGGTGCCAGTGGTTGTTCCATTTTGTTCGATACTAACGGTTATGAGTTCAGGATCTTTTTCGCCTAGGGCCTTCTCGATAAAGCCGGGTTCAAATGTCTCCCAGACCATATGGGTAGTACCATCTATCGCTTTTAACCTCCTGTTGTGTGAAACCCGATGCTCACTGGTACGGCCCACCGATAGCTCGGCGGGTGCACGGTTTCTGTCCGCTTTTAGAATTGCATCAGCGGCTTTCTTTAAATAAAGCTTGGCTTCAGGAGCATCTAGATTTGATTTCGGACCACTATGGGTATGGGTGGCATGTATTAGAATATTCTCGGCTTCTATATCGGATACAGATGCCACATACTTGCGCATCATATCTACAGACTCCACGGGTATATTGCAAATGTCTACGGACAGGAGGGCTGTCTTTAACCCGTTACTTCCTTCGGCTACTATTGCTTTTCCGTATAACGAATCGTGAATGCCACGCGATGCATAGTCGTCACCACGATAATTACCGACCAGGTCAAGACCAACCCGGGGTGTATAGTTGACCTCGGCGTAACCAATTTGCAGCATCGGTTTTATTTGATTAGACCTTATTCCTTTTTTGTTGTAGGATTGTAATACAAGAGCTAATCCTAAAAAAACGATTAGCACTCCAAAGATTTTTGCCAGCCTTTTTGAAATTTCCAGTTTCATTTTAACATTCGGTTTAAAGTACGCATCCAATTTCCATAAAAAATATTTTCCCGATCTTTTTGATTATATCCCCGATTCTCTAGAATAGCATCGAACTTCTGTAGGTCGGCAATCGTATCCATATCGTGAGGTGTTTGCTCAAGACCGAAAAGGCCATCGAGGTCACTTCCAAACCCAATGTGATTGCAATTGCCAGCCATTTGGCATATGTGGTCGAAATGGTCTACCAAGCGTTCCATTCGAATGTCGCATGCCTTTGGGTCATCTTTCCCCAATTGAAAATTTGGATAAAGCATCCAAGTGTCCAATGCTCCGCCTAAGATACCGCCTCGATCTATAATACACTGTATCTGCTCATCGGAAAACTGGCGTTCGCCAGGAATGATAGTTCGGCAATTTTGATGACTGGCAACTACTGGCCCTTCAAAGATATCAAGAGCTTCAAAAAAACCTTTATCGGTCAGGTGGGTCAAATCTAATTGCAGGTGCAATTTGTTCATCTCCCTTAAGAGTTCCTTGCCGATTTGCGATAATCCACTACCATCTGAATGGGTTCCCCCGGCATACCTGCCCGGTCCAAAATGCGAGATTCCAATGGAACGCAGTCCCTGCTCATAAAAACGATGTAGGTAATCGAGATTGACTATCGAATCGGCACCTTCCAATGCAAGGATATATCCGATCGGTTTTTTTTGCTCGCAATCCGTTGCGGTGGTCCACATATCGAAGTGTGATGCCAGACTTTTTTTCGTTGTAATCTGAACCATTTCTCCCAAAATCTCCATTTCACGGTACCATGCCAGTTGACATTGAGCGTGAGCAAAGGCTTGTTGGGGGGAATGCCAACCGGGTAAAGCCATGGTATGCAGGGGACTGCCATTTTCGGAAAACCGGGATATCATGGTACTGATTACAAGACCCACCTTACCTTCATGTAATTGTGGTAGTGCAACAGTTCCCTTGCCGCGGTCTTGATAGTCTTTCCAACCCAGTTTCCGTTCTTTTTCCCTGATTTCTTTAACAGAACGAGTCAGGTCACGGTTCAAGATCATAGCATTGGTGGCAAGGTCTAGGTGGCCATCAACGATGATGGGTACTGCGGGTCTACTTTTCATTCTTTAGCTTTTAATACGGATATTTTCGCCGTCTTATCGGCATATTTAGAAGATAAGCGATGCATATCGAACGAGAACTTTTCGAAGGTTTCTTCCCATTCCTTAGCTTCTTCGGGTGTATAATCATAAAACCCTTTCCCATTGAATACTCCGTTTCCTCCTGCTTTTGCGATATCATCGATAAGTTTGGGCACGGTTTTTTGGTCGTTCAGTTCTGGAAATAGGTCTTTCATTACGGCATGATAGGCCTGTAGACCTGTTAAGTCCATATAGCGGAAGAGTCCACAAAAAGCCATCCATTGCCCCCCGTCGTTCTTGCAGGCGCGGTCAACATCTGCAATGGTGGCATAGCCGTTTTCCACCAAGTGAAAAGCTTCTCGGTACATGGCGTACATAATTCTATTGGTTATGAACCCCCTAATATCCTTTCGTACCAAGGTCGGTTCCTTGCCCCATTCTTTAGCGATTTCGTGCAATTGCTCGCCGATTTCTATTGGACTTTTTTCACCACATATAATTTCTAAAAATGGTGAGGTATACGAGGGTTCTGCCCAATGCATGCCAAAAAAACGCTGGGGAACCTTAAGATAGTTTTGCAGCATGCTTATGGGCATTGCTGAAGTGTTCGTTGTAATAATAACGTCATCAGCAACATGAGCCTCTATTTTTTTAAAGACTTCTTGCTTGATGGCCAAATTCTCAAAAACACATTCCATGACCAGCCAGCACTTAGCAAGTTGGCCGTAATCAGAAGTAAACAAAATATTGTTTAAAAGCTCATCTGGAGCTTCAGAAGTGATTCTTTCATCAAAACATTCTTCTAAAGCGTGTTTGATACGATCCGGAGCGCTTTTATCCAAGTCTGATTCGATTGGCGCAAGTGCAACGACCTTCTGGTTTTTTAGCAATAAGGCCGCAGCGATACTAGTACCCATAAGACCAAGACCGACTATTCCGACTGTTTGATTGTTTTTTAGTTTCATGTCTTCATCTTTAGGTTCTGATTCAAATTATGTATCATAGCCGATTTTCATTTCAACTCCATGAGTGTTTCCTTCGCCATTTTTATCGCGTATTCGATGTGCTTTTCGTCATGAACGGCACTGATGTACCACAAGCCTCTGCCGATAACACGTACCCCTCGTTGCTGTAGCCCTTGTACGAATTTTTTGGATTTTGGCTGCTCGTAGGCTTGCAATTCCCTGAAATCTGTTACTTTGGAAACATTCGCAAAACCGGTATGAAACATGGGGCCCAAGCCCTGTACCAAAAGATTTTGCCCTGTTTCTTCATTAGCTTTACGGAGTCCGCTCATTAGCCTTTGACCCAAGGCATGTATACGCTTGTGCGTGCCCTCTTCTTCTAAAACTTCTATGGTTCCTAAAGCGGCGGCAATAAGCGCACAGGCAGAGTTCATCGTGCCCGCGTGTATCACTTTTCCTTCGGCCACCGGTCGCATCCATTCTTTTTTACCGACGATTGCCGAAATAGGATACCCACTGGCCAATGCTTTTGCAAAAACCGAAAGGTCTGGAGTTACGTCAAAGAACTTCTGTGCACCGCCCAAATCCGTTCTAAAACCAGTGATTACTTCATCAAAAATAAGAGCGGAACCATTACGGGTACAGCATTCGCGCAAACCCTGAAGAAACCCTTTTTCGGGTAAAATACATCCACTATTGCACATAATGGGTTCCGTGATGACGGCGGCAATCTTGTTCTGATTTTCCGCTATGGTCTTTTTGACGAGTTCCAAATCATTCCAGGGAAGTATGATGAATTCCTCTTTTATTCCGTCGGCAATTCCAGTTGTCCAGGGCAGCGGATTTGGATTTTCCCGCTTTCCCATTCGCTTTTCGTCCAAAGTCAATCCCCATGAAACATTATCCAACCAACCATGATAGTGGCCCTCAAAGCGAATAAATTTATTACGTCCGGTTTTTGCGCGGGCAACGCGAAGAGCGGTCTGTACCGCAGTAGATCCATCAAGGCAAAAGCGCATTAATTCGGCTGATGGGATGTGTTTGTTAAGTTTTTCGGCCAGCTCGACCTCCAAGATGTGCTGGCCTGCAAAAAGTTGTCCTTTTTCTGAATACTCGCGAATACGTTTTAATACATGGGGGTGGGAGTGACCCACAATCATAGGGCCTTGGCTTAAGGTAAAATCCAGGTATTTATTACCGTCTACATCATAAATATACACGCCTTCTGAACGTTCATAGAATAGGGCATGCGGATGATTAAATTTTCTAAATTCGGATGAGACACCCCCGGCCAAAACTTTTTTCGAACGTTCGAGCAAGGTTGCGGATTTTGTATGTTCTAGCCGCATTTCTATTTCATGCATTGTTGGCGCATTATGTTATAATTCAAATGGGATTTCACTTATTTTTAGCGCAACGAGTCGTAATGCAACGTATCGCCCCTTGCTTGATGTATTTTGGACGTACGCAAACTACAACTACGTTCGTTTTAGCGTATCATCAACTCTTTCCTTTTGCTTCAAAAAAAACTTTTAGTCATTGGGTAACTTAAAAACAATGTCAATCTCTACTTTTATGTTTTCACCCAAAACGGATTGCACCGTAGTGCGTGCCGGTTTTATACCTGTAAAATAGGTAGCGTAAACGGTATTGAACTTGTCAAAATCGGCAATATCTTTTAAGTGCACGTTGCTTTTAAGGGCATCGTCCATGGTTCCTCCCGCAGCTTCTACGATTGCTCTGATGTTGTCCAATGTTCTTTTGGTCTCCTCTTCGATGGAGCCTAGTACAAATTTGCTTGAGGCGAAATCTACGGAGGCTTGTCCACTGAGAAAAAGCATACCGTTATAGGCTACGCCGTCGGAGTAGGCTCCTGTAATGAAATTGGGGTCGCGCTGTGGATGTGTAATCTTAATTTTTTCCATATTGAACTGAGACTTGTTCTTCAAATTTATTTCTATACTTCTAAATTTAATAATATCAAAAACTGAATTTCTAATACAAATAATTATATTTAGCTCAAGCTGGTTCAGGTTCTGCTATCATAAACAGAAGATGAGTATCAGTTTTTGGAACATCAAATGGAAACTACTGAAATACGTTTATTCAAAGAATCAAGTCAATCTTTTATATATCATGTAGAGGAACGCGATTTCGGAATTTATCACCACCACCCTGAATATGAGCTAGTACTGATTAAAAAGGGTAGTGGGGTTCGAATTATTGGGGATAGTATTGACGAGTTCGAGAATGGGGACCTTGTTTTTCTAGGTTCGTATTTACCCCATGTTTGGCGCTGTGACTCTCGCTTTTATAAAGCGGACGGTACATTTACCGGCAAAGGCTATGTCATTCAGTTTTTAGAAAATTTTGTGGGAAATTCTTTCTTTCAACTACCTGAAAATAGGGGCCTAGCAGCTTTTTTTTCCCATGCTTCAAGGGGATGTCGATTTTTTGGGCATACAAAGACCAAGCTTATCGAAAAAATAGTAGCAATGCGGGCAATGAACCCGACCGAGCGGTTCTATGCCCTATTTTCAATTTTTAATATCTTGGCAACTACTGAAGAGTATGCTTTTGTCTGCAGCCCTGCTTTTCATGAGTCAAATAAAATGGTAGACAGTGGACCGTTACGTGATGTCGTAGAATTCCTGTTGAAAAATTTTAAAAGCGATATCAAATTGAAAGACGTACTCGAAATCGCCAATATGTCGAATACACAATTCTTTTTATCCTTTAAAAAGATGTACCGTATGCCCTTCAAAAGTTACCTTCTAAAATTAAGAATTGGTTGCGCTTGCAGGCTTTTGGCGGATTCTAATCGGAATATATCACAAATAGCCTATGAGTCTGGATTTGAAAACCTATCTAATTTCAATAGACATTTCAAAGCTATAAAAGGATGCACGCCTACAACCTATAGAAAAAAACTGGAACCTAAGGCCTTAGTTTCTTAGACCATCAAAAAAGGAAATATTGGAAAGATTTAAAAATCAAGTAGCCTTGGTCGTAGGTGGAGCCCGCGGAATTGGGTATGCTATTGCTCAACGACTGGCAGTAGAGGGAGCAAAAGTTTCCGTTTTGGATATACTACAAAAAGATGAGGATGCCCAAACCCCGGAAAATCTTGGGTATAGCACCTTTACCGTCGATATTACCGATAAAGTGCACTTAGAGCAAACCGTTAAAAAAGTTATCGAACGAGACGGCAGATTGGATATTTTAATAAATAGCGCCGGGATTTTGGGAAGTACGGCTACGAAAATTCAAAATTACACTTTGGATGATTTCCAAAAAGTGTTGAATGTAAACTTGATCGGGGCATTCAACGTAACAAAAGCTGTACTCACGCAAATGACAAAGCAAGATTACGGAAGAATATTGCATATCGTATCGATAGCCGGTAAGGAAGGAAACCCTGGAATGGTCGGTTACTCGGCCAGTAAGGCGGGCCTTATGGGTCTGGTCAAGGGTGTTGGTAAAGAATATGCCGACACTGGAATCACCGTAAACGGCCTCGCTCCCGCAGTCATAGCAACACCTATGAACGAAGATACTGCCCCTGAGATGTTGGAGTATATGACCTCAAAGATTCCGATGAGACGCTTGGGTACAGTAGAAGAAGTGGCAGCTTTGGCCTGTTGGATCGTATCAAAAGAAGCCAGCTTCAATACAGGGTTTATTTTTGACCTCTCCGGGGGGCGTGCTACATATTGAGAGTTACAATAAAAACTTTTATACTTTAAGAAAGATAAAGGCATGCTAAAAATAGATTTAAGTGGTAAAAAATTTCTAGTGACCGGTGGCGCAGGTGTTGGTGTTGGAGCAGGTATATGTGAAGCTATTGCAGCAAGTGGGGGACATATTTTGCTCAATGATATTGAGTTTAGCAAAGCGGAAGTAGCTGCCAAAAAGTATCCCAAGGCTGATGCTATATCTGGTGACATCAGCAATGAAAAGGACGTAAATCGGATTTTTGATTATATCGAAAAAGAACACGGCGCAATACATGGCCTCATTAATAACGCAGGGGTGGGTTTGCGGAAAAAAGCGCACCTCGTATCGGAAGCGGAATTCGAATATATTCACGGTATCGATGTGAAAGGAGTGTGGATGATGGCAAAGGGTTTTGTCAATCAATTGATAAATAATGATATAACGGGTCATATCGTAAATATATCCTCGGTGCATGCGCATGAAACACTATCGAAATATGCCATTTATGCAAGCGCCAAAGCAGCAGTTGAAGGGCTTACGCGAGGTATGTCAATTGAGCTGGGTGAATTGGGAATACGTTGTAACGCAGTAGCGCCCGGCTATGTTGATTCAAAACATAATTGGGAGGCTGCCACATCTTGGACTGATAATCCGCAACGCTTTTTCGAAGAACAGAGAAATGAATACCAAAGCCTATCAAATACAATAAGTGCTAGAGATTGCGGCAATACTGTAGTTTTCCTATTATCCGATATGGCAAGATCTATAACCGGCCAAACTATAATTATTGATGCCGGGTTAACTAATCGTTTACACGCCAATAGTTTTATTCAAGATAAATGATAAAATAGTATGAGAGAGAACCCTTTTCCGCCAAGCGACCCCGATCGCCATTACCTTTGGAATATGCTTGTCGCGAGAGATATAAAGGCCTTTGTCTCTCAAGACTGGGATATGGTCAAAGATGATTTTTTGCCTGAGGGATTTATGGGTATTGATGCCGAAAAACAACATGATGTCGACAAGTGGGAACTAAAATACCCCAATCTAGAAGCATATAAAATTGAATGGCTATCACAGGCCAAGGTATTTTCGGAAATTGAACTGGTCGATGATAAAGAGGATGCTTTTCACGAGATCACCGATATGCTCGATATTGAGATAAATAAAGATGCCGCCCTGTTGCACAAGAAATTTTCGGGCTCTTTCAAAAGAAAAGATGGGGGCGAAATACCCACCGATTGGCGTACCCTTTACCGTTGTCGAAAGGTTCAGGGAACATGGAAGATTACGGGTTTTACCGGTTACATGCCTTTAAACTTGGGAAAAGGCCAATAACGACAAAAAAAGCTGAATTTATAGGTCGTTGGTAAAACAGTTTTTTGACCCGATATTCTAAATCTCAGTTTTTTTTCGGGTTTACTTCTAGTTCCAAAAGATTTCCGACCTGAACGACTCCGGTACCGGAATGAACCAGATTTCGTCCAAAATATATCTTTCGATTTTGCAGTCGATATTTTGATAGGGTAGTCAATGGTTCGGTATTTTCGTCGACTACTCCGTTTGTAGGATTTACGTTGGGAATAGTACAGCGCGCGCAGTTTTCAAGACCTGTGAAGGATATACCATTTATGGTGAAGTTCTCGATTTCATCTTCTTGATTAGGATAGCCGCCGGAAAATACGATGTTCGGTCGAAAGCGTTGCACGGAAAATGTTTGTTCTCCCGAATGGCGATCGTTTAAATCGGTAATAGCAGCTTCGCCCATCATCATAAAAGGATAGGCATCTGCAAAAGAAACGAATTTGCCCGAGGGCTTATAGCCAGAAGTGGTATCTACAGGGCGCATACTGTATTCAGGCATCTGTACCAATTTAATCGCCGCCCCCAAAACTTCGCTAAACCATGAATCAATCTTGGGCGATATACTTATTGCTTCAACTTCGGCATTCCATATCAATACTTTTTCAGATTTTTCATTTTTGGTATTCAAAGGGATAAATAAATTTTCGATTTCCGTATCCAATGACTTTAGTTGAAGTCCTTCTTCCGTCAATATTGGTTGTAAACGGGTCATTTTTGGAAACTCCCTGATGGTCAAGAACCTATTGTTTTCGTCCACCAACATAAACCTTCTATCATGTTCAAAGCCCTTTACCGTTACGGTGGCCGATTTGACTGATATACCGGCCAAAGATTTTATAGGATAAATGAATAATTGGCTAACCTTTAGCATCGCTTACTAATTTTTGAATAAGTTCAACAAGTGAATTCTTTAATTTCCTTTCTGCGCTGCCGTCAAGAAAACTACTGCGTGCCCGCCAAGTTTCGTAGCCCCCTTTTTCAAGTTCATTTTCGGGCGGTACATAACCGTCATAAGTGTTGGCCAGGCAAATCGTAAAGTAGTTGTGCCCCTGGATAGCATTTTTTAGCCAAGTTCCCGTTTCGGTAAATAGTTCTCCACCTGACATGCCGATTATTTGATTGCCTATTTTCAATGCCTGTAGCGAAGCAGTATGATTCTCTGGATATTCATTTAACAACAATTGTTCCCGGGCGTAAATCATGGCAATACCATGTTCATCGAGTTCTAGGTTGTCGAGTTTATGTTTGTTCAGTTTTGTTTCTGCTTCGTCTAATTCACTCTTATCGGGTTTTCTAATTGGCAATTGTAGTTCGTCATAGGCTATCTTTAATTCTGCAGTATCAATCCATTCTAGCGAATCTGTACTCTCATGAATTGTGCGTGCAAGGTCTCGCCCCATTATTTCGGTCTTGGCAAACTCTTCTTTGGGCAACTTATCGGAATTTTGGAAATTCCAAGTATTTACATCAGCTCCGGTACCATAACTCATGATGCCGACAAAATCGTCGTTTGCACTTAGCATTTTTTTAAGGTGTTTGGCAAATGTTCCGTAAAAATCGGCCGTAATTGTATCTACATCCCAATCTCCGGCATAATGCGAGCAGTAATTGCCCAGAATAGCTATCCACTGATTGTCGAGTCCCTTAATAGCCATAAAGCATACTTCGGGGTCTACGGGTGCAGCCGAAGCTATGATTTGGTCTTCGGCCCCGAACGGATTGGTTTTTATGGTATCCAATTGTTGGGTAACAGGATTTCTGGCTTCAAACCCCTCCTTCATCAAGTACCTTCTACATAATGAATATCCGCTTAAACTACCACTGCCCGAAGCAACTTTTGCAGGTCTTAATTTGCTTAGTGCCTGAACTACCGATTTGACAATTAAATCTGGAAGCTTATTACGATAGGCAATATCGACTGCCCCACCGAGTAGTCCCGCTACGTCACCGGCCCCATGGGTATGGGTGCAGGCCAATGTAATCTGTTCCTTTTTGATTCCGGTAGCCTTGGTGATTTTTGTCTTTACGTGGCTCAGAAAATCCGAAGGCATAATACAAATGTCTACCATAACCAGAACGAATATGGTATGCCCTTGCTTAAGAACTAATGCCTTTGCGTATAGGGTGTCGTTGATAAATCGAGCGTAGTGGGATAAAAAATCCACTCCGACTAGAGTACCTTTCGATGGGGTGATATCGCTTTTTGAGGCACCTGCAAAGAGAACGGAGGCATTATTTTCATTATTCTCTATTGAATCACCGCTCATTCATTTAAGCTTTTGATACCTTTCGTCCAATAATCCAGTCGATAGCCTTTTAGTGAATAATATAGGATAAAGAGATAGCAGGGTAGCAAAATAAGTACAGAAGTTTGCGGACTGTTGGGATAGGTATCCAATAAATCTCCGAAGGCGACGGTGAAAATGCCACCGCCGATTAAAGACATTATCATAAATGCCGAGGCTTTTTTAGTATGGCGGCCAAGTCCTCGTAGTGCAAGGCCCCATATCGTGCCCCAGAGCATTGCTGCACTAAAACCTAAAAAAAGCATACAGTAAACACTATAAATTCCAGTTGTGAAGAAGGCGCCAAGTGTGAACACAATGCCCCAAAACGCAGCAAACAAGAGGGCTTGGTGCTGCGATACATACCTCGGTACCAGCATAGATACGGCCAGATAACCAAATAACATGATGAAAAGGGTGTATGTGCTGAAATGGCGGGCGGTAGCCATAGGTATGTCCAAAGCCTGACTATAAATGATAACTCCGTCTATGGGCACGGTTTCACAGGCCCCGGCCATGAAGAGTGCTATTACTCCCAGAACGAGGTAAGGGTAATCAACAACGCTTTTTCGATCGGTTATTACTTTTCCTGATTCGTCTTTGGAGCCCGCTGCTTCGTCAACTTCCGGAAGTTTGGAAAAATATACCAATGCAGCTACCGCAAAAAGTACAAAGGAAATTATAGTATAGGGTTTTACGATTTTCAATGCGTAAGCGTCAAGAGCCTTGGATTTTTCAATTTCATTCAATCCAAGAATAGCTTCGGAAAGGGTATCGGCATCTGCCAAGAAAACACTACCCAAAATGAAAAGGCAAAAGATACCGGCGACCTTATTTGCAATACCCATATACCCAATGCGCTGGGCCGTGCCTTCAATGGGCCCCATAATGGCAATGTAAGGATTGGCAGCGGTCTGCACCAAAGCTAAACCTGTAGCTGTTACAAATAGCCCAAATAGAAATACGGGATACATTCTGGAATAGGCAGCGGGAATAAATAATAAAGTTCCCAATGCCATGACACACATGCCCCAAACCATGCCTTTTTTGTAACCGGTGCGCTTTAGAACGTAAGCTGATGGGAGTGCCATAACGAAATAAGCAAAATACGCACAGAAAGCTACGAGGGTTGCTTGAAAGTTCGTAAGCTCCATACAGATTTTGAAGTAGGGAATGAGAACACCGTTAATCCAGGTGAGGAATCCAAAAACAAAAAAGAGCATGCCAATAATAGCTAGGGAATAGAAGTAAGAACTTTTCGATTTAACCATCATCTAATATACCTTTTCGAGATTCATAAATGTAACCGAAACTTTTTGCATGTGATAATAGCAAAAATCGATTTAACGGTACTATTCTTCTACTTTAGGAAATTGACGTAGACGCGAATACCTTTTGTAGCTATCGAAAATCGCTTTGTCAGGCCCAACCATTCTGGGGTCTTTCGTTGAAGTGAGCTCCTCTTTTAAAACAGTCAGTAATTGTTCTCCTATTTCCCGATAATCCGGATTATCGAATATGTTTATCAAGCACGATGCATCCTTTTCGATGTCATAAAGCTCAAATTCAGACCTTTTACCATGGGCCAGCTCAAAGTATCTTGCGATCGAATCATTTTTATGGTTTTCTATGATATAGGTTTTTGTAGGGCAGTCGTCGATATCGGTGAAGGCCGCATCGGGAATATATTTGCCCGTTTCGTCTAAACCATATAGAGGTAGAAGAATGGTGGTATCTTTTGAATCGTACTTTTGTGGGGCCCCTGCTGGCCAACGCTTGGGCTTCATGTTCCAGATAAGTGCATAATCATTCGAAAAAATGGCCCGTTGCGGGTATCCCAAATTTTTGTAACGGGAAGAAGAGTGCCTTTCCCTACCCACAAAACTATATTCTCTAGAGGTGTCTGTAAGACGGTCTTCTTTGGATTTTAAAATATTTAAAAAACTTTTTCCGGTAATCGGGAGCATTTTTTTTGGTTTCGTTTCGGTAATCTCCAAAACTGTCGGTGCGAAATCTATGAAACCGACCAAATCATCAACTTTTCTGCTTGTTCCGAATTTTTTAGGATATCGTACAGCTAAAGGAACGTGTGCGCCGTATTCATAACTATTGGCTTTTGCTCTGGGGAATGCCATACCATTATCAGAGGTTACGATAACTATCGTATTTTCAAGTTCACCGGTGGCTTCTAAATAATTCAGCATTTTAAGCAGCTGTTGGTCGAACCACTCGATTTCCACGGCATAGTCCAAAAGGTCGCCGCGGATTTCCCTCGTATCCGGAAGAAAATCTGGAACCTCGACATCCTCTAATTTTTTACCCATTCTTTTCCAGGAGCCTTTTTCGAATTTGCGATGGGGTTCCGAGCCACCGTACCAAAAAAAGAAAGGTTCTTCTTTACCAACATTTTCCATAAAATATTCGAAATTGGCGAAATAATCCAAGTCAGAAATACCTTTTGTAGGGGGAAGTTTAGAATTTTCTGGAAATCGTGTTTCAGAGTGCGAGATACCTGCCGCATCGGTTTTTCGCCATAACGAATCTTTTTCATCCTTTGCATATCGAAACGGACTCACTCCTTTTCCAGTTCTTCCTACACGATAACCGTTGGCCAAAAGTTCATCGGTAAAGGGAACGTACTTTTTCATCCATGATGAAGCATGTTGCCCAGACTGTTCATTCTGCCAGTGGTGGCGCCCTGTTACTATGGCACTTCGCGAAGGTGCACATCCTGGTGACCCAGCATAGCAACTGGTAAAGTACAGCCCTTCTTTTGCAATACGATCAAATGCAGGTGTTTTTATGAATTTGCTTCCTGCAAAGCCGGTATGGAGATAAGATTGATCGTCACTAATGGCAAAGAGTATATTAGGTCGAGTTTTATTTGGCTTTTTTTCTGGCTTCGCCTCTTTACATCCTAAACACACTAATACTAAAATATTCAACAGAAATAATAGTCTCATTATTGTAGTTTGTGTTTAAATTACAGTTTTAGAAGAGATAAATTGTGTACTTAAATCAGCAAAATCATTTTGGAAGATATTTACATATGCGATCTACTCCATTTTTTAATCCTAGATGTTTCTGCAAATGCTTCGCCCTTGCAAGCACGCCCGTTCGATAGACCTCTTCTACCTGACTTATATAATGCCTGAACGCCAAATCAATGATATCTTTAGGTTCATAGGTATAAAACCTTTGTTTTAGGCCATTGTTAGCAATAAAGAGTTCCAATCGCTCTAACTCTTCTGTATCGGCCAGCCCTCCGTAGGGCTTATCTTCCTGAAAATAGAAAGTTGCATTAGCAGTGCTTCCAAGTTCTTTGGCCACATTTATTCCCGCCTCGCGAACAATAAAGTGGTCAATATGCTCCTTGATTGCCGTGGGAAAGATTATAGCGGTATCTGAAGCGGTGGCATATTTACGAATGCGTCGCCGCATCCGCTCGCAAATCGCCTCGTCATTGGCATCGAAATCTTCGTACGTGCCGTGGGGAAACTCCATTTCACTATTTGCCATAGATTTGCCACGGGAAAAACATTCGCTTTCACCCAACAGTTCGTAGCCATAATTATACCTTCCGAAAAGGGCATCATTACAGTCCATGTCCTCGATCAAACGATTTCCCGTGGCATATTTGATACGTTCAATACCATTTTCGAAATTTTTTGGGCCATCACCGACCTGATAGTTGCTTCGCGAAAAAATAAGTTTTACTTCGAAGGTTTTGGTATTCAAAAGCCCCGCCTCTTTCAGATTTAGAATATATCCTCCCAACATAAAAAGAACATCGTCGTAATGTGGGGAAAGGATAATAATCTTCTTTTCGGGTATGACTTCGTGTATAGGAGTCAGCTTCATCATTTCAATTATCGTAAGGTTTATATATTTCGGTATAAGTCTTCATAATGTATTGAGACTGTTCTTTGAACAATTGCTCATGTCTGTCGTCGTTCATTAAAAAATCATGGGCCTTTTGAAGTTCTTCAAGACTATCGAAATCACATTCCCAAATTAGGGTGTTGTGCGGAAGTTTTCCTGAATGAGGCAAAAAACGTTTTCCCTTCGGAAATTCAGGAAAATCTTTTTCAAACTGTTCGAATTTCTTCTCGATCTCTAAAAACTCTTCCGTCTTGCGATGTTTGAATCGCTGTATGAAACGTAACTTATAAGCCATTGGCTGTCATTTTTATAGGGTGATTTTTGAAAATACCCTGGCAAAGGTATCCGCAAACTTTAAGTTATGGTCTTTTGCATATGCTTTCAAAGTCTTTACCGTTATTCCATGATGGATAGTGTCTGGTGAGGTCACCGTCATTGAGGCCAGTAGAGTACCGAATTCTACGGCGGTCGATAATGGTCGCGAAACTAGGTTTTCAACATCAAAACCCCGTAAAAAGGGGAGGCCGTAGCATAGACCGATCATGGTTCCCGACAAAAAAGCATCACCGGCACCGGCAGTCGAGACGGTCTTGGTTTTCAAGGCTGGCGTAAATTCAACTTGACCATTAAGATAGCAGTAGCAGCCATTTTTACCATCAGTAGCTAAAATGGTCAATGAATTGTTCTCCTTCATTAATGTGTCGACACACTTTAGAAATATTTTACGAAAATCGGATTGTGCGGACTGCCCGGCAATTGTCATCACCTCGTCGCTGTTAATAGCCAAAATATCGGTAAATCGAAAACCGCCCATTTCATGAAATTCCGTTACTTCTGAAGATAGCACACAGGCGATGTTACAACTTTTATTTTTACGTCCTATTTCCAAGAGTTTAATTCTAGGCTCCATGGGAACCTCGGGAGCCGCCAGAATTAGGGCTTTTTTGCCATTTTCCCTGTAATCTTTGAAGAAGCGCACTATATCGTTTTCTGATACTTCACTACATGCACTATTCTCAGTCGTTATGTTTCCACCTGAAAAGTCGGGGTACTGGTAACACACGCTAAACATGGTTCGTTTCGTTTCGTTCACCGACACGAAAGTGGTATCCATACCTGTCATTCCCATCATATCGATCAATTGCCTGCCCATTTCATCTTTGCCTACCGCACCTATAGGAAAGGTTTTAAACGAACCCTTTCCCGAACCCAAGAGCACCGATATGTAATGTAAGATAATGTGTTGTTTGCAATAATCTTTAAAAGACTCTAGTTTCGCCAGTCGGCTTTCATTGCGTCCTAAAGTATGGCTATCGTGAAAAGAGAAAAAAATACCTGAACCGATACCACCAGTACCTATCAAGTGATCGTATTTAAGCTCATTTGTAATTGACGTCGTCTTATTCATGTATTGATGCCCTTAAATTCCCATTCGGGGTGTTCTGAAATGGGGTGTGAAGCAGTTTCATGAGTAGCGGTCAATAAAGCATCGGAGTGTTCTTGCAAAAGTGTCATGGGGTATTCAGGCGTAATTTTCGAAAACAAAGCAACTCTAAGGGCTGTCTGCTTCCACGCCCCTGTATCGCTGTAGAGACGTACTTTTTTTGCCGACAGGCACTCTTTTACCCCTAAAGTGATCGACATCGGAGGTACAAACTGATAGGCCGCGCCAAAAGTTCGTTGGGCCAAAGTTACTATCGTATCGAGATTGTTATCTTGAATACGGATTTCAGAGTTCTTTAAGGCTTCGATACTGATACTGCTAAAAGGGTGACGCCTAGCTTGGTTGTAGGCGATGTGTCCGTCTTGTCCCCAGCCGCCCAGGGTAAGGTCAATAGAGGCTTCATCTATCTTTTCCTTTAAAAGTGCCATGTTTGAGGGCTCGGGAAAAAAACGATTTTCATAGGGCACCCGAAGGCCTTCATTTATACTATCGTAAAAGTTGGTCTCCATAAAAGTTCGAAAGTTGTAAGGATGGTTTTTAGGCAGTAATTTCCCCTCCCAATCCAAACACTCATCCATATGAAATACGATTAGGTTTTTCAGGGAAATATTTTCTTTATTTACGATTTCGGAAAAGGGAGCATACCAGCATTTCGGTCCGCAAGGCACGATTGCCCGATAGGCTTTGCCTTCGGAATTGGCTTTTTTGATGTAATTTGTAAAATCTTTGGCCATAAGCTTTCCCATTTCTTCTGAATTGGATACCATTTGAAAGGGAATCTTCAAATCTGGATGGCCCACCAGTTCTTCGGGTTTTAGTTTACACCAATTATAAAGGTCTTTTTGATCGATACCTGTCATATTCACTTTTGTTTAGTATAAGGTAAGGTTATTGTTTTTTTCTTTTTTAAGCAGTTTATAGGAATTTTTATTCGCACAACAGGTCAGGCCTCTCGATGGAGCTATTCGCCATATCTTTCCGGTCGCCGTAGAGTTGCGAAGCCCACTTGAGCTGAAGGGTATTTTCTTCGCTCGGAAAATTAATTTCAATAATAAATATATTATGGCACTTCACTAAGATAAAACTCAAAGCTTCTTTGCGATAATATGAAAGCTTTTAAAATCAATAGATTTCATTAAGCTCATTTTTGAGATATAAAAGAATGGAAGTAAAACTTATAATTTGTAGATTTTTTTACTGAGACATGACAAATCTGCCAAAAGCCGAGGGAATGTGAAAATCTGGTTCTTCTGCATTCGGTTCTATCCAGCTGATCCATTTAAAAACCGGCTTCCCGTCCTCATATTCATTTATATCTGCCCGAAATAATCCTAGGTACATAGAATCTGCCTGTAGAGCCTGTATTTTACGTAGGTATTCCAAGTTGATTTTCCCACTAATACCATATCCATTTCTTTTTTTGAAAGCTTTGAGTTCAATGTTATCCGTAGGCCAATTCCATTCAAAATTATTTTGACGATAGTACTTTGCCAGGTAATCGAATAAATTTCCCTCGGCATCCATTTCAAGACAGTAATAAGGATTCATTTTTTTGTTCGCTAAAAAGAATATTTCGACCCTGTCGGAATTCATGACATCAGTTTCATTTCCGGTTTTTTTATCGGTATATATTTTGGGGTCTACAACATCATATCTAAAATAGAAAAAGCGATTATCATGCAATGCCCGGAAAAGTGTCAGATTAGAATTTTCTTCTCGCCAAGGATAGCTAAAATCGGATAGAATGTTGGCAAGGCTCCAAAGATTATCGGGGTCTTTATCATAGTCAAAGCTTTCGTCTTCGACCTTATTCACAAAATATGTCTTCGATAACGATAATGCACTTTTAATTTCCTGTGCATTTGAACCAATATGCATGAACATCATGATGAAAGGGAATAGCCAGTGGTTTTTTGTTCGCATAATTCATTGGAAGTTAATCAGCAATGTAACACATTTGTTTGATAAATCATTACCATTATAGCTTTGAAAAGCTGATTTGAGCTGATTCAAGTACATGCTTTCAGAATCAATTGGTTCGGGTCAAACCGGAACCTTTACACCTATCCGTTTTTACTTTCGGCCTCAAATCACTTGTTAACTAACAAGAGCAGATTCAACAATTTTCAAAGCCGATTATCTTCCACTAGCGGTTTCTTCAAAAACCGATCAAAACCCTCAAAAGCAATGGCAATAAAAATGACTAAAGCTGATCCAATAAAATTAAGCCAGAGGTAGCCTAGTTTTTCCTCCCCGGTAGGATAAATAAATATTAAGTTATAGAAGAGTACAAAAATTATAAGCTGGGTAAGAATTGCAGCAAAGAAAACCGCATTTCCTTTTACAAACTTGAAGAAGAAGGCCAACAAGAATATGCCCAGTACATTGCCGTAGAAAATAGAACCGATAATATTCACGAGCTGTATTAGGTTATCGAACAGATTGGCGACACTTGCAATACCAATTGCGACCAGACCCCACAATAACGTGAAGCCTTTCGTGGCCAGTACATAATGTTTTTCGGTCAAATCACCTGCTTTGTTTCGCTTATAGAGGTCCAATGCCGTGATAGTACCTAGGGCATTCAGTTCGGATGCCGTCGACGACATGGCAGCGGAAAGTATAACTGCCAATAATAGCCCTATAAGGCCTTTTGGCAGATTGTTCAATATAAAATGAATAAAAACGTAATCTTTATCGTTCGTCTCCACAACACTGTCCGCTTGTTTGATCAATGCCTTTGCAGCCGCGCGGTTGGTACTATCCCTTACGTTCAGGTGTATAATTTGTTGTTTAGCCTCTTCCACCGCGGTATATTCCTTAAGCTCTAGTGCGGTAGAAAATTTATTTTGGGCTATTTTTTTTGCTTCCTCAAGATCTCTCTGTCCATTTTGAAGGATTTCATAGTCTTTTGAATAGGTCGATTCCATAACTGCGGCAGTAGCTGCAGGATTAAAATTTAAGGGAGATGGATTATACTGGTAAAAAACAAATACCATAACGCCCACCAAAAGGATAAAGAACTGCATCGGAATCTTAAAAATACCGTTGAAAACAAGCCCTAGCTGACTCTCACGCAACGACTTTCCGGAAAGGTAGCGCTGTACTTGACTTTGGTCGGTACCGAAATAGGCGAGGGCAAGAAACAGTCCGCCAGTGATACCGCTCCAAAAGGTATAGCGACTCTTTGTGTCAAAACTAAAATCTAGAATATTTAGTTTATCGGTGGCTCCCGCGATTTTAAGGGCTTTGCTGAAATTGATATCAGCGGGTAAGTATCCCAAAATAAAAAAGAAAGTAATAAACATACCCGTCATGATGATGAACATCTGCTGCTTTTGGGTTACGCTAACAGCTTTCGTACCTCCTGAAACGGTATATATAATTACCAGAACACCGATGATAATATTGAGGGTTCGCAAATCCCAACCCAATACGGCCGAAAGTATTATTGAAGGAGCAAAAATGGTAATTCCTGCGGCCAACCCCCTTTGTATAAGAAATAGAATCGCTGCGAGGGATCGGGTCTTTAGGTCAAACCGGTTTTCGAGAAATTCATAGGCCGTATAGACTTTGAGCTTATGGTAAATTGGCACAAAAACTAGGCAAATAATAATCATGGCCAATGGTAGGCCAAAATAGAATTGAACAAAGCCCATGCCGTCGTGAAAGGCCTGCCCTGGGGTGGATAAAAAAGTAATTGCACTTGCCTGGGTTGCCATTACGGAGAGACCTATCGTCCACCATTTGGCATCCTTGCCTCCGCCAACATAGTCGCTGACATTTTTACTTCCCCGAGTTCTCCATACCCCGTATGCCACTATGAACAATAGCGTGCTTGATAGTATGATCCAATCGAGTGTCCCCATTTTATGTGAAGGATGTCATTATGTACCCGAAAATGAGCACATATAAGATATTCAGAATGAGTACGATGGAATACTCTTTTTTCCAGTCGAATTTTTCGAGCATTGTATTATCCCTTTATTTGTGGTTCGTTGTTCGCCTCGTTTTTCTGAATTGAGAGCATGTTGGCGAACAGTTTATAGGCACCGGGAACTCCGGCAGGCAACTCCCTAAAAAAACTGAGGCCGGTATAGATATAGTTTCCTTTTCCATAAGGAGCTACCAGCAGACTGCCTTTCTTGGGGCTTTCACCATTGTCGTTCATTGATAAAAGTGGCGTAAACTCGTCGGACCATTCATTGGGGAAGTAAAGTCCTCTTTCCTGTACCCATCCATCAAAATCACTTTCTTTAATAGGGTTGGGAAAATTCATCAGCGTATGGTTCTTTGCCAGAATCGCTACCTCTGAATTCTCATCGGTAACCCTGTCGCGTGACAAGGTCAGTGGATATGGGGCAATATTTTCGAATTGCTTGTTCCATCTTCCGGCCGTGTTGTATTGTACAATAAGGGTACCGCCTTTTTGTACATAATCCAACAAAAATCGCTGTTTGAATTTAAGGTCTTCCACAACGTTGTAGGCGCGAATACCAACTACAACAGCGTCATACTTTTCCAAAGTACCGTTTGCGATCGCGTTCGGTGAAACGGTATGAACGATATAGCCTATCTGGGTTAGACTCTCTGGTACCTCGTCACCCGCACCTGCGATATAGCCAATATGCTGACCGACTTTCTGAATGTTGAGGCGAACAACCTTTGCTTCCGAAGGCAATAGTACAGACTGGGTCGGCACATGATCGTACTCAATCGTTACCAGTTCTTTTGTAATCTGTTTGTCTTTTATTTTCAATATAGGCGAAATATAGTTCTCATCTTCACTTTCTGGGGGGGTCAATTGAAATAGGACGGTCAGTTCATCGCCCTTTTTGGCAATCTCGAAAGACTGGGTGTCCGAGTCGACTTTCCAGCCTTCGGAATGACAGAGTTGCACTTCGCCTTTTATGTTGTCGGCATGCGCCTTGATGGTTACGGGAATTTGTTTCGGTTTTCCATTCGCAAAAATTAGGACTTTGTCCTTAAAGCTGGCCGTTGCTTCGGGGAGCACTTCAAAGGGTTGGTACAATTCACCCTTGGCCGGTTCGGCATATCGATACTTTAAAGGTCTTTCGAAGGTTAGTGCCTTGCCGTTAAAATCAATTTCGAATTCAATATTGAAGGCCGTTGGCGTCTCTGGCTTACCGATAAGTTTTTGATCGGCGACCTTGTACATACCCAAGCTACCTTTTTCACGTAGCCAATACGGGCTTGTATAATCTTTGGTTTCGGGTACTTTTAAATCAATTTCAAAAGTCTGTTTTTGATTGTTTATTAGGGGTACGGATGGATTTAAAATACTTTCCGTAGAGGGAACCCGTATTGAATTCAATATCATTTCGCCATTACTTCTATTGACGGCCTCAACGTTAACTTTTACCATGCCCCCTGGGTTTATTAGGGAAGTCGTAGCTGATGCTTCCAAATAGAGTCCCGAAATATTTGCTATGATGCTTTTGAGCTCTTCAGATTTGAGTTTTTTCCAATGTTCATCGGAAATGTTCTGCAACAGCTCATAGGCTTCGAGAAATTGGGGAAGATGCTTCGCGGGATTTTTAAAGTCGAAGTTGTTCTCTACGTTGTACAATATGGCTCCGATGGCTTCCCCTCCTTCAACACGCGACCAGGTGGTATCTATTCCATCAAATATGTTGGTCTTGTCTTTTGGTAACGGTCCTTTTAAAAGTTCGATATATTCGTTTTCGGTACCGCGTTGAGACAGCCTTCCAAAACCTTGACAGAGATGTTGGCTACTGGCCAATGCTGCAATTTCGTTATTGGAAGTGCCCAAAATAGGGTAGTAGGTGCCGATATCAAGATTCAACATTTTTGATTTATCGGCCTTCTCAAAGTTTTCCTGACTCCCATAAAACCACCACGAAGTATTAAAAAATAAACGTTGGGGTTGCCAAACATCGGTATGTTGCAATTGTTCGGAATAGGCGCTTGAATTATTGGCCAAATCAAAAGCTTCAACACTTAACATCGCCGATGAGGTATGGTGACCGTGTGTACTTCCCGGGCTTCGATGATCGAATCGGTTGATAATGACATCGGGCTTGAAATTACGTATGGTCCAGATCACATCCCCCAAAACGGCCTCTTTGTCCCATATCTCTAGGGTCTCGTCAGGGTGTTTGGAATATCCAAAATCATTGGCTCTGCTAAAAAATTGTTCCCCGCCATCCACACGTCGCGCGGCCAGAAGCTCCTGGGTTCGCAGTACACCTAAAAGCTCCCTCAATTCTGGACCGATAAGGTTCTGGCCCCCATCACCTCTTGTCAACGATAAATATGCCGTTCGAGCTTTGACATGATTGGAGAGGTAGGATATAAGCCTCGTATTCTCGTCATCAGGATGCGCGGCAATATAAAGCGCGGTACCTAAGAAATTTAATTTTTGTAGCGAATGGTATATTTCTGAAGAAGAAGGTTGTTCAGGTTTTTGTGCAAAGGCAATATTTGAACAAATAAGTACTCCGATGCAGAATACCAAAAGATGACGCATAGTGTTGATTTTTGTGGATAGAACCTATTGGGAATCTCAAACGGCACCCTGCTCAAAGATAGAAAGTTTAAAGGGCTAGCGCGTTTTTTTTAGTTTTCTTTAACAAAAATCACGGACAGTCCTATACTTCCGCTCGCAAGTCGAATATCTAGGCCTCTTCTGAATTTTCATGCGACTCCTCAGGATGGTAAATAAGGGTGACCGCTTTTTGCATCATAAGATTGTTCGGGTAGACCAAAAGTTCACCGTTGTCTTTTCGCAGGCTAACATGAAACGCCCTAATGTCTTCAATGAGATAGGGTTCTTGTGATTCGATATCCTTATCCAAAATTTTAACGCGATCTCCAATTTTAAAAGGAAAGGAGAAAAACAAGATGACCCCGGCGGTAACATTACTTAGAATTGACCAGCTTGCAAAGAGGGCTACGCCTATAACTGCAAAGACCGAAGAAAATACAAGGCCGACCTCCTTAAAATTCACACCCCATATAAATGAAACTATTCCGAAACCCAAAAGGGTCAGTAAAATAGAGGCGTACTTGCGAATCAATAAAGTTCGCGCTTCAATAATATCGCTTATTCGCGCAATCTTAAGGATGGTTTTGTCAGTAATGAACTTTATGACCAACAGAACAACAAGCGTAATCGCCGTGGCCAATATTTCGTTTTTGTTCGCAGTAAGAAATTCTTCCATGGACTTATAAGCCTAGACTGTCCCGTAAATATAAATCCTTATTTCCGTTCTGCTGCCAATAGGACGTTTTTAAAGTTTTCATTTTTGTCGCAGTGGAAGTCATCTGCTTCGCGTTTTGACCGTAACCGCTAGTAAAGGTTTCTGACCAACTTTCGATGGTATTCGGAAAAGCCGTTGTGAAATCGATTTTTAAGGTGCGCTGCAATTCAGGATAGTTTATCTCATAGGATGTCATACCAGCAGATTCACTTAAAGTTAAAGTAGCTTTATAAGCCTTTATTTCTTTGTGAGACAATCGAATATACTCTAAAGAAGGAATTACTTCAAATTCGCCTAAGGGCAGATTCTTGGGGTCGATTCGAATCTTGTTCCAAAGTTCGTTTTCGAGAATGGTCTTTTCCAATTTCAGGGTTTGGTCTGCTTCGGTCTCAAAATAGGAATGCGACATCACTTCGAATTTTTCACGATTGTTCAATTGTGCATATACTTGACCGCACCATTCTTGCGATGAAAATGAAAGTTTGATAGCATGTTGGTTATCATGAACGGGATAGAACGAACTCCCCATAATGGAATAAGGATAAATACCAGTCAAGTAGCTTTTGGTCGAATTCAATTTTAATACCGGAATGTTATCTGAACGATTACCATCTGCTTTGACCTGTTTTTCGGCCAAAAAAGGTTCGGTGACAAAAATCAATACGGCTTCTCCATCACGAGCCTCTCCGTAACGTGCCTGCTTTAATTTATAGGAAGTAATCTCGGCCTCCCCGGCATACCAATATTTTTTAAATGCTTCGGATAAGGGCTTCTTTGGTGTTTCGACGGCTTTTTCCTCATTGAGGGCGATGTCTTTTTTTATTTCTTTCGGTTGTTGCTTACAAGATTGAGTAAATGAAAGCAATGCCGCAAATAGTAGAACGCTAAGTTCTAGTTTAATCCAGGTTCTCATGATACATTGTTTTTTATAAAATTACAAAATCTCTTCACGCAACGAGGGTTAAAAGCGTTTTGTACACAAGATGTGTTGGCAACCCCACCACATTGGGGTAAGAACCCCTGATTTCTTCGATACCGATCAATCCTATCCATTCTTGAATGCCATAGGCACCTGCTTTATCAAAAGGTTCAAAAGCTTTGATGTAGAAACGGATTTCTTCATCGGTCAGTTCCTTGAACTTTACCTGTGTTTTTTGAGATACGGTTTTTTGAGCGTCGACAGTCGCAAAACAAACCGACGTGATGACCTCGTGCCATTCTCCCGACATTGTCCGTAACATTTTGTAAGCATCTTCCGCATCGGTCGCTTTGGCGAGCGACTTGCCCTTGTGCCAAACAACAGTGTCGGAAGTTATTAGAATCTCGCCTTTCAAAAGTGCTCCCTCGAAAGTGGAAGCTTTTAACTCGGCCAAATAATCGGAAATTTCACTTCCCTCCAAATCATCTGGGTACACTTCCTCAACTGACTTTAGGCGTACTTCAAAGTCGAGTCCCATTTCCTTCAAAAATTGCTGTCTTCTAGGCGAACCCGAAGCGAGAATTATTTTAAGATGCTTTAATTTTTCGCGTAGCATTTTTAGTAGTATTTCTAATCGTTCGCCGCGCTAAAATTACCGGACCAATCACCACGTACTTTCAAGACCTGTTCAATGACGTCGCGTACACAGCCTTCGCCACCGTTCTTATGCGAAACATATGCAGAGATTGCCTTTACCTCAGGTACCGCGTTTTGCGGACAGGTCGCCAAAGTAACGGCCTGCATCGGGGGAATATCGGGTATATCGTCTCCCATGTAAAGCATGGTCGAAGCATCAATATTATAAATATCCATGTATTCATCGAGCACATCCATTTTGTGATGTGCACCGAGATAAATATCGGTGACGCCCAATGCTTTTAGACGGTTGCGTACGCCTTCGTTTGTTCCTCCTGAGATGATACAGATCCGATATCCTTTTTTCAAAGCGGTTTTCACGGCATAACCATCCTTTACATTCATTTTCCGTAGCATTTCGCCAGCTGTGGTAATAATTAAGGTGCTATCCGTAAAAACACCGTCGACGTCAAAAACGAAAGTATCGATGTTTTTCAGATATTCTTTATAGCTCTTTTCCATAGGTTTTTTGAATTGATTGGCTCAAAAGGGCATAGATTTCATTTTCATCTAATTTTTTTAACTGATTCAGATGCGCGTTAACGGTTTTGGTATCGCCTCTTCTGGCAGGGCCTGTTTGTGCATCGCGAGGCGAAAGGTCTGAAAGCTTATGAACGGTTTCTTCGATAAGTGGGTATAAAATTTCAAAAGGAAGCTGATGTTCTTCGCAAATTCGATTTCCGACGTAATAGAGGTGGTTGGTAAAATTATTGACAAAAACTGCTGAAAGATGAAGTGCTTTTCGCTGCTCTGAAGATACTTCAAAGACCTTTTCGGAAATATGCAAAGCGAGTTCTTTGAGCAATTTTAAATCGGAATCACTATTCGCTTCAACACAGATCGGAACTTTGTTAAAATCAACTTTCCGATTTTTGCTAAAAGTCTGTAGCGGATAGAAAACTCCGTTTCTTATATGGTTTTGTAATATAGCTATCGATTTACCTCCCGAAGTGTGGACTACCAGCCCCTTGGTTTTTCCAAGTTTTTTTGAAACAGACGCTATGGCATCATCACTTACAGCGATAATATAGATATCTGACTCCTCGATTTTTGAAAAATCCGTTGTGGTTTTTACGGCATTGCCAAAGTCTTTTAGAACCATCTCGTTCCTGCCTACTACTTGTGCCAATTCAATCGTTTCACTAACCGAAAAAACATCGTGTAAATGCTTGGCGACATTGCCCGACCCTATAAGTACGACTTTGGTCATTGTGCGAAAATAGTATATATTTTAATGTAGATGACAAAGGAAAAAGCTAAAAACCCGAAGAAAATTGTTTAACTCGACCTATAAAACTTTTCGCTACTTTAGGGAAAAGAATTCTAGAAAAAGTACCAACCCTAATTTTATGGAAAACTTTGAAAATCGTGAAAATACTTCGAGACGGGCATTTATTAAGAAAACGGCCTATGCCTGTTCTGCATTTCCATTCTTGACCAGGGGAATTCCTTCTTCATTAATTTCGACAACACCATCAAAATATAGGGCTATGGCACAAGAATTATCTAGTAAAAGCATAATTGGGTCTTATGGGAAATGGGCAGCAGGACTTTTGGAGACTCCCGGAAAATTATCCTTTAGAAATGATGCTTATAAAGATTTGGATAGCTGGAAACCGAAAACTATGGATCGGGTCAATGAATGTATTGCGCTACCAGAATTAGAAAGGGTTTCCAAAGTATTAATCCGTAAATCCTATACTTACGACGGTCTTGATGTAGAAGAAATCTCATGGCAACTTTCAAGCGGAGATGCTGCTACCGAGGCCATTGTTTTAAAACCTAGTGGAGTCAAAGAACCTTTACCGGCCATTCTTGCACTTCATGACCATGGTGGAAACAAATACTTCGGCAAGCGTAAAATAACGCAAACTTCGGCGCAACAACATTCACTTATTGAAGAGCATCAGAAGGAGTATTACGAGGGTAGGGCATGGGCCAACGAAATAGCAAAGCGCGGCTATGTAGTGATGGTACATGACACTTTTGTGTTTGGTAGCAGACGTATTCTTTATAAAGATGTCGAAGGTATTCTTTGGGGCCATACGTATCTAGAAGGACAGACCGACGATAACCCTGAAGAAGCTAAAAATATCGAGGCTTACAACCAATGGGCATCAGATCATGAACATGTACTTTCGAAATCGTTGTTCTGCGCCGGCACAACGTGGCCCGGTGTAGTACTCGCCGAAGATAAAATCGCCCTTGACGTACTTTCGAAGAGAAAAGATGTCGATTCTGAAAATATTGGCTGTGCCGGACTTTCAGGTGGCGGTTTGCGTACGGTCTATCTCGGTGGTTTGGACGCACGTATAAAATGTGCGATCAGTGTTGGTTTTATGAGTACGTGGAAAGATTTTATCATGCATAAAGCGTTTACACATACATGGATGCTATACGCGCCGTTGCTCTCGCGTTATCTGGAATTTCCTGAAATCATTGGGCTGAGAACGCCCTTGCCGACAATGGTGCAGAGCAATACTGACGACCAGCTTTTTACACTTTCCGAAATGGAAAGGGCCGATTCCATCTTAAAAGAGGTTTATAAAAAAGCAAATGCTTCGGAGAAATATGTCGGCAAATTTTATGAGGGTCCCCATAAATTCGATGCCAAAATGCAATCCGATGCATTTGAATGGTTCGACAAGTGGCTAAAAAATTAGCTCTTGGTGACTAATAGTTGATATTAGGCACAGGCCACTGTAACTGTGTGCCTATGTGAACTATCGGTAGAAGATTCTATAACTACTTGCTCCTTGTTTTTTAACTTGGTGAAGTTGCTCTCCGAAACAATGATTTCGTGGCTATGGCCCGAACTGCCCTGTATCGAATAGCTTTTCTGGGTTCCCGCGTCAATATCGGCCTTGGCTACCACCAACGTGTGGCCATGGTTGCTACTAATAGCAGTCGCATTGGCTCCATTGGCAAGGCAGTCTGCCTGATCTGGATCCAAATCTGGATCGCCGTTCGCCGAGTCATCGCCCGAACAGCCTAAAAGAGCATAAGCAGGGAGCGCTACCACGACTGCACCTGCCGTTTTTTTAAGAAATGTTTTTCTGTCCATCTTTCATAGAATTTTTGGTTTAAAACTTTTTTCATAAGGGAAGTTACTAATAATTCACTTTTGAAATATCACGATCTCATTAAGCTTCATTTTTTTAAAGATCTTTTTTTAAATTAATTAACATTTCTGTTCAACTTTTTAGACGTGGCAATTTTCTCGTAACTCGTTAAAACAATGTATTTTTGCATGCTGAAACCAATTCAGTTCGGCTAATGGATACCTTGAAAAAAATCTTCTTCTCTACCCGTTTAATGGCGATTCTTTTTATTGTATTTGCGACTGCAATGGCATTTGGCACCTTCATAGAGAGCAAGTACAGCACCGAAACCGCAAGAATATGGATTTACAATACCTGGTGGTTTGAGGTCATCATGGTATTTTTTGTCATTAATTTTGTCGGGAATATGTTCCGGTATCGTTTGTTCCGGTGGGAAAAGTGGCCCGTGTTGACCCTACATCTCTCTTGGATATTGATTATTGTCGGAGCATTCGTCACAAGGTATATTAGCTATGAGGGAATGATGCCCATTAGGGAAGGGGAATCGGAAAATATTTTTTATTCCGATAAAACCTATCTCACAGCTTTTGTTGATGGGGAAATCAACGGTGAACCCAAGAGAAAAACCTTGCAGGAAGATTTGATCGTAACCGCTGAAGGCCTAAAGTCGAATCTGCCGTGGGAATCGGATTATAACGGACAACCCTTTACTATTCGATATGTTGATTTTATTGATGGTGCAGAAGAGGGTTTGATTCCCGATGAAAGCGGAAAGGCCTACTTGAAGATTGTTGAAGCAGGCGATGGACAGCGGCATGAACATTATTTGGAAAGCGGAAAAGTATCGAGTATCCACAATGTACTTTTCTCTTTGGATAACGAAACCGATGGGGCAATCAATATTTTCTCTTCCGACAGTACGTATCAGCTCAAAACGCCGTTCGAGGGTAATTTTATGCGTATGGCAGACCAACTTCAGGGCCGGGTATTCAAGGACAGTTTGCAGCCTCTTCAATTGAGGTCACTTTATAGTGTAGCTGGAATGCAATTTGTGATTCCGGAGCCATTGGTGCGTGGCTCGTATGGCATTGTTAAAGTGCCTAAAGAAAAAATGAACGATGCTACCATGGATGCTTTGGTCGTTGAAATTTCGGCGAACGGTGCATCAGTAGAAAAGAAATTGTTGGGTGGTAGGGGAACCTCGAATTTCTCTGAAAAATTTGAGGTCGGCGGTCTTGACTTTATGTTAAGTTATGGGTCAAAAGTCTATGAGCTTCCCTTCAATATCAAACTGAACGATTTTATTGCCGAAAAATATCCGGGTACTGAACAGGGTTACAAGTCATTTATGAGTAAGGTTACCGTTGAAAATGAACGGCCGTACGATTATGATATTTTTATGAACAATATTCTGGATCAAGGCGGATATCGGTTTTTTCAGTCCAGTTTCCATCCTGATGAAAAAGGCACCATCTTATCGGTAAACCACGATCAATGGGGCACTTGGATAACTTATGCCGGTTACTTTTTGCTATACGCGGGTCTAATGGGTATTATGTTTTTCGGAAAGACGCGTTTTAAAGACTTGGCCCGTTCGTTGGACAAGGTAAAAGCGAAAAAAGCGGCGTTAACCACCATTTTATTAATGATCGGATTGTTCGGTCTACAGGCACAACAGGTCCAAGAAGCTACCGCTGGTAATGAGCCCGAACAGTTTTCTCCTGAACAAGTGGCCGATATGCCAGAAGCGCATTCGGCAGATGATGGTCACGACCATAGCAACACAATGCCCTCTCAAGCACAAATAGATTCGCTGATACAAACAACTATTGTTTCGGAAGCCCATGCCGAAAAGTTCGGAAAACTGGTCATACAGGACGATGGTGGGCGAATGAAACCGATACATACGTTCTCATCGCAATTATTACGAAAGTTGAGTCTAAAAGATAAGTACGAAGACATGAATGCCAATCAGGTATTTTTGTCGATGATGTTGAGTCCACCCGCA
>ENA-ORXM01001149-ORXM01001149.1-marine-metagenome-genome-assembly--contig:-NODE-1149-length-38851-cov-4.211018_pt1 | contig 38851 bp, 37 predicted proteins | sample MGYA00237867_ERZ511480 | MGnify/ENA primary metagenome ERZ511480 (study PRJEB26309, sample SAMN06266103) | marine metagenome | isolation source: Algal blade | place: United Kingdom:Sidmouth, United... | reverse complement strand
AAAATATTAAAAAGCCTTCTTGGAATTAATTCCAAGAAGGCTTTTTAATATTTTAATCTGTTGTTCTAAAATCTGAAAGAAGCTCCCAGTGTTAGAAAAGCAACGCCATAACCAGCTTCTGCAAAACCGGCTATGCTATCCGTAAAGTACCAACGGCCACCCACAAAAGCTGTAGCGCCTGGTCTACTGCTTATATCTCCAAATTCATCTCCTCCTAAAATTCTCATAGAAAGCATAGCTCCACCATACACATCAAGGTTGTCTATATCCAAACCGGTATAATGGTATGCGCCTCGAACTCCTATTGTGGTATATGACCAGCTGTAATCTGCATTTGCAAAAGCATAATCATAGGTAAAACGTTTGTATCCAATATAACCTCCTAAACTTACTACACCAGGACCTGGAACATCCCAAATACCTCTTTCGTAGCTGGCGCTAAATACAGGGCTAGCGGTAGAGGTGCTATATCCTCCATAATAGCCACCTAGGCCAATACCGGCGTTAATTACATTTGTTCCTGCTTCAAACTCTTGGGCAGAAGCAAATTGTATTAGGAACACAAAAGCCGCTAATAATGTAATTGGTTTTTTCATTTTAATAATGTTTAGTGTAAAGTCATTAATTTAAAAAATTGCTGGGGTAAAAATACACACATATTTTAAATAATATTCTTTATATCTCTCTTTTTTGATTTAGAAACTGTTTGCATTTCAAAGTGCCGTTCATGGTTAAAATATCATATGTTTTAGTATTTATAACCGTGGTTTCCTAAAAAATATAAAACTTAAATATGTAGAAATTTAAATTAAGGGAAAAGGTGGGTACGCACTCATGAACGATGGTTCACATATAGAAGTAGCTGTGCGTAGAAAAGAAGACTTTCTAAAAAAACTAATGGGATAAAAAAACCTCCCCGAAGGGAGGTCGGTATAAGTATTGTTATACATCACAAATGGTGACGCCCTCTTTTAAGGCTGCTATTTGATCGTCCCATGTGGGTATGAATTCTTGGGCAACATAGCCTTCGTAGCCAGTGGCAAGAATTGCTTTCATAATGGCAGGATAAAATAGCTCTTGTGTATCGTTGATTTCGTTTCTGCCGGGGTTTCCTCCGGTATGGTAGTGGCCAAAGTATTGGTGGTAGTCTTGAATGTTACGGATAATATCACCTTCCATAATCTGCATATGGTAGATGTCATAAAGTAATTTAAAGTTCTCGGAACCTATAGCTTTACATAGTTCAACTCCCCACGCGCTAGTATCGCACATATAATCTGGGTGGTTTACTTTGGAGTTCAAAAGTTCCATTTGTATTACAACTCCATGCTTTTCTGCAATAGGCATAATTTTTTTAAGGCCTTCAGCACAGTTTTTTAACCCTTCGGCATCATCCATTCCATTTCGGTTTCCGCTAAAACAGATAAGGTTGGTATAGCCTGCTTCAGCCACTTTAGGAATGTGTTGCGAATAATCTGCTATCAATTCCTCATGTAATGAAAGGTCGTTCCATCCTTTTTCGATACCAAAACCAGCACCCCAACACATAGAGGCGTGAATACCGTATTTTTTCATCATTGGCCAATCTTCCGGTCCGGTAAGATCCATTGCTTTAATGCCAAGTTCGTTTAGGCTTTTAAGGAAGTCTTCCATTGGAATATCCTTGTAGCACCAACGGCAAACGCTATGGTGAATATTTTCTTTTAATTTTACGCTTTCAGTATTAGAAGGTGCCATGGCATTCGTAGTTTTGCAGGCAACCAATCCAACCGAGGCGGCGGCAGAGGTACCGATAAATTTTCTTCTTTTCATAATTTTTGGCTATTAAGCGAAATAAAGATAAAATATTTAGATTTAAAAATGAATATGGCACCAGATAAAGAAAAACTGATAGAATTGGCACATTATAGAATGCCCTTCGGAAAATTTAAAGGGCGGTATTTGGTGAATCTTCCCGAACCATATCTTATCTGGTATCAACAGAAAGGTTTTCCTGATGGAAAATTAGGAATCCTCCTTAAATCTATGCTAGAAATTAAGATAAATGGACTAGAGCCGTTAATTCATAAGATCCAAAAAGATTTTCCTAGGTAAAACCTATGATTTCCAAGGGGGATTTATATCTTTGTGCCCCGTAACAAAGAACACCAATATGTCGCAGACAAAGTATATTTTCGTTACGGGAGGTGTTACTTCTTCTCTAGGGAAAGGAATCATAGCCGCATCGCTTGCCAAATTGCTACAGGCACGTGGCTATAAGACAACGATACAGAAATTAGACCCGTATATTAACGTAGATCCAGGTACACTGAATCCGTATGAACATGGCGAATGCTATGTAACTGATGATGGTGCAGAGACCGATTTGGATCTTGGGCATTACGAACGATTCTTAAACGTGCGTACTTCTCAAGCCAATAACGTTACTACAGGACGTATTTATCAAAGTGTCATTGAAAAAGAACGCCGAGGAGAGTTTTTGGGGAAAACCGTACAAGTAGTACCTCATATAACAAATGAAATTAAGCGACGTGTTCAATTGTTGGGCAACAGTGGCGAATATGATATTGTAATTACTGAAATAGGAGGTACCGTAGGAGATATTGAGTCTCTACCTTATATAGAGGCTGTAAGACAATTACTATGGGAACTTGGAGATAACAACGGTATTGTTATTCATTTAACTCTGGTGCCTTACCTTTCTGCTGCAGGTGAACTGAAAACGAAGCCAACTCAGCACTCCGTTAAGACTTTAATGGAAAGTGGAATAAAGGCAGATGTACTGGTTTGCCGCACAGAACATGAAATTTCAGATGATATAAAGGATAAATTGGCGCTTTTCTGTAATGTTAGGCGTGAGGCGGTTATACAGTCTATTGATGCTTCTACTATTTATGATGTTCCTTTGTTGATGCAAGAAGAAGGTTTGGATACCGTTGTGCTTAAAAAATTGGCGCTGGAAGATAAGGTAGAGCCAGATTTAATCCAATGGAAAGAATTTCTGGATCAGCACAAAAATCCTCAAAACGAAGTAAATATTGGCCTCATAGGTAAATATGTAGAACTTCAGGATTCATACAAATCCATTTTAGAGGCTTTTATACATGCTGGTGCGGTTAATGAAGTTCGTGTAAATGTAAAATCCATTCACTCTGAACATTTATTAGGTAAAAGCCTTGAAAAACAATTGAAAGATTTAGATGGTATTCTTGTGGCACCAGGTTTTGGTGAAAGAGGTATTGAAGGAAAAATTCAAGCTGTACAATATGCACGTGAAAACGGAATTCCATTTTTGGGTATTTGTTTAGGTATGCAAATGGCCGTAATTGAATACGCACGTAATGTATTGGGTCTTAAGGATGCCAATTCTACTGAAATGGACGAGAGTAGTCCAAACCCGGTTATAAACCTTATGGAGGAGCAAAAGACCGTTACCAATAAAGGGGGCACCATGAGATTAGGTGCTTGGGATTGCGAGCTTCTAGAGGGTAGTTTGGTAAAACAAGTCTATAAAGGAGCCGATAATATTTCTGAAAGACACCGTCACCGTTATGAATTTAATAGTGACTATAAAGAGCAATTGGAAGCAAGTGGTTTAAAAGCAACAGGAGTAAATAAAGAGACCGGCCTTGTAGAAATTGTTGAGATTCCGGAGCACCCTTGGTTCATAGGAGTACAATATCATCCAGAATACAAAAGTACGGTGGTAAGTCCACATCCTTTATTTATAGGCTTTGTAAAGGCGGCATTAAAACATAAAAAGCAATAAACTAATGCCATTCTGGCATAATCTGCTCAATTGGGCATATATTTGCTAATTGACTGAACCAAACCCCTGTACATAATCAATCTCTTTTTAAAGCGATTGGTCTAATAACAATTATTTAGATGGAAGAAAAGAAAGTAGATATAAATTCCATAATCGGTTTTGTGCTGATTTTTGGAATATTGATATTTATGTTTTACCAGAATAGGCCCACTCCGGAAGAGGAAGCAGCTGAAAAGGCAAAACAAGAGCAAATTGCTAACGAAGAAAGCAAAGAAGACTTACCAGTAGCAAATGTGGAGCAATCTCCAGCGGTAAATCTTCAAGATTCTACTGCTGTTGCCAATTATCAAGGTAAAATAGGTGCTTTTGGCTACACTCAACCATCTGATAAGATTACCAAACTTGAAAATAGCCTGGTATCTTTGGAAATAAGTAACAAAGGGGGGCAGATAGTAGAGGCGCGTATGAAGCAGTATCATACTTATGATTCTATCCCTGTGTATTTAGTGCATGACGGAAATGCTTCTTTTGGAGTTACTTTCACTACTTCTGATAACAGAGTGTTAAACTCAAAAGACCTTTATTTTGAGCCATCCCTAACTGAAAGTAATGGCAATACCGTGCTTTCAATGAAAGCCAAAGCGGGGCCAAATAACTTTTTGGAGTACCGTTATGAAATGAAAGAAGGAGATTACCTTGTAGATTTTACCATTCGCTCGCAAGGTTTAAGTGGTATAATAGACAGTAGCAGGCCCATAGATTTGGAATGGGAGCTAAAAGGAATCAGACATAATAAAAGTGTAGAGTACGAGAATAAATATACAGAGTTGACCTATAGCCATGAGGATGGTAAAATTAGTTATCTTTCTCTTGCCAGTGATGATGAAGAGACCGAAGAAGACGTTAAGTGGTTATCATATAGACAGCACTTTTTCAGTTCTATTCTAGCCGGAAAGAACAGTTTTAAGAATGCTGAGCTGACTTCTAAGAATTTGGTTGAAGAAGAGAGCAAGGATACAAAGTTTACTAAAATGTTTGGAGCAAAAGTGCCTTTGGAGTTAAGCGGAGGAGAACTAGCTCAGAATATGCATTGGTATTATGGACCAACGGATATTAAGGTCTTAAGCCAATACAAAGAATTGGGTTTAGATGATTCTATTCCTTTTGGGTGGGGTATATTCGGTTGGTTGAACCGATACTTGTTCAATCCTTTCTATTCTTTTTTAAGTTCTTTCTTGCCGTTTGGTGTGGCGATTGTAGCAATGACCGTTTTGGTACGTTTAGCTATGTCTCCTGTTACGTACAAATCTTACCTGTCTCAAGCTAAAATGAAGGTGTTGAAACCCGAGTTGGCAGAATTAGGGGAAAAGTATAAGGATAATGCAATGAAGAAACAGCAAGAAACCATGAAACTATATGGTAAAGCTGGCGTAAGCCCAATGAGTGGTTGCGTACCTGCGTTATTGCAAATGCCTATTTTCTATGCATTGTTCATGTTTTTCCCAACTTCTTTTGCCTTGCGACAGAAATCGTTTTTATGGGCAGATGATTTATCATCGTATGATGTGGTAGCTCAATTACCGTTTAATATTCCGTTTTATGGAGATCACGTTAGTTTATTTCCAATATTAGCTTCTATTGCTATATTCTTTTATATGACAATGACTACTGGCCAAAATATGCCTCAGCAGCCAGGTATGCCCAATATGAAGTTCATAATGTACCTAATGCCACTTATGATGTTGTTTTTCTTTAACAACTATGCAAGTGGATTGAGTTTGTACTATTTCGTATCGAATATGATTACTATCGGTATAATGTTAGTTATTAAGAATTTCATTTTGGACGACAAAAAAATTCATGCTCAGATACAAGAGAACAAAAAGAAGCCTAAGAAAGAAAATAAGTTCCAGAAAAAAATGCGTGAGATGATGGAACAGGCGGAAGAACAGAAAAAAACCGGTAAGAGATAAGAGAACTAATTGAATAGGACTCATAGTAATAAAAAACCCTGACAACATCTGTCAGGGTTTTTTGCATTAAGTTAGGTTGGTTTGGTAAGATTTGGGATTATAAAGATGCAGATAAACCAAGCTTTAAAAAAAAGAGAGTTGTAAAGAGCTCTATTTTGTATGCTAACTTACTCAGCTATGTTGTTAGGTTTTTTTGATGCTAAGTAAAACGCAGACAAAATTAGGTCAGCATCATAGAGAATATGAGGCGCAAATATTTTAAAATGAGAATTTTAGGAGAAATTTTTAATGGTGGATTACAGCAAATCGATTAGGGAAATTGTAAAGAATTAAAAAAGCCGCTTATAAAAGCGGCTTCTCTATTTGGGGGAACTTATTTAAAGTTATCTGATTATGAACCAGGAATAAGAACAGTATCTATAGCGTGTATTACACCATTTATTGCTTGAACGTCTGCTTTTACAATATTGATTCCCATATTGCCAGCTCCATCGGTAATTACAAATGTTTCTTCAGATGCCGTAAAAGTTAAAGCATCTCCCTGCAGGGTTGCAGGAGAAACTAATCCATCACTTAGATCTCCGGAAACTATATTAGCTTCGGCAATGACGTGATGTGTAAGAACGGCGGTTAAATCTTCCCCGGTAGGTACTTCCGCCAACGCTTCAAAAGCACTATTTAAAGGGGCAAAAACTGTAAAAGGATTATTTTCGGTAGTGGAGCTTAATATAGATACAAAGTCAGGTTGTCCATCTGCGGTAAGAGCACCAACTAAAGAAGAGAAATTTTCACTGTCTGCAGTTGCAAATGTAACTACCGTAGGCAAGTCTATTACCGTTTCAACAGCATGAATTATACCGTTGGTGGTAACCACGTCTGCAATGATTACTTTACTTATACCATTTAAGGTAACTCCATCATCAGTATTTACGTAAATACTTAGATTATCTCCGTCTTCGTTAACAGCGGCAGTATTTGCATAACTATTACTTAGGTCACCTGCAGCTAAAGCAGCACCAACAATTACATGATTAGAAAGAATAGCATTTAAATCATTTTCGCTTGGATTTTCAAATGCGGTAAAAGCATCGTTGGTAGGAGCAAAAACAGTAAATTTTTGCTCGGTACTACTTAATAAATCCGTAAATACGGTGTTTCCATCTGTGGTTAAAGCACCTACCAATTCCGTAAAAGCACTATTATAAGTAGCGTGGTTTACTACGTTTGGTAAACCTATAACCTTGTCCACAACATGAATGGTTCCGTTGGAAGCTTCAATATCTGCCGTAGCTACAGAAGAACCGTTAATAGTTACCCCATCCATAGTATTCACATATAGACTTAGGTTTTTCCCATCAACACCAGCGGTTGAAGAAGAAGAGTAGTATGTGGTTTCTAAATCCGCTGCTTTCACGTCTCCAGCAACAACATGATTTAAAAGTACCTGTTTTAAGGTTTCCTCTGGAATATCGTCTAATGAAGCAAAATTATTATCGGCTAAAAAAGCTTCAAAAGCAGCGTTGGTGGGAGCAAAAACGGTAAAAGGACCATTTCCTTGTAGTGTTGCCACTAATTCTGCTTCGGTAAGCGCTTCTACCAAAATGGATAAGTTAGAATCCGTAATGGCGACGTCTACAATATCGGTTTCTGTTTCCATCGGAATTTCAGGAGCATTGTCATCATCACTACAGGATACAAAAAATACGGCTGCTAGCGCAAGGGGTAATACGTTTTTAAATTTGTTGAGATTCATAATACATATACAATTAATTGTTAATAATGTCTGGATCGAATAGAGTAAATGAGTGCTATTTATATCCATTTCTAATTTTATTCTGGCGCAATTTAGTATAAAATTTAATTTTTGTTTAACTCTTTTGATAAAAAATTAAACACTATTGAATTTACTGGAATGCTAAAATTGTCTCAAAAAAGTCAAATTCCGTGTTTATTGATTAATTTTGCAATCTTATTTTTGATGATGAAAAAAGTAGTTGTAGGCCTCTCAGGAGGAGTAGATTCAAGTGTAACCGCATACCTTTTAAAAGAACAAGGGTATGAGGTAATAGGCTTGTTTATGAAGAATTGGCATGATGACTCGGTAACTATCTCTGAAGAATGTCCGTGGTTAGAAGATAGCAATGATGCTTTAATTGTAGCTGAAAAATTAGGAATACCATTTCAGACGGTAGATTTAAGCGTTCAGTACAAAGAGCGGATCGTAGATTATATGTTCGCAGAATACGAAAAAGGCCGTACGCCTAATCCGGATGTTCTATGTAATCGTGAAATTAAGTTTGATGTTTTTATGGACATCGCTTTGCAACTGGGTGCGGATTATGTAGCAACCGGACACTACTGTAGAAAAGGAATAATTAAAAATGAAGACGGAACGGAAACGTATCAACTTCTGGCAGGTGTGGACGGGAACAAAGATCAATCTTATTTTCTTTGTCAGTTGTCGCAAGAGCAACTATCAAAAACCTTATTTCCTATTGGTCACTTAAATAAACCGGAAGTACGACAGATTGCAGCGGATAATGATTTGATTACTGCGGACAAAAAGGATTCTCAAGGACTCTGCTTTATTGGAAAAGTGCGTTTGCCAGAGTTTCTTCAGCAAAAGTTGAAACCAAAAAAAGGAGTAATTGTTGAGGTGCCTTCTGATGTATCTCAATATCAAAGAGAATTGCCCCAATTTGAGAACAAACAAGCAGAGCTTTCTTTTTATTCCGAAAAACCTGTGTATCAAATTGCGGACGGAAAAGTTGTAGGTGACCACCAAGGAGCGCATTATTTTACCAAGGGGCAGCGTAAAGGATTAGATGTAGGAGGAACAAAAGAACCCTTGTTCGTAATTGAAACTGATGTTAATGAGAATGTAATTTACACCGGTCAGGGTAAATCACATCCAGGTTTGTACCGTAGAACATTGTTCATTACGGATGCGGAACTACATTGGGTACGAACTGATTTAGCTTTAAAAGAAGATGAAACGTTGGAGGTAATGGCGCGTATTAGATATCGCCAACCGCTGGAAAAAGCCACTATATATAAAGTAGAAGGTGGTTTGTATGTAGATTTTGAAGAAAAACAATCTGCGATTATGGAAGGACAGTTTGCGGCATGGTACATTGGCGATGAGCTCATTGGCTCTGGTGTAATTTCGTAGCGCATAGTTTATCAATATAGGAAGTACATGCAAAATAGAATTACAGAACTTTTTGGAATAAAATACCCGATTATTCAGGCGGGTATGATATGGACAAGCGGTTGGCGTTTAGCTTCAGCTGTGTCAAATGCAGGTGGTTTAGGACTGATAGGTGCCGGTAGTATGTATCCACAAGTTTTGCGTGAACATATTCAAAAGTGCCAACAGGCCACGGATAAACCTTTTGGAGTAAACGTTCCTATGCTTTATCCTGATTTGGACAAGTTGATGGAAATCATTGTTGAGCTAGGAGTGAAAATTGTTTTTACTTCCGCTGGAAATCCAAAAACCTGGACACCCTATTTACAAAAAAATGGAATTACCGTAGTTCACGTGGTCAGTAGTCTTAAGTTTGCATTAAAATCTCAAGAAGCAGGAGTAGATGCTATTGTTGCCGAAGGTTTTGAAGCAGGAGGTCATAACGGAAGGGACGAAACCACTACACTAACGCTTATTCCTGCAGTAAAAGAAAAAATAGACATTCCCGTAATCGCCGCAGGCGGAATTGCAACAGGTGCTGCAATGCTCGCTACGATGGTTTTAGGTGCTGATGGAGTACAAGTGGGTAGTCGTTTTGTGGCAAGTGAAGAAGCATCATCTCATCCATTATTTAAACAGAAAGTAGTAGAAGCAGGTGAGGGCGATACTCATCTTACTCTAAAAGAATTGGCGCCAGTTCGGCTCATAAAGAACAAATTTTATAATGATGTGCAACAGGCGTATGCCAATGGAGCCACTAAAGAAGATTTGATTTCCCTGCTTGGAAGAGCACGTGCTAAAAGAGGGATTTTTGAAGGTGATATGGAAGAAGGCGAGTTGGAAATAGGTCAAGTAGCTTCGCTTATTAAGAGCATAAAACCTGCTGCAACTATTGTAAATGATTTGATGACTGAATTTGAGGAGGCTAAAAAGTTTATAGCTTCCTTATAATATATAGGATTCATAAAAATAAAAATCCCTCCAGATCGGAGGGATTTTTTTGTTGGGACTCTATTTAACCTTCTTTGAGGTTGGCTAGATACTCTATTAAGTTCCGCAGTTCTCTTTTGGATATCATACGTCCCATCGGTGGCATGGCAGATGGCATATTTTCTCGTTTCTCTATTCTTGAAATATGAATGTCCAAAGGTTCTGCTTCCCCGGTTTTTAGGGTTAGTTCCTCATCGGTTTCAGCTTCTAGTATACCGCTTACTTTAGAACCGTCTTTTAAAGTAAGGGTTACGCTTCCGTAACCAGGTGCCAAACGAGCTCCAGGCTCAATAAGTGCTTCTAGAATCTGTTCACGGCTTAAAATGTTTCCTATATTTTCCAATGAAGGACCAACGTCTCCTCCAGCACTGCCTATGGCATGGCAACGGGTACACTGAGCGGTTGGGTTTTTATTGAATACATTACGACCATCTCTGAAGTTTCCACCTACTAAGGTTTCTTTAAAAGCCTCTACGGAGTTTCCGTTTTCTTTAAGTGGTTTAAGTTGCGCTATTAAATCTTCGTTTTCCGTCGATTCTACAGCTTCGATTAAATCTAGAATAACACTTTGATTCAAGCGGTCTGCAGTAGCTTGCTTGATTAAGCTTCCCAGTAACTCTCCACTTTTTACAATTGGTAATTCACCCAAAACACTCAATAATTGTTGTTGCTCGCGTACTGAACCATTTTTGAAAATGGGGTTTACAATGTTAGGTAGATTCTCTTTTGAAATATCCATTTTGGGCATTAGGCTGATAGCTGTGGTACGAACATCTTTATCGCCATCCTTCATGCCGTACTGCATAGCTGTTTCAATCTTTTCAAAATTAAGTGTTCCTAGGGCTTTCAACATTTCAGACCGTACCTTAGGCGACTTATGTTTTTTCATAACCGCAAAAAGAGCATCATTATGGGAATCTATTCCTAAATTGGCCAGTGTGTTGGAAATACCAATAAGAATGTCCGTATCCGTATCTTCAATGAAACTTGGAATGTCTTTCTCTATTTTTTGTTTAACTACATTTGGGTCTCTTTTGATTTTTCCTCTAAAACGCCCATCAACACGATCCAGTACGGAAGGTTCTGCCCAAGTACCAATAGTGGCAAGAGCTTCGCCCCGTAGTACGTTAGACCTATTTTTGTCCTTTGCGAATGCAATAAGATTTTCCAATTCTTTATCTCCACCAACGCGTAACGCTGCATTTATAGCACGCCGCAGCAAAGGTTCTGAATTGAATTTTTCTACCGTAAGCATATTGGCCAATGCAGGTAAAGCGGCTTCAATAGACCAATCATCATTAATGGCTCTTGCGGCTTCCGTAACAATATATTCATCCTCATCATTTAAGAATTCGGCAACGGTAGGGTCTTGAAGTCTGCGTAAAACCAGCACCGCGGCAATTCTAAGACTTCGGTTTGGGTTATGGGCCAAAGTAGTTATAGACTCGGTATTGCCAATTCGAGACAGGGCCAATACAGCGGCATGTCTTAAATAAACATCTTCATCATTGTTCGCAACAATCATGTCCAATAACGGCTGAACCGCAGCTTCGGTCTTAAATCTACCCAATGCTTGGGCGGCAAAAAACTTAACTCTTGCATTGTCATGTTTTAAAAGCGGAATCAATTTTGATCCTGCTTCGGTATATTTTACATCGCCTAAAACCTTAGCAGCCTGGGAAATTATCTCGGCGTCGCTATCGGCTAATAGAGCAACAAGGGGTTCTGCTTTGGATGCTTCTTTATCGGCAACCTGACCAATACCCCAAATGGCATGGATTCGTGCAAACTGGCTTTCGCTATTTGCGGATACTTCCTTTAAAGCTTTATATCCTTTGGAACCATTTTTAACCAACTGAAATTGTGCTTTTTTTCTAATACGCATATCGCCATAGGAAAGTAACTTCACCAATTCCTCGGTAGATTGCTCTTTATAGTCCAGTGTTATTAAACGTTTGGTTTCCTGACGTTCTTTTTCCAAATCATTTTTAGAATCGCTAACATCTAACTTCCAAACGCGACCGTAGTTCTTTGTTCCCCAACCAGTAATCCAATCGGCAAGGTACATGGCTCCATCAGGTCCAAATTGAATCCCCGTGGGAAGTACACCACTCAAAACACTGGTGTCGGTTTTTAAATCGAAAGAAGCCCCTTTGGGCGTAAGATCAAAAGACCAGATATTGGAACGATCAGGATTGCCTACAAATTCCACCAAAAAGAATTTGTTCAACCAATCTTTACCCAAAGCCGTACCTGGGTTATAAGTCATTCCCGTTGGTCCGTTATGAAAATTTTTGATAGGGGGAACAATATACGCGGCTTGACCTTCCCAACGCGGAGTGAATAATTTTTCATCCATCCACACCTTGTAGCCATTGTTCTTTGGGTCTGTATATTTACCATATTGCCAGTTGGAGCGCCATCCAGAATCGGAACCTTCTACCAAGTGTACCAATCTTTCGCTTTCGCCTGCATGGTCTCCATCGTTATCGGAAGAAATAATATTTCCGTAGGCATCAAAAACAAATTCATGGGTATTACGCAAACCTCTGGCAAACACTTCAAAATTGCTTCCATCCGGATTAGACCGCACAATGACACCCTGATTAGGATATTTTAGTTTCTGACCGTCCACAGTTGTAAGGTTGGCGCCAATGTCTCCTATGCCCCAATATATTTTGCCATCCGGACCCTCTATGGCACCGGACATTCCGTGGGCGGCAAAACCAATATGCACGGCAAAACCATGCGCAAGCGATGTTTTTTCGTCAAGAATTAAATCATCGTTTGTATCGGTCATTCGCCACATATCTGGGCCTACGCCAACAAATACATCGTTCTCGCGGACTAAAAGTGCACCGGCAACATCTGTGATTTCATCATTAAAATCTTCAAGTATTCGGGTAGATTTATCTGCAACACCATTGTTATTGGTGTCTTCTAGCATCCAAATTTCATCTTTTTCTACGGTAAGGTCTTTCCAGTCATGGCTGCCATCTTCGTTTAAATCAGGAAACCATTCGTTTTCTTTACTTTTTTCCGGCGCAAAGGTTTCATGTAAAAATTTCCGACGATCTTCAACGGATTGCAGAGAGATAGAACGCGTCATCCAATCTTGGTGTCCGCGGATGTCAAATTCCGAATTTTTTTGGCGGTTGGTACGCGTTAAATAGACTCTACCTTTATTATCTACTTGCATAGCAATAGGATCGGGAGCCAAAGAATCCGAAGCCCATAGCGTTAATTTTAGTCCGTCTGCAATTGTAGGACTAATGCTTTCGCGTATTTCTTTTGCCCTGCTGACTTCCGTAAGTGAATCTTCAGTGATGACCAAAGGGGTCTCCTTTGGTTTTTTAGGCTTTGATTCGCAAGAGATTAAAAGGGAGAAAACTAGTGAGAATGTTAAAAATTGGGTGAGTTTGGTGTTGATTGTCATTGTTGTTCCGTATTCATTGGTAAGTAATTGCTAAAAATAGCAAAATATGAATACAAGAGGTAGTACTACTTAGTCTTTTTGTTGAGCTGCTATGGCCCGAACAATAATCATGGCTTTTTCTTTTTCATCTTCACGAACATATATTTCCAATTCACCAGTTATATTAGCCGCAAAGCCAGCCAAGCGAGCAGATTCAGACTCGTCTTTGATGATGGGTGCTATGCCAACTTCGTTTAGTTTTTCTTCAATACGTTGAGCGGTGAAACGATTTCCTGAGTAAATTTTAATATCATTTAATTTCATAGTATCATTTTTATTATAAGGTGAATTTAGTACGTTATTATCTATGGCACTTTCTTTAAAAAAATAATTTTTGACAGAATAAAAAGTGGATTAGTAGTAACTTTTTAGGTTTTTAAGAATTGAAGAAACTTTTGGTTACTAACAATTGCCCTACATGCCGTTGACTATGTTCTGCAGCATGAAACAATATTCCTAAGGTTGTAGAGGGAAGTTTTTTTCGTCCTACGGTTCGGGATTCTTTTAAAGTACTTTCACTAAGGGTCTTGAAATATACTAATGCATCTTCTACCTTATGTTGAAAGGCACTAACAAGCTCATTTGTACTAATATCTTCGTTGCTTTTACCTTCTTTGGCAAGATACTTAAATTGTAATTCGGATAATTGCTCAGATTTAGCGTAGGTCATCATGCGATCTAGAACACCTGTTATATGCTGTAAATGAAACCCTACTGAAGCCCGTCCTACTGTTTTCGTCCATAGTTTGTCATCGGGAAAATCAGCCAAATACCGTTCTATTTCTTCCGAAGATTGTATTAGGGCATGGGCTGGGGGTTGCAATAACAAAGGAATGTTAGGTAGCGGACCACGTAGCCAAACTTCAGGTTTTGATTCTTTCATAATGTAAGGCTAATGAATGATGGTGCTTGTAATGTTGTACTCAAATATTCTCCCCAAAAATAGTAAAGTAATAGTTAAGAGTATATCTCGTAGAAGTCCAAGTGGGCATTATCTTTTCATTATTTTCTAAACTCATAAGAACCTTATTCCAATACCAAATATTTTTAAAACCCTCTTGTTTCAATGAAACTATTAACTAATTGGTAGCTGCTACTTTCTTTTCTTCGTTAAAATCTTTATACGTCGATCCTCTTTTAGCCAGGAATCATAATTAATAATAAGACGTTTCTCATCATCTACTTTAACTTATACCTTTTTAAAAGGTCTCTATCCAAGAGATTTAGAAATCTTTGCGCAAAGGTGTGTAATTCTCGAGTCTGGGCACTCGTAAAAAATAAAATGCAAAAAGGTAGGAATACAGCTCTTGGAGTTTCATTGTTTTGGCTTCTTGTATAGTAGTGCTACCAACTACTATATTTAATAAAAGGCAGCTTAACTATAGTAGGGTCAGAACGAATCCAAAATATGTTAAAATGAAATTTAAAAATTAGGAAACGCCAAGGTTCAATAGATTTAAAGCTGGTTTTCTGGTAAGACCTAATAATTCAGAATATCCGGATTTTTTAAACGTACGTAACAGGCTTGTAAAATTTGTACCGTTGGTAATTATTTTTAGTTCATACTCTTCGCACCTAATGATAATTTTTGTTTCCGATATTCTGTACTCTGAAGGGTAGACTTTGAACAAACGGGAAATACGGTTTGGAATACCCATTTTCATCATAAAGTGCATAGGAGATAATTGAAAGGTATCTATAGTTTCCTTGCCTTTTACTAAACTAATAGATTTTATTTCATTTTTTATTATAGGAATGATGCTTTCGTGGTCATCAAAATTACCCGTAACCATAATACCCTTAGGTAAAATTTCTAAATCACATCTTGTCTGAGATAAAAGTAAATCCGTTTTGTAATCCTTGTTTTTAAAATCTACAAGAAGAAATTTATATTTTGGATTAGGCCTTAAAGAATTGAAAAAGGTCGGGGACGTTTTAGCAACTAACGGAGATGTATTTTTCATTCCTGTTCTTGAGGTTTGGTTCGTAATTCAGATTTTAAAATGGGGCGGTATTGTTCATACCTGGCAGGGATTGCAAGTTACAGAATTATGGTGATATTTTGGATTGGCTTAGCCTATCTGAGGCTTAAAATAGGAGTTATCACAAATGCCTTGTAACTACCATCAGGTGGGATTAACAGGCTGGTCTATTCTGAAGTAAACCATTCAGAAGTTATTAACATAAACAATATTGATAACTTGTTAATAACTTTTATTCATTTAATTCGCCATGGATTGCTTTTGTATTTATGAAGAAGGTTTAAAGTAGTCCCCGAGCCTTGATTTCCAAGTACTTGTTGATGGTATTTATAGTTAGTTTTTCTGGTTTGGTGAGAATGGTCTGTATACCGTATTTCTGAAGTTCTTTCTGCATAAGACGTTTTTCTAATGTAAATTTTTCAGCTATAGTTTTGTGGTAAACGGCCTGCAGGTCTTCGGCATCCTTTGAAATTAATGTATCCAATTCCGTGTTTTCAAAAAATATAATTACCAGCACATGCTTTTTGGAGATGGCACTTAAAAAAGGGAGTTGTCTTTTAAGAGCGGATATGTGCTCAAAGTTAGTGTACAGTAAAAGCAGACTACGTTGGTTGACTTTTCTTTTAATGTGTGCGTAGAGCATACCAAAATCAGAATCTGTAAACTCCGTATTAACGTTGTAAAGTTTTTCTAAAATGGTATTTAAGTGTGTGATTTTTTGAATCGCGGGAACAAAGGATTCTATTTTTTTTGAGAATGTAACTAGGCCCGTTTTGTCATTTCGCTTTAAAGCAACATTGGAAAAAGCTAAAGCGGAATTTATAGCATAATCTAGTAGTTTAAGTCCGTTAAAGGGCATTTTCATAACTCGGCCTGTATCTATAATAGAATAAACGGGCTGCGACCGCTCATCTTGATATTGGTTGACCATCAATTGGTTTTGCTTGGCCGTGGCTTTCCAATTCACTGTCCTAAAATCATCGCCTTGAACATATTCTTTGATTTGTTCAAATTCTTGCGTGTGTCCGATACGGCGTATTTTTTTTAGACCAATCTCTGTAAGTCGGTTATTGATAGCCAAAAAATCATACTGCTGCATCTGTATGATACTCGGGTATACCGGAACCATCTGGTCTTTTTGAAAAACAAACTTTCGTTTTACTATTTTTAAGGGTGAAGAAGCAAAAACAATAAGATTTCCAAAGACATATGCCCCGCGGTCTACCGGCCTAACGGTATAGCTAAAATCTTTTTTATCCCCTTTTGATAGAGTGGTTTTATGTTCAAAATCCCGCTTTTGAAATTGTATAGGAAGTTCGTCTATAATGGAAAGATGGGCTAGAAACGCATAATAACTTTCATATTTGATGACGATAGGGTTCAAATCGCTATTGGACAATTTTTTTGGCAACACTCTAGAAGCTACAATTCCTTTTTTTGCGGTGTATAAGAGATAGGTGTCAAATAGAAATAAAGCAATCAAAAGCAAGCTTAAAAGCCATGCAATAGGATAAAGTACGGGTACCCAATAGCTAAGAATAAAGCTTGCAGAAAGTATAGCGATATACCTAAAAAAAACATTGTGTATGTAGAACGATCTTAGAAACTGCATACTTACCTAGGTATCTCTACCGATTCTGTTATCATTTGAATTACACTTTCTGTGGTCATGCCCTCCATCTCGCGTTCTGGAGTTAGGATAATCCTGTGATTAAGTACCGGCACTAACGTTTTCTTAATGTCTTCGGGGGTGACAAAATCTCTTCCATTTATGGCCGCGTAAGCTTTGGCCGCATTTAGTGTGGCAATGGAAGCTCGTGGTGAGCCACCTAAATATAGATGTGGATGGTTTCTTGTTTTTGAAATGATTTCGGCAATATATTTTATAATTTTTTCTTCAACGATTACCTCTTGAATATTTGCTTTAAAACCTTTTAAGTGTTCGGGTTTCAATATGCCGTTAATCATTTCCTTTACGATAGCACCTTTACGTTCATGATGTGTCTTTATGATTAAAACCTCTTCTTCCAGTGAAGGATATTCTACTTTTATTTTAAAAAGAAAACGGTCTAGTTGAGCTTCCGGTAGGGCATAGGTTCCTTCTTGTTCAATTGGGTTTTGGGTGGCCAATACCATAAAGGGGGATTCCATTTTATAGGTGTTTCCATCCATAGTTACTTGGCGTTCCTCCATGGTTTCGAACATAGCAGCTTGCGTTTTTGCGGGAGCCCGGTTTATTTCGTCTATCAAAACAATATTAGAGAAAATAGGGCCTTTCTTATATTCAAACTCAGAAGTTTTAACATTAAAAATAGAGGTCCCAAGAATATCACTGGGCATTAAATCCGGGGTAAACTGTATTCTACTAAAATCGGTTTCAAGGGTTTTCGCAAATAGTTTGGCGGTTATAGTCTTGGCAATACCTGGTACACCTTCAATTAGCACATGGCCATCAACCAATAATGACACTATGAGAAGTTCAATAAAGTTTTCTTGCCCTATAATGACTTTAGAAAGTTCTCTTTTAATTCCATCAACGGCATTCTTTAAATCTTCTAAGGGAATACGATTGTTGAAGTTGAGGCCTTCGTTTTGAATCTCATTATTTTCCATGTGATTTCTTTTTAAAGTTTTCTATCGCCGAATTCAGTTTTTGTAACTCTGCATCGGTCAAATTATTTTTTGCTTCTACTTGTGCTATAAGTGAAAAAAGTTTTTTGATTTCTTCAATCCTATGACTGCTTCGAGAAGCAAGATTGGTGAAAAATTCATCGTCTTTCTTTAAAGTATTCATATAAAATCCAGAACGGATGTGCTCCAAAAAGTGAGCGATTTTGTGTTCTGCTATTTGTTTTTGTTCCCCTTTTAGAAAATACATATCTGCAATGGTACGGGTAAATGCCAGCGTTTGATTTTTTAGAGGGGTTATTACCGGAATAGCACGTTGCTTCCGTTTTCCTTCAAAAAACACATAAATGACTACACCAATTAAAGCTAGGTAGTAGGCCCATTTAAATTCTTTGGTATTCAAAAAAACATACATAGGAGACGTATAAACAGATTTTCCACTTTTATAATGATTATCCATGTATATTGTTCGCGAGTCGTCAAGGTAAGAGAGGAGACCCGCTGTGTATTGTTTATTGTTGTCCTTTAAAATAAAATAATTGGTAAAGGCTTTTGGAAAAGTACTTAAAATGATTTCTCCTTTACCAAATGAAGTTTTGACTACGTTGTTTACTTGCTCTTTTTCTATTTCCGTATTATCATTATTCATGTTGGTGACGGTTCCCAAGATGGTTACAGCATCAGTTTTAAACTCTTGGAAATAGGTGACATAGTCTTCCTTATTAAAAAAGTAACCGTCTTTAGAAGCGAGTTGGGGGTTGACCAATCTGTGTTTGTGAGAACGTATGTTGTCCAGTCCGCTGAATAGGCTGGCCGTACTTATTTTTAACGTATCCAGAAGTTGCTCTTCGTAATTTTCTGATGCAATAAAAAGAGTATTTCCGTCATCAACCCAATCTAGAAGGGAAGCTAGCTCTGTATCTCCAAAACTTATATTGTTGTTTACAAAAAAGTAGGTTCCCGAAATGTTTTCATTTTCTTTTAGAAACTCAAAAGGAGGAATGTTTACTTGTTGAATCTTGTCTTTAAACAGGTTTTGCATAACATCGTTCAAAACAAAAGTGCCGTAGGGTATTTTGTGTTTGGCAACATAGGAGTTGGTCCAGTTTATTTCTTTGGGACTACTGTATTGTATTACCATTAGCAAAGCGACTGTAGCAATGGCGCCAATTATATATTTCAGCCCTTTTTTATCCATTTGCCCCTATGGTTTTTGCTATGGATAAAAATGTTTTCTTAGCTTTTTGATATTCTATTTCACTAATGGGGAAATCTCCATACCAGGTAAAATCATATAAGCGGGTAATGGTGGAAAATGGGTTCTGAAGTTCGGCTTTGGAAATTTCCTTTAAGTAATCATGATTGGTTTTTTGAGGTTCCCACGCAATCAGTTCTTTTTCGCTCATTAACTTAAGTATCTGCAAATAGGAATACCGTACCGCTAAGCGAAAGTCATTTTTAGCAAGTGCTTGCTCAATTAATTCTTGTATATTCTCATTCTTGATAATATGCTCCTCCTCGGATAATGAAACAAGAGCTTTGTTGGTTTTAGTTTGTTCTAGGGCACTTGCATTGATATTCAGGAAAAACCGGATAAGAATATAAATCAATACGCCCAAAAGAATATAGGGGACGAGCCGGAAAAAAACGGCAAGGAATCCAGAAGCTTTCTCTACGCCAAAAATACCTTCAAATATTCTCAGCATAAGATTGCTTAGCCAACTTAAAAAATCATCCCACCAAGTACGCTCCGCTACTGAAACTTCATATTTAAAAGCATCGTCTTGATAAAATTTGCTCAGATCCTTTTCGCCTATGGTCTTTACCTGAAGTGGAACGGAGTCATAGGCAATTCCCAAGGAATCTTTTTGAGCAGATAAAATTCCATAATAACACAAGACTAATAATAAAGAGAAATGCAGTTTACGCATATTTATTCTTCGGTTCCTCCAAGATTTTTTATGCGTTCAAAAGTGCCTGTAAAGTTCTTTTTCTCGTTCAGATCAAAGTAAATCAGAACACTTGCAACAACAGATATAATATTTAATAGAAACTGTGCAAGAGTACTGATTATTCCTAAAATGATGGAGATAGGGTCTGCAATCGTAAAATTTTCAGCATCCATTTCTCCTGAAAGGATACCCATTTTTGCATAGGAGTATATTGTACCGGGCAATGCAAAAGCATAGCCTGCTACCATAACTATAATTCCTACTACAAATAAGGAGGCAAAGGTTACCCACCAATAATCCTTTACCAGCGTAAAACTATCACTAAAAGCGTCTGAAATACTTTTTCCGTCAAAAGCTAAAATGCTAAAAGATAGCACCAAGGGTACATAAAGGTATATTCCAGGCAGAAAGCAAAAAAGAAAACCTACTCCCACACAAATGGCCACTAAAAAACCTAAACCTATAAACTTCCAAAAAGAGTCGTATACATTTTCCTTAATTTCCGTAAAATCTATAACACCGTTATTTTTAATGTACGATTTAATATAGAAGAGTGTAGTGGCCTGTGCCATGACGTAAGTGGTAACGGTAGCCAGTATAAAAACAAGAGCGATCATAAAAACTGCAAAGCCGTTTATAAGCGAGGTAGATCCCCCCATAGTTAGACTCATAACATCTCCTATTTGAAACATGTAAAACCCATAGCTGATCAGCATAACCGCCAAAAAAGGAGCAATAATTCTAAAAAATACTCCAAAAAATGTTTTGAATTCGTTGCGTAAAAAGCCAAAGGTATCGGAAAGAATCTGGCTCATTTCCCGTTGTTTCTTAAACTGTATGTGTTCTTTCATGGGGCTGGTTTTTTGTTAAGTCGTTTAGGGTATATAACGTAGTAAAATAGGATAAGTGCCAAGGAGGATAAAATTATGAGAATGGCCAAAACGTCCGGCATTTCTGTATGGCGGGTGACAAAACCTTCTAAGAAACCGGCAATAATGAAAAAGGGTACGGTACTGAGCATAATTTTCAATCCGTTTTGAACGCCTCTTTTAAAAGATTCCAACCTAGTATATGTGCCCGGGAATAGAATGCCATTGGCCAGCACCAGCCCAGCACAACCCGCAATAATAATAACCGATATTTCTATAGTGCCATGTATCCAAATGGTTCTAACGGATTCCCATAGCAATCCTTTTTCATAGAAGAAATATTGAAAACTACCCAACATAATGCCATTCTGCATCATTACGAACAAGGTGCCTATGCCAAGTAAAATACCATATGCGAAAGCCATTAAGGCCACACGAATATTATTAATAGTAATACCTAAGAACATGTTGAATTCGCCCATTTGTTTATAAACGGCCATAGGGTCTCCTTTTTCAATATTTTCCAAAGTCATATTTACATAACCATCGCCTAAAATTGAACGAACAAACGTACCTTCGTTGGCCGCTGAAAAGGCACCCACTAAACTGAAAAAAAAGAACACCAAAAATGCGATCAATAATTCGCGTTGGTGTTGATAGAACATTGTAGGAAATTCCGTTTTCCAGAATTCTAGAATACGGTTCTTAGGTTCGCGTTTGGTTTTGTAGATTTTTTGGTGCGCCTGAGACGCTAGGGTATTAAGATAAAACTCCGTATTGCTGCCGGCATAAAAGGTCTTTGCATAGCTAAGATGGTCCGTAATTTCAATATAAAGATCGGACAATTTATCAGGGGTCAAAGCCGTTTTGTTGGTCAGGGCATTTTCAAAAGTAGCCCATTTGTCTTTATTTTGCTTTACAAAGGCGGCTTCGCGCATTAACTCTTGGTTTATACCAAAGAAACGAAACTATGGAACAATTTCAAATAGAAACAGCCCAAAATATCACTATTAATCAGCGTACAGCTCATTTAGGAGACCGTATGCTGGCCTACCTTTTGGATAGTTTAATCATTTTGGCCTACACCATAACCATGATTCTCTTGTTGGTTTCGTTGGATATAGATTTTGGGGATATGTGGGCACTTTATATGCTAATAAGTCTACCGGCATTTTTATATTATGTACTTCTAGAAACCTTTATGGATGGCCAGACCGTTGGAAAAACGGTTATGAAAATACGTGTAGTAAAATTAGACGGTTCAAAACCAGGTTTTTCTAATTATTTTGTACGATGGATTTTACGGATCATAGATGTAGTACTTACCTCCGGAGGTGTTGCCGTGTTAACTATTTTAATTCGAGGGAATGGACAACGAGTAGGGGATATAGCTGCTGGTACAACAGTGATCAGTGAAAAAAAACGGATTTCTTTAAAAGACACTTTACTTAGGGAATTACCTGAGGATTATAAGCCGCAATTTCCACAGGTTACAATATTTAAAGACCGTGAAATGCAGACTATAAAAGAATTTTACGATTCAGCAAAACGCAATGGAAATCACAATGTAATTGTATCTTTGAGCGATCAGATCAAAAAGGTTACAAGCATTGCAACTGAGATGAACCCTATTGATTTTGTAGACCGAATAATTAAAGATTATAGCTATTACACGCAACAACTCTAAAATTGTTCTGATTTTAAATCTTGTGTAGAAATACCACATTGTAGAACGCACTAATAATATCCCATACCCATGTTTTATTTTTTAATTGATATTCTAGGTACCATAGCCTTTGCTATTTCCGGGGTCTTGGTGGCAATGGATAAAAAATTGGACCTGTTCGGGATTTTTATTATTTCGTTCGTTACCGCAGTGGGTGGTGGTACGCTACGGGATATGCTTATAGGCAATACGCCCGTACTTTGGATGCGAGAACCAGTCTACATTACTGTAATTGCTGTTGCTGTAGTCTTTTCAGTAATTTTTGCAAGGCATTTAAAACATTTGCGGAGAACATTGTTTTTATTTGACACCATAGGTATTGGTCTATTTACCATGTTGGGAATTGAGAAAGGTTTAACAGCAAACTTGTTACCTGTAATGTGTATTGCTTTGGGTACAATTACAGCTTGTTTTGGAGGCGTTATCCGCGATATGCTCTGTAATGAGATTCCCGTAATTTTCAGAACTAAGGAAATCTATGCAACGGCATGTATCTTGGGGGGTACCAGTTATTTTATATTGGTACTGTTACCAATAGATGGTGCCTACGCCTATGTGGCGGCCATTCTTATAATCATAATTACTCGTTTATTGGCAGTGAAATTGGGAATAGCCCTGCCAAATATATATGGAAAAACAGAGGGCTGATATTCAGTTTTTTACTCTATAACTTCCGCTTTTTGGATATAAATATTTTGAGAAGGCCAGTCGCCCTTTTCGGTTTTTACACTGTTTATTTTATCAACTACATCCATACCTTCAATGACTTTTCCAAAGGGTGTGAATTCTCCGTCTAAGTGATAAGAACCAGGCTTTGTTACGACGATAAAAAATTCATAAGGCGATGCTAACATATGCGGATTGTTTATTTCGCTACTTGGCATTGAGATTACACCTCTGTGGTGTTTATGACCTTTTCGGGTGTCCGGAGGCAAAAGGTATCTGCCAATTTCACTTCGTTTTTTCCCTGTTTTTATATCGTCTGAATTTCCTCCCTGAATGATGAAATTCTTTACGATTCGGTGAAACTGAGTATCATTAAAATATCCTTTTCTGGTGAGATAGATAAAGTTTGCTTTGTGGTAGGGAACATTATCAAATAACTGAACCGTAAAACTCCCCAAGCGTGTGGTGATTTTAACTTTGTCTACTTTTAAGTCTTTTTGGTATTCAAAGAAAAAGTCAATGGCGTTTTCTTCGGTCAGTACAAATTTTTCTTTTTTTATTTCCGCAGAGTCTATTGTAACGGTATCTTTTTTTACTTCGGCTTCTACCTTGGGTTTTTGCTTTTCTTTAGGACTTTCACCACATGAAGCAAGAAAAATAAGTGGTAATATTGCTATTATAAAAGAATTTCTGATTGTCATGAATTTTGATGATTTCTCTATTCGAATTCCAAAAATAAAGAATCTGCCTTTACCTGGAGAGGCATCGCATTTAAAAATGGCTCCCCAATTTAGATTAGAGGAGCTACAGACTGCACGTGAAAAACCCCAAATAACCAAAAAAGCTGCGGTTATGGCCCTTTTTTATCCAGATGAGGCAAATATCACCCGGCTTTTGCTCATTTTACGAAAAAGTCATCCAAAAGATGTGCACTCTAATCAGATTGGTTTTCCCGGGGGGCAAGTTGAAGCTGAAGATATAGATATGATGGCTACGGCACTTAGGGAAACGCATGAGGAGGTAGGGGTAGAGCCAAACCATATTAAGGTCATAAAATCCTTAACGGAAATATATATTCCGCCCAGTAATTTTAATGTTCACCCTTTTATGGGAATATATACTAATCCAAAACCATTCTTGCTACAAGAGGCTGAAGTAGAGGAATTGGTGGAAGTTCCTTTGGTTGATTTTATGGATGATGCCAATATTTTTATTGAAGAAATGACTACTTCATATGCAACAAATGTACCTGTACCTGCCTTTAAATTAAATGGTTATACCGTTTGGGGTGCTACCGGAATGATGCTAAGTGAAATCAGAATCTTATTACAACAGGTTTTATAGGGGTAAATTCGTATTTTTGCTGCCTATGAGCTTATTTAAGGAAAATCCTTTCGGACATATCTTGTTTCTAAAAAAGTGGCTTATCCGCCTAATAGGGATAGTTACGCACTCTAGATACAAGCGGTTTAATAGTCTAGAAATAGAAGGGTCGGACATTATCAGATCCCTACCGGAGAAAAATGTTCTTTTTGTTAGTAACCATCAGACCTATTTTGCAGATGTTGTTGCTATGTTTCACGTATTCAATGCAAGTTTAAAAGGACGCGACAATAATATTAAGAACGTTGGATATATCTGGAATCCCAAACTGAACATGTATTACGTGGCGGCAGCGGAAACTATGAAAAAGAGCCTTCTGACCAAAATATTCGCGTATGCTGGTTCAGTGAGTGTTGAAAGAACATGGCGGGCCGAAGGGAAGGACATTAACCGTCAAGTAAAAATGAGCGATATTTCTAGTATTGGAAAAGCGCTTAATGATGGTTGGGTGATTACTTTTCCACAAGGAACGACCACACCTTGGAAACCTTTACGAAAAGGTACGGCACATATTATAAAAAAGTACAAGCCCGTTGTAGTTCCCGTCGTTATTGATGGTTTTAGACGTTCTTTTGATAAAAAGGGACTTCGTATAAAGAAAAAAGGCATTCTACAGTCTATAGTGATCAAAGAACCTTTAGAGATAGATTATGAGAATGAGTCTTTTGATGCTATCATAGAAAAACTAGAATACGCTATAGAGCAGCACCCATCTTTCTTAAAGGTTATTTCTAAAAAAGACCTTATGGCTTACGAAGAGGAAAATGAATTGAGAAGGTACCGCAACAGACATAAAATCTAGACTTCAAGCTTTTTTAGTTCTTTATAATTACTTTTTAGTTTCCTAAGAAGTAACCCATAGAGAAGAAAATAAATACCCCCAAAAAAGGCGGTCAAAACAACTCCTAAAATTGCCATTGAGACCATTAAAGTAGTTTTGAGCTTTTCTGGAGAAACCTCTTTTGAATCACCAGCTAATTCCGTAAAATTATCCATAAAACTATCATTTAGGTAAATACCTATAATGACTATAGCTATAAAGACCAATATAGTTGATAGTGAAAATATTACATAATATTTTACCGTCCTTCTTGTTCTGATTATTTTACGCATTAGCCCCTTGGCACTATCCAATACCGAGATTTCTTTATACCTTTTATAGAAGAGGTAGATAAAATAAAATACCACAAGATAATAGACAACGGTCATGCCCATAAAGTACTGATCTACTACGGTATTTTCGTAGATACTCATGCTTTGTCTAAAAGAGGGAATCAAGTAGAGGAGGTTGGGTATAATTATCTCTAATATACTGATAATCAATATCCATTTAACTATGGAAGAAGACTTCTTCCAAGTCATTCTATGAATATCGTCATAGGTCAATTTAGGAAGTTGTTCTCCCTTTTTTTGCCAATCTTTCTTTAAAAGTTCCAGTTCGTCCATCATCTCATCTCCTTAAGGATTCAATACGGTTCGTAATTTTTTCTTGACCCTGTTCATCTTCACACGTGCATTAACTTCACTAATACCAAGAGTTTCACTTATCTCACGATAATCTTTATCCTCTAGATATAAAAACACCAAAGCTTTATCAATGTCTCCCAATTGCTTAACCGCTTTGTACATGAGCTTTAATTGCTCTTCTTCGGTGGCATCATATTCGTCGGCTTTTATTTTAAATATTACCGATTCATAATCTTGGGTCCGGACCCGTCTTTTAGACTTTCGGTACAAAGTTATAGCCGTATTCAGAGCTACACGGTACATCCAAGTACTAAATTTAGATTCGCCCCTAAACTTAGGATAAGCCTTCCATAGCTGAATTGTAATTTCCTGAAACAGGTCATTGTGCGAATCCCTATCATTGGTGTACAATGTACAGACCTTGTGAACAATGTTCTGATTGTTCTCAAGTTCCGTCACAAATTGATGTTCCAGTTCTTTATTCACGCTAGGGTAGGTAGGTTGTTAGACGATAAGTAGCTTAAAAGGATTAATTGTTACACTCAAAAGTGATAAAAATTAAGAATAAATTAAGATTTATAGATTGAACAAATTAAATTCTGTTGATTTTAAGTAGATTATAATTTTAAAGGTCGAAGAAATTGAATGGATTTTTTTCAGTTTTATATTTTTAGAAAAGTTGGAATTAAGAACGAATACCGAAAAATAATGAATTTTCTTACATTATTGATTGGTTGGAGTATAATAAAACCTTCGGTTAATCGGTTGGGTACATAATGAATGTTTAATTTTGCGCATATTTTAATCCATGTCAGATACAGATGCCCTTAATTTGCCCAAATCCAGTCTACCGCGAATAGTTATCGTAGGCGGTGGTTTTGGAGGCGTAGCATTAGCGAAAAAACTAAGTAAGAAAGAAGTACAGGTCGTACTTCTGGACAAGAATAATTACCATACGTTTCAGCCACTTTTATATCAAGTATCTACAGGTGGTCTTGAACCGGATTCCATTGCGTATCCCATTCGTAAAATATTACAGGATTATAGTAACTTTTTTTTCCGTCTGGCGGAAGTACAGAATGTAGAGCCAAAATCAAAAACAATTACTACCAACATAGGTAATTTGGCATATGATTATTTAGTCATTGCAGCCGGTTCCACAACCAATTTTTTTGGAAATACGGAAATAGAGGCAAATGGAATGGCTATGAAAAGCATACCCCAATCCTTGAATTTAAGAAGTCTTATACTTGAAAATTTTGAACAAGCGCTGTTAACGGACGACCTTCACGAGCGTGATGCTTTAATGAACTTTATTATAGTTGGCGGAGGACCTACAGGTGTTGAGTTGGCGGGTGCATTAGCAGAAATTAAAAAGGGGATACTTCCTAAAGATTATCCAGATTTGGATACCCGTAGAGCTCAAATTAATTTGGTACAGTCCGGTGATAGGATTTTAAAGGGAATGAGTGACAATGCATCAAGAAAAGCCGAAGATTTTTTGGAAAGCCTAGGTGTTAATATCTGGAAAAATACCCGTGTTGTAAACTATGATGGGAAAACCGCACGTACTAAAACCGAATTAAAATTTGAAGCCGCAACTCTAGTATGGGCCGCAGGTGTAAAAGGTGTGCCCATTGGTGGCTTGGATGCTGAAGAGTTTTTAGTACGGGGTAACCGACTTAAAGTAAACGAGTTCAATCAGGTTTTGGGACAGGATTTTATTTTTGCTGTTGGAGATATCGCATGTATGCAAACCGCAGAAACACCCCATGGTCACCCAATGATGGCGCAACCTGCCATTCAGCAAGGTAGGAACTTGGGAGATAACTTATTGCGATTGGTACGTAATGAACCAATGAAGCCTTTTGAATATAAAGATAAAGGAAGTATGGCTACCGTGGGCCGTAACAAGGCTGTGGTAGATTTAAAAAATTACCGGTTCCAAGGTGTTTTTGCTTGGTTCGTTTGGATGTTCGTTCACCTCTTTTTTCTAATAGGATTTAGAAATAGAGTAGTGGTGTTCGTAAACTGGGTATATAATTATGTGCGTTTTGATAGGGAAGCACGATTGATCATACGTCCCTACCAACGCGATTATTCTTTATTTAAAGACAATCAGAAAACTTCATAAACTACTGATTGATATGGCGTAAGTTCAAAACTAGTATCGGTTTTGTTGTTTTCCGCATCATCATTTGAAATTATAAGATGGGCTTTCTCAAAACTGATTTCATCAATAGTAACTGTATTTCTTTTGGTAGAAAAGTTCAAAAGTACTAGAAAGCGTTTTTCTTCATAGGAACGTAAATACGCGTAAATCTCGGAATCATCCGCCAATAACAACTGATAAGTTCCGTATACAAGAGCAAGGTTCTTTTTACGTACTTGAACCATATATCTAAAGTAATTAAGAACAGAGTCTTTTTCAGGCTCTTGTTCAGCAACATTAATACCCTCCTTAAAATTTTCATTTACTTTAAGCCAAGGTTTTTCTTGTGAAAACCCAGAATTTACTTGGGTGTCCCACTGCATAGGAGTTCTGGCATTATCTCTACCGGCTTTTTTTTCATCCTCAATAAATGCATTTAAATCTCCACCGGCTTTTTTTATACCTTCATATCGAGTGCGGGTATTGATATCTTGGTAGTCCGTTATGCTGTTGAATTTAATATTGGTCATACCAATTTCTTCCCCATAAAGAAAATAGGGAGTACCGCGCATAGTAAGTAAAAAGGTCTGTAATAAAGTGGCAGAATTTTGCCAGTGTATTTTAGAGTCATTACCCCAACGGCTCACGCTTCGCGGAAAATCATGATTGTTTAAATATAGGCTTCCCCAACCTTTTTTGGAAAAAGCATCATCCCAATCCGAGAATATTTTTTTGAATTCGGTTAACTTCCAAGCTTCTTTACTCATCTTAAAAGTTTCTCCAGGTTCACGATCTAGGCCCATAAGGTCAAAGTGGAAAAACATATTAAGCTCATTGCGGTCCTCATCAACAAAATCTAAGGCTTGTTCCTTCTGAACACCAGGAGCTTCACCAACGGTCATTACATCATACTTGCTAAGGACTTTTATATTCATTTCATTTAAATACTCATGCAAGTGCGGTCCTTCTGCATAATAAGGTATAAAATCACCATTGTATTTCTTTGGGAGCTCAGGATAATTAACATCTTTTGATATAGTTGAGATAACATCCATACGGAAACCGTCTATGCCCTTGTCAAACCAAAAGGTCATAAGGTCATACACTTCTTGGCGCACTTTAGGATTCTCCCATTTTAGGTCTGGTTGCTTTTCTGAATAATAGTGAAGATAGTATGCATCTGTAGGCTTATCATATTTCCAAGCATTGCTATCTACGTCAAAATAGCTAAAGCGCTTTGGAGGTGTTCCTTTTTCCGCAGGCCACCAATGGTAGTAATCCCTGTATTTATTGTCTCTTGATTTTCTGGATTCTACAAACCATTGGTGCTCATCACTACTATGGTTTACAACAAGGTCCATCACCAAACGAAGATTTCTTTTCTTCATTTCGGTCATTAGTTCATCTATATCGGCCATTGTACCAAACTCTGCCATAATATCTCTATAGTCAGAAATGTCATAACCGTTATCATCGTTAGGGGAGGTGTAAACGGGGTTGAGCCAAATGATATCTATGCCAAGACTTTTTATATAATCCAACCTTTTGATGATGCCCTGTAAATCTCCTATGCCATTACCCGTAGTATCTTGAAAACTTCTTGGGTATATCTGATAGACAACACCTTCTTTCCACCATTTTCTTTCGGTACTCTTGCTCATTTTCAACTATTTGGGATTAAATATAGAACTAGTAAATGAAAGAAAATATGTTTTATATATATGGGTTAGTACTACAACGTTTTCGGTTCATAATTTTTTTAGAAAAAAGGTTTTTAGAGTTATATAGTCAAATTTTGACTTTGTATTGAAAGGTTAAATTTGTCAGAAATAACTTCAATTTTAAAGAGGGATGGTTATATTTAGCACAGCAAAACCAATCTATGATTACTCTTGTTAGAATTGTATTTCTTTTTCTTTGTATGGTAATAGGAAGAGCACAGAACCCAAATCCGAATCAGGATTTTGAACAGACTACGGAAACTTCCAATTTTTATACAGACAGCTTTGCTTATCCGGTGTTTATGGATAATGAAATGCATTCCCAATACACAATAGGGTACAAACTGGATGATAAATTTATGGTAGAACTCAAGAACTTTTATGATACGTATAGAACGTTTGATGTGCATCGTATAGAACTTAAACTAAAAAAATATGTTGGCGATAAGCTATATTTCGTAAACGGGGTTGCGATGGAGCGAGAGTTGGATAAACATGGATTTAAGGCGGCCAAACCGCGCTATATAATGACCAACGGCGTTGGTTATGACCTTAACAAAAATGTTATGATGGAGGTCAATCACGATTTAAATTTTAACAAATCCAACATAGGCACTTATGGAATGCCAAGCCTATTCTCTGTAAAGAGTAAAATAAAATTTTAATCCCTCTAATTTCTTGGATGAAACTTGTTCATGACCTCGGTAAGGTGCGTGCGGTCTATATGAACATACACTTCGGTAGTTGTAATGCTCTCATGACCCAACATTTGTTGAATGGCTCTTAAATCGGCACCATTCTGTAATAGATGCGTTGCAAAAGAATGTCTAAAAGTATGCGGACTGATATTTTTTTTCAAACCGATTTCTACCGCTAACCTCTTAATGATTGTGAAGATCATGGCACGGGTTAATTGTCTTCCTCGTCTGTTTAAAAATAGAATATCTTCAAAACCTTTTTTAATGTCTTGGTGTACCCGTATCTCTTTTCGGTAAAGGGTAATATACTTTTTATTCACCTCACTAATGGGAACAAAGCGCTGTTTGTCTCCTTTGCCGGTTACTTTGATAAAATCCTCTTCAAAAAATAAATCCGAAATTTTTAAACCTACTAGTTCTGAAACACGCAGACCACATCCATATAAAGTTTCAAGCATAGCTCGGTTACGCTCACCTTCAGCTTTTGAAAGGTCTATGGCTTCAATAATTTGGTTTATTTCATCTTCGGATAATGTGTCCGGTAGTTTACGGCCAATTTTTGGGGAATCTATTAGATCCATAGGGTTATCCTCTCTATAATCCTCAAATACCAAATAGTTGAAAAAACTTTTTAGTCCAGATATAATTCTTGCTTGAGACCTGGGATTCATAGTCTTGGCAACCTCATAGACAAATTTTTGAAGTGTTTCTTTTGGTATTCGTTTAGGGTTGTCGTCTAAAGAGTTGTTTTTTAAAAATTCCATGAGCTTCAGAATGTCCCAACGGTAATTTTTTATAGAATTATCCGAGAGTCCCCGTTCAATTCTTAAATAATGTCCATAGTCTTGAAGCGCTTGGTCCCAATTCATATTGTAAAGTTAACCATTGCAAAGTTCTTTACAATTCAATTTTGGCTAGGCATAAAAAAACCAGCTTAATTTTGTGCTAAAGAATTGACGCTAAGTAAAGTTTTCTATCTTTGAATGTGATATAACTACGGACCTATTCTAATTTCGTTTGTTGTCTCCTCATCCTTATCTCTGTTTGTAATGGAAACTAAGGTCTGACAGCAACTTAAAGTAGGGTTCATAAACAACTGTAATCATGAAAATTAAGTTTTGCGCTTTTGTAGCGTTAGTTTTTTTTGGAGTTCAAAGTAGTAGTGCACAAACAGTAATACAGGGAACCGGTCCTTCCAGCGGAATTAATTCGGGTGATATTACATTGGGAGGAAAAACGGGAATAAGTTTTACTACACTGACCGGTAAGAATTTAGATGGAGTATCAACAAAAGTCGGGGCTTATGTTGGAGGTATTGTAGAAATACCTGTTATGGATAATTTTTATCTACAACCCGAGTTGTTGTTCGCTTTCAAAGGGGCGGATTTAGGTCCTTCAAACCTTAATCTATTGTATTTGCAAATACCGGTTATGGCAAAATATCATATTACAGATGAGATAGCTGTTGAACTTGGTCCACAAGCGGGATTTCTCATAGCGGATAACTGGGACGAGGATTTGGAGTTGCGGGACACAAATTCAATAGATATTGGGCTTAACGTAGGTGGTGGATACCGAATGGACGAGAATTTTTATTTTCAGTTACGAGTAGAGCTGGGTCTTTCAAAAGTATTGGAAATACCTGAAACACATAATACAGCTGTATCCGTAGGCGCGGTTTACTTTTTGTAGCAATAAAATATAGTATAGCATTAAACGACCGCCTAGTGCGGTCGTTTTTCTTTAGCCTGGCTTAATATCGCGGTAAAAAGTTTATTTTTGAAATATGAAATTAATTATCATCAATGGTCCTAACCTTAATCTGTTGGGTAAGCGCGAGCCAGAAGTATATGGGAATAAAACTTTTGAAGACTATTTTGCAGATTTGCAGTTTAGGTTCAAAGATGTGCAATTAGAATATTTTCAATCTAATATTGAGGGAGAGCTTATAGGTAAGATTCAAGAGGTAGGTTTTTCATATGAGGGTATTATTCTGAACGCTGCGGCCTATACCCATACTTCTGTAGGTATTGGCGATGCTATAAAGGCAGTTAGTACTCCTGTAGTTGAGGTTCATATTTCCAATACGCACAAACGTGAGGAGTTTAGGCATGTATCTTATATTTCTCCCGTTGCCAAAGGGGTTATTCTTGGCTTTGGTCTTCAGAGCTATGATTTGGCCATTCAGAGTTTTTTGCCATAGTTTTTCTGATATTTAAAATTTGTTTTTAGGAGTTTTCCAATTAATAAAACTTTTTTTGGGGCGATTAGGTTATTCGTCACATAATGTTTTTTGATTTGTAGCTACAACAAAAAGGCAATGAATTTCGTTTAGCCTTTAGTTTATAAAGAAACCAGCACAAACCAAATTTCAAATTGCCATGATCAAATCTTTCTGTTTATTCCTGACCCTTACCTTTTCATGTATTTCAATGTTTGCCCAAGAAGGCTTTAAAATTGGCGCGCACGCCGGTATGCCTATTGGTGAGTATAATGATTATGTTAGTGTGGTTATAGGAGCTGATGTGGGCTATATGTGGGCTCCTAACAAAGTATTTGATTTAGGAATAAAAGCAGGTATAATTCACGGTTTTGCCGAAACATATACTGGTCAGAATGTTACTGTTGACTATCCCAGCGTTCAGTTTTTGCCTTTGGCTGCCTCAGTTAGATTGTGGCCATCAAAAACATTTTCTATAGGAGGAGACATCGGAAACGCTTTTGGCCTAAACGAAGGAAACGATGGTGGTCTATATTACCGTCCTCAATTAGGGTTTCAAGTAGGTCCAAAATCTGAGCTTAATTTTTCGTACACTGGGATCACCATTAACGATAGCACGTGGTCTACAATTACCATGGGCTTTGTATATACCTTTTTATCCGCAAGACATTTTAGATAATTCGGTCAAAATAGGTTTTACGCTAGAGTAGCGTCTTCTGTTAAGTATTTCTTTTCCACGTAAAATGTGGCAAAAGGCAAAAGAGACGCAATGAGTATAACGAACGCCTTTTTTATACTCCACTTTTGTTCCATCCACAGAACAACGGCTAATATTATATAAGCGATGAATAGTACACCATGCGCATATCCAACATACTTGTTAGGCAATGGCAAATCAGCCAAATATTTCAATGGCATGGTAACGGCAAAAAGGGCCAAATAAGAAATACCTTCTAAAATAGCAGTAACCCTAAAAAGACTTAGCATACGGTAAGGATTTTAATATAATCTTTCTGAGATAAAATAAAGGGCCTATGAGATGTGTTTTGAGAACAATCTTATAGGCCCTTATATAATTTAATCCAATATTAATTTATTACAAGTGTATCACTTCGTCATAGGCAGCTGCTACAGCTTCCATAACGGCTTCACTCATAGTTGGGTGAGGGTGAACCGCTTTTAAGATTTCATGACCTGTAGTTTCCAGTTTTCTAGCAACAACAGCTTCTGCAATCATATCTGTAACACCGGCTCCGATCATATGGCAACCTAACCACTCGCCGTATTTAGCATCAAAAATTACTTTAACAAAACCATCTGGAGTGCCAGCAGCTTTTGCTTTACCACTAGCAGAGAAAGGAAATTTACCAACTTTAATATCCAATCCTTTTTCTTTGGCTTGTTTTTCCGTAAGACCAACAGATGCAATCTCAGGTGTACAGTACGTACATCCTGGTATGTTTCCGTAATCTAACGGCTCAACATGCATATCCGCTATTTTTTCAACACAAAGAATACCTTCGGCAGAAGCAACGTGTGCAAGGGCCTGACCAGGAGTTACATCACCAATTGCGTAGTAACCTGGTATGTTGGTCTGATAGTAATTGTTCACCAAAATTTTATCTCTGTCCGTAGAAATACCAACATTTTCTAAACCTATATTTTCAATATTGGTTTTGATACCAACGGCAGAAAGTACAATATCAGCTTCTAGGATTTCTTCGCCTTTGGCAGTTTTTACGGTGGCTTTAATGCCTTCTCCAGAAGTATCAACAGAAGTAACTTCTGCAGAAGTTTTGATTTTTATACCGGCCTTCTTTAAGCTACGTTCTAATTGTTTGGAAATATCTTCATCTTCTACAGGTACAATACTAGGTAAGTACTCTACTACGGTTACTTCCGTACCCATAGCATTATAGAAATAAGCAAATTCAATACCAATAGCACCACTACCAACAACAACCATTTTCTTTGGTTGCTCTTTTAGGGTCATAGCTTCGCGATATCCAATAATCTTCTTACCATCTTGGGGCAGACTTGGTAACTCACGGCTACGTGCTCCAGTTGCAATGATAATGTGATCGGCACTGTATTCCGTTTCTTTACCATCGGCATCCTTAACAGAAACCTTTTTTCCTGCTTGTAGTGTGCCGTATCCTTTAATAACTTCAATTTTGTTCTTTTTCATCAAAAACTGAACACCTTTGCTCATGCCATCCGCAACGCTTCGGCTTCTTTTGACTACGGCATCAAAATCCTTATCAACATTTTCAGCAGAAAGACCATAGTCCTCCGCATGTTGAAGATAATTAAAAACCTGAGCAGATTTCAGTAATGCCTTGGTAGGTATACAACCCCAATTCAAACATACACCGCCTAAATTTTCTTTCTCGATTATGGCCGTTTTAAAGCCTAATTGTGAGGCTCTAATAGCGGTAACATATCCTCCGGGTCCGCTACCCAAAACAATAACATCGAAATTGCTCATATTTTTTATTTTTTTACTGTTGTAAGTTTTAAAAGCCCGCCGTAGCTAAGCAGGTGCAAAAGTACAAAACCAAACGGAAAGATTAATACCAAAATTGAAGTCTGAAGCTAAAAAGGCAAGTTGAGTGTTGCTTAAAACTAAAATTTTGTGGTATTAGTAACAAATTACCTCTTAAAGAGGTCTTTATTAAAACGTTCAGACTCGCCTTTTGGAATGGAAAGAGACGTCCATTTGTCTGCTTTAATCATCTTTCCTAATAATACAATTTGCCCTACATGGCTACAATAGTGTGCCAATTGTCTGTGTACAGCTTGGACAATAGTGTGGTCTTCGTTTCTTATTTTCAATATGGTGTTGAAATTGTCTGGAGATACGGAGTTTAGTGCATTGAACAAACATTGCCAACCGGTTTCCCAAGCAACTAACATTTCTTCTTTGGTCGTATAGGGTTGCTCAAATTCAGTTTCGCGATTGCGCCATGGTTTCTCGCCGTCCTCGGTTAAAAAATTTGTCCAACGGCTAAGCATATTACCGGACATGTGCTTTACAATAAGAGCAATAGAATTGTCGCTTTCGTTCAGTTTCCAGTGTATATCACTTTCGTTGAGCTGAACAAAAGTCCGATCGCCCATAGTTTTGTAACGACTAAATTCAAAAAGTACACTTGTAATAAACTCTTCAGGATATTCCATATTCGTGAATGATTTTGAATATAAAATTATTGAAATACCCAGGTAGTTGCACTATTCGGCAGGCACAAAATCTAATGCCACTCCGTTAATGCAATGTCTTAGTCCTGTAGGCTCAGGGCCATCTTCAAAAACATGACCTAAATGTCCTCCGCAAGTAGCGCAGTGTTCCTCCGTTCTTTTGTAGCCAATTTTATAATCAACATCATAGGCAACATTTCCTTCTATCTCTTCATAGAAACTTGGCCACCCCGTACCTGACTTAAATTTGGTATTGCTTTTAAAAAGTTCCGTGCCGCAGGCTGCACAGACATAGGTGCCTTCTTTTTTGTTTTCTAGTAACTCTGATGTAAAAGGGTTTTCCGTCGCTGCTTTGCGTAGCACATAAAACTCTTCAGGGGTAAGTTCCTTTTGCCATTCGGCTTCGGTTTTTACAACACTGAATTTTGTTTCTTTTTTCTCGGTTGTTTCCTGTACTATTTCCTTTTTTTGAGAATTTCCTTGGCAGCCTACAAGTGCAAATCCAATGGCAATAAATATATTTTTGTACATAGTTTTTTTAATTCTTCAGTTCTGTATTAGACGAAGGAGAAGTGGACTCCTTTCAAATTTAACTGTATTTACGATACTTTTAAGAAACGGTTTTGATTCAGCCTAAAAAATAAACACCCCGCTCATATGTGAGTAGGGTGTGTGTTTTATGGTTTAAAATTTAAGTATTACTTGTGCAATGTTTTTGTAACGTCTTTTTCTGTTAAGCCTAGGGTACTCATAACATTAGCAATATTACTCTTGTCTAATTTTGCTGAAGCTCGGAAGTCCGTTGGAACAATTACAATTCTGAAGATTTGATTATTTACAAAATCTGACTGAACTCGTACTGCATCGAATTCAGGCTCTACAAAAAGACTATAATCACCTTGAGTAAAATCAAAGTTATAATAAAGTAAACCTTCATCATTGAAAAAGGGTTGAGGTAACTGGCGCCATACATCTGTACCGTCAACAATTTCTTCCAATCTGTAAATCAATATTGCATCACCTGAGCGAAGACTAATGTCTGAGGGGTAAGGTTCAAACAAGAATTCATATCTGTTTAAATCAGTATTTAGTGCGAAATCAATATCAATTTCGAAAGCCGCAGCTTCAAAAGCTGCGCCATCTAAACCAGGTTCGCCATCGCGTCCATCAAAACCTGGAGGGCCTGTAGGACCTTCGCAAGCCGTGAAAAAAAGTGTTAAAAATGTACCTAGTAAGAGTAGTGACCTTTTCATAATATTCATTTTATAATTGTGAACCTTTAGATTAAATTTTAGATTCTTTTTTCAAAAAGCGTTCCATTTTTGAATAATTCGTATCTTTTATTTGTAACATTGGTAAGCAGACCTAAAGTTAATTAACAAATATGTAATCTTTTTTGTAAAGTTGCTTAGATTTGTCTGTATTACCTAACTAATCGAACACTATGCCGCAAGTAACCGTTTTTAGTCTTTTTTCTGAATTTGATATTGATCTTTTTAAATCTGGAAAACATTTTAGATTATATGAAAAACTAGGTTCTCATCCTATGGAATTGAATGGGGTTAAAGGTACCTATTTTGCTGTTTGGGCACCATCTGCGCGTGCAGTTTCCGTGATAGGAAACTTTAATTCATGGGATGATAATAGTCACATGCTTAATGTTAGATGGGATGGAAGTGGTATATGGGAAGGTTTTATTCCAGAGGTTGGAGTGGGGGAGATTTACAAATATAAAATCTACTCTAACAATCACGGGGCGGTTACGGAAAAGGCCGATCCGTTTGCTAGATATTGTGAGCATCCACCAAAAACCGCTTCTATTATTTGGGAGGCAGAATATAAATGGGAGGATAAAAATTGGATGGATACCCGAAAAGAAAAGAATGCTCTTGATGCACCATTTTCTGTGTACGAAGTGCATTTGGGTTCTTGGAAGCGAGATGATGAAGGCAATTTTCTTACCTATCAGCAATTGGCGGTAGATTTAGTAGCCTATGTAAAGGATATGGGCTTTACCCATGTGGAATTTATGCCTATAATGGAGTTTCCTTATGATCCTTCATGGGGCTATCAGCTTACGGGTTATTTTGCACCTACATCAAGGTTTGGTGATCCTGAAGGGTTTAAACTATTGGTAGATGCGTTACATCAAGCAGAAATAGGGGTAATTTTGGATTGGGTTCCTTCTCATTTTCCTGAAGATGCCCATGGACTTGGCTTTTTTGATGGATCACACCTATATGAACATCCAGATAGAAGACGAGGCTATCACCCAGATTGGAAAAGTTTGATTTTTAACTACGGAAGAAACGAGGTTCGTGCTTTCTTGATAAGTAATGCCATTTTTTGGCTAGATCAGTTTCATGCGGATGCCTTGCGTGTAGATGCCGTTGCTTCCATGCTTTACCTAGATTATTCTAGAGAAGACGGGGAGTGGGAGCCTAATATGTATGGCAACAACGAAAATCTTGAGGCGCTATCTTTTATAAGGGAGTTTAATGAAGCTGTATATGGTAGTTTTCCAGATGTGCAGACTATAGCAGAAGAATCTACCGCATTTTCAGGTGTTTCAAAACCCGTTATGTATGGCGGTCTTGGTTTTGGAATGAAATGGATGATGGGCTGGATGCACGATACCCTACAATATTTCAAGAAAGAACCCGTATACAGAAAACATCATCAGAACGATCTTACTTTTAGCGCAACTTATGCCTTTACGGAGAACTTTATGTTACCGTTCTCTCATGATGAGGTAGTTTACGGAAAGCAATCATTGGTATATCGTATGCCC
>ENA-ORXM01001148-ORXM01001148.1-marine-metagenome-genome-assembly--contig:-NODE-1148-length-38872-cov-3.985488_pt1 | contig 38872 bp, 27 predicted proteins | sample MGYA00237867_ERZ511480 | MGnify/ENA primary metagenome ERZ511480 (study PRJEB26309, sample SAMN06266103) | marine metagenome | isolation source: Algal blade | place: United Kingdom:Sidmouth, United... | reverse complement strand
GCGTTGGCAATGATGGTTGCAAACTGGTCCTGAATTTGCAGGGTAATATCTTCGTTACTGTTGATGCCAAAGCGGTCCGACAGAGTAGGGGGCAAACGCTCTAACTGCTGCGCCGCCCAGGCTGATATGCGGTCTGTCAAATCACTTATGTTCTCGAGGGCTTGAGGAATCAAACTGATAAAGCTGCTCAGTTCGCTGACAACTTCGGTAATAAGGACCGAGCCCAAAACAATAACGTTGAGTACGACAAGGTAGACAATAACGACGCCCACAGAGCGGCGAATCTTAGCGCGCCGCATAGCGTTCACGACCGGATTGAGAATATAGGCAACGACAAAGCCGATAATACCGACCTGGAGCGCAAACGCGTAGCTCTCGCGGTAGCGAACGAGTAGCCACAGCAGCAGTAAAAGAAAGGCGACATAAACAAGCGCACGTACCCACGGGCTTTTCCAAACAATTTCGAAAGCGGTTTGACCGTAAGGCATTGTTTAAGGCCCCACAAACAGGTCGGCTGCTGCTTGCCGCAACTCGGCAGGACTTAGGTCTTGACCAAAAAAACTATCTTCGTTGGGCCACACTTCAAAGTGCAGCCGTGCGCCGCGCCGCGTACCTGCGTTACCGTCTTCGGTGCCTGAATTGCCAACGTAGCCTACAACTTGCCCGCGGTAAACGTCTTGACCCACCAGTAAACCGTCGGCAATGCTCGAGAGGTGTCCGTAGCGCAAGATAGTGCCGTCACCTGTACGCAGCCAAATCTGTCGGCCCCGCAAACGGTTGAGCTGCTCGTCGGTAGCGCCTGACGCGGCCACCTCGCTCAAAAGTTGCTGCCAGGCTTCGGGGCTCAGTTCGCTGTAGTCGTTATCCACCCTGACAATACTACCGTTATCTGCGGCAATGACGGGCGCACCGTAAGGAATCGGTATACCTGCATCACCGCTGTAAAAGTCAAAACCCTGGTTGACGCCGCGTCTATAAATACGCGGGGCACCGGGCAAATAGTTTTCATCTTGGGGCAGGGTCGCGCCGGGGATGGGAAACCACAAGCCCTCAGGTGCTAAAGAGGGTTCGGGCTCGAGCACTTCCGGTTCAGCTTCGATTTGGCCCTGCAAGTTTTGCAGTCGGCGGTTGCTCCGGTTAAGAGTTGTAGTGACAACTAAACCGTACAGCAGCGCAAAAATCAGTACATACCAGCCTGGTTTAATACGTTTAAAACTCATAGCTTTGGCGCTCCATCAAAAGGGTAAAGCTGGACAGAGTTACAAGCGTTAGCGGCGTCTCCCACAGAAAAAGTTTAGCACGAGGCAGCAAAAAAGACTGAGAGAGGTTTCTCTCAGTCTTTTCAATTTTCCGATTTTGAAATTTTTAATCTTCAATTGTTTTTAAGCAGCAACCGTTTTACCCTCACGAATGCAAGAGGTACATACGCGCATCGCTTGTGCGTTGCCGTTGCGCCAAACTTTTACTTTTTGCAGGTTTGGATACTTCCAGGTTTTCGTCAAACCTGTCGTTTTGCGACCTACGCCGCCGTCACGCTTAGCTTTACCCGACTGAACCAGTTTGTTCCGAACAATCGGACCCTTACCGCAGATACCGCATACTTTTGCCATTTTTCAACACCTCATAAAGTGAATTGACGCCGTTTATTGCTGTAGCGGGGCGTCAACAAGAAGTCAACCTTGAGAGTTTAGCACATAAGTCGCGCTTAAGCCAAGGCTGGCAAACGATTTCTGGATAGGGTTTGCGTACGCTCGAGCCCACTCTTCACACCTGTAGGGTCCTTTATGGTCGCCCTTCACTAAATCACCTCTCTGCGAAGGCGGGCAGGCACAAGACCCACCCCTACGGGTTTTCGATTCTCCACGCTCCGCGTTTTAGAAGATATATACGAGGATGATGTCCGCTGTGTGAAACTCTTAGTTTGTTTTGCACTTGCCAGTTGCTCTGGTTTTTTAGAACATTCTCAAATAACTTAATGTCATGTGTTACCAGAACAAAGCGTGACTGCGGCGTGGCAATCCGCGCCATCTCTTTTAGAAAGTCTGGATAGAGCTGAGCGTTGCTTTTGTGCGTACCCACCGCGTCGCCCCAGGGTACGTCGGCGGTTATAGCGTTGAAGCTCGAGCCTTCAAAAGGCAGCTTTGTCGCGTCAGCCTCGAGTAGTTCAATATTTTCAAGCGCTGTGTGCTGGATATTCTCTCGAGCGCAGCCTAACGCCTCACTACTAATATCGACACCAACTATTTTAGCTGCGCCACCACTTAACGCGCCCTCAATAAGTAGCGTTCCCGAGCCGCACATGGCGTTCAAATAACGGCTACTTTTTTTAATCTGTACAAGGTCGTTCATGACGGTTGCAACGGTTGCGTTGAGCCCGCCAGCCAAGTTGCAAACGCGCCATTCCCTCGAGCTTAACGGTTTGGGTGTTAGCCGCGTCAGCACCTCCCAACCCTCCGCAGTGCGCCGAACGCGCAGGAGTAAATCACCATCTTCAGCGTCGAACGGAAGTTTGATGGCTTTCGACAAGTCTTGCGCCAGCCTTTGAAACACCGACGAATCGCTACCCGCTGCGCCGAAACGAAAACTTTGGAACGTGTCTTTAGGGTGAAGGGCCATAACGCGCTCGGCGGAAGCTACCAAACGTCTAAAATGTTGGTCGCCCAAAAGCGCTTTCGGGCGGGGTACGGAAAACTGCGTTACCGAGTAGAGAGCTACGGCGCGGCGCAGAGAAAAAAGGTCGCGTATTTGATTTGGATAGTTAAGTTGTAGAGACGCCTCTGACTCATTTAAAATCTTGGCATGTTTAAAGCTGCGAAGTTCTTTTAGTACAAAAGGACGCAGGCCCTGGAGGAACTCGAGTTCAAACACTGGCAATTCAGAGGGCGCCGATTTCTTAACTTTCTGACGACGTTTAGCTGGCATAAGAAAACTTCAAAGCGTAACTCAGACGAAAACTAAACTCGCAACCTTTTTTCAATTTTTTATTTTCAATTTTTAACTTATTCCTCACTTCGTTACCTTACACCGAACCCCTAGGTCCATTTCTGGTTATACTTGCAGTGGGAAATGTCACAGCTAGCCATTCGGGCGTGACAGAGCACTGACAGTTTGTATTTAAACTCTCAAAGGGACGAGTTAATCGTGCACAAACCTAATCAGATAAGGGCTCAGTTGACTTAATGGCAGTTACGACCACATCAAAAACCCAAACCTCCAAGCCAAAGCGTGTTAGTCAACGTCAGATGGGTGAGTGGCTTACGGGCTATTTATTTATTTTGCCTTCGGTCATTGTTATCGGTGTCTTCGGGCTTTTTCCGATTATTTACGCGCTTTACATGAGTCTTTTCCGGCGGCGCGTCGAGCCTGACCGCTTTATCGGGCTGGATAATTACACCCGCATTCTGGGCAGTTGGTGGGGGGCGCTGGCGTTTTTTGGCGGCCTTGCACTTATTTTGGTGGCACATTGGCTCTGGACAGACGCTTTTAAACGCTCAGAAAAAGCGTCTGTGTGGCGCATTTTAGCATCGCTTGTCTTGCTCGGCTCGGGCGTTTCCATTGCCTTAGGCTGGAATTTGATGATGGAGGCAAGTCGCAATGGTGACTTTTTGCAGGGTCTCGTACGCACCGTTTTCTACGGCTTCGGCTCGATTCCTCTTCAGATAAGTCTGGCGCTGGTCATTGCCTATATGCTGTTTCAGAAAATTAAAGGCCAAGAGCTTTACCGGATGCTTTTTTTCCTGCCCTACGTCACGCCTGCGGTTGCGGGCGCTGTTGTATTCCAGGTCATCTTTAGCCCCAGAGAGGAGCGTCTTGCCAACCAGATTGCTGGCTTTTTTGGCATTGCGCCGCAACGTTGGCTCTTTGAAAATAAGCCGCTGCTCGAGGTCATGTTCGGCGGTCCTATCGGGCGCTTTAACGAGTGGCTGGCAAGTACGGGTGCGAGCTGGCAATGGGAAGGGCTTTGGCTCGGGCCGAGTATGGCTCTTGTCACGATTATCTTTTTTGGTATTTGGACCTATACAGGCTACAACGTCGTTATCTTTTTAGCGGGTTTGGGCAATATCCCCCAAAATCTTTATGAAGCGGCTGAAATTGATGGGGCTAATGGGGCGCAGCAGTTTTGGAATATCACCGTGCCGCTGCTTTCGCCTGTTACCTTTTACCTTACGGTGCTTGGGTTTATTGGAACCTTTCAAGCGTTTACGCATCTGTTTGTCATGCGCGAGGCGACAAATGGCTTTGCTCGTGACAGTGTTGACACTGCCAGTCTCGTTATCTTCGACACCTTTTATAAGCGGAACGACTTTACTTTGGCGGCGGCGCAGTCCATTATTCTGTTCGCCGTTATTTTACTTTTAACCCTAATGCAAAACCGCTTTTTCGGGAAGGGGGCCACAGGTGGATAATGCACAGGATACCCGGAACGCAGCTGTCGGCGCGGCGACCGAAGCGCATCCGCCTAAAAAACGCGTCCGTGAACAGTACGAATTCAAACTGACCCACTTGCCTATTTATTTCGTGCTCACCGTCGGCGCGATTATCTGTTTGACCCCGTTTCTTTATATGATGTCGACCTCGCTTATGACCTTGGGTGAGACGATTCTCAAACAGCTTGTACCCGATGTACCGCAGTGGGGGAACTACACCGAAGCCTGGAACGAGGCAGACTTTAGCCTTTACTTTCGTAACAGTGTCATTATTACGGCGCTCACCATTATCGGTATTATTTTTACGTCGGTTTTGGCGGGTTACGCCTTTGCACGGATTGAGTTTCCGGGTCGCAACCTTATTTTTATGCTGCTCTTAGCTACCTTGATGATTCCAGGAACCGTGACGTTTATTCCAAATTTGCTGCTGATTCGCGGTGAAATTGTCCCCTGGGGCTCGTGGATGAACACGCTGCCTGCGCTGACAGTTCCGTTCATGGCAAACGCTTTCAGCATTTTTTTGCTCAGGCAATTTTTTATGCAGATTCCTCGAGAACTTTGGGACGCGGCGCGTATTGATGGGGCAGGCCACTTGCGGTTTCTGACGGCAGTCGTTATTCCCATGAGCCGCCCCGTGATTATGACAGTCACGCTGCTGACCTTTGTCGCCGCCTGGAACGAATTTATCTGGCCCTTGCTGGTAACGACAACTTCAACCTGGCGTCCTTTGGGTGTGGGCCTCTATACTTTTGTAACCGAGGCGGGTCCTGAGACCCACCTGATTATGGCGGGCGCTGTTATTACGATTATTCCTGTTCTGATTGTTTACTTTATTACGCAAAAATTCTTTACCGAAGGTATTGCTACGAGCGGGCTGAAGGGTTAAGTGAATGCTCGAGCCTGACTTTCTCTCTCGAAATAACAAGGGGTTGCAACCCCTTGTTATCCGCAAACCTTCCGTAGTTCAACCGTATAACGTAAGAGGTGCGCGGTGCGCACCCTACCTAAAAGGTCTTTTTGATCTTGAATGGCCTACGGGCTCGAGAGGACAGGATTGACCCTCTATTCTTTTGGCATCAACGGCATGACCGTTTGTGCAGCCGCACCGCAAATAGCGCCCTGCGGCTCAATTCTCGTCAAAACTCTGGGAAGGGAGTTTTCATGAAAAAAGGTTTATTCGGACTGTTAGCGCTGCTCGTCGTCATGACGCTGGGCGCAGCAAATGCACAGGACATGACCAGCTACGAGGGGCTTGACCCGAGCGGTGAAACCGTCACGTTCTGGCACCAGCACTCAGGTGACCGCGAAGACGCGCTCAAAGAAATCATTGCAGACTTTAATGCGAGCAACGAGTACGGTATTACGGTTGAGGCCGAGTTTCAGGGCGGTTACGGTGATATTTTCCAGAAAATGTTGCCGCTTTTAGGCACAGAAGATGCACCTAGCTTAGTCGTTGCTTATCAAAACCAGGCCGCAACCTACCAAATTCAAGATGGCATGATCGATATGGCGTCTCTTGTTGACAGCGAAGAGTGGGGCTTAGCTGATGACGAAAAGGCCGACTTCTTTAGTGGCTTTTACAACGCGGACATTTTCCCGAGCTTTGGTGGTCAGCGCTTAGGCTTTCCGCCTAACCGTTCTATGGAAATGATGTATTACAACGCTGACTGGTTAGCCGAGTTGAGCGAAGCGGGCGCAATCAGTTTTGAAGGCCCTCCTGCCACGCCTGAGCAATTCCAAGAAGCTGCTTGCGCGGCTACCGCGAACCCCTTTAGCGGCTCGAGTGCAGATAACTCCATCGGTTATGAACTTTCAGTTGACGCTAGCCGCTTTGCTAGCTGGACCTTTGCTTTTGGCGGCGACATTTTTGACTATGAAGCGGGTCAGTACACCTACGACAGCCCCGCAGCTGTCGAAGCGATGACCTTCTTACAAGGTCTGTTCGATGAGGGTTGTGCGAGTATTGTCACCGAGCGCTACGGCGACCAGACCGACTTTGGTCAAGGCGTTACACTCTTTACCGTTGGTTCTTCATCAGGCTTACCCTTTTACCAGAGTGCGGTTGACGAAGGCGCAGTGTTCGACTGGAGCGTTGCCGCGATTCCCCACACCACCGACGAGCCTGTTATGAACGTTTACGGCGCAAGTGTCAGCATCCCCTCAGGCAACAGTCCTGAGAATGAGCTTGCTACCTGGCTCTTTATTAAGCACTACACCAGCCCCGAAGTGCAAGCGCAGTGGGCACAGGCCAGTAACTACTTTCCTGTACGCGAAAGCGTTGCTAACGGTTTGGGTGACTACTTCGAGTCGAATCCAGCCTATCAGGTTGCTTTTGAACTCCTCGAGTACGGTCAAGCCGAGCCGCCTGCACCGGGTTACGACTTTGTACGTGACTTAATCGAGCAGGAAATGGCCGCCATTGTCGACGGCGCTGACGTGGCTGAGACCTTAGAATTTGCCAACGCAGAAGCAAACTTGCTCTTAGAGGACCAGCTCGCAGATATGCAGTAAGCTTTAACTGTTTAGTAGGAGGTCGCCGGGGGTTTCCCTGCGCGACCTCTTTTTGTTGCATACTAGAAGCTGTGAGGAGATCTCGAGAGTATAGGGAAAACTAACGCTATGCTCGAGATTCAAAGGAGGTTAGATATGAAAAGACTATTGGTGCTCTTAAGTATTTTGCTATGTACATTCGTATTTGTGGCGTGCTCTGACAGTGGCACCGTTGCGCCGCCGAGTGACCCTGCTCCAAGTGACCCTGCGCCTGATGATGAGACTGTCAACGAGGAAACTGCTCAAGACTTAGTTGACTTTGCACTCAAAGACAGTGAGTTCAACGCAGTGATTCTAAAAAGCGGTGGTGACCCTAGTGCGCTTGTCGGTTATTTACTTGCTGCGGGTTTTGGTGGATTAGGCAATTTACAAACTCAACAGGCCGATGACTGCGTTACAGAAACGACGAGCGGCGATACGACTACGACGGTTTTCGATTGCACTGAGGTAACCCCGCAAGCTAGTTATAGCTTCAAAGGCAAGATGATTAGCACCGAGAATGAAACCAGTGCTCGTATTTATACCGACCCTAAGATCGAATTTAGCGTTACGTCTAGCGGGCAGTCCTACAGTTTTGACTATGATTTCGATATCTCTGTCGTAACAACAGCAACAGGTCTGACGATGAACGCTGACTTTGACCTGACAACCGTCGAAAATGGTGTGAGCCTAGGCTACAAATATAGTGCAGAGTTAAGCTATTTAGCGACAGCCACAGGTGGCACGGTAACATATAGCGGTTCCAGCACATTCAATAAAGATGGTCGAACCTATACGTTCACAACGGCTACAACGCCTAATCTTGTTTACAGCAATACCTGCACCCAGTCGCCTGTGGGTGGCGGTATTCGCTACATGTCGGGTAGTGATACTGTGCAGATAACGTTTACAGGCTGCGGAACTTATACAGCCACGCTGAATGGTAATCCTTTAAGCCCTTAACTGAGCTGAAAATAATCTAGAAGAGGGCCGCTTACGATTGGGGAAGCGGCCCTCTTCTAGATTGGAGCATTAGGTCAAGCTAGATGGGTTTGCGGCTAGACTTCACCACACAAATGCACGTCTAGGCCCATCGCTTTAAACATAGTTGCCTTAGTTGCCAGGGCTTTATTGGCACCTTCAGCGCTTGGCGCGTAGGCGACTTGTATGTGGTTGGCCTTGTGCCGCGCCATCATCTGGTCACGTGTTACGCCGTGCAGTACGGCGTGCATAATAGGCCACTGCGGTGTGGTGGCTTGCCAGCGGCGCTCGGTTTCCTCTTGGGGGAGTTCAACAGAGGTGGCGCGTCCTAAGTCGGCGTGTAGTGCGCCGTCCATAACGTAAACGCGGCTCCAGACTAAATCGCCTGGTTTACTAACGCCTTTCACAGTGCCGCCGCCGAGGGGAAAGTACATAGGTGGTTGCCGCTCAGAAACGGTGCCGCTGTAGCCGCCCTTATTGTGTTCGGGAGGTACGGCTCCAGAGATTAGAAAAACCCAAACGTAGTCGTCAACGCCCTCACCCTTAAAATGTTCGCCCCAGCGTAGGTCGTGTAGGGTGGTTTCCGGACTAAAGCCCATTGCCTTCCAAACGCGGTTGGTGACCAGTGCGTCAACCGCCGCGCCCTCGTCGACCTCATTGAAATGGGGGAGGGCCTGGCCTGTGTAAAGCTCCTCGCCGTCGGCGCTGTAAGCTGGCGGGCGCTCGACGTTGTTGAGCAAGCCCTCGACAAGATCCGAAGCGGGGGTCATGTCTTTTAAGCCCTGCTGGTACTGAATACCAATGGCGTCGCAGCCGTAGCTGTCGGCAATACGCAGCGCAGCAGTGTACATTTTGAGCTGCTCGAGCACCTGCCGTTCAGTCAACTCGTTCGCTTCATCCGTCCCGAGATTGAAAGTCATGCCCCGGTCCAGCAGCCATTCATAACTCGCCCGCGCTGCTTCATCTGTTACGTTACGCATTTCAGCGACCAGGGCTGATTGGGATAGGCGCTCTTTATATAAGCCACTCGAGTTGAGCATTTCGTCGTCGATAATGGCGTTGTACATGCCCATGCAGCCCTCATCAAAAATCCCGATGATGGCTTTTTCGCGCTTTAGCTGTTCGGCGAGTGCCTGTCCTAATTCGCGTTCCTGCTGACCCAGCGTCCCTTCATCCAAATCACGAACGTGGCTCTGGTCGTGATTTATGGTTCCAGTCTCGAGCCAATCTGCTAACTTTCCTTTAAAAAAGTCATCGTTAAAGTCCTCGCTCCAGAGCGTACTGTACGGTTTGTTCATTTTAGTTAGCCCGCCGTTTAAGTTGAGCATGCCAACCAAACCGGGCCACTGACCGCTCCAGTTGGCGACGGTCAAAATAGGCCCCTGATGGTCGCGGAGACCGGGTAAGACGTGGTGGCTGTACTGCCACACGGCTTCAGCAACAACCAGAGGTGCATCTGGCGGGATGTTCTTGAAGACATCCATGCCCTCACGTTGGCTCGAGATAAAGCCGTGGCCCTCCGCCTCGTTATAGTCATGTGCCCGTTTGACGCTGTAGCCCTGCGCTGCAAAGGCTTCGCCCAAACGTGCCTCCATCTCTTTCTGCGCGTCCCAGCAAGTTTGGTTGGCACTTAAACGCAGGTCGCCATTGGCAATGAGGTAAACGGTTTTCGGCTCTGCTTTGGGTGGGTCGGTTAGGGTCGGTAGGGTGTAGCTCATACGGGGCTCCTTTTGAAAATGAGGCGTTCGGCGTTTTGGGTGTAGACTTTCTCTAAAACGTCATCAGGTAAATAAAGACCGTAAATATGCCAGCGGCCCTGGGTCGGTGGATTATTTACAGAATAGTTGAAATATTCGTCGTCGGTTTCTAGAAAACGATAGTAGAGGCCGTAGGAGTCGAGCGTGGCTCGAGCGTCGGTGCCGAATAAAATACGATCAGCATAGTTGGTAAAGAACTTTCTGGCTGAGTAAGGTTGCCGCCCAATTTCACCCAAACGGGCGCTTATATCAACGTTAAAATTCGGACATTCGTCCAAAAGGGAACTCACCCACGCTAAGTTCTCTGCGTAGCAGCCGACGTGAGCACCTATGAAAGTCGTATTTTTATGCCGCCTAACGAGGTTGGCAAAGTCCTCCATAAGCGTCATGAAACTGGGAAAAGGGGGGCTGGGAAACTGCCAGCTCGGCTGGGCGTGCAGTTCCTCCCAGCGCTCATTACGGGGTGAGAGCGGGTCGAAAAAGGCGGCAGGGTCAGCTATATGGGCAATCACGGGAAGGTGTAATTCGCCTGCGGTTTCCCAAAGGGGACTCAAGCGTTCATCATCGACTGCGACGCGTTTCCCGTGCTGGTCCTTGACGTGTAAACCAAAGGGTTTCCAAATTTTTAAGCCCTCTGCCCCGCGCAAAACTTGCTTACGAAAACGCTCCGCGGCCCATTCACCAAAACGGTCCCCGTGGGTTTCCCACTGCGCCCAATCGACGCCGCCGAAGTGTACAAAGCGCTCGGGTGCGCCCTCTTTAAAATGTTTCAGGTGCGCGTCCAGAATGTCTTCGCCCCAGCCGCCGTCCAGGTCGACAACGGCTTTGACGTGGGCGGCGTCAAGAGCGTCTAATAGGGACTCGAGCGGCCTATTTATCCATTCGCCCCCGAACGGGGCTTGCAGATGAATATGCGCGTCAATCACGGGGAAACGCGGTTTCTCAATAGAAGTTTCTTTGACGACGAGTTTGGGAACGGGTTTGAAGTCGGTTAAATTTAAGGCGGTAGAGTCATCACTCACGTTGCTTGCTAGCCTCCCTTAGGCGTTACGAATAGGCTGTTTTAGACGAGCCGTCTTATACGAAGCATGTACGGGCTTATCGTATGACGAAGGTGATGTCAGAGGCAAGGTTTCCCCTCGTCATAGAACGGGCACTGGACTTTTAAGACTGGACTTTTAAGACTGGGCTTTTAAGACTGGGCTTTTTCCCAACAGCGAAAAATAGTTTGAACTTTCGAGGGCGCGTTAAATCTATGCCTCTAAGCGGGCTCACTGCAAAAACGCCAAAAATGCCCTTATCTTCAAAGCAAACGCGTAGCCGATTCTCGAGCCATTAGGCACGCGCGTCGGTCTTATTAAGAATTTTGTGAGAGTGTCTAGTCTACACTATGACTCGTGAAAAATTAGCCACAGGTCGGCTTTCTGATAGATAGTCGCTGGTTATTTTAAGGAGTCATAATGTCACAGCAGGGTTACGTAACTTTACGTCGTTCATTGGCCCTGGCGAGTTTTATTGTAATGGCGCTTTTTCTTGTCGCCTGTAACCGCGCCAAGCCGCCTTCACCCGTTATACAAGATGATTACACACTCACTGTAGAGATTTTGGCTGACAGCACCGTTGCTGCGACTGAAACTTACTACGGTGGGCGCGTCATCGTGTGGCAACCTAAAGCAGGGTTCGCCATTATGGGGCTTAAGCAAAAGGCCTGGCAAGCGTTGCAAAAAGATTCGACCAAAGCCAAAGACTTAGTGCCCGAGACAAATCAGAGTGCCGTCAAAGCGCCTATGGCAGAGGCGAACGGCTTTAGTGCCTGGAGTAGCGGTTTCAGCGCCTGGAGCAGCGGCTTTAGTGCCTGGAGTTCTGGTGCAACCTCCCTTACACCAACGGAAAACCATCCTATTTGGGAGCAAGTCGGTCTATTTGAGAGTCATGACCTAGCGCCTAATTTGGGTGAGGGCGTCAAAATAGCTATTATTGATACGGGCATCGACTTAGAGCATCCGGCCTTTCAGAGTCACTTGGCTCCCACACCTGAGTGGCGCGACTTTGTCGACGGCGATGATTATCCGCAAGAAGAGGCTGACGGAGCCGCCTATGGTCACGGCACGGCGGCGGCGGGTATTGCGCTTCAAGTTGCGCCCAACAGTACACTGTTACCGCTCAGGGTACTTGCGCCTAATGGTGCGGGCGACATTACGCACGTTGCAGCTGCGATTGATTGGGCCGTTGCCAAAGGGGCAGACGTTATCAACCTGTCGCTCGGCACCTCTAAAAAGTCTAAAGCCATTTCCAACATGGTGGATTACGCAACGTCACAAGGGGTTTACGTCGTTGCGGCCTCGGGCAATACGGGTGACGAAAATATTAGCTACCCTGCCGCCGACGCAAGAAAAACCTCAGATGAGGCATTTATAGTCGGGGTGGGCAGCGTTACGACGGCTGATGTCAAGTCTGAGTTTTCAACTTACGGGTCTAAGCTCGAGCTAGTAGCGCCGGGCGAGGCTATTTATACGACAGCGCCCAGCGGCAAACTCACCTCTGCGACGGGCACATCATTTGCAGCGCCTATCGTGTCAGGCGCTTTGGCCCTGGCTTTAGGTGATGACGCTGAGCCTAGCCTTATGGGGCAGGCTCTGAACACGACAGCAATGTCGCTCGACGCTATAAGCGGCAATGCTGCGTACGCGAAGAAGCTGGGCTGGGGACGTATAAACATAGCTGCCTTTCTAGGCACTTTTCTGAACAAGCAGCCAGAGGAAAAAACTGTAAACGTCCGTTTTCCTGGTCACCAAATAGGCGGAGAAGACACACGCTTTACCCTTGCACTAGAAGCAAGTGACAGCGCCGGGGGAAGCCTGTCTTTTGCTGCTACGGGTTTACCTGAAGGTCTTTCACTCGACCCTGCTACGGGCGTGATTGACGGTGTGATAGCTGCGGGTCTCGAGGGCAACGTTTACCCAGTGACCGTGACAGTGAGCAGTGACAATGGACCTGATCTGCCAGGCAGCACGAGCTTTGACCTGAGCGTCGAACTGTTCGGATTGTCACCTTATCAGGGCAAGGTTGTCATTAGCGAGATTCTTTACAAGCAGAGTCATTCGTCAGCTCATGATGAGTTCATTGAAGTTTATAACGCTGGCGATGTGGCTGTTGACATGGCGGGTTGGGGTCTTTGGGACGCGAATCCCAAGCTGGACGGCCCTGCCGAATTAGGAGGTGTCATACCTCAAACAGATGACTTACTGCAACCAGGTAAGTACGCACTCTTTTGGACAACCGAGTACGCTTCTTTAGTGTCCGACGGAGAAACCCTTGAATATGTAAACGACAGAGAAAACTACTCCCTCAGCAACGCTGGAGATGACGTCTGGTTTCTAGACAGTGAAGGACGCATTGTTGACTACGTAGCCTTCGGGGGCAACTCAGGTCATGAAATCGGCTTCCCGCCGCCCGCCGCCCTTGGCTTATGGGACGCTTCGTATCAGCTCGAGCTGGGCAACACAGTGAAAGGGCAGTCTATTTCGCTAACACCGCACGGCGTCGACGGTAATACCAGCGCCTGTTGGGAACCGACGACGAGTGCTGACGCGTCAGGTCGTTGTGCGGGTGCCCAAAGCACCGTAGATAGCGACAACACTTACACGAACCGCGTTAGTAGCGCAGCCAAGCCCAATAATTAAGTCAGACAATTAAGTCACCACAGACGCTTTTTAGAATCTTTTAGAAGGTCCCTCGTAGAGAAATCCCCTCTAACTCCCCTTTGAAAAAAGGGGAGTATCAGTTAGCTTCCCCCTTTTTTCAAAGGTTCCGAGCGAATGCGAGACTGCCTGGATTGAGGGGGATTTTTCGATAAGGCAAGAAAGAGCGTAGTTGCGGGAAAAATTCGGGATGACTCATGAGTCATGTGTCTCTGTAGGTACAAAAAATGCACACGAAAACTGCTCTGAGGAAGACTTAACCTGTAAAGTTCACCACATTTGAGCCTTCGTGAAGCTTTGGGCGAGTATCATTGACGCTGTGACCCCTAAGCGCCGGAGAAACCTATGATTGCAGATAAGGTTCTTCACTACACGATCACTGGACGCTTAGGCACAGGCGGTATGGGACAGGTTTACGAGGCTGTCGACACGCGCCTCGACCGAAAGGTCGCACTCAAATTTTTACATCCGGTAGCGCTGCAAGAGACTGAGGCTAGGGAGCGGCTACGCTTTGAAGCCCAGGCGGCGGCGCGGCTCGACCATCCTAATATCGGTATTGTCTACGCGATTGAAGAAACTGACGATGGACAGCTTTTTATCGTACTTGCTTACTACGAGGGTCTTACTTTGCGTCAGCGCCTCGAGCAAGGCCCTTTGCCCTGGAGGGAAGCCGCAACCCTAGCGCTTCAGGTGGCGCGGGGTCTCGAGCATGCCCACCGCGCCCAGTTGGTTCACCGCGATATTAAGCCTGGCAACCTGCTCATAACCCCAGAGGGCAAGGTCAAGATTTTGGATTTTGGCTTGGCCCAGGCCAGGCAACAAGCTGACGGGTCGCAGATGAACGCTATCGCAGGCACGATGGCGTATATGGCGCCAGAGCAAGTTAGAGGTCAAGCGGTAGATGACCGCGCTGACCTGTGGGCTTTGGGCGTTGTGCTTTACCAGATGCTTACGGGCGTCTCACCTTTTAAGGGCAAGGGCGACGTCGCAGCGACTATTCTAAAAATTATCAAACATGAGCCTGCTTCACTGCTGGAGCTACGCCCTGAGTGCCCCGCGGCTCTCGACGTTTTATTGGCTAAGGCTTTAGCAAAGGACCCTGCTTTACGCTACGGGTCGGCGCAGCAGTTGGGTCAAGACTTAGATGCACTCACCGACGAACCGCGTCCTTCTGCGGCAGGTAATGTTCAGGTTGCAGTGAGCGTGACTGAGAGCAGCGCGACTCTCCCCGTTCTTAAGAGTCCTTTGGTGGGTCGTCAAGATGAGTTGACGCTTATTAATACCTACTTAGCTGATGACGCTTGCCGCATGCTTACCTTACTGGGCACAGGTGGCACAGGCAAAACGCGCTTGGCCCTGGAAACCGCGCACGCGCACCATAAGCGGCGGCAGTTTGGGGACGGTGTTTACTTTAGTCCCTTAGACGCCCTCGATGACATCAAGTTTGTACCTACCAGCGTTGCCGAGGCCCTTAATTTGAACTTGACAGGCCAAGAAAAGCCTATCGTTCAGATTTCGCAATTTATCGGCCAAAAGCATATGCTGCTGGTGTTAGATAATTTTGAGCATGTTATCGAGGCGGCGCTATTACCCTCGCAACTTTTGCAGAACTGTCCTAACTTAAAACTGCTCGTGACCTCGAGAGAACGTCTCAATATTGAGGAAGAGTGGACCTTGCCGTTGGCGGGTTTATCCGTCCCTGATGGGGAAACCTCCGATATGAACCAACTCGCCTCATCGGCGGCGGTTGAACTGTTTATGCAGCGTGCGCAGCGGGTCACCCCTGACTTTGCCCTAACAGAAGATAGCGCGCCTGGGGTCATTCGTATCTGTCAGCTTGTCAAAGGTTTACCGCTAGGTCTCGAGCTAGCCGCCGTTTGGGTGCGGCTCATGTCGCCTGAGATGATTGCTAATGAAATACAAAAGAACTATGACTTTCTGGTCACGCGTTCGCGCAATACAACCGTTCGGCACCGGAGTATTCGTGCAGTGTTTGACTATTCCTGGCAACTCTTGGACGACATAGAACAAGAGACTTTGCGCAAACTCTCCGTTTTTAGAGGCAGTATCAGTCAGGAAGCCTACGAGCAGGTCGTAGCCGCACCCTTGAATATCTTAGCGAGTTTGGTGGACAAGTCCCTTCTGGTCGTAAGCTCGCAGGGGCGCTATCAGCAGCACTCGGTGCTGCTACCATACGCGAGCGATAAGCTGCGCGCTCAAGCGGAGGAACACGACCTTATGCGGGCCGCGCACGGCAGCTATTTTCTTGGACTTGTTTCTGCGGATATGACCCAGGAAGCCGCGCACCCAAAGGGCGAGCAAATGGGGCAGCGAACACTCGACCTCGAGCTGGAAAATATACGTGTGGCGTGGCGCTGGGCCTTAGAAGGTGAACGGTGGACAGTTTTAAAGCGCAGCGTTCGACCTCTGCTCAAGCTTTACGAGCGGCGCGGGCTTATTCAAGAAGGCAGTGACGTTTTTCTAGAGGCGAGAGACTATTTAGCGGACCTAGCCACCAAAAAGGATGATCTGATCGGGCATTTGCAGGTCAACTCGAGCTTCTTGCGCATGTTAGCGGGTGACTACAGCGGGGCAGAGGAGCTTGCCACACGTGGGCTGAACATTTTAAGACCTCTAGAAGAAACAGACGGTATCATTATTGGTTTAAACGTCCTGGGCGCACTTCGCACTCGCACGGGTAAGTTTCAAGACGCCGAGCCGTTTCTTAGAGAAGCGCTCAGTATGGCCCAGGCGCAGCGAGACTTGCACACTGTCGCGAGCTTGCTGAGCAATTTGGGTAACATCAAACAAGTATTGGGTGCTTATGAGGACTCTAGAACCTTGTTCGAGCAGAGTCTCGAGCTGTCCCGTCAGTTGGGTAACGACTCTCAAATTGTCCTTAACCTAAACAATCTGGGAAGTTTAGCGCTGTCAGCTAAACGTTTAGACGGCGCGGAACCTCTCTTAAATGAGGGCCTGGCTTTGGCAAGGGATAGCGGCATGCAAAGGCTTATTCCTTTTTTTCTAGCGAACTTGGGAACCGTCGCCTATAAATTGGGCGATTTCGAACGTTCCCACGAGCTGGGGTCGGAAGCTTTAGAGCATGTTCGTGAGAGTGGTGAAAGGTGGTTTGAAGCGGCCCTGCTTATTCACTTGGGAAAAACAGCCACGGCGCGGCAGTTGCATAAAGAGGCCGTAGCCTTTCTTAAAGGTGGCTTGAAGCTTGCTTGGACCCTACAGGACCTACCCCTTGTGCTGCAAACGTTGGTTCACTTTTCTGACCTGTGGATGTGCCAAAAACGTGCCCGACCTGCGCGTATTGCCCTTGACTTAGTCAGGCATCATGAGGCGACAAACAAAGAAGACAGGGACTTAGCCGGACAGCTAATAGCTAAGTTACCTTCACCAATGCTCAAAGAGCGGCCTTACAGTTTAGAAGAGGTTGTTGAACGGTTGTTGTAGATTAACCTTTACCAAGATAAGGGACTAGTCTCTTGTCAAAGGCTAGCTCGAGTGCTTTGACAACGCGGGCGTCGTAGTGTTTATGGGTAAAGCGTTTGAGTTCAGAAAATGCGTAATCTTTCCCCGGTGACTTGCGGTAAGGGCGGTCACTGGTCATCGCGTCGAAGCTATCGGCGACGCCAATGACTCGGGCCATAAAAGGTATTTGTTTGTTCTTAAGCCCGTCAGGATAGCCCGAGCCGTCCAACTTTTCATGATGCCAGCGTACGGCACTTAACATCGGTTTAAGGGCGCGGCTATGCGACAGAATTTTCTCGCCGATAACAGGGTGCTGTTTAAAGTCTTCCCATTCATTATCATCGAGGGGACCGGGTTTACTTACGTAAGCGTCCTGAATACCAATTTTGCCGACGTCGTGCAAATAGCCTGCAATGAGGGCTTGTTCAGCAAGCTCCTCACGTTTGCCCAGGGCGCGAACAATGCCCTGGGCGTAAAGACCGACGCGGCTCGAGTGGCCTGCGGTATAAGGGTCTTTGGCCTCGATAGCATTGACCATGACTTTGACCGACTCGAGGTAAAGCTCTTGCCGCGTTTCGATAGAGCGAGCAAGTTCTAGCGCCGACGCAGTAATGCCTGCAAAAGCCGAAATGATAGGCAAATCATCCTCGTCAAAAATGCGCGTCAAAATTTGTGTGTCTAAATATAGGGCGCCGATAATGCCGCCAGGTGTCGCTAAAGGAACGGCGAGCACCGAGCGAATAGCCAGTGCCATAATGCTTTGCTGGTCTGAAAAACGCGGGTCGTTCTGCGCGTTAGTGGTAATGATGGTTTCGCCCGAATTGATAACCTGGCGTAGCAGTGTCTTGCTGAAATGGCTTTCTTCACTGTCGACATCTTTTAAATGACGTGCGGCGGCTACCTCGAACTGTCCATCTTGTACGTTTCTAAGTACAAGCAAACCACGCTCTGCGCCGACTAAGCTGAGAGCCTCGTCTAAAACAAAGTGCATAAGGTTATGTACGTCAAGAGACCCAGCGACGCGGGATACGTCGCAAGCCACTTGCGCCAGTGCGCCAAATGCCTGGTGCTGAAGTTCTATACGCTCGACATCGCTTATAAACTGCCGTAGCGCCATAGCAGACGCCCCCGTCGCCATAAGGCGATTTAGTTTTTCTTTTAAGTCGAGGGAAGGAATAGCAATAGCAGGTGTATGCGGACTTTCCTCAATTGAAATTGTTGCTGACGTGCCCTGACCCATAGTGACTCTAGTCTAAAGACTGGGCTATGACAAAATTCTGAATGATAAAGGTCTAGGCTTTATAGCATAAGCTCTGTGCCGCGCCAGGGAACCACGGCTAATCGGTAGTCATGAGACCAGTCGATAATGCCCTTGCTGTCAATCAAAACATTGAGTTTCCAGAGGAGTTCGTTGTCCTCAGCAGCGAAGGTGTAAGGCGCGTCGAGCGGCAGGGTAAACCTTTCTGTGACCTCCACAGGCTCCTCTGCGTTGAGGGTTTGCGCGTCTAAACTGATGCGCTCCTCCTCAAAAAGGGTGTGAGTACGGGTTGTTTTATTGGTGCCGCTGCCGCTCACAACTTTTTCTTTAGCCTCGAGCTCAAAACGCAGTTTTGTCAATGCTACGTTTTTTGTTGGTGTAAAGCTAAGCGTACACGTCACCGTTTCCCCTGGTACGAGTTCGCGTTCATCAAAGCTAAGTTCGACCTCGCCTAAATTTTGCGCTGCCAGGCGGTTACGTATACCACCGAACATTAAGGCTAAACCGATGATGAAGAAAATGCCCGGAACAACAATGAACAGTAAAGAAGCCGCACCACCAATTTGTAAAGCAGGAAAAATAAAAATAAGAGAGAAAGCCGCAAAGAAGCCGCCTATGAGTAGACTCGAGCGCTGAACTTTATTTGCACCTACAACCTCTGAGGCTGGGGGCGGCTCATAGTTGGGTCCGAGATCGGTGCGGATACCCTCCTTGGGCAGCAATAAAAATTCGGTTTCGTTTTTTGGGTCGAGAAAACCAGGGCGCAAGGGAATGTCGAGGACAGCCTGAAGATACCAGTCGATGTTTAAATAGTGGCCTCTATACGTTAAAGGTCCGGGTGGCGCCTCAAAGCTAAAAGGGACTTCGTAGCTTTGACCTGGCTCGAGTGTAGTCTCATTAAAATCAACCTTTAGGGGAACAGCGTCACCTTGGGCGCGGTTGCCGCGTCCGTGCGTGCGCCAAAAAATATTCAGCTTAACGCCGTCACACTGCACCGAGCGTGTCGGGGTAAACAGCACTCTGCCCGTTACCGCCCCACCGATTTCAAAAATGCGGTCAGGATTGTCGAACTCAAAGTCTATGTCGCAAACTTTTTGCACCGCTAAATGCTCTCCCTGGTTGGTGCCTTTAGTTTATCGTATCTAGTTTGACGGCACCAACCGTCTCGAGCCCCTGAAATATCTCATAAAGATAAGCCTCTATAGCGCGAATATCGTCACCAAAGCTGTGGATAAGTCTGTGGATAACGTCGGTCTCGAGCGTGGGAATAGGGCCAGAACCGCGTCTTGAAGCCTCGAGTCTGCGCCGTAAAATTTCAGCCAAGTGCTCAGGTTTTAAGCCTTTTAGGTGGAGTGTGTAGTGCTTGAGGCCTAGCGTTTTAAACAAATTTGTGTGATCTTGGTGTGTGCCAATAACAAAGGAAGCGTTTTGTTTGAGGATGTTTTTGAGGTCCCTAGATTTATAACGCTGCGTTTCATCTAAGAAGAGTAAGGGTGCTTGTGGTACATGGGGACGTGGCCCATCCTCGGGATAATGAACATACGGCGCCGTTGGAAAATGTCTGCGAAGTGAAAGCAGGTGACTTGTTTTCCCCCGCCCGCATTTGCCCAATACTTGCAAGGCAAAACAGGGTTGGCGCAAAGACGGTACGAAACATTCCAAGCGACTCACCACCAATGTGCCCCGCTCCTCTAAGCTCAATTCGCCAAAAGGATTACGCGTTAAATTTAGATGGGCGAAGGGCAAGTTAGGAAGCACAGTGTTACGTTCTAAAGCTAATGCATAATCTTGCTCAGCAAAGCCAGAACCTAAGGCAAGGACAGTAGGTTTTTTGTTCATCTAAACGACACTGATAAACGACGCTGAGAGGCGCTCGAGTGCGCTCTTTAAACTATCTACCGAAGGATTAAAAGATAAAGCTTGACAAGTTTGCAGCATCACCATATACTACCCAAATTAGTACGCATATACAACACGGTGTTCGGTAATAACGTACAAATAATCATTTCGAGATTCACTGAAAGGATTGCGCATGACTATTGACTTGAGCGGTAAAACAGCGTTTGTCACAGGGGGGAATATCGGCATTGGAGCGGGCATTTCAAAAGCGCTAGCCGAGAACGGCGCAAAAGTTGCCTTCACGTATTACTCGCACGGAGAAGAAGCCAATGAAACGGCTGCCCAGATTGGTAATGATGCAAAAGCGTTCCAGTTAGATGCTCGAGACAGTACAAAGGTCAACGAGGTCGTGACCCAAGCTGCTGAGTTTTTGGGTGGTAAAATTGATATTTTGGTTAACAATGCAGGGCATTTAGTTGAGCGTGTCAAGGTTGCAGACATGAGTGACGATCACTGGCATCACGTTATGGATGTCAACCTCTCGAGCGCCTTTTACTGCACAAGGGCAGTTTTACCTTTCATGCCTGATGGGGGCAGAATTGTCAACATGTCATCGCTTGCTGGGCGCAATGGTGGCGGTAATGGCACAGCGCCCTATGCAGCTTCTAAAGCTGCCGTCATTGGGTTTACCCGGGCGATGGCAAAAGAACTTGGCGAGAGAAAGATTTCGGTCAACGCACTTTCTCCTGGCTTTATTGTCGACACGCCGTTCCACGAAACCTTTACAGGCAAAGAAAAATACGATGGCATTGTTTCAGGCATTCCTTTAGGCAGGGCAGGCACGCCGAAAGACGTTGCAGGCGCTGTGCTCTATTACGTTTCAGATTTAGGTGAGTGGATTACGGGACAAGTTGCTGAAATCAATGGGGGCGTCTGGTTTGTTTAAAGAGCCTTCAGCCAAAGGAGCGAAGCGGCTATGAAAAACACCCTTGAGGCAAAGGAGTAAGGCTTGAAAATGCAATTCAAAAAGTCTTTAACCAAAAGAGCAAAACGGTTATGAATGGATACTGCTAGCAATCAAAGTGATACCTCTGGTTCAAGACTGTTCTGCATTTGGAAAGGCTTACGGCTATGAAGGACACCTTATCTATGTTCAACATCAACTGGTCACAACTTAAAGAAAAGGCTCGAGCCTTGCCCTGGTACAGCGAGATAGTATCAAACGTTCAAACTCGAGTTGATGCGTCTGTGGCAAGGGGCTTGAGCGTTCCAGACTTACCTGGTGGCTGGTTACATAAATACGTATGCCAGGAAACCTGGATGCCCTTGCGGTATAACCCAACGGACTCTAAAAACCATCAATCCCTATTAGGGAAAGTCTATATGGGCGAACCTTTTGATGGTGGCTGGCTTGTCTGGCGGCATAGAGAATTGGCAGATACCGCTAGAGAAGCAGGCATCCTATTCAAAATTCAGGGTGAATGCAAATACTTTGACGCTGTAAAAACCATCCTTCTAAATTATGCAAAAGCCTATCAGGGTTTCGCAGGTGATGAAGATGCCGAAGCCTGGATGACCAAAGGTCGCGCCTTTAATCAAGCCTTATCAGAAGCTATTTGGGCTGTGCCACTTATACAGGGGTTCGGGCTTATTCAAAAAGATTTGGATGCTGCTGACAAAAAGAAAATTGCTGAAGACCTTCTTTACCCTATAGCAGAGACTCTTTCAAAAGCGCATGACAGTCTAATCAACCAGGAAAAAGTCAAAAGTAATTATGTTGCCTGGCTGATTGCCGCCCTAGGGTCTATAGGGTTTATTCTTGATGACGAGGCGCTTATTCATAGAAGTATTGACGGTGAGGGTGGTTTTAAAGCGCATTTTGACGCCTCTATTCTGGCTGACGGGTTTCAATATGAGGTCACGCCTTACTATCACAATTTTGTCGCGCTTGCCTTTATCAACCTGGCAGAAGCTGCGCTGAGTCAGGACGTCAATCTTTATGACTATAGGGCGTCACAGGGTCAAAGTATTGCCAGTCTCTGGAGAGCCTTTGCTGAGCTTAGTTATCCAGACGGAACTGTTCTTGAACTAAATGACGGTTCGTACTGGCAAGAGAGTATTTACGACAGTGAAATTTGTGATGTTTATGAGGTTGCACTGGCTCGAGCACCAAAAGAATCTTATCCCTGGCTTTTACAACACGCCTACAACAGAAGAAAGACGACTCGAGATAGCTGGGCAGCCTTGCTCTTTGCTGAAAATGACTTGAGTGAAACAACCTTTTATCATCAATCAACTTGCTTAGAAGCAAGTGGCGTAGCGGTTCTTAAAAAAGATGATAGTCAGTTGGCAGCATCTATCCCTTTTGGAGATTTTGCAGGAAGCCACAGCCACTTTGACCGCTTAGGATTAAACATTTGGCCATTTTCTCAAGATGCTGGCACGCCTCTTTATGGCATAAAAGCAAGAGTTATGTGGTATCAGCAAACGCTAGCGCATAACACGGTTATAGTTGATGGTAAGTCACAAGAAAAAGCAGGTGGATGTTTAAAGAGCTTTACAGAAACTGGCGTAAGTTTACATTCTGAGAAGCTTTATAAAAACATCAGCATGACTAGAACGGTCAATCTACAAGGAGAGCTGATGGACCAATTTAGTCTTGTCTCAGACACTAGCCACAGTTACGATTGGCTTTGTCATACAGATGGCGAATGGATGTTCAGCGATATAGAATTCGAAGACTTCAATCAAACTTACAGTGATGGCGGTGCAGGCGTATTCATCACTATTTCTGCAAGGGCTAATGTAAGCAAGACCCTCAACGCTCAAACCGTATATCAGGGGCAAACCTACGCGCTCGAGCTTTCCACCTCGCAGCCTTTTGAACTCTTTCTAGCAACCTGCCCTGGTCGTTCGCAGCATCCCTATAAAAAGCGCAACTTACTTATTGCTCGTATCGAGGCGAAGACGGCTGAATTCAGTGCGGTCTACAAGGCGCTTTCATGAGCCATCTTTTTCTTAAAAAACATAGTTTGGCCCAGTGGCAAGAACTGACTAAAACAACACATCAAGCAAGATATGAGCGGCTTTTAGATCAGGCAAATTCTTATGCGAATTACATGCCGCCACCTGAACACCCGAGCGATTCGATTACTTATATTGGTATGGCAGTTGCCAACCTGAGTCTTGCCTATTTGCTTAGTGAAGATAAAAAATACCTTGACATTGCAAGGAACTGGATAAAGGTTGGTATTGGCTACCCGAGCTGGGGCAAAGAACGCATGCCTAACCATGACCTTGACGCAGCTTGGTTACTCTTTGGTCTGAGTTTAGGCTATGACTGGCTTAAAGCCGATTTACCTGAAGATGAGCGCCAAGCACTCCGTGACAAGCTTTACTTACAGGGGCAGCGCCTTTATGACTTTGCAGTGGAAACCGAAGGAAGCTGGTGGAGTTCTGCTTACTGGCAAAACCACAACTGGATTTGCTACGCAGGGCTTGCTACGGCTGCTTACGCCCTCGAGAGTGACCATCCCGAAACAACCATATGGTCAGCTCGAGCCGCTGAAAACTTTCAAATTGCCTTACCACTTATGCCAGATGACGGCTCTGACTACGAGGGGCCTGTGTACTGGCGCTACGGCTTTATCTGGTTTTTAATCTACGCAGATTTGCTTCAACAAGAGTCGGGGATTAATTTACATAACTCAAATTTCTTAGCTAAAACAGGTGACTTTAGACTTTATTTAAGCGCGCCCAATTTAATCAACACTGCCAACTTTGGTGATTGCCATGACCGCCGTAGTAGTCACTCGGCTGCTATTAACTTGAGGCTTGCCAGTCTCTATAAACTTGGGCACATTCAAAAGCTCACCGAGCATTTTTATGATACAGGCGAGTGGTTGCGAGAGGGCAACGAGGGCCTCGTTAAACCGGGCGTTTTACCAGAAGCTGTCTTAGAATTTCTCTGGTACGACCCAGGTGTCGAGCACCAAGCTTTAGAAGCTTTAGGCCTTGTTAAAAGCTATCCAGATTTAGGTTTGGTTAGTAACCGAACAAGCTGGCAGCCCGACGCGACATACCTAATGTTTAAGTGCGGCTCCCCAGGTGGGCACAAAGCCTGGGCAGCAGGTCAAGCTTATAGCCGTGTAAATGACTGGCAGACAATCAGCGTAGGTCATGATCACCCTGATGCGAACGGTTTTATTCTGGTTCGCGGTGAAGATTATTTGGTGGTTGATGAAGGCTACAGCAAAGCCAAATATTCAAAGCACCACAGTACGGTTTTGGTAGACGGTCAAGGGCAATACAAAGAAGGCGATTACAACGCTTTTCGCGGCTTAGGTCCTGAGTGGGGTGGGCGTTTAGAAGCTGCTTTTCATTTGGGAGGCTCGAGCTACATGCGGGGCGAAGCAGCACGGTGCTATGAACTAAGTTTGGGTCTTCGCCAGTTCACTAGACAGGTTCTATTTATAGAGGGCAACCTGGTTATTATCCATGACACGCTTGCAGCAGACGAGAAACGTCATTTTGAGTGGCAGTTGCAAATGGATGAAGCGCCTCAGCAAATAGACGAGACGACCTTTCGCATAAGCCCCGGTACTAGCAAAATGGATATACACGTTCTGGAGCCTCGAGCCTTTAGCCACAACCATGTTGAGGAAGAAATTACCGCCAACCCGACCTCAGCGAAACCCGACTGGATTATTCGGCGTCTGCAACATGCTCTTGTTTTAGCCCCAATTGAAAAAACAACGCGCACACAGTTTTTTGTCGCCCTCAATCTCGCGGATTTTTCTCTGTCGTCAATAGAAGCGACTCGGGGCAATGTACTCAGTGCATCAAAAGATAATAAGCGCATACTTACAGCTTTTGCGGACGGGCGCGACGGCATCTTGAGCGAGGACATCGAGAGTGACGCGTCGTGGCTCAGCGCAACAACCCTTCAAGCTGAGGCAACTCAGTATTTATCAGGTGAGGTCACAAATCTCTGGCTCGAGAAAGACCTTTATCTCAGCGCTGACTTTCCTATTCAAGTTGCCTTTGCTAAAGAAAAAGGTGCCCACACCTGGAAAACGCAGTCGAGCATAGCTACTTACGCTAGCTTTAGGATTACGCAAAAGCCGAGCAAAATAACGGTAGATGACGCTGAGGTAACGCCGCAGTTTTACGAAGACTTGGCTTTGATACGCCTCGAGATTCCAGCAGGCGAAAGTGAGATTAAAGCTTATGACTAATGTAAAACAAACCGCCGGATACACCCCGAGGTACTTGATAGGTCTTTTGTGCCTTTCCTCGTTCCGAGACATTAGCAAAGGTTTAAAGGCGAAGGTTTAAGGAGGATTTATGCAGAGTGATATAGGCTATAAAAAGCCTGCTTTCAATCCGTTTAAGGTCTCGAGCTGGACATCGGGGCAGAGCGAGGCGGTCTCGGGCTATCTGTTTATTTTACCTTGGGTTATTGGCTTTCTGATTTTCGTTGTCGGCCCCATGCTCGGCCTGGTTTATCTCAGTTTTCACCGCTGGGACTTAATCGGTGACCCGAGGTTTGTGGGGTGGCGCAACTACGAACGGCTCTTTACAGACAAGCTTTTTCGCAAGTCGCTCGAGGTCACTATTCTGTACGGTTTAGGCCGCGTGCCCTTAGGCGTTATTGTAGCTTTAGCAACCGCGATTCTCTTGAACCAGAAAATCAAGTTTGTAGGCTTTTGGCGCGTGGTGTACTACATGCCGGTTGTCTTGCCCCCTGTCGCTGTGTCGCTCGTCTGGGCCTGGATTTATAACCCGCGCTACGGCATAATAAACGGCTTTATACAGTCGGTGTTCGGGGTGCAGGGGCCTAGCTGGCTTAATGACCCCGTGCTGGTCTTGCCGTCGCTTATGGTCATGGCCGTTTGGGTGGCGGCGGGTCGGAACATGATTATTTATCTTGCAGGCTTGCAGGGTATCTCTCAGGACCTCTACTCAGCGGCGGATATTGACGGTGCAGGTCCCTGGGCAAAATTTTGGCGCATCACCTTGCCGCTGCTAACTCCTGTTATCTTTTTCAATGTTGTTACAGGCATGATTGACACCTTTAAACTCTTCACCCAGGCTTACGTTATGACCCAGGGTGGACCCCAAAACCAGTCACTTTTTTTCACCTATTACCTGTGGCGCACGGCTTTTCAGGATTTCCGCATGGGCTACGCCTCGGCAATGGCGATGGTTGTATTTGTCATTATCATTGCGCTGACCCTGCTGGTCTTTCGTTCATCGAAAGCGTGGGTCTTTTACGAAGCTGAAGTTAAAGGAGGCGACTAAATGGCGAGCGCGACAGCCCAACCTAGAAAGATTAACTACCGCTTACGGCAAACCTTGGCGCATACGGCTATCTATCTGGTATTAATCATAGGGGCCATTCTTGTTTTTATTCCCTTTGCCTGGACAGTAAGCACATCGCTTAAAACAGAGTCGCAAACGCTTGCCTCGCCGCCTGAATGGATTCCTAACCCTGTACAGTGGAAAAACTACCCCGACGCGCTCACCGCTAGACCATTTGGTCGTTACTACGCCAACACCTTTATCATCACAATTTTAAGTGTGATTGGGCAGGTCGTCAGCTCGGCGCTGGTGGCTTACGGTTTTGCTCGTTTTCGTTTTCCTGGGCGCAACCTCTTGTTTATTTTGGTACTCAGCACCCTCATGATTCCTTTTCACATGTTGATTATTCCGCGCTTTATTCTCTTTAAATATTTAGGCTGGTTAGATACCTTTCTACCGCTCATTGTTCCTAACTTTTTTGGCGGCGCGTTCTCTATTTTCTTGCTCAGGCAATACTTTCAAACGGTTCCCTTAGAACTCGACGAGGCTGCCAAGATTGATGGAGCGTCCGCCTTTCAGCGCTTCTGGCGCATCATGATGCCGCTAGCAAGACCTGCTTTAGGCGCGGTTGCTGTGTTTGAATTTATGTCTACCTGGCAAGATTTTCTGGGACCTCTTATCTACTTAAGTTCAGACAGAAACTACACCGTTTCAGTCGGTCTAGCGGCCTTTAGAAACGATTACTTCACCGCCTGGCACCTGTTTATGGCTGCCTCGGCGGTTGCCATGCTTGTTCCCCTAGTTGTTTTCTTCGTTGCTCAAAAGTACTTCATTAGTGGTGTCGCCCTGACAGGATCAGGAGGTGGAAAAGGCTGAGCTGCAAAGATGGTGTACCCCACGTTATTGGTTCTCTCGCATCAGCTTGCACATTTGAAGATGCAGGATGCTTGAGAATAATCTGAGGCACCTTAAAACTTCAATCCGTTGTTCAACACTACATTTTACTTTGGAAAGGAAACGAATGAAAAAACAATCAATAATTTATTCGCTAGCTCTGATTATGGTCTTAGGACTATTCTCCTCAGCTTTTGCCCAAACAAATATCAAATGGTTCATGCGCTGGGACCAGGCCAGGGTCGATAACGTGGCGACGCCCGTTATCGAGGCCTTTGAAGCCGAAAACCCAGGTATCACCGTCGAGTACGAGAATATTGGCAGCAGTAGCGACTACTACACCAAATTACAGACGACGATTGCGGGCGGCTCTGCGCCAGACGTGTTTTACCCTGCCACCCACATTGCCTACGCATTAGCGAGCAAAGGTGCCATGCTTACGCTTAACGACTTAATTGAGCGTGACGGTATTGATATGAGTCAATACGAACCTGCCATTCTCGACCTGTACACAATTGATGGTGAAGTGCACTGCCTACCGATTGACAGCGCTAACCTCGTCGTTTATTACAACAAAGATATGTTCGACGCCGCTGGGGTCGCTTACCCCGAAGCAGGTTGGACCTGGGATGACTTTTTAGAAACAGCCCAGGCCCTCACCATAGACGAAAATGACGATGGACGCGTTGACCAGTTTGGCGTAGACACCTTTGTCAACTACTGGCCCATGATGGTTTGGAGCAACACGGGTCATGGTCTGTTTGACGACATACGCAATCCCACCGAATACATTGGTAACGACCAGGGCACGATCGACTCTATTCAGTGGATAGCCGACCTCATCAATGTGCACGGCGTTATGCCCTCAGCTGACGACCGCGCAGACATCAGCGATATGTTTGCCGCTGGCAAATCGGCTATGAATGTGATTGGTCACTGGCGGGTTCCACGCTACTTAGCAAGTGAAGGTCTCAACTTTGACTTTGCACCGCTGCCGATTGGTGATTCAGGTGAAGCGGTAAACCGTGCGGACGGTAGCTGTTTTGGTATTTCAGCCAGTACCGAGCATCCGGAAGAAGCCTGGGAACTTGTTAAGTACTTAGCGGCTCCAGGTGCCGCAGGCGTTGATCTGTTACTCGATTTGCAACAGATGACCCCAGTACTAAGCAACTTTAAGAGCGACGACCGCTTCTTAAATCCTGAGGTTTTACCAGGAAGTAATAAGGCTGCTTTCCTGGCAGGCTCTGAAAACCTCAACACCATGTATGACCCTATTCATCCTATGTACTCAGCTTTTGATTCCCTCTGGAAGCAAGAATTAGCCGAAGTTTGGCTCGGAAACGCAACTGCTGAAGAAGCCGTAGAGAGTATTCAATTTCAAGTAGACGACCTGCTTGCCAATATAGAAGACTACGAGTAAACCGTTTCTTAAAGATGCCCCACTCAAGGGGCATCTCTTTTATTCTTTTGCACCCGCCCTAGACGTCGCACTGTACACTCGCCTCTTTTCTCAGACGGCAAAGTGTGTAATCTTCTTTCAGGGCTAAAGCGAGTGAGTGGTATGGTGACGCTCGCTGTGGGTAAAGCAGTGGGGGAAAGTTTATCTTATACATAGGAATGATATATGGCAACTTCGACAAGCAGCGAGCGCAGGGTTATAGGGTCACTTCAAAGAGCCTTCGATATTCTCGACCTATTCAGCGCTTCCTCCCCCGAGTTAGGGGTTACAGAAATTGCCCAGAAACTCAGCCTTCATAAAAGTACAGCCTCGGGTCTTGTTTACACCCTCGAGGCCAACAGATATTTAGAGCAAAATCCTGAAAACCGAAAATACCGTTTGGGTTTGAAACTTATGGAGCGAGCTTCGGTACTTATCAAACAGCTCGAGATTCGTCAGATTGCCTTACCCTATCTTATAGAACTGAGAGACTGGTCTGGAGAGAGCGTTAATTTAGCCATCCGGGACGGTGCCGAAGTTGTTTATATAGAACGCATGGTGAGCGACCAGGGTTTAAGTTTTCAAAATTTTGTCGGTAAACGGGGCTGGGTGCATAGTACGGCGCTTGGTAAAGCTATGCTGGCGCAGTTACCCACGCAGGACGCAGAGGAACTTTTAAAAAGCTACAAGCTCGAGGTCATTACCGAGCACACTTTAGACGACGTGGCAGATGTCATGGCTGACCTCGAGCTGACGCGTAAGCGTGGCTTTGCATTAGATGACCAGGAAAATGAATTAGGGGGACGCTGCGTGTCTGCTGCTATTTTCAATCATCTAAATCAACCTATTGCCGCCGTGAGCGTTTCCGTTCCGCTACCGCGCATTCCGAAAAACAGAATCGCTTATTACGGTGACAAGGTCAAGGAAGTCGCTGGGCAAATTTCCTCGAGACTTGGGCATGATTTCGTAGACGCTTAACTTTAGCGTAAATGGCCGCTCGCGTGCGGTCCCGCAACTCCAAACGCATCAAAATATTCGGTACACGATTTTTAACAACTCCTTCGCAAACGTCGAAGGTTTTGCTATTTCCATTGACGTTTAGGGGTAGCCCGAGAACTCAAAAGAAGCTCACCCGTTAGGTGAAAAGTCAAACCCAGCGTCGCGCAAACGTTCGGCAGGCTTAAAGCGTGCGCCGTACTTAGCCTCGAGCCCCTCCAAGCGCTCTAAAACTTTGTCCGCGCCCATCTGGTCGATATAAAAGAACGGTCCCCCTAAAAAGGGCGGAAAGCCAATGCCGAAGACTGCGCCCACATCGCCATCTCGAGGTGAGGCGATGACGCCCTCTTGCAATGTAAAAACAGCCTCGTTCACCATCGCCAAAAACATACGTTCTTGTATATCGCGCTTGGCAATCGGCTTGCGTTCGCCGCCACCAAAATGTTTATAGATATCTTTGTTAACCTCTTTAGATTTCCCGCCCTCGTACAGATAAAAGCCCTTACCACTCTTACGGCCTTTGAGGTCTTCATCGGAAATCTCGAGTTGTACCAGGTCAATATCACGTTCCTTGAAGAGAGGGGCCATGACACCTGTAACATGCGAGCCCACGTCTATACCAACCTCATCAATGAGTTTGAGGGGCCCCACCGGAAAACCAAAGTCGCGCATGGCGCTGTCGATGTCTTCCACCGATGCACCCTCTTGTAAAAGCAGTAGCGCTTCGTTCATATAAGGTGCAAGGATGCGGTTGGCGTAAAAACCTGGTTTATCACCGACGACAATAATCGTTTTACCTTGTTTCAGCCCAACTTCGACAGCGGTCGCCAAAGCCCAGTCTGCGGTCTGCTCGGTTTTGATGATTTCTAAAAGTGGCATTTTGGGAACGGGCGAAAAGTAGTGCATTCCCAATACTGACTCGGGCCGCTGTGACGCCTCGGCAATTTTGTGAATGGGGATTGACGAGGTATTCGACGCAAACACGTGTCCAGTGGGCGCGACCCCTTCGACATCTTTTAAGACCTGCTGTTTGACTTCTAAAGTTTCTAGAACAGCCTCAATTGTAATGTCGGCAGCGTGGAATTTGTCATAGCTTTCAGTTGGACTAACGCGCCCTGTAATCAGGTCACGCTCGAATGGGGTCATGCCTTTGCCGACGCGCTCCGATACATCTTTATAGATGTTGCCTTTACCCTTAGCGGCAAACTCGAGCTTCATATCTTTGAGCAGAACTTCAAAGCCGCTCTGCGCACTTATCTGGGCAATGCCGCCGCCCATAAGTCCAGCCCCCAACACGCCAATGGTATCCACCGAGCGCCCCTGACCTTTGAGCGGATTTTTCTCGGCAGCGTTTTTAGCAAAAAAGAGGTGACGCAGCGCTTTTGATTCAGGCGTGAAAACGAGTTCAGCGAAGTTTCTGGCTTCGGCCTCGAGCCCTGCCTTCATTCCCTTTTCCATACCCGTTCGTACTGTTTCGATAATCTTGGGCGGTGCAGGGTAGTTGCCGCGCGTGCGCTTCTGCACCATTTCATCAGACTTGGAATAGACGACGCGGTTTAAAGGGGTTTTCTCGAGCAAGGTTGTCCTGATATCTGTTTTGCGCTCCCTAGCTTTCACCGAACCGTCAGCAAGACCCAGGGCGGCGCGTTTTGCCGCACTCTCGAGTCCTTGCGGGTGAATCAGCGCGTCGACAATACCCATGTTCCGCGCGGGTTTGGCGTAGACGTTTTTACCTGTCAGCATCATCTCGAGACCGTTTTGCAAACCCACCGTGCGGGGTAGGCGCTGCGTGCCGCCCAAACCAGGAAGCAAGCCTAAATTGACTTCGGGTAGGGCGAATAGGGTGCGTTTGTGCTCGGTAGCGAGAATGTAACTGCATGCCAGGGCTAACTCGAGGCCGCCCCCCACGCAGGGTCCATGAACAGCGGCGACCATGGGTTTGCGAAAGTTCTCTACGCGTGAGAAGAGTTCGTGCCCCTCTTTGATAAGCGTGACAACTTCCTCTGGCGTTTCAAAGTCAGCAAATTCTTTAACATCGGCCCCGACGATAAAGCTATCTTTTTTCCGGCTGATCAGGACAACGGCTTTGGTTTCAGCATCGGTATCTAATTCATCCAGTAGCTTCCCAAAGTCTGCCAGCATCGCTTGGTTGAGCGTATTGACGCGCTCACTCGGATGGTCTAACCAAACCGTGGCAACGCCATTTTCTTTTTCAACGTCGAAATAACTCATGCCCCATACCTCTCTATAAGCATCGCGTGACCGAGTCCACCTGCGGCGCAGGCCGTGACAAGGGCGTAGCGCCCGTCTTCATCTATCAAACGATTCGCTGCCGTTGTGACAATCCGCGCGCCCGTCGCCCCAAACGGATGCCCGAGCGACAGCGAACCACCCCAGGCGTTGACCTTATCCATGTCGATATCGGCAACGCGCCTATCACGTCCTAGTTTTTTCTTGGCAAAGTCGTCACTCTCGAGTGCCGTCAAAACAGCTAAGACCTGCCCCGCAAATGCTTCGTGAATTTCAATCACATCTAGGTCAGCAAAGCTTAGACCTGCGCGGTCTAAAAGTTTGGGTGTGGCGTACGCCGGACCTAAAAGCAGTTCGTCCTTGGGGTCTTGCGCAACAAACAGATAGTCGCGTAAATAAGCCTTGGGGGTAAAGCCCAGCTCGAGCGCCCTATCCTCTGTCATGAGGAGGGTCGCGGCTGCACCGTCAGTTAAGGGAGAAGAGTTACCCGCCGTCACCGTGCCAAAAGGTTTAACAAAAACAGGGTTGAGACTTGCGAGTTTCTCGAGCGTAGAGTCTTCCCGAAATGTGTTGTCGTGCGTTAAAGATTTAAATTCAGGCGGTACGGCGGTCGGGGTGATTTCAGCGTCTAAATTGCCCTCTTTGGTAGCCTTAGCCGCCAGCTTGTGCGAACGCAGCGCATACTCGTCCTGCGCCTCACGCGTAACGCCAAAGGCGGCGGCGAGTTTGTCGGCGCTTTCACCCATGACCTCTTCAGTAGAAAATTCAGCTATGGCGGGGGCTTGAGGTAGTAGGTCGCTCGGGCTCATTCCCTGGACGAACTTGCGGTACTCGAGGGGATTAGAAAATTTACGCGACTCGAAAAACTTTTTTCTAACCTCTTTTTTAAAACCGACAGGCACGTCGCTTAAAACCTCGACGCCGCCCGCAATGGCAATCTCGCCCTGGCCTGTTTGCAACATGGCAACCGCGTCGGCAATGGCGCGGTTGGCGGAAATGCAGGCCATCGTGACGGTGTGGGCGGGAACGGTGTTGGGGAAACCTGCGCCGAGTGCGCCGTCACGCGCGACATTACTCGTTGAAGGGTTTTGCACGACGCAGCCCATAATGACGGCGTCAACGAGTTTTGCGTCTAAATCGTTACGTACGAGGACAGCTTTTAGAACGTCGCGCGCCAGGTCATAAGAAATCTGGTCGAAGTATTCGGTGCCCGAGCGCATGAAGGGTAGGCGCACGCCGTCGACTAAGACAATATTTTTTGTCTCGTTTTTTGTACTGGGTTCAATCATTTTTTTAGTTTACACCGTAATGGTGTGGGGAACGACTGTGCGCAGCTGTATTTCATACAAGGCTTGCAGAGAGAAAAGGGGGAGACAAGGGGCAGGGGTGAAGGGGAGAAAAAGCGGTAGAACGAGGAGGGGTGTTACGAAACCAACTGCACGTCGCCTCGCAGTCAGGTGGATGCAAGTCGCTTACAGTAGGACTGTTTTAGGAGGCCTATGAAGCATTTATCTATTCAAGGTACAAGGGTTCCCGCCCTCGGCTTTGGTACTTGGGACTTACGCGGTGACGAATGTATTGAGGGTATCGAACATGCCCTATCACTCGGCTACCGTCATATCGACACGGCGCAAAGTTATGACAACGAGGGCGAGGTTGGTAAGGGGATGGCACGTTCCGGTGTAGCAAGGAATGATATCTTTCTTACCACGAAGGTCAGACCCAGGAATTTTCGGCGAGACGACGTGCTTAGCTCAACGCACGAGAGCCTCAAAAAACTCGGTACCGACTATGTAGACCTAATGCTCATGCACTGGCCCAATCCTGACATTCCGCTAGAAGAAACGCTTTCGGCATTGCTCGAGCTTCAAAAGGAGGGCGCCATTCGCCACATCGGCGTGAGCAACTTTCCACCCAGCATGGTTGCAGAAGCCCAGCAAAGCGCCACAATTTTTTGTGATCAGGTCGAGTATCACCCCTACTTAGCGCAGCCCAAACTCATCACGCAAGCGGAAGAACTCGAGTATATGCTGACGGCCTATTGCCCGATTGCGCAGGGCAGAGTTACCGATGATCCTATTCTAAAAGCGATTGGCGAACGCAACGGCAAAAGCGCCGTGCAAGTCACGCTGCGCTGGTTTATGCAGCATGACAATGTCTCAGCTATTCCCAAATCTGCCAGCGCGAAAAATAGGCAGAATAACTTCGATATTTTCGACTTTGAACTCTCAGGTGAGGAAATGCAGGCGATTCATGACCTGAATGAAGAGAAGCGTCTCGTTGACCCAGATGATGGACCTGCTTGGGAGCGCTAAGTAAGGTTATAACCAGTTGCCTTCGAAAGATTTTTAGAAGCAAGGAAGTAGGGACAGAGGCTCACAAAGATAGGTTTTTCGGAAGTAATGTACTGGACATTTTTTTCCTAATCGAAGGTAGGTTTTATAGTTCTTAGTGAAACCCCTGAGGAAATATTAAGCCCAATAAACACCAACATTTGTTGTAGGGGCGCAAGGCCTTGCGCCCCTACGGGGCGGGAAACCACCATTAAACTCATCTTTATGAGCTAGACCTTAACAAGGCTCGAGCTTGGTTTGGGTCGCTCATCTAAAACGTGCTCGGGAACTTTGTTCATAGCGTTCAAAACGGTTTCTACGCCAGCACCAGGTTTGTGTGCATTCTCGCTCAGGCTGCGCCGCCACGCCCTGGCACCGGGTTGTCCGGCGAACAAGTTGAGCATGTGCCGCGTCATGCGGTTTAAGTAAAGCCCCTTATTTGTCCAGCGTTCGATATAGGGCAGCATGCCCTCTACAACGTCGCGGCGAGTGGGGGGTAGGGTATCTGCATCATAAAATTCCTGGTCAGCGGTGGCGAATAAATAGGGCGTTTCGTAGGCGGCGCGGCCCAGCATGGCAGCGTCAACGTGCTCGAGCTGTTCACGCACCTCTGCAAAGGTTTTGATGCCACCATTTATTTCAATACTGAGTTGTGGAAACTCGCGTTTCAAACGGTAAACATCTTCGTAGCGCAGGGGCGGAATGGTTCGGTTTTCTTTGGGGCTCAGACCCTTCAACCAGGCTTTTCGGGCATGGACCGTGAAACGCTCAGCGCCAGCTTTGGAAACCTTAGCAACAAAGTTCGCCATGTCCTCATATCTGTCCAGTTCATCCACACCGATGCGGTGCTTAACCGTCACGGGAATGTTCACAGCCTCGCGCATAGCCGCGACGCCCTGCGCTACAAGCTCGGGTTGCGTCATCAGGCAAGCGCCGAAATTGCCGTTTTGCACGCGGCTGCTGGGGCAACCCACATTCAAATTAACCTCAGAGTAGCCCCACTTCTCAGCAAGTCCTGCGCACTCGGCAAGCGCTTTCGGGTCGTCGCCGCCCAGTTGCAGAGCGAGCGGCAACTCCTCTTTTGAAAAGTCCAAGTGCCACGCCTTATCACCAAAAAGCAGCGCCCCTGTCGTGACCATCTCGGTATATAGCAGGGTGCGCCCCGTCAGCTGCCGCATAAAAAAGCGGTAGTGGCGGTCGGTCCAGTCCATCATCGGCGCGACGCTTAAGGGGTGGGTGGCGGGCAAAGTCACCTAAACAGTGTACAGAAGCGTCGGGAAGATAAACGTTAGGTCTGCATCATAAAGTTTGCAGAGGGCGTTTGTTAGGATGCGGGGGTAAACACATGTAACAAGAAGGGGACACATATGAAGCGAGTTTTTGCGGTGCTAGTGGTAAGTTTAGGACTTGTGATAGGAACTGCTCAGGAGGGGTTTGAAAACCGTATCGACGTGGTTCGCCCCGACGCGCCCGAATTGGCCGCGCACGGCGAGTTCGATATCGGTGTTCGCACCGTGGAGCTGAGCGACCCGGATGGTTTTGACGTCGTCAACGCTGTTGCAGGCGAGGACATACCCACCTATGACCGCCCCCTGACGTTAGAAGTTTGGTACCCAGCCACCCTGGAAGCGGGCCAAGAACCCGGTGGCGAGTACACGGTTGTTACCAGAGACCCTGGACTCGAGGTCACCGTAAAAGGTTTAGCGGTTAGAGACGCCGCACCGAACACGGAGGCGGGTCCTTTCCCGCTTATCATCATCTCGCACGGCTACCCTGGCAACCGCTTTTTGATGAGCCACTTGGGCGAAAACTTAGCGACGAAGGGTTATGTGACCGTAGCAATCGACCATACCGACAGTACCTATAGCGACCAGGCAGCGTTTGCCAGCACCCTTTTGAACCGCCCACTCGACCAGCTCTATGTGCTCGAGCAAATCGCCAATCTGGGCGCTGCGGGGGGTGGCAAGTTTTTAGAGGGGGTGGTCGACGCCACACAGACCGGCATTATTGGCTATTCGATGGGCGGCTACGGCGTGGTCAACGTGGTGGGTGGCGGTTACGCTGAGGGCATTATAGCGGCACCCTACGCGCCAGCCGATAGAGTGCTCGAGTTGCGCAGCAGCGCCAATGAAGATTATCTAAACAGCATGGACAGCCGCATTAAAGCGGTGATTGCCGTTGCCCCCTGGGGCATGAACGTGGGCGCGTGGGACGCTGAAAGTTTGCAGGGCGTCACAACGCCGATCATGTTCATGGCGGGCAGTGCTGACGATGTTTCAGGCTATGAAAACGGCACTAAGGCGATTTACGACCTGACGACCAATGCCGAGCGCTATCTACTCACTTTTGAAAACGCCAACCACAACGCCGCCGCCCCGATGCCCGCCCCAATTGAGACCTGGGAACCCTCAGACAATCTCGACTTTGTACCTTTCGAGCACTACGGCGACGCCGTCTGGGACACGGTGCGCATGAACAATATTGCGCAGCATTTTGCCACGGCGTTTTTTGATCATTACATCAAAAGTGATGAAGAGATGGCGCCGTACCTTGACTTAGTCGAGCAAGCCTCAGAAGGGATTTGGTCTGTGGATGATGCGGGAGAGCCGACGGACGAGCATACGTACTGGCAAGGTTTTCCAAATAGAACAGCTGTGGGTTTGTCACTTATGCAAGCCAAGCCTGAATAAGAAACCCATTAGAAGTCTAAAAGAAATAGGCTTGTCTTTAGAACGAGTGAAAGGGACGTAGGAGAAAGTGAAAAGGATAAAGGAGAAAGTCTGTCCACTGTTTTACTTTGTCCTGCTGTGCTTGACCTTCAATCTTTGACTCACTTTCGCCTACGCTGAGGGTGAGCTACGACATAAAGCAAAAGCCCCTCTTAGCGACAGTGCAAGAGGGGCTTTTAAGGTGCTAAACGTCTATTTTCTCGAGCTTCTCCCCAAAAGCTGCCACGCTGTTGGCAATAAACCTGCTGCTAGAATAAGCTTAATAATATCCCCTGGAATAAAGGGAATTAGGCCCCATTGCAGCGCCGTTACAGTATCAGGTGCGAACGTATTTAGCCACAACAATCCAGGTACATAAATGATGATGTTGCCTATAAGCATAGCGAGCGCCGCGAGTCCTATATGCCGGTCCCAGCCACGCTGCGCTAAATAACCAACCACCGCAGCGGCAAGCACAAAGCCGAACAAATAGCCAGCTGTGGTACCTGACAAAACTGACCAGCCCGCTGCGCCACCCGCAAAAACGCTTAAGCCCAAACCACCGACAATAAGGTAGCTAACAAGGGTGAGTGCGCCTAAACTGAGGCCGTAGGCTGCGCCGATGAGCAGCACACCAAGCGTTTGTCCGGTTAGGGGTACGGGGCCAAGCTCGAGCCTGACCTGGGCCAAAAGCGCAAGGAAAATAACGCCTAAACCAACTTGCAAAAGAGGCTTCAAAATAGGATGGGTGACGGGTAAAAGATGGGTGATTAGGGGTTTGTTCAAGTGTTTATTTAAGGGTTGAGTTGTCATGTCATAAACCTCCAGAAAGTGCTGCTAGCCAGTATAACGAAACTCGAGACCTGTGCAGCGATACTCAGACCTCTAACCAAAAAAGAGGGGCAAAGCAGCGTTCGCCGGTGCCTCACTTGTTCTATACATAGAGGCTGACTTGGTGAATGGTTTAGAGAATGTGTAGCCCTGTACCTAGCAGCGTGACAAGCGCCCGAACTTCATCATGACTAAGCTTCATCAACCACTTTCTTGTAGATAATTGAACTCTTTTTACAAAACCACAAAGCCTTAATGAAGACTAAATGGTGACCTATGACTTGAAACTCTTACACACTATGTGTAATATGTGTAACTACAGCATTAACCTCAACCCAAAGGAGTTTCAACATGCCAAGTCGTATCATTTATCCTTCTCGCTTTTCTTACCCCTTGAACCTATGGTTCATTTTGCTTGCTGTGGTGTTTGTGAGCAACATTGGTTTTGTCAATGCGCAAGAGGACGGCTTGCTCAGGTTAGACGACGTTCGTTCGGGTGAACTCCTTTTTCGTACTGCCACACCTGACACATTTCGCGCAGCCACACAGCTTTCTACCGATGTCACTATCGATGTAAGCGGCATGGTGGCGCGTGTCAGCGTGGTGCAAACCTTTGAAAATACAGGTACAGATTGGGCCGAGGCGGTTTACGTTTTTCCTCTGCCTGAAGATGCGGCGGTGAATAGCCTAAAAATGCGCGTCGGTGAGCGCATTATCGAAGGGGAGATTCAAGAAAAAGAAGAGGCGAAGGCAACCTATGAAACGGCTAAAGCTGCGGGTCAGCACACGAGCTTGGTCGAGCAAGAACGCCCCAACATGTTTACGACCTTGGTGGCAAATATTGCGCCAGGGGAGAGTATTGAGATAGCTATTGGTTATTTGGAAACCTTGCGCTATGAAGGGGGACAGTTCAGCTTGCGTTTTCCTATGGCGATTACGCCGCGCTACAGTCCTGGGCAGCCGCTGCTCGGGGAAACACCTTTACTCGAGTCCTCCCAACTGACGGTAGCTTATGAACCAGCTGCATCCGGCTGGGCTGTAGCAACAACGGAGGTTTCCGACGCCCCGCGCATAAGCCCGCCGTACCGCCGCCCTGACGAAAAACTGCACAACCCCGTAACATTGCGGGCGACGATCGATGCAGGCT
>ENA-ORXM01001146-ORXM01001146.1-marine-metagenome-genome-assembly--contig:-NODE-1146-length-38943-cov-4.158570_pt1 | contig 38943 bp, 42 predicted proteins | sample MGYA00237867_ERZ511480 | MGnify/ENA primary metagenome ERZ511480 (study PRJEB26309, sample SAMN06266103) | marine metagenome | isolation source: Algal blade | place: United Kingdom:Sidmouth, United... | reverse complement strand
ATCAAGGAGGGCATATAGTAGGTGCAAGATTTTTTGGAGCAGGAGAACAAATTAACTATTATCCACAATCTGCGAATCTTAATAATGGGGCTTGGAAGACTATGGAGAATGGATGGGCTAATGCTATGGTAGCAGGTAAGGATGTGAAAGTTGAAATTAATGGAATTTATAATTCATCATCTTTTCGTCCTGACAAAATTGAAGTTGAGTATTGGATCGATGGTCAATACATATTTAAGGAATTTGATAATTTATGATGAATTTAGATACTAACATATTAATTGATTTTTTAAAAGAAATAAATGAATTTGATGATTGGGTGGAATTGAAACTTGAAGTAGAGTTTCAGCCCGGTATGCTTGGATTTAAAGGATGGGCTCATTTAAAAGATTCAACTCAGAAATCATTAAGATCAAGACCTACTGAAGAGCTAAAAACCTATGTAAAGCATTTGCATTCTAAAGTAGCTATCAATTCTGAATCTAGATGGAACAAGTTGGAATTTATTCTTTTTTCAGATACAACATTTAAAAGGATTTATATCTGGGACTCTAAATGGCAGAAAGAAATTGATTTTGAAAATAAGAAGTATAAAGAGAAAAATCCTGAATATCAATTACCTAGATGGAAATGGCAGAAGCTTTAAACTAATTCATTTTATTATACTCAAATATCTTCGAGAGAAAAAGAATTTCTAAGTGTATCCATCTTTATCTGGTTGGACTCTTATTATTGGAGATAACTTGCCTAACCTTATGACCAAAGGCAATGAAAATTCATCTGAAGAGGCGTTGACTAATCTGTGTAAATCACTTCAGAAATTGAGTAAGAAGTTTATTGAAGTTCAATATTTTGAGCATCAAGGCAAATCAAAAATCACGGGTTACCTTAAAGCCAACAATGGTAAATTGAATTTTGGATATTGGCATAGTGAAACCGAAGAGTTTACTAAAGGAAGAGTGCCAAAAGAAATAAAAAAGCTTCATCCTACATCAGCACATGAAGTTGCTTCTATTTGGTCAATAGATCCTCTAGACTTCGTTTACTTAAAAGAAATGGCAGAAGAAAAATCAATTGTGGTTGTTCCCAATTAAAGAAACGCCACATTTTTATTGAAGAAGTCTTTGAATTTCTTGTTGGTTAGCAACTTGTCGATAATAGAGAAGATCATTTTTTTATCTTCTTCATTGAGTTGCTCAATGAGCTTGATACGCTCTACCAAAGGTTTATTGAGGAGTTACTTGGTCAAACTCGCTTTAAAGATTGGCTGTGGACAGGAGAAATATCAATTAGCTTCCCTGCAGTAGATTATGCAAGTGAAGTAGCTGGAAAATTTGATGCTGCCAGCGTAAAGTCAACGAAAACAAAAGACGTTAGTAGTTGGATAACAGCAAATACATCACACTTAAATAAATTGAGAGATGGTAATTTAAAAGCTTACTTTTCTCAAGGATCAAATACGGTAAGAGCTGATATAGTGGAATTACATATTTTTGTACCGAAGGCTAACTACTCGCAAGGTATGTAGTCAATTTGGAATAATGCTATCAGAGCTAAATACCCAGAAGTTAAGGTTAATATTTCATACGTAGAAAAACATGTAGGATTATGAAAGATTACTATATAGTCAAAAAATCGGTTAAAAAATCAAAGATATACAGACCGAAAAATATTATTTCAATAGAAGAGTATAGGAGTTTTATTGATAATCACTCGGAATTTACTTGGTTGGAAGAAACTGACCATGGAAAAAAATGGGATAAATTAAAACCAATCAAAAAAGGGATATCTGCCTATCTGAATTATAATAGTAAAGATGAAAAAAGCTTTGTTAGTTTATCACCTTCGGTAGGAGGATATACTAATGTTCAATTTGATTACAAAGTCACTTATAAAAATTTAATGGATCTTCTCAGCTTGGTACAAACTATTGATTGTAATCTATGGCAAATTAAACCCAAGAAAGTACTTGTTGATGAAGAATATACTTGTTCATATAAGAAGAAGATTAAGCCACAGGCTAAATCAAATTAGCTTTTAAAAGCATAGAGAAAACCAGATTAAAACAGTATGATGTTTCAAGATCGAGTTTAATCGGCGAGTTCAATTAATCAATCTGTAACTTTTGGTATTCAAAATCTATTAAGTCTAAGATACAAATAATATCTATAGACATAACTGAAGTGACACAATGGCTGTCCTCAAATTCAAGTCATTTAGATGATTTAGCTCAAGGACTTTCTCAAGGAATTCAATGGGCCGGTCATAAGATTAATTACTCAAATGTTAGATTAGATATATACATGCCTAAGAATGTGTATTCAGCTGCCAAAAAGATAGAATGGGAAAATTATATTGAAAGTTTATACCCAAATGTAAAAGTTAATGTATCAAGGTTGGAAGACCACGTAAAGAATTTTTAATGAGCTGGAATATCAGAAGAACTAAAAGATTTGTTCCATCACCCTTAATTAAGGAAGAGGACAAAATATTATTGAGTGAATGGCAACAATATGTTGATTCTGACTCAGAATTAATGTGGGAAGAAGAGTCACCAATAGCTAAAGACTTTAAGTCTGAAGGTATAGAATGGATCAAGGAAGAGAACTTTAGGAAGCAAGCTTACCATGATTTTAATGTAAAAAAGAATTGGGCAGGTCTAAGGTTTAGTTTTTTTCAAGGTACTATATCTGTGAATACAGAGCGACAAACATTAAAACGTGTTGAGAAAATGTGGGACGTTGCGGAAGCTCTTAAGGGTTATCTTTATAAAAAAGGTACAAGATTCACAGAAAAGAAATTAGAAAAGCTTAGAGAGAAACAAAATAAGAATCGAAAGCAAACTTCAGGTGACGATCAAGATGCATAAGCAGTTTTTGCTTTGTGATCTTTGGTAAACATCTCAGTAAAGAAATATGGCTTCTCTCTGATTTCGTTGTGGAGCTTTTGTAATTCTATACCCTGTTAAGACCCGAAAAAAGAAGGGCAACAAGATGCCAAAAAGGTATCAAAGAGTTCGCCAGTGTTGATGCGACAGCACTTTCTATGAAGTGGAGTTGTAACCCAGACTTTCCCAGATGCCAAAAATAGTGTAAGTATTTTAAGGCTTAGGTCGTGCGCCACAAAAAAAATTAAAACCTACCTATCTAAATCTTGCTAGTGATGTTGCATCTAGAAAAACAGAATTAAATAATATAATGAGCAATATTGAAATAGCGACTAAACTTATCGAATGATGAAGGGATTAAATGCGATAATTGAAAACTTAAGAGACTTAAGTCTTTCTGAAATCTATGAATTCTGGAATAATCAAAAAGATATTTTTATTATTAAGCATGATGGAGAAAGTGAAAACAATAAGTTTACTATCATAATTGTAAGTAGTGAATCAAAGTTCGAGAGTATTAGGTGGTACAGTGAAGATATATATACAGGTCTAGAAGGTGCCTTTAAGGGTTACCGGGTTATGTTAGAAAAACATGATGAAGAAAATCTACCCAGCTAGTTGCTGAATCTTCTTTTTAGTGATAAATTGATTTTGATAATGGTCAGCAATTAGGAGTTACTTTTCAGCATCCGATTTATTCGACTACAGCAGGAGATTGGAAGTTAGCAGGAGAATTAGAGATAGGAGAAAAAATACTTACTAAAGAAGGTGAAGCAACTGTTGTCAGCTCATGTAAAAAAGAAGGGTCTGAAACTGTCTATATTCTTGAGGTTAAGGAGTTGCATAAATTCTTGGTTGGGGAGTCAGGAATAGTTGTACACAATACTTGTCTTGCGGCTGCTAGAAAATATTTAGACGATTTAGGGATTACTAAGAAATTAGGAACACCAGGAAGAAAAGCAATAAACGATGGACCTGATGCATCCAAAATAAAATCGAAATTTGGTAAAGATCCTAATAAGAAAATGGAAATCTGTTATAATGATGCAGGCTTTCCAATATATAATGAATTTTTGGCAACCATTAATGGGCTATTGGCTGAAGTGGTTGTCAGTAATTTGGCTGGTGATCATAGTGCTTCTGGCGATTTTAAGAAGGTAAATGAAGCACTATGTGCAAAGTTAGGAATACCGTATCAAGCGTTCCAAGGAGGTGGTGCAAGTTTTCCAGGACGAGATGATATTAAGTGGAGTTGGCATCATCACGAAGATGGTAAAACCATGCAATTGATTCCAACAGATGTAAATGGAAGAACCTCACATGTCGGTGGGAAATCTATAATTGAGAAAGGAGGTAAAGGTGTATTTCCTGGACCTGGTGGAGTACCTGGGAGTAAATGCTAAAAATAAAACTATGAACTCAAAATTTGCTAAACTAAACGAGGGAGTTAAGAAGGAAAGAATTAAAGAAATTGAAGAAATTGAAGAAATTCATAAAATTAAGATACCTTCTGATTATGTTAATTTCTTAGCAATTACTGATGGGGTGTCATTTAAAAATAGCTACTCAATTTCAGTTGATAAAAAAACTCCAATCGTTGAAATAGATGATCTGCTCTCCTTGGAATGGTTTATAAACGAAATTGAATACGATAAAGAAGATGATTATGGGTTACTTTACAATGATCGATTTTATAAAATAGCCTCAACATTAAGTCAGGATAGAGTCTTAATTGGTTTTGGAAGTGATGTATTAAATCAAATATTTTTATTTGATGGAGACGAAGAAAAACTTATAAGAATTAGTGACTCGTTAGATGAGTTTATTAGTGATTACCTAATAACTAATCCAGATTACTAATAATTCTTCGATAGATAATATTTGATGTGGCTGTTTCCCAATTAGAGAGTAGTCACATTTATATTAAAGAAGTCTTTGAACTTTATATTGGAGCATTTTATCGATAATAGAGAAGATGGTTTTTTTATCTTCTTCATTCAGTTGTTCTATGAGCTTGACACGTTCTACCATAGGTTTATTGAGGAGTTACTTGGTCAAACTCGTTTTAAAGATTGGCTATGGACCGGAGGAATATCAAGTAACTTCCCTACAGTAGATTATGCACGTGAAGTAGCTTGAAAATTTGTTGCTGCCAGCGTAAAGTCAACGAAAATGAAAGACGCTGGTAGTTGGATAGCATAAAATACATCACACTTAAATAAATTGAGAGATGGTAAGTTAAAAGCTTACTTTTCTCAAGGATCAAAGTTTCAGGATAGAGTTCATAATCGGCGAGTTCAATTAATGAATCTGTAACTTTTGGTATTCAAAATCTATTAAGTCGAATATAAAAATAATATCTATAGACACAACTGAAGTGATAAAATGGCATTCTTTAAATTCAAGTCATGTAAAAAAGTTAAATGCTAGAAAGAATATTGGTACATTCCCGAACTGTAATACTGCAAATTCTAATTGTAATTCGCCTTCAAAAACAATCTCAGGAATTGCAAAGGCTACTTTGCATATAGTAGTTAAAGATATTTCATTAGTTGATGTTAAAAAATGGGAAGAAAAAATAATGGATGAACTTGTAGATCCAGTCACCGATGGCTTTAAAATTATAATATCTTAAATATAATGTATTTATTTAGAAGTAAAGATCCGATTAATTATGACCAATGGTGTCAATTGGTTGATGATAGTATTTATTTGATGTCACTTCATGAGTTAGAAAATCTGCCTAATAAAATATATGACTATGCAATTTTAAGAGTTAATGGAAGAAATTATGGTTCTGTTGATTTGAAGTCAAAAGAAGGGTATTTGTTTTTAGATATCAAGTATAAAGAACTAGAAACCACACATCATGCAATTATGAATATTGCTGAAGCTATAGATGCTCAGTTTTATATAAAGACAAATATCTTATTCGACCCTAAAAAGCATTTGCCTATTCCAAAAGTAAAATTGAATAAAACGCAAAAGTATTTTGAAACTTCTAACTTAGAACAAATTAGATGGCTAGCGATTAGGGAAATCGATTTCGTGTCAATTTCTAAAAAACTAAACTTCAAAAGTTTAAAAGATGATCAACTTACTGAATTATTGGTTTTAAAAGGAATTGTTTGTTCTGCACCTTATAAAGGTTGGACTTTTATTATTGGAGATAACTTGCCAGAGTTTATGGGTTACGAATCAGAAAAATTTGCAACTACTGGAACGTCTGACTTCTGTAAAATAATCCAAGTGCTGAGTAAAACATTTGTGGAGGTTCAATATTTCGAACATTCTGATAAATCAAACATCACTGCATACTTTAAAGCCAATAATGGTAAATTGAATTTTGGATATTGGCAAAGCGAAACCGAAGAATTTACTAAAGGTAGAGTACCCAAAGAAATAAAGAAACTTCATCCATCGACAGCTCATGAAGTGGCTTCTGTCTGGTCAATAGATCCTTTAGATTTTATTTATATAAAGAAATTTGCAGATGAGAAAGCGCGTTTGGTTGTTCGTAAATGAGCTCATTTTATTTTTGCATGGTTATTTGAGGTCAATGATTCTCAGCTTACTACAGTAACAAATAACTTCAAGTCACTATATTAAGACTCACATTTTGAAGAAGTTTTCTTTTGTTTATTGCGTGCTCAGAATTCCATAGAGTTGTAAGCAGAGTTTATGATTATTGTACTTACTCCACCAACACCGCATCCTCCAGTATCAAACTCACATACTCCCATTCTGTAGTATTGACTTTGAGTTTTCCAGTGAAAGTCAGTTTTTCATCCATCTCAAAATGTCTGTGTTTTTTGGCTTTTATCCGAATTTCCATTATACTTTCCATACCTGCGCCGCCACAGAAGAAGCAATTGGCATTAGGATATTTCGAAAGTATAATGATGTCGTCTTCCATTACTGGAATGTGATAACCTCTGATTGTAATTTGCGTGCCATCAATACTTCTCAAGTGATCATTGTTATTCATGACACTGGCTACAGATAAGAATTCCTCAACTTCTACATCTCGGAATGTTTCGTTTTTAAATAAGTCCCACGTTTTTTCGGCTTGACCGCAAAGGAAAGTAGAGCTAAAAATAAAGAGGGTAGCAAACATCAATCTATAAGCAATATTCATTAGCACAAAACTAATTCAAGTGAACTAAAAAATAGATATCTGATCGCTCTTAACGTATAATTAAATTTTAGAAAAGGGCTTATAAAAGAAAAGGGTACAAAGCCACTATGCTTTATACCCATTTATTGTTTCTATGGATTTATGCCAACCTTTCAAAAATACCTGCAATTCCTTGACCGCCACCTACGCAAGCCGTCACCATACCATATTTTTGATCTCGACGTCGCATTTCATTTAACAACTGTATTGTTAGTTTAGCTCCTGTGCAACCCAATGGATGCCCTAAAGCAATCGCCCCTCCATTGACATTTACAGTCTCAGGGTCCATTCCCATGGTCTTCATGACAGCAATTGCCTGTGTCGCAAATGCCTCGTTTAACTCAGTTTGCTGAATATCTGATAATTGTAATCCTGCTTGTGTAAGTGCTTTTGGTATCGCCACACAAGGTCCTATTCCCATGTATAAAGGATCAACTCCACCCACTGCACAAGAAACCAATCTGGCTACGGGCTCTAAATTTAATTTCTTGACCATTTCTTCACTAACCACAAGCGTAAATGCAGCACCATCAGAAGTCTGAGAAGAATTACCTGCAGTCACAATCCCTCCATTTTTAAATGCAGCTCTTAATTTTGCCAAGCCTTCCATAGAAGTACCTCGCCTGATACCTTCGTCAGTATCTACAACATGAGAGCTTTCTACACGCTGTCCTCCTTTAACAAAAACATCTTCAACAGTGACAGGTACAATTTCATCTTTAAATAAACCACCATCAATTGCAGCGATCGCACGGTCATGAGAACGCACAGAAAAAGCATCAGCTTCTTCTCTAGTTACCTCATATTTAGCCGCTACCGCTTCAGCTGTAGCACCCATGCTCACATGATAATTTATATTGTCCATGTTCGCTTTATAACTTGGCGCTAATTTATATCCAGTCATCGGTATTGCGCTCATGCTTTCAGCTCCTCCTGCAATATAAATATGGCCAAAGCCCGCTGCAATTTTCCCAACAGCCATTGATATCGCTTCTAGTCCTGAAGCACAATATCGATTGATAGTAATCCCAGGAACTTCTTTGCCCAAGGCTCTAGCAGAAATTAATCTACCTACTTGCAATCCTTGTTCGCCCTCAGGGTTTGCACAACCCACTATTACATCATCTACGGTTTTAGGATCTACTTGAGGTACAGCTTTCATTAATGCTGTAATTATATCAACGGCTAAATCATCACTACGATAGTTTTTAAAACCACCTTTTTTTGATTTGGCTACTGCTGATCTTAGTCCTTTAATTATGTATGCGTTCATTTTTTTAAGTTGAATCCGAGAACTCGAGAATTCGAGAAATCGGGATTGTTTATTTTAATGTTTTTTTGAATGAAAAATCATCATTCGTTTCAATTTGTCAGTTTCCTTTATTAGATCAATTAATTGCTTTTTTTCTAAAAAATTTAAGTCCGAACATAAATATAGTTGAGATTCAACTTCACACAATGAACCCATAGCTATATTGAGATATTTAATAAACATAGAATTACTTTCATGACTACTTCCCTCAGCAATATTCGACGAAATTGAAACTGAAGCTCTTCTTATTTGACTTTTTAATCCAAATTTTTCCTCTAAAGGAAAATCCTCTGAAAGTAAGTAAATCAATTTATTCAGCGCTCTTGCATTCAGCCAAATTTTTAATTCTCGATATTCATGTTTCATTTATTATATAACATTTTTTTTTCAAATGAAACCAAAGAAAATCTCGTTTTCTCAATCTCCCAAATTCTCGCTCTCAACCTTTAAGAAACTAGTTTCTTAAAGGTTTATTATTCATCAACATATACTGAATACGATCTAATGTTTTTTGGTTACCCAGTAAACTCAAAAATGCTTCTCTTTCTATATCTAATAAATACTGTTCACTAACTTTTTGTGAACTGGTTAAATCTCCTCCACAAATAACATAAGCTACTTTTCGCGCGATCTCAACATCATACTCCGACATATATTTTCCTAAACGAAATTCATTGATAGCAGAGTAGAGTGCTGATAAACCGGTACGTCCTAAAACGGTGATATCATCACGCATTACCGGTGCTATATATTCTGGAGCCAACTCTAGAACTTTTTCTTTGGCTTTACCAATATTTTTAGGAGTGTTGACACAAACTTCATCTTTTATTGGATTTAGAAGATTATAATCAAATGCTTCCCATGCTGATGTAGCAACTGATGCTGTGGCTACAGGTTTGAAGTGATCGATTAAAGTTGGTATCTGGACGTCTCCTTCAAAAAATTTATCGGATGCACGAACAGCCATTTCTTTGGTACCGCCACCACCAGGTAATAATCCGACACCAACTTCTACCAAACCGATGTAAGATTCCGCTGCGTATATTCCTGCATCACAATGCATAGACATTTCACATCCACCACCGAAAACATAACCTTGGGTAGAAATGACAGTAGGAATTTTACTAGTCCTTAGTAACATGGTTAATTGTTGAAACTCATTAACCATTTTATCTAGTGCCTTAAAATCTTTTTGCATGGCAACCATACCAATATTCATCAAGTTAGCACCAACGGTAAAGTTTTTTGCATTGTTGCCTATAACTAAACCGTTCCAGCCTTCTTCTTCGGCTTTTCTTATCGCCTCATGTAATCCATGACCAATACCTTCTCCGATGGCATTGCTCTTGGATCTGAATTCTAAACACATCACGCCATCTCCGATATCATGAACTGTACACTCACTATTTTTGATTACAGGTGTTTGATTTCTAATAGCATCTAAAATTATAAAGCCCTCCGTACTAGGTACTTTTTTATAAGTTTTACTGGCTAAATCATAATATTGCTTTTCTCCATCCTTTAACTGATAGAAAGATTCATTACCTGCAGCCTTCATGTCTGTAATCCAGGCAGGAATTTGTTCTCCATGATCTGCTATTAATTTGAGACCGGCATCAAAACCAATAAGATCCCAATATTCAAATGGGCCATACTCCCACATGTAACCTGCACGCATAGCATCATCCACGCTATAATATTCATCAGAAATCTCTGGAATTCTCAGAGCAGTATAAGATAAAAGAGTAGCAAAATATTCTCTTAGAAATTTATTCTCTCTTTCCTCGCCAGTGACCAAGGCTTGTAGCCTTTTGTCCATCAATTCAATGTTACGTGTCTCAGCAACAACAGCCAACCTTGGCTTTGCCGCTGGTTTGTATTCTAAGGTTTTTAGATCTAATGCGTTATATATGGTTTTACCTTTTTCGTCTTTTTGTTTCGTTCTTTCGTAAAATCCTTTTCCAGATTTATTGCCAAAAAACTTGTTGTCCAATAAGAAAGTCATGTAAGCGGGTGTCTCTTCCTTTTTGAGATTCTCAATAAAAGGATCGCCAGTAACATTATTGAGTACAAAATCGCTGACTTTTGCACTGGTATCGATCCCAACTAAATCTTGCAACTTATAAGTAGCTGTTTTGGGTCTTCCGATTAAAGGTCCTGTGATCGCATCCACCTCTTCTATGGTCATGTCGAATTTGTCGGTCAATAATGCCATTTTAGTTCCAGAGACGACACCGATTCTATTAGCAATAAATGCAGGTGTGTCTTTGCACAAAACAGTTTGTTTACCAAGAAAAACATCTCCATAATGCATAAAGAAATCTGTAACAGATTCTTCAGTACCTTCATGAGGAATAATTTCTAAAAGAGGCATATATCGTGGTGGATTGAAAAAGTGTGTCCCACAGAAGTGCTTTTTAAATGCATCAGATCTTCCTTCAACAAGCATTTTGATCGGAATACTTGAAGTATTGGAAGTGACCAATGCCCCTTCCTTCATATGATTTTCTACTTTTTCAAAAATCTGCTTTTTAATGTCAAGTTTTTCTATGACAACTTCAATAATCCAATCAGCATCAGATATTTTATCAAAGTCATCGTCAAAATTTCCAGTTTGGATCCTGCTTACAAACTTTTTGTTGTAAAGTGCTGCTGGTTTTGACTTGACAGCATTTTTTAATGCACCATTGACAATACTATTTCTAACAGCTGGATTGTTTTTATCCTTTTCGTCCATGTCGAAAGGAACGATGTCTAGTAAAAGTACATCTAAGCCTATATTGGCTAAATGGCATGCGATGCCAGAACCCATTACTCCTGAGCCTAAAACGGCTACTTTTTGCAGTCTATATTTCATTATTTTTTCCTGATTTGCCCTCTAAAAGTCTTAAATAAATACGTAAGATTTACACTTTTGTTCAAAAACTATACTCAGAGTATAAAAATTAATCAAAATATTAATAATTAGGTATAAAATTTCGTCTAAATAGTTCTTTTAGAAGCATTTGAATCCCTTTTTTTGTGGTCGTCTTTTAGAAAAGTTAGTTTACTGTCCAAATTATTGAATTTTTTATATAAAAAAGGACAATCATCATTAAATGAAGATCAAATAGCACATGTCGAATCGTTTTTATCGACTTTATTTATTCTTACAATCTCGAAAGTGGCTAATTCCTTTGGGTATTCTGTCAATACTATTGACAAGTGGTTTTGTGCTATGGAATACTAACCTAGAGGAGGACATTACAAAGGTGCTTCCCGCAAATGAAGAGATAAAAAAATTCAATGAAGGATTTCTGGATTCTGAGTTGTCCAATAGATTGATCATTCATTTGTATGCTGAGGATGCCATCTTTGCGGATTCCCTCACACAGTTTTGCGGATTATTTGTGGATTCATTATTAAATAGTGCTTCGAAAGATTTAATAAAAGGGGTCACTCATAAAATGGATCCCAGCTTATATCAAGATTTAAGCAACACTATCATAGACAATCTGCCTTTATTTTTAAAAGCGGAACATTATCAAGAAATTGAAAATCGATTGTCTGATGAAGTAATACAAGAACGTGTATTAGGATCTTATAAAGCTTTAAATTCTCCAGCCAGTTTTGCGTTTAAAAAGATAGCGAGAAAAGATCCGCTTGGCATTTCAAACTTAGTTTTTGAGGAACTAACAAATTTCCAACTGGATGATAATTTTGAATTGTACAATAATTATCTGGTGACAAAAGATAAAAAGCATTTACTATTTTTTATCTCTCCAAGTGGATCTGCCTTAGAATCAAGCAGCTCTGCTAAATTGATAAATTCAGTTTCTCAAATTGGCGATTATTATAGTCAGCGTTTTCAGAATTGTACTTTTGAATATTTTGGTGGCTCAGCGATTGGTTTAGCCAATGCAAGTAGAATTAGGAAAGATGTAACTCTAACTGTATCAATTGCATTATTTGCATTGTTTCTTTTGATCACCTATTACTATCGTGACTGGCGTGTACAGTTTTATATTTTAGCACCTGTTGTCATAGGAGGGGCTTTAGCCATAGCTATCTTGGGTATTTTAAAATCCACATTATCGATTATTGCAATTGGTGTAGGTTCTGTTTTAATAGGAATAAGTTTAGATTTTTCTATACACTTATTTACCCACTTTCGTAAGACTAAAGATATCGTTCAAGTTTATAAAGATGTCAGTCTTCCGATTGTTTTAAGTGCGATTACGACATCATCGGCCTTTTTGTGTTTATGCTTTGTCCGCTCAGAAGCGATGCAGGACTTGGGGATATTTGCGGCTTTAAGTATCTTTTGTTCAGCTATCTTAGCATTGATTTTGCAGCCGCATTTCTTTAGCAATAAAACAGCTCAGGCGCACACCGATACTTTTATTGATCGGATTGCCAGATTTCCATACGAAAAACAAAAGTGGTTAGTTGGATTACTTTTTTTAGCATTTATTATTTTAGCCTTTAAGGCAAAAGATGTCAGCTTTGAGCAAGATCTTAATAAGATTAATTATATGCCCGAGGCTTTGATTACAGCAGAGGAGCATATCAATGAAATTAGTGATGCGAGTAAAAGAGGTATTTATCTTATAAACTTTGGAGATGATTTGAATGATGCTTTAAATAAGGGCGCTAAACTAATTCCACAACTAGAAAAATTAAAATCAGAAGGCAAAATTGAATCCTTTACCTCACCCAATCAATTGATAACTTCAGAACAAGATCAGCAGAGAAAGATTGATCAATGGAATCAATTCTGGTCTGATGAGAAGAAACAAAATGTTCAAACAGATATAATCAAACATACAGCAGCTTTAAAGTTTAAGCCATCAGCATTCAGCCCATTTTATGAGGTACTGGATAAAGATTATAATACAATACATCCTAAAGAACTAGATGAAGCGACAGGTCATCTCCTCACGGATTACTTTACAGAGAAGCCAGGATCGGCTACAAGCAACACAATGGTGCGCCTCAATCCTGATCAAAAGAAATATATACATGAAGCATTTGGCAATCAACCTGATGTCTCAATTATAGATAAAGAATACTTGGTGCATCAATTTGTAGAGACTTTAAAAACTGATTTTTCAAAATTAGTTTGGATTTCTCTATTTGTTGTTTTTTTGACTTTACATTTTGTTTATGGACGTCCAGAGCTGGCATTAGTTGCTTTTTTACCAATCGTTTTTTCATGGACAATTACGCTAGGACTCATGAATATATTTGCAATTAAATTCAATATTGTAAATATAATTATCACTTCCTTCATTTTCGGTTTGGGTATTGATTACAGTATTTTCATCATGCGAGGTCTGCAGCAAAAATATCGCAATGGAATCAATAATTTAGATTCTTATAAGGCCTCTATCTTGTTGTCATCTTTGACGACACTTATAGGAATAGGAGTATTATTATTTGCGCAGCATCCTGCACTAAAGTCAATTGCCTCTATTTCTTTAATTGGTATATTTTCAGTGCTCTTGGTTTCATTTACCATTCAACCAATGTTGTATCGCTGGTTAACTGAGAAGGATGGTAAGCCGCGAAAACATCCATTGACCATATTAAACATGGGGAAAACCCTATGGGTGTATGTGAGTCTACTATCGGGCTGTTTGGTGCTAAGTGTTGTTGTTCTTATTTTATTATTGTTGTTTTTTATTCCTATGCGTATTCGCAAAAGGTTCTTACACCAATGTATTTATTACGCATCAAAACTTTATTTGCGTCTATCATTTCTGAATCGTTATAAAGTTTTAAACCCATTTAAAGAAGACTTTTCTAAGCAAAGTATTATCGTGGCGAATCACAGATCATTGATTGATACGCCTATGTTTTTTAGTTTAACGCCCAAGCTTTTAATAGTCACTAATGATTGGGTACGCTCATCTCCTTTTTATCGGCTGGTTTGTTACATGGCAGATTTTCATACAATATCGCAAGGAGTGGATAATTTAATGGAAAATCTTGAAGGTCCGATCCGTGATGGATACTCTATTGCGATTTTTCCTGAAGGCACAAGGTCATTTAATGAAAAGATGTTACGGTTTCGTAAAGGTGCTTTTTTACTTGCAGAAAATTTGAAAATGGATATTGTTCCAGTATTTTTTCATGGAACTAAAGACTTTTTAGGTAAGAGGAATTTTTGGGGAAGAGCAAACGATATTACTCTGCATATAGATAAAAGAATTTCTTATGAAGATAAGAAATTCGGAAATGATTATTCAAGTTATACTAAGAATTTCAGCAAGTGGTTTAAGGAAAGATATAGTGAAATAAGGGCCAATAATGAGACCGTACATTATCATAGAGACAGTGTTTTGTATAATTACATATACAAAGGTCCTGTGACAGAATGGTATACAAAAGTGAAAACAAAATTAGACAATGACTATGTAGATTTTGATAAGCTGATCGATGCTGATGCGCGTGTCTATGATTTAGGATGTGGGCTTGGCTATATGACTTATTACCTGAGTTTGTCTCAACCAAAACGTATTATCACTGGAGTTGATTACGATGAAGACAAAATCATAGTAGCAAAGAATTGTGCTATAAAATCAGAGAATGTAAATTTTATCCAATCGGATATTACAACATTTGCATTTGAGAAGGCGGATGTTTTTATTCTTTCAGACGTTGTGCATTATTTGCCGAAAGGCCAGCAGTATCAATTATTAGAAAATTGTTACAAGTTTTTAAATCCAAATGGAAAAATAATTGTTAGAGATGGGGATGGAGACTTGAGTGAACGCCATAAAGGGACGAAATTAACTGAAATAATATCTACCAAATTGGGTTTTAATAAAACAAAGAATGCATTATCTTTCATTTCTGGTAAAGAGTTGAAAGAGTGGGCATCGCAAAAAAGTTTAGCCTTTCATCAGATCGATGAAACTAAATTTACATCTAATGTTATTTTTGTGATGGAAAAAGAAATGTAAATTTTACGAAGAAGTATGTCAGATTTGTATGATGTAGTGATTATTGGGAGTGGACTAGGCGGTCTGGAGTGTGCCTATATTTTGAGCAAAGAAGGGCAAAAGGTCTGCATTTTAGAGAAGAATCGCCAATATGGAGGCTGTTTGCAGATATTCTCTAGAGATAAAGTGATTTTCGATACAGGTGTGCATTACATTGGCGGCCTTGATCCTGGCCAAAATTTGTATCAATACTGGAAGTACTTTGGTATCATGGATGACATCAAGTTACGTAAAATGGATACATCTGGGTTTGATAGGATCAGTATTGGAGAAAAAGGTGAAGAGTTTGCACATGCCATGACTTACGAAGGCTTTGAGAATTCTTTGATTGAAAGGTTTCCCAATGAGGCTCAAGGCATAAAAAAATATACTTCTGGAATAAAAGATGTTTGTGATCACTTTCCACTTTACAATTTAAAAGAACGCAAAGAGCAGTCCTTTGATCTTTCTTATTTTGGTGTCTCCGCTAAGAAATTCATAGAAGAATGTACAAACGATAGGAAGCTGCAAAATGTCTTGGCAGGTTCTAATGCTTTGTATGCTGGCTATGCTGACAAAACGCCATTGTATGTCCATGCACTAGTTGTAAATACTTACATTGAAAGCGCTTACAAATGCGTAGATGGGGGAGGACAAATTACACGTTCACTCGAACGTTCGCTCAAAGCAATGGGTTGTGATATGATGAACTATAAAGAAGTCACCAAGTTTCATTTTGAGGGCAGTGAAATATCTGAAGTGGAGTTAAAAGATGGAGACAGAATTAGAGGCAAAAAGTTTATCTCAAACATTCATCCTAAAGCGACTATGGATTTGATTGAAGATGGAAAAGTAAGAAAAGCTTACAAAAACAGAATGTCTAATTTGAATAATTGTGTCTCTGTTTTTACGGTTCATATAGTGTTTGAAGAAGAGCAATTTGAGTATCTAAATTATAACATCTACCATCACGACAGCCAAGACGTTTGGTCTTCAATACACTATGATAAAAAGAAATGGCCTGAAAGTTTAGCTATTTTTGTTCCTGCTGATTCCAAATCAGAAAAATATGCTACAGCGATGAATGTCATGTCTTATATGGATTTTAAAGAAGTAGAGCAATGGGTAGACACCTTCAATACTGTCCCAAAGCAAAAGTCAGATAGAAGTAAGGAATATCAAGATTGGAAAATTGAGAAAGCTGAAAAAATTTTAGACAAACTCGAGCTTAAATTTCCTGCTATAAGATCTAAGATAAAATCGTACTATACATCTACACCATTGTCATTTCGAGATTACATAGGTACTGATGATGGGTCCTTATATGGTGTAACCAAAGATTATAGTGACCCTTTACGGACCTATATTTCCCCAAAGACTAAAGTAAAAAACTTATTCCTTACAGGTCAAAATTTGAATATGCACGGCATGCTTGGTGTAACAGTGAGTTCGGTCGTTACCTGTGGAGAGTTTTTTGATAGCAATGAAATTCTTAAGAAAATTAAAGCCGCCAATTAAGTGCTGATTTAAATGGCCTTGAAAAAAAGATATCGAATACTACTTATCCTTGCTTTACTTGTTTTTTTATTACTGATTTTATTTGTGATAGCCATATGGGTTTCACCTCCTGATATTGATGACAAATCAGCTCTTCAGCAAGAAAGAGAAAAACTTGAAGAGGGTTCATACCGTCTTGGTCAAAACTGGAGTAGAAAAAATAAGTTTGGTATATGGGAAGTGTATGTCAAAGGTAAAGCTTTTGAACGTGGGGTCGCCAAAGGATATCTTTGTAAAGAAATCTTAGAAGATCAAGAAACGGCTTTTATTGATGGTATAAAAGAACTTGTCCCTTCAAATTTTATGTTGCATTTTTTAAAATATGTTGTGGCATGGGAAAATAGAAATTTGCCCGAATACATTTCTGATGAATTTAAAAAGGAGATCTATGGCATGTCACATTTTGCATCGGATAAATACGATTATGTTGGACCTAAGTATCATAGGAAGTTGTTTTATCATTCTGCACACGACATAGGACATACAGTTCAAAATATGGGATTGGTGGGCTGTTCTTCATTTTCAGCTTGGGGATCATTAACAGAAAATGGACAAATCTTAACCGGAAGGAATTTTGACTTTTACATTGGAGATGAATTCAGAGTAAACAAAGTCCTTTTCTTAGTTGACCCAGAAGAAGGTTATAAATATGCCTCTTTCTCATGGCCAGGAATGAGTGGCGTATTGTCAGGTATGAATGAAAAAGGTTTAACTGTAAGTTTAAATGCTGGCCCTCCAGAAATTCCCAATGCTGCCAAAACACCTGTTTCAATTTTAGCAAGAGAAATAATTCAATATGCTGCCAATATTGAAGATGCTATAGCCATAGCCAAAAGTAGAGATATCTTTGTGTCAGAAAGTTTTATGATTAGTTCAGTGGCGGATGGAAGAACAATTGTAATAGAAAAATCACCTGAAAAAATGGGAATTGTTGAAACTGATAATGATATGCTTATTTCCACAAATCATTTTCAATCAGATGTTTTTAAAGACATGGAATCAAACATTGAGTTTCAAGAGATTTCATCGACGAAAAGAAGATTCGATAGAATAAACTTTCTTACCTCAGACGATGATACTATTGTCCAACAAGAAATTATAGATGTACTAAGAGACCTAGGAGATTTAGATAAACCGAAAATAGGCATAGGTAATGAAGAGAATATAAATATTATGGTTACGCATCATTCTATTTTGTTTGAACCAGCAGATAGTATAATGTGGATTTCTGTCGGAGATTCTCCCATTGGAGAATATGTTTGTTTTGATCTTAAAGACTTTTTCAATAATACAGATACATTTAAAAGCCAAACGAGTTTGAATGAGAATATTATTCCAGCCTCAGCTTGGATAAATTCTAAAGAGTTTAAAGCTTATCAGACATTCCATAGTAAGTATGTGGCATTAGAAGATAGGATTTTAAATGGCGAAAATATTTTAAAAAATACATTCGATGACATGATTAGTTATAACCCAGATTTCTATAAAGGCTATATGATGGCAGGAGAATATTTCTATAACAGAAAGGAATGTACTGTGGCTAATAAATATTTATCGGAGGCTTTAAAGTTGGTTATCCCTTGGCAAAAGGATATTGATGGAATGGAATCAGCGCTTAAAAAGTGTAGATAATCGAATTTTTATTGATTTTTGAAGCCCCGTAAGCTATTTTATCAAATAATGGTGCAACAAAAGTCTTAAAATAGCCTTTAAATAGGGTTGGAAGTGAGAAGTTGAGTTGGTAATTATTTATATTTAAATATACTATTCATCTAAAATTTATTTTTTAAAAATGGCAACAAGAGAAGAAGCAGTAGATATATTAGTTATAGGTGCAGGTCCTTCGGGCTGCGTGGCGGCATCCATAGCCAATAAGCAAGGATATAAAGTTAAAATTGTAGAACGCTCAAAGTTTCCTCGATTTGTCATCGGCGAAAGTTTACTTCCTAAATGTATGGCTGACTTAAAAGAAGCTGGGTTTTTAGAAGTTTTAGAAAAGCAAAATTATCAAAAGAAGCATGGCGCACGCTTTATTAAGGGCGAGAAATCATGTCTCTTTAATTTTGCTGAACAATATACAGAAGGTTGGACATGGACATGGCAGGTACCTCGAGATCATTTTGATCAAGTGCTAGCTAATGAGGTTCAAAAGATGGGTGTTGATGTTGCATTTGAAAGTAGTGTTACAGCGGTTGAATTTGATGGTAGTGAGTCCACTACAACTGTTGTTGAAAGAGAGGGTAGTAGCTACCAAATTAAAGCTAAATATATTATTGATTCCAGTGGATATGGCAGAGTTCTACCTAGACTTTTAGGCTTGGAAAAGAAATTGAACTCACCACCACGTAAAGCTATATTTAGTCATTTGACAGATAGCTTAAGGCCTGAAGGTGCAGATGGTAAACAAATAACATTCGTGATACATAAAACGGATGTCTGGATGTGGGTAATTCCTTTTTCAAATGGTTCTACATCAGTTGGTTTTGTGGGAAATAGTGATTTTATAGATTCATTTACGGGCATTGATACAGATGATAGAATAAGAAAAATGATAGCGGAGGTACCCCAAATGAGTGAAAGGTTTGTTTCTCAAACTACAACACTTCCCGCAAAGCAAATTGAAGCTTACGCTGTTTCATCTAAACAATTATATGGTGACGGATTTGTCATAACAGGCAACAGCTCAGAATTTATTGATCCTATATTTTCATCAGGAGTTACTTTTGCGACACAGTCAGGTTTATTGGCAGCAAAACTGGTTGGTAAAAAACTATCAGGAGAAAATGTGGATTGGGATAATGAATATGCAACTCATTTACATCAAGGAGTTAATACATTTAGAACATACGTGAAATCTTGGTACGATGGTTCACTGCAGGATATTTTCTTTTTCACAAATGATGGAGAAGCCGATCCTGCTAATAAGAAAATCAAACGTCAAATTTGCTCCGTTCTTGCTGGCTATGTTTGGGATATGTCAAACCCTTTTGTTAGAAAGCACGAGAAAGCAGTTTCGACATTGGCTAAAGTTGTAAAAATGGTATAAAAAAACGCCTATCCTTTATATTAAGAATAGACGTTTATATCTTTTTGAAGTATTCTATTTCAATAAATCTTTTTCAAAATACTTTCCAATTATTTTTCCTGCTTTGGCATACGATTCAGCAAGTCTTTGTCCGGTATCAAAATCAAAACCCATTGCATCCTGACCAAGTACCTTTTTTAATCTCGCTTTCGCAACTGGATTGTTTTCACCAATTTTATACAACCAAACTTCAAAATTACAATGTGCAGGACGTCTTACAACACCGACATTAAATCCAGGTTCTGTATGAACTGTTTTTAATAAAAGTTTGTAATTAGCGTTGTCAGTAGTTTTTGAAGCTTTCAACATTTTCTTTTCTGCATATTTGTTGAATAACTCAAAAAACTTTCCTTCAAACCTTTTTTCTCGATCATTGACCCAAGCCTTAGACCAAGCGTCTCCAGAACCTGCCTCATCATCGTTTTTTTCGTTCACTTTTTTAGTAACATAGTCTGCTTCTTTATCAAATTTCCCAACACTCATATCACTATAGTCAAACTCTACAAGTAAAGCTTTTTCGCCTTTCATTTTAGGAAATTTGCCTTCATATGTTTTCAATTTTTGAGCAGACATCATAGTACTTAATGATATCATTACTATTAAAAAACTTAATTTGTTGATTAGTTTCATGGTTTAAATTTTAATGATTTAATTCAAAGACAGAATCGTCTATTTTGTTATTAATTTTATTATTTAGAAAAGAAATCTTTGTAAAATCATCAGACAATTCTATCAACTTGACTTCTTTAACTAACATTGTTTCCTTTGACAGGATGATTTTTATTTCTTTAATATAGATTTCTAAATCTTTATTCTTTGGTGTGAGACTAACTCTGAATGAATCCTTTGATTCTTCAATCGTGTTATTGAATTGTTCTGGGTTGTCAAAAACATTTCCTGTTAAAGCATTAGAAATGATGTCATTTATTTGTTTAAACATTTCATTGTTGCTTAGGTCAATTTTGTTTTGATTGCCTTCGTCATCTACCAATAATTTTCCATTATTTAATATTAATAGATAATTAAACGGACTGGTATATTGCCATCTGATTTTATTGTCAAGTTTGTATTGAAAAACACCTTTAGAAATTATAGGCTCAGACATAAAACTTAAATGCTTCTCTTGTACAAAATCACTTTTCATGGATTGTGTTGTTTCTGACAAGCTTGAAGCCTTGTCCATAAAGTCTTGTGTATTTTCTACTTTGATATATTGCGCCGAATTAAGTAACGGAAACGCAAAACACAAAATAAGGCTAAAGAGTAGACATTTTAATTTATCCATTGTAAGAAATGCTTACTGCGAATTTAATTATTTTTTTTGCTTAATGTTTAACCGCTTTTCTGATTACATTTAAAAGCTTGAGCCTTAAGATCCCAAATGCGGCAAAAGCCCCTGAAAACAGGGCTCCTCCGACACCTACGGTTAGAATATCTTGCCCTGTTAAATAAAGGTTATTGTAAGGCGTGTAAACCCTTATCCACCTCTGCATAAAACGTTTCGGTGTATGTTCGAGTCCATAAATCTCGCCTCTGCTGTAATTTGAAAAGTGTTCCGTTGTCAAAGGTGTAGACAATTCTGCATGATCTAAATAGGCTTCACAAGCTGGAAAATGCTTAAATAACTCTTTCAAAATTTTTTCTTTGAACATCAGTTTAAAATCTTGATAGTCTTCTGGTCTTTTTTTCCATTTGCTATCATTCCACTTTTCAAACCAATCATAATTTGCTGGTACAACAATTTGGATGGTGGCTCTGTCGGGGTTTTGATCTTGCCATATTTTATCTTTTGCAGAAGGGAACGAAAAATAAAATAATGGTATTTCTCCCTCAGGCTCTGACATAAATTTTGCATGATCTGAACTAAAATCAGTAGAGTTATAGACCCAAATGTTATGCTTTGGGAAACCCAAGGCTTTATCTGAATTAGTAAAACCTCCATAAAAACAAAGATGACTTGTACTTGAACTTATCTGATTTAACGCGCGCTTATATTTCTTTATATGCTTGTCCTTTTTAATTAATTTATTATAGGTATTGTGCAAACCAGCATTACTGATATAATTTTTGGCCTTGACTTTACTTCCGTCTTTCATTAGTAAATAATCGATGCGTTTACCTTTAGTTACAATCGAATCAACCTCTGCATTGACATAAATTTCTCCACCTCGAGAAACAATCTTATCGGAAAGAGATTCATAGATTTTGAAAGCCCCGCCTTGAGGATACGCCGCGCCGTCCATATAATGGCCTGCAATAGTTGTATGCATGGCAAAACTGCTTTTGTTGGGCGCCAATCCGTAATTCCCACATTGAGTTGCGAGTACAGCAATGAGTTCAGTGTTTAATGTTATTTCTTTTAAAGTAGCCAATGTGTTTTTTTGACAAAATGGTTGGAACTTTCTACGCAAAAAGTATCCAATCGTTTTGCTCATAAATGGCGGCATCGTTCTTTCACCAAAGAAAAGACCCGCAGATAATTCTGCTTGTTTAAGCAGAGCGAAATATTTATCAATAGCGGAATGCTCATCTGGAAATCTCTCTTTGAGATCTGACTTTAAGTTTTCTTTACCTTTACGGAAATTAAATGTCTTTCCATCAATAATGGCTTGATCATAGACGTCTCCCATGTCTTCCCAGAGAAGATCACCTTCAGAGACGATGTCAAATAATCGAGACATCATAGATTTAGGATTATTGACTTGCCCGACATAATGTACACCGACATCCCATTCGTAATTTTGGCGTTTAAAGGTATGTGTAAATCCTCCGGGCTTAAAATGTCTTTCTAATATTAAGACACGTTTGCCCGCTTTAGCTAATAGAACACCAGCTGTCAAGCCTGCTAAACCTGAACCAATAATGGCCACATCATAATTTCCTTTAATTAAACTAGGATCATATTTGTGATAGTTACGTTGCACTATCTTTTGATTTTTCCACTACCTGTGAATTTTAATTCAGGAACAAAAGTAATATGTTGTGGCAATTTGTATGTAGATAACCGCTCTCGACAAAACGATATAATCTCTTCTTTTCCAATTTCAACATCTTGTTTAAGCACGATCTCTGCTTGCACAATCTCTCCCATAAGCCTGTGTTTAAATCCACTCACTTTGGATAATTTTATGGATTCATGCTCGTTAAGTACTTCCTCCACTTCAAAAGGAAAAACTTTGTTACCAGCCACGTTAATCATGCTCTTTTTGCGTCCCTCAACTTTTATCAATCCATCTTCATCTTTACTGGCTAAATCGCCTGTCATAAACCAACCATCCACTAAAATATCTGCTCTTAGAATTGGCGGGTCCAGATATGCATCAAACATACCAGGTCCTTTTATGGCAAGATGACCAATTTCATTCTTGTTTAATATTGAATGATTGTCAGACAAAATTCCAATTTCATAATCGGGTAGTGCATGGCCAATGGCCTCAGGTTGTTCTTTTGCTTTTTGAGTATTGATAATAGGCAATCCAATTTCAATAATTCCATAGGCTTGCCAAATAGGAATATTATAATTATTGAGAAATCTTTCACACTGTGCTTTTGTTATGGCAGTCGAGGTAGAGATGACGCGTTTCAAAGAAGGAGGCATCGCATCCACTTTTAAAGCATTGAGCATTTTAATATGCATAGGAGAGGCATACAGAAATGTACCTTGTGTTAACTCAATACAATCGTAAATGGATTCTCCTAAAAAGTCTTTAGTTATAGCTATTGTGCAGCCATATTTCAGATATAAAATTATGGATACTACGAAATGGTAAGCCATTGGTAAGACCCATACTACAGTGTCATCTGTTCCTAAATTGAGGGCTTTGTTAGCAGCGTCGATCCTTTCATTAATGGATTGGTGGCCAATGATAACGCCCTTGGATGTACCAGTTGTTCCAGATGTATATCTCATGATAGCAGAATCAGATACATGATTAGCATATTGATTTCCATCAAATGGTTTGTTGGCTTTTAAGCTCCATTCTGAGTCAAGGATTTTAAATGTATCCAGTTGTTTATGATGGAGTGTTGGCCCATTACCAGAATCAAGCAACAAGTGCAAACCTGAACGGTCTAACTCTTTGGTAATCTCTGCTGTTTTTAGTTGATGAGAAATAGGCATTGCCAACGCATTTGCTTTTAAGACAGCAAATACGGCTATTATAAAATGTCTGCTATTTTTATCTATAACGCCAACACCCATCCCTTTTTTCAATCCTTTAGAAACTAGATCATTTGATAATGCAATAACTTCTTGCTCAAACTGCGCATAACTCAAAAGACCAACCTGATCATTAAATGCGATTTGTTGAGGTCTCGATTTATTCGATTCAAAAATGATGTCAACTATGTTCATTTCCGATTTTTAAATGTTTTTGAATATGATAAACAGCTTCAGAAATATTGTCATTTCCAAAACAAGAAAGTATACCAGCAGCATAACCCGTTTGTAAGCAGGTTCCAATAACGCGACAACTTGCAATGGCTTGATTATCTGCACTTATATTTCTGCCCGCAAAATACAGATTACTAATACTCTTTGATTTCAAGCATGTATAAGGAATATCAAAATAATCATCTTCTTTAAAATATTCCATTTGAGGTTTATGTCCATAATCCCAATATTCAATAGGCCATGCACCTCTAGCTATGCTAAGCTTGTCTTTTCTAGCAAGTATGACATCTTCCTTTTGCAAAATATAATGCCCCATGTGTCTTGGCCCAGTTCTGACGCCCACCTCACTAGGAATATTAGATAAAATAGCCTCTTGGAATATTGGCGTTACTGTCTTTAAATAATTAAAAACTTCATTGATCAATTTTCTAGACTCTATATTTAGTGTTGTCATTTGATTTAATTGACCATCCACAATTGTGGGCAAACCAATTTTAAGGTAGACAGCATTATTTTTATAAGATCCTGGAACAACAGAAATATGTTGCAAACGTTTATCAATCTTGTTTTCAAGAATGCCTTTTTTTACAGACTTAAAGAGCGTTAATTTTAAATTTTGTAATTCAATTCCTGCTTTAATATTTACCAAGCCAAAGACTTTGGCGGAAGCTTGATATTTATCACTTGATATTTTCTCAAGTTCAATTAAGTTAGCCACAATGGCTTCTCCAGTACAATCGATCAAACTTTTAGTAGTGTATTCTTCAATATGATCATTGACATATACTGAAGCACTTTTTATAGTATTTTTTGCGATTTTTATTTCCATCAATGTTGATTGGAGAAATAATTCAACACCGGCCTGCAAACACCTTTCCTCTGCAAGTCTTTTAAATTGAAACTGATCATAGGGAAGATATTGAATGCCTTCCTTTTCTCTATTGGGCTTTGTATTACTTAATATAGCTAAATCATTAATAAATGTTTGAGGCCATCCTTCACAAACATATGCGCCTGTTGTTTTTTCAGATCTGAAATATGCACCACATATAGTACCGACATATGCGGCTGTAGCTTTCCCACCCAAATAGGGCGCCTTTTCAAATAGGGCAACTTTCTTACCTAAATCTCTAGCCGCACAAGCCGCTGCAATACCAGCAGCCCCACCACCCACAACTATAACATCAAATACATTATGATTAGTCTCCATCGCCAATTAATAAAAGTCTCATATTCTCCTCAAAATAGCTTAATTCATTTTTATCTAAGACATTATCTGTGTAGCAAATACATATTTTTAGTCGTGCAGCCAAGATTGAAAAAACAAGTGTAAGGCCAGGGTAAGTATTAGGCGGAGGTAAATGAAAAATATCTTCAATTATTATTTCAGCATTTTCATTTAAATCACTGAGGCTGCTACCTGTATCAGAGAAGAAGAAACTGGCGAATACCCCTTTGGTAGGACCTGACATAATCCAATTGTTAAACCACAATGGTGTACGGCTAAATATGTTGAGCATTGAAACATATTTCGTAGGAATCTTTTTGCGAATTTGATGCATCATTTGATCTGCAATTGATTTTGAGGTACTTTTTAGTGATTCAAAGTCATTCGGTTTTAGCCTAAAAAACAAATAAGAAATACTGTTTCCGAAAATAGGTTTAACAGATCCTCTTAAGCGCTGATCTTGCGGTACAGGAATTAATAATGAAACGAGTTCTTCTTCTCTTTCTCTAATGATGTCTTTGACAACCGTGGCACAACATGCCAAATAAAAAGGACTTTTGGCTAAGCGTACATTCTTGCTTGCCGTTTTTTGGATACTTTCTGTTTCTTCCTTGTCAAAAACAATTGTTTTATACTTTGCTTGTAGTTTTTTAGCTGTCTTTTTATTTGCAAGTGAATTTACACCCATCCCTTTGTCAGTCAATAGAAAGCTCTTCGTATCCTTTGCATCATTTAATGACTCAACAATTTTCTTTGATTTGTGTGCTAAGAAAAAGTCTTCTTTATTAAAGATAGTTTCACCACATATATGTCTGGCAAAACTTTCTGCTCCTCTGGCATCTAAAAGAACATGATGCCATGCCAACATAAAATAAGTTGCATCTAAATGTTCAATGATGTAAACTTGAAACAAGCCGCCTTTAGCAGTATTGAAAACGGGTAAAGGCAAAGCATTTAATAAATCTGGTTTGCTTAGACTTAATCTTATTATGGTGTCTAGAGTTAAAGCATCATTGTCAGACCAAGTAGGAGGTCCAGTCAGCCATTTTCTATTATATTGTTTCTTATACAGAGACTGGATCAAATGATCCTTAATGCGTTCGGTTAAAAAATTGATTGCATTTTTATCGTTTCTAATTTTAAATAAAAGCCTGCCCACATTACCTTCTGAGACACCATTGGATTTCATCTGTTTATCCAATAAGATTTGAAAGTGATCAGATCCGTTTGCTTTAAAATTGGTCAATGCTAGAATTATTATGAGTTAGAAAATCCTATGGCACATTTACAAAGTGCAGAAACAGATTTTATATTTTCTGGTGTTAATGTCTCATCAGGCAGTTCGATACCAAATTTCCGTTCTAAGAATAAAACAATTTCTATCATCGAAAATGAATCTAATCCTACACTAGCTAAAATAGTTTCGGGTTGAATTTCAACTTTTTCCGCAAGCAAATTCTCTTTTACAAAACCGCATAGTTCTTTTTCTAATTCTTGTACATTCATGATTGTCCTTCTAGTAACACAACAGCAGTTGCCATCTCTTTTACATGAGATATGGAAACATGTATTCTGTCTATTTTTAATGTCTTAAAATTCTCAGCAGCTTTCGCCAATAAATTTATTGTAGGTTTTCCATCAATATCATTAATGATTTCAATATCACAGAATGAATAACCGCCTTTCCATCCTTGTCCAGTTGCTTTTAGAAAGGCTTCTTTGGCTGCAAAACGTCCAGCAAAATGCTCAAATTTGTTAGCAAATTTTTCACAATAAGTGATTTCATTTACTGAGAAAACTCTTTCTTTAAAAAGCGCTTGCTTTAATTTATCCTGCACACGCTGAACTTCTATAATATCAACACCTACACCTATTGTCATATTTAATAAGCAAATTGAAAGGCTCTAAGATAGTACTTGATTTAGATTTATCGATGATTATTTTTCTAAAGAAACAGTAGATTTTCGCCTAAAAATGCTTAAAAATATAAAGCTTATTACAGAAATGACTACCGCAGAAATAAGTGCCAAGGCAAAAGCACCAAAAACGTATTGTAAAACATTGTTTTTCACGAGCTCAAAAGTTATTTCTGAAGAAAAGGATTTAGGGACATTATTTCCAAAAAGAACTCCACCAATATAATAGCTGCCAAAAAGAATAAAAGGAATCATAGGAGGAATACTAATGTGGCCTGCTATAAGCGCTATAGCTTTATTTAACTTCAGAAGTTGGGCGAAAATTATAATCAATATGACTTGATATCCCCAAAATGGCGTGATACCAATAAATACCCCTAGAAATATGCTTAATGTAATGGATAGGTTGGTTTCAGAAGAGTCAAAGAAATATTGTCTCCACACTTCTTTAGGGCCTTTTTTTTTAAGACCTTTTATGATTTTTTTTGGCCAAATATACATGGTAGCCATAACCACAAAGACAGTATTTAGAATACTAATTCTCGTAAAATCAGGTACTTTCCTAAAATGAGAAATGCGTTCCTCTGCCGGCGCATAATAAACATCAACAGGAACATAGTCTACTTTTATACCATTCCAATCTGCCCTTACCAAAACTTCTATTTCAAATTCAAATCTTGATGTCTTCCATTTAATGTCTTTTAATAGTTGTACGGGGTAGGAGCGATAACCTGATTGTGTATCTGGTAATTCTATACCTGTATTTATCTTATACCAAAAATTTGAAAACTTGTTTCCAAAGCTGCTTGAGCCAGGAACATTTTCTGAAGCCATATTTCTAGCACCTACTAAAAGTGTATCAGGTGATTCTTCAAGTCGATCTAAGAATGTTATTAAATCTTTAGCTTTGTGTTGTCCATCGGAATCGATGGAAATTGCATGATGATAACCCAATTCTACAGCTTTGTCAAAGCCAGATATCAGAGCCATGCCTTTACCCTTATTGTTTTCAAAGTTTATAACAACTATGTTTTCGTACTTTTTGAGAATTGATGGTGTCTCATCAGTGGCACCATCATTAACAACGATTAGATGATCTGTATATTCTAAAATACTTTCTATGACCGCAGCTAAAGTTTGTGCATTATTGTATGTTGGCAATAAGACACAAGCTTTTAATGACTCAAATTGTTGATTCAGTTTACTCATTAATTTATATAGAGTATTTTCCTTTGAATTTTAAACAAATACCTTCTGGTGATTCCATTTTAGATTGTATTCTAATATACTCTGAAGTTTTTTCTAACACTTGAATTTCTACGGATAATTCAAGCGTTTTTGTAGGGTCTACTATTTTTAAGAATTTAATATTTTTCGCATTAACTAAATTAAGTGTTTTCTTTTCCTCAATTTCCATTATCGCGGCAATGATTTCCATTTGACAAACACCTGGAAGTACTGGTTGATCAGGAAAGTGTCCTTGAAAAATGGCATGACTTGGGTTTAGAGTGATATTGTAACAATATCTTCTGTTTTCACACAAATCATCAGTCCTACTTAATTGATAAAGAGACATTTATAGAAATTTAATTTAGAATTTGCTATAAAGATAAACTACTTAAGCTAATAGAAAACGGCATCCGCTTGTGATCTATGAATATTTTAGATACTTCCTGATTTTCTTTATACGAAATTGTCATTTCCACAACCGATTTTTTCTTATTTCCTTTTACAACCTTAGAGATTTTGGATCGTTGGTTTAGAAAATAATGATAATACTTTTTAGATTTTTTTGTTCTCAAAACAACTTGCTCACCCTCTTTAACTTTATAACTTGAAAAGGTCGATTTGCCTATGGGATCAAAAGCCAATCTTAAATCTTTTTCAAGTATGTTTTTCACAATCTTTTTATCCAATGCTGGAATGATATGATTGATAACCAGATTCTCATTACTTAAACTAAAGTCAAAAAGTTTTATCCCAGCTTTAGCCATAAAAACTGTACGATATTTTCTTTTATCAAGGGAATCTCTTACAACAGCTAGAATTCCGCTATTTTGGTTTTTATTAAACGTGATGTTCATGTCAAAGACCAGTTCGTTTTGACTATTATCAAAAACTTCAGTAATTGAATAGTTTGACGAATGATCCTCAACCAATTGTTCTATTTTAACGCCACATGCAGATATTAGAATAAAACTAGAAAGTAATATGTTGAACTTTATTTTATTCATAAGGTGTAATGTCAAGCAATTCATTAAGTGGTACAATGTTGTAAGATTGACTTCTGATTGCTTTAATCAAATCAGGTAAGAGTGTAGCATGTTTGGGATATATATCGTGCAGTAAAATTATACCACCTGGTCTTAAGTTGTCGATAATCCTTTCCAGTATTTTATCATTCTCTTTTGTAACAGTGTCAAATGAACGGTTGTCCCAACCTATCGTTGTTAGATTAAGTGTTTTGACGGCCAGTGCCATTGAGGGAGTTGTTACGCCAAAAGGAGGTCTAAATAATTTTGGCTTTTTATTAATGTTTTTTTCAATAAGATGATTGGTTTTATGTAAATCTTTTCTAATCAAAAATGGTGGCCAAAAATCAAAGAATGGATTATGAACAAAGGAGTGATTGCCGATAATATGACCTTCATTATCAATACGCTGTAGTATGTCATCAGATTCATTTATCTTTTTGCCAATGCAAAAAAAAGTGCCTTTGACTCCATATGTTTTTAAAATATTAAGTACTGTAGTTGTGTGTATTTTGTCTGGACCATCATCAAAGGTCAAGGCCACCTTCTTTTCAAGCGTATCACTTGAAGATATTACAGGCATATAGAAGTTTGACCTAATTCTTAACGAGTTATAGCTCAGTAAAACTGTATAAGGTACTAGAATAGCCAAATACCACCAATTAGAAAATGGCATCCAAAACTTATTGATTAAAAATAATGCAACAAGTATCAGGGTTACAGCAATAAGAAATTTCCTATGATTTGACATTTTGTAATAATAAAATCGAATGATTCGAATTGTAGTAATTATTATAAATCAAAATATTTTCGATTTTGTTGTTGTCAAATGCATTTATCTTCAAAACCTCTGGTACTGTTTGTTTTTCCATGATCTGACAAGCTGTCCATAAGCCAAATGCAGAGGCCGTTTTATACTCACCGCATAAATGCTTGAAGCAACACAAGTTCGAATCTTTTAATATACCATCGGTCAGAGATCCATAACTTGAGTCAATATTTTCTTGTCCATTAAATCCTAGTAAACAAATATCTAAATCATCAACTTTAATATTGTGCTCATTGAGAAGATTTAAAATTTCATTTTCAACATCTTCATTTGATTTCGGCTGGAATAATATTTTCAAGCCTTTTATCTCGCCATAGCACTTTTGATTAGGTTTGTTACTGAGCATAAAAAAAGCAGATCCTTCGCCAGGTACACAGCCTTTACCTGTGTTAGCCAATAAATCTAATTGATGAAATGCTTCGGATTTCCAAAGCTTCATCCTATTGGTTATTTTCAGATAGTTTTCTGTCAACTCATCAAAACCACCAACCAGCACATTTGAGCAATTTTCATTTATTTGCATCATGCCATCAATTAAGGCACTTTCAAATGATGCTCCTTTATTGGCATAAGTAAAATTATAATTTTCACAATTAAGGAGCAACGCTATTTTGGCACTAACCACATTATGGGTTGATTGTATAAATAGGGTGGGTGAAATAATTCCTTCATTATTTTTGTATATACCCGTTAAGAATTTCTCTGTGTCTTGTGTAAAGCCTAAACCCGTACCGGTAATGATAGCATCTAATTCAGTACATTCTGCATCATTCATACATAATTTTGCACTGTAGACGGCTTGTTTTAGAAGCCTGCTCATTCTTCTTAAATTCACCCCAACCAATAATGATTTATAATCCGGTTCTATGCACCATAATGCAGTAGTTTTTTCATTGCGTATTTCTGTTAGAAAAGCTTCATTGTCCAAAGTGTTTTGGGGAGAAACATTTCCTATGCCTGTGACAAATACATTCATAAATAAACAATAAACCTAAACTGCAGAAAATATCAAAGATGAACAATTGCCACCAAAACCTAGTGAATTTGAGAGGATATATTTTAATCTGTCTGGTTTTATTATTTCTTGTAAAGGTGTCATATTAATTTCTGGTATAGCTTCGCTAAAATTTAAATTGGGCGGAAGAAAGTTATCTCGTAAAGCCAACATGGCGATAACACCCTCAATAGCGCCAGAAGCAGCTAGTGTGTGTCCTGTATAAGATTTGGTGGAGCTAAAACTAGGGATGGTATCATTAAAAATTTTCTTGATAGCGTTACCTTCTGATAGATCATTTATTGGTGTCGCAGTTCCATGTGCATTGATGTAATCAATTTCATTGGGATCTATGCCACTTTTCTTCAGAGCAATACTCATGGCTTTAAAAGCGCCATCCCCTTCAGGCGAAGAAGCCGTTTGATGAAATGCGTCATTAGCATTACCGAAACCAACCAGTTGACCTAAAGCCACACCATTTCGTGCATTAAGTGAAGCTTCTGACTCCAATAAAAAATAAGCTGCAGCTTCTCCTAAGTTTAAGCCTTTTCGGTTTTTATCAAAAGGTTTACAGTGCTCACTATCCAAAATTTTAAGGGCCTTGAATCCATTCAAGGTATATTTTGTAAGTGCATCCGTGCCACCTACTATAACTCGATCTAGAACATTATTTAAAATTAATCGTGCCCCAATAATAGCTGCATTTGCTGATGAAGAACAGGCTGTACTTATCGTTGAAACATAGTGATGGATTCCTAAATCAACGGCTATCTTTTCAGTTGAATCTCCACAATCATGAGAAAGAATATTTCTGAGTTTACCAGAATTTTCATCTTCTAAAAAAAGTTTATAAAAGTCTTCACTCTTATCTATGCCTCCTACACTTGTCGAAGATATCAAGCCAGTTCGATAGCCATCATTTTTGATGTCAATGCCAGCAGTTTGAACAGTTTCCCTAGCTGCTAACAATCCTAAAAGAGTAGTTCTACTATAATCACTAGCACCATTAATATTGACTTTTTGTGCAAGTTCTTCATTAGACATTTTGACTTCTCCCGCTAGCAAAACATTCTTATGTTTAGAATCTAAGTATTTTATTTTACTGATGCCATGTGTCTTTGATAAGATAGAACCCAATAATTCACTTGAATTATTGCCTATGCTAGAAATTGATCCAATTCCTGATATGAAAACAGCTTGCGGCACTAACTATTAGCCTTTATGTGTTCAGCAATACTAGTCACAGAATGAAAAATCTTTTTTCCATCTTCTTGGTTCTGAATTTTTATACCGTATTCTCTTTCAAGTAATACAATTATTTCTAAGGCATCAATAGAGTCAAGTCCTAAGTCACTATCGAAAAGCGGTTCGTTTTCTTTAATGTCTTCTGGAGTGATATCTTCTAAATTCAACTGTTCAATCAGTTGAGTTTTTAAGTTGTTTATTAAATCTTGCATAATTTACAAACTAATTAATTTGTTATAAATATCATCTAAGTTTTTAGCATTAAATAGCTCTAATTTCTTATTCGCGCTGTTTACTTTTTCTACCATGGATAAAAACACACATTCTTTATTTTTATAAAAATCTACCCATCCTATGAGGCACATATTTATAATGTCATTCAAGAATAATAAATTTACATAATTACAGATAGAATTAGCATCAAAGCTGTCTCTAATCCACATTGATTGTTCTCCTTTGAATTTATGCCTTATAGATAACACGCCAATCATGGCGTTTGGTAAGGTATAAACAAACATAGCAGGTTGTTGACTAATTTCATCATTAGCAAAGGTTTTACTTTGATATTCTTCATCAATAGCCAATGAGGAGGATTTATTGACTAAAAAAATGCCTTTTCTTTCTATCAAGTCAATGCGTTTATCTTTTAATAATTCTTCACAACATAATAATGCAGCTTTTGACATGTCATCCATCTTGTAAAACTTTGGATAATTGAGATCCATGGCTCTGTATATCTCCTTGGCTACATCATTAAATTCTTCTAAGTTACTTTGATAGAGTACATCAAGATTTTCATTACGTATGGTTCCGTACTTCATAAAATTTGTGGCTATAATTCTAGCTTCCATTTGATGCCTTTTTAAAGATGATAGAAGCATTGCAACCGCCAAAACCTGCTGCAATTTTTAATGCACAATTAATACTTTTTGATGTGGTTTCTTGAATGATATTTATTTCTTGAACTGTACCTTTTTCTTCACATCCTTTAGACAAGATGAGCTTTTTATCAAGAATGGAATGGTAAGTTGCGATTGATTCAATTATACCCGCTGCGCCAAGTGTATGTCCCCAATAACCTTTTAAACTATTGGTGGGGGTTTCTGTTAAATTGTGTCGACTGATGGCAATAGATTCCATGTCATCATTAAATAGCGTGCCTGTACCGTGTGCAGATATATAATCTATAGGCAAGTCGATATCTTTGATTGAGTTGTTAATAACCTGGTACATACCTTCACCCGTTCGTGAAGGACCACTCATATGATTAGCATCATTAGAAACTGAACCACCTTTAAGAGAAATGTCTGTTCCATTTAACTCACTAGAAAGTATAATGGTACCACACGCTTCTCCCAAGTTGATCCCTTTTCTGTCTTTATCAAATGGTTTACACATTTCTAAACTCATTGCCTTTAATGCATTGAAACCAGACAATGTAAAATCGCTGATCACGTCACATCCTACGACGACGACATGTTTGTAGCTTTGTGATTCCAATATTCTTTTACCAGTGATTATCGCCAAAACGCCAGAAATACATGCATTGGAAATAACTATAGGAGGGTTAGGATTTTTAAAATATTCACTCACAGCAAGAGCTGTATCAAAAAGATATCTTCTTGAAAAAGGTACTGCGGTTTCTTTTCGCCTATCAAGAAGTTCGATGTTTCCTTTGACCGTTGCAAAAACAAATAAAACGTCTTTTTGAGCGATGTCTAATTGAGTCTGACCAAGTGCGTCACTTATAGAGTGTATAGACAATTGTTCGAGTTTCGTATAGGATGTACCATTATCATATTGTACCCACAGTGCATTAAGTTCAGATGACTTTATTATTGCGCTATGATGTTTTAGATTTAACCTGTCTGAATAATGGAATGTCAAACCTGAAGTTTCTTGGTATAAAGCCTGCATATTTTGGGATGTTGTCCATCCTAAAGGGCTCGTTATATTATCTGCAATGATTGAAGTCATAAGAATTAATGGCCTTAATTAATGCCTTTATTTTTTTTCCAATCCAAGTAAAATTGAGGTGGATATAATTCTAAAAGACCCGTGTCGTTTGAAAGAAACACCTGTGTCGTTGCGCCTTTGGCCACCAGTTTGGTTTTTTCTATATTGAATATTTCATAAGCGAAGTGGATTTTTGCCGCAGGCGAATCTATAAAAGTCGTTTCGATTATAGCTTCATGACCAAATGTTAATGGAGATTTATATTCTACATTTATATCTACAATAGGAACAGTAAATCCTTCATTAAAAATATCTAAATAACCAAGACTAAACTCTCTTCCAAAAGCTTGTCTCCCATCTTCAAAGTAATTCACATAATGTCCATGCCATACAATCCTTAAAGCATCAACTTCATTGAACCGTACTCTTAATTTAGTTTCGTTTTTTAAGGTTGGCATATATTATTTCGAAAATGACTTAGGTTATTATATAATGTTTTAAGAGGCACTAATGGGTTCATCAACAATGAAAATTTTCAATTCACATGATGCCAATAAAGTTTCAGCTACATAAACTTCTCCTTTGACAACTTTTATATTCATGACTTCTTGAAGATGATGTATAAAGGTTGTAATATTATCTCCAACATTTGGTTTGTTTATAATTTCTAAATTTTTAATACTTCCTATAAAACCTGTTTTAACTTCCTCGGAGTTACTTATAAAAAAATAGCCCGCCGAAGCTGCTGCAGATTGTGCAATATTCTCTACCAATCCACTTTCATTTAATCGCCCATTTTTAACAAAGATGTTATCATCTTTGATAGTTAAACCCGTTTTAGTTTCTTTTTCATTTGCATGAAAAAGTGTATCAATCATAACCATAGGTGGTCTTTGAGGAATATATTTCAATATGTCTAAACCAGTGGCTATAGGTATCATAATATTTGTGTGATTTGATTTTTCTCCCAGAAAGGGTAGTAGTTGTACCATTGCTTAGGGTTTTCAATTACCATCTTTTCCAGTCGTGTAATATAAGACTTCATGATGTCATCTAACTCATAGGAATCTGAATCTGCTTCAAAAGCGAAAAAATTATAATGATATTTTTTGTCTTTAAGCGCGAATACAAAGCAATAAGGTACTTTAAATCTGGACACCATTTTAAAAGGTCCTACAGGAAAGCGTGCCTCTCCATTAAGGAAAGGAAATACTTTTGTTTTGGATTCATCTGAACCTGTGAATCTATCCCCATGGATACAAATAAACTCTTTTGCTTTAAGCGCTCTGTTGATTTCTATTATGTGTGAAAAATTATCTTTAATGGCAATAATGTTGAATTTCTTTTTAACCATTACTGATTCTAGCATAGCTTTAATACGCTGATGTTCTCCATCGAATAAAACAATATTAATTGGAACATCTAACTTATGGAGGAAGTGACCCGCAATTTCCCAATTGCCAAGATGTGCACTTATTAAAATGCCACCTTCTCCTTTTTTTGCCATATCCCAGAGTAAATCGGCTCCAATTGATGTGCTTGTAAATGGATGTTTTTTTTTACTTAATACTGCAACTTTGTCAAGTATAGTTTGTCCAAAGTTATAATAAGAGCTATAAACATTCTTAACTGCCTTTAAAGGCTTTAAGCCTATCCGATTTCTAAAAAAGCTGTAATTTGATTTTGTGGATTTACCACCAAAAAACAGAAAATATAATGCTACGAAATAGAGTATAAAGTAGGCAAAACCAACTCCTAAAGTATTAAGTATAGAATTGAAAATTTTATAACCCAAGAAACCGCCACGGGATTTACCGTCCCAAGCTGCCTTGCTACTCATGTAATTTAATGATTGACCTTTAAATTGATATAATCATAAAACTTTTTGAAAGTTGTGATTTCTTTAAAGTCTTCTCCTGTTGGTTTAAAACCAAATTTAGATTCAATGATGACAACCAAGTCTACAAAGTCTAAGCTGTCGAGTTCAAGAGTCTGCACTAAATTGGCTTCATCTTCAATGACATCCTCTTCGACTTCGAACTCGTCTACAAGGAATCCTTTTGTGATCGTGACTATCTGGCTATAATCCATTGCTGGGGGCAACTGTTTATTTTATTATAATGAATGTAAATAAAAGGCTAAAATATACTTTTTTTAGTTTATTTATGCCCGATTACCACCTATTCTTAGAATCATATTAAAAAAATATCATATAAATAAAATAATGTGCTAACCAGAAAATGTTCTATTTTAACTGTATTACTTCATTTAGAACTATAAAATACTATACATAAAGCTTACTTATATATTGGTTATCAATCTGTTATAAGTTGATCCATTGAAATTTAAGCCTCTCGTTTAAGGCTTCAGGGATGTAAAGTTTGTGATAAATATTTATTTGAACTTGGTAATGATTAAGCTTGAATTGGTACCACCAAAGCCAAATGAATTAGATAAAACAGTATCAACCTTACATTCTTGCGTTTTTTGAGCGATTTTAAGCTTTGCCGAAAATTCATCTGGATTTTCAAAATTGATATTTGGGGCAACGAATGAATTTTGCATCATCAGCAAACTGTAAACTATTTCACTAGCACCAGCCATCCAGCATTCATGACCAGTGAGAGATTTGGTAGAACTCACCCAAGGTGGATTTTGCCCGCAAACCTCATGAATAGCTTGTGCTTCGCTTTTATCACCTACAGGAGTAGAAGTGGCATGTGCATTGATATAATCAATATCATTGATAGACAAACCTGCATCTTTGATACATCTTTGTAAAGATTTCACTGGACCTTCTACACTTGGTTTTGAAATATGTGCACCATTTGAAGAAAAACCATATCCAATGACCTCTGCCAAGATGTTTGCCCCACGTTTAACTGCTGATTCATAAGACTCCAAAATAACAGTGGCTGCGCCACCACTAGGAACCAGTCCATCTCTATCTCTGTCAAATGGACGAGAGGCTTCTGTAGGGGTACTTTCTAAAGCTGAAAACGCACTCAATCCATCAAAACTTCCCATCGCATATTTATTAACTTCTTGTGCGCCTCCACATATAACTCTTTGTTGTAATCCGTTCTTTATGAGAACATAAGCCAAGCCAATAGAATGGGATCCACTTGCACAGGCCGCACTTATTGTGAGATTTATACCAGTTACCTTAAAAATGGTAGAGAGATTCATAGTGACCGTCGAATTCATCGCTTGAAAAATAGCTCCTGAGCCTAATAGAGTCGTATCTTTCTTTAATCTTATTGTATCTACAGACTCAATAACAGCTCTGGCAGAACTGTCATTTCCATAGATAACGCCCGTTTCATTTTTGTCCAAATAGTCTTCATCCATTTGGGCTTGTTTCAATGCTTGCACAGTGGCTACGTAAGCATACTCACTTTCTTCTGCAAGTTGAATACGTTGTCGTCGATGAAGCAGGCCTTTGAGATTAGGCCTTTCAACTTTACCAGTCAATCCTGATCTAAATCCGAAATCTTTACGCTCTTGATCTAAAACAATACCTGAAGTACCATTATAAAGGGACTTTAAAACATCTTCAAGGTTTTGGCCTAAACAAGAGTAAATACCCATCCCTGTAATAACAACTCTTTGCATCAATAAAATTTATTAATTAAGTTTATAGGCTTAATATATAAAAATTCTAGGTGTATAATCCGCCATTTACATTAATAACTTCACCATTTATATATGCAGCTTCCTTACTGGCCAGAAAACTGACAGTGGCCGCAACCTCATCGGCAGTGCCAAACCTGCGCACGGGAATGAAGTTTTTCCATTGCGTTTCATCAATATCTTCAGTCATATCTGTTTTGATAAAACCTGGTGCCACGCAATTTACTGTTATCTTTTTTCTTCCAATTTCTTGCGCTAAAGATTTAGTGGCAGCTATGACACCGGCCTTTGCCGCAGAGTAATTAGTTTGGCCAGCCATTCCTTTTACACCAGAAAGAGAAACGACATTAATTATTCTACCGTACTTATTTCTGATCATTCTTGTAAGCACCTGTGAAGTGACGTAGAAAAAACCTCCTAAGTGGATATCCAAGACAGATTGCCATTCGTCATCAGACATCATTATCATCAAGTTATCCTTTCTTATACCTGCGTTATTTACGAGCACTTCAAT
>ENA-ORXM01001141-ORXM01001141.1-marine-metagenome-genome-assembly--contig:-NODE-1141-length-39044-cov-42.045808_pt1 | contig 39044 bp, 28 predicted proteins | sample MGYA00237867_ERZ511480 | MGnify/ENA primary metagenome ERZ511480 (study PRJEB26309, sample SAMN06266103) | marine metagenome | isolation source: Algal blade | place: United Kingdom:Sidmouth, United... | reverse complement strand
GTATTGAGCTACACCGTCGGACTGGCGCTGCTGCGCAGTGCAGAACTCGTCTGAAAACGAGCCGAATTCCACGCCATCTGTTTCAAGCCTCCGTGGTGGCGGGCCGCTATCGCCACTGGACAAGGCGTCATGGGCTCAAGGGATGTACAGACCACAGACGCACGCAAACCCCGCGACACCGACCGGAAGCGATCTCCGATTCAGCCTTTTTTTCAGCTCGATGGTCACGGTGTGCGCGCTCAGTGGTTGTGGAACCGGCGTCGGCGGTGTCGATCGCCAAAGCACCGATATCAACGGCGCCGCACCGAGCGCCGGCGCTGCCTTACCCGACTCGACAAGCGGTGAGGACAACGTCGATGCAGGCGCCGCAGGACAAGCCGCTGAATCCGGAGACTCGAACGCGTCTGATGGCAATGCTGCGCCCGGCGGCACTGACGGCGCAGGAGTCGGTGACGGGTCGAGTGGCTCCGATGGATCGGACGAGGACGAATCGAGCCTGGAGAACAGCGAACCGGTGGCCTGTGATGCCGCAACAGACGCTATCGCAGAGCGCTTTCTTGCACTCGTCAACACCGTTCGCGCCGAGGCTCGCTACTGCGGCACGGATTTCCATGAGGCGGCATCAACTGTGGGCTGGGATGACCGGCTGGTCACCGCAGCTCTTCGCCACTCACAGGACATGGCACAGCACAATTTTTTCAGCCATACCGGCAGCGACGGTAGCTCCGTGTCCATGCGCATCGATGCTGCTGGCTATGACTGGCAAGCTGTCGGCGAAAACATTGCTGCAGGCCAGCGTAGTGTCCGCGAGGCTGTCGACGGCTGGGTGGCAAGCCCCGGTCACTGCCGCAATCTGATGAACCCGGCCTACGAAGCTGTCGCACTGGCATGTACCTTCGATGACGGCAGCGACTTTCGCACCTACTGGACAAACGTTCTCGCGCGACCACGCTGACGGCGGCGACGATCTCAGGCTACTTCGCTGACGCATTGTCCGGCAAGTCACCCTTGGCAAGTCGCCGTTCAGTGCAGGTCTGTCATCGATGCGGGCCCGCAAATCGAAAACCATCCTGGTAGACGTCTCGAAGCAAGCCGTAGACACTACAGCGCATGATAATTTTCTTGACCGCTGTCTTCTTTCTCCTGATCACACCGGGGCCCGGTGTCCTGTCGACCGCGGGGGTCGGTGCCGCTTACGGTCGTGCAGCCGGTCATCGGTATGTGATCGGTCTCCTCATCGGCACCAACCTCGTGGCGCTTGCCGTGGTAACCGGATTGGCCGCCGTGATGCTTGCGCAACCTGTTCTGCGCGGACTGTTGTTGTTCGCCTCGGTCGCCTACCTCGCCTGGATGGCCTTCCGCATCGCCTTCGCCGGAAGCGAGATCGCCTTCATCCGCCGTGATTCCGCACCCGGCCTGTTCGATGGCCTGACGCTGCAGGCGATCAACCCCAAGGCCTACGTCGTCAATACCACCTTGTTCACCGGATTCGCCTTCGAGGGCATGACACTCGGCGTCGAGACTCTCTGGAAATTCGTGCTCATCAATGCCATCTGGATACCGATCCATCTGCTGTGGCTGAGCGCGGGAATCGCGCTCGAGAGACTGTCGCTGTCACCACGGCGTCAACGAATGGTGAATATCGCGATGGCGTTGTCATTGCTGGCGGTCGTGGCGCTGGCATTGTTCGCCGGTAGCCGCTGATCGACTATATTCCACGTCCGTCAAGGAGAACGATCCCATGCGATCAACGTATCTGCTAACCACTGGCGCGCTTGCACTGATCGTCAGCGGTTGCGGCGCACCCGCCGACCCGCAGCTTGCCATGTGCCAGACCCTCGCAAAGAACCTGACCGGCGACAGCGTGACGAGCTTCGAGGAAGATGTGCAGAAAGACGGCAGGCGCGCTCGATCCGTGAAGATCGCGTTCGCGACCGGCGCTGCCGGCAGCGGCACGATCGATTGTCGTTATCCGATCAACCAGACTACCGGCGCCGTCGCGACGGCGCCTTCCGAAGTCATGCTGAACGGCCAGAAAGTGCCGACCAGGGAGCTCTTTGCCGCCGGCACGAAAGCGTCAGGTGAAATCATCTCCGGAGTCGCCAAGGAGACCGCGGCACAAACCAGAGAATACGCGGACGAAGCTACCGAGCAAGCCCGTGACCTTGCAGACAAGGCGCGCGACGTTGCCGTCGAGGGTGGCAAGGCCTTGCAGGAAGTGCTCGAGAAATGACCTCCCTGCCGCCGGCGACTTTCTGCTCGGCCGTCTCCTTGCTCGATTCCGTGTATCAGACTCGGTGACGACACCTGACGACCCACCGCGTTGGCAGACTCTGACGAATCGGACGGTCTACGAGAACGCCTGGATCGATGTCAGCCATCGCGACGTCATCGCGCCTACCGGTCATGCCGGCATCTACGGTGTGGTGCACTTCCGCAATCGCGCCGTCGGCGTCGTGCCGCTCGACGACGAGGGTTACACCTGGCTGGTGGGGCAGTGGCGGTACACGCTCGATACATGGAGCTGGGAGATTCCCGAAGGTGGCGCTCCACCCGATGAAGATCCGCTCGATGCAGCGCGTCGCGAACTGGCCGAAGAGACCGGCCTCGTCGCCAGCCGCTGGTCGCCACTGCTCGAGATGCACACCTCCAACTCGGTCACCGATGAGACCGCAGTCGCATACCTCGCCCGCGGCCTCACACCGGGCGATAGCGCGCCGGACGAAACAGAATGGCTCACCGTCAAGCGCGTTCCGCTGTCTGAAGCAGTATCGATGACACTCGACGGTCGCATCAGCGACGGGTTCGCCATGGCCGCCCTGATGAAAGTCGAACTGTGGCGACAAAGCGGGCAGCTACCGGTTTGAGTTCGTCGATTGTCTGGCGGCTCGCGGGCGCAGCGGCTGCCTGGCTGACGTTGCTCGCACCGCCGGTCACGCTGCTCTGCTGGCTCGCCGGGCTTGCAGCACTGCCTTACGTGCTGGTCAGTCTGCTCCTGTCCCCGCTGATCTTCGGCCAGGTCATGGGGGCGCTTCGTGGCAACGCGACACGGCTGAAGCATCGCTGGATGCTGGCCTTCGGTTGCGGCGCGGTACTCCTGCCATTGACGGTCCTTGGCACACCCGTCGCGATGGTGTTCTCACCGCGAACAGCCGGTCTGCTTGTTCTCGTGCTCTGGGTAGTAGCGCTCGTCCATGCGCGCAGACAAGCCGAGCACATCGACAACGTCACGCTTGCCGTCACCCTCCCCGGCCTTGCCGAGGACCTGCGCTTCGTGCAGCTGAGCGATATTCATGTCGGTTCACGCGAACCCGGGTTTCTCGAGCGCGTCGTCGATCAGGCCATGGCTCACCAGCCCGCGTTCGTCGTCATCACCGGCGATCTGCTCGACGAGAGTCGAATCGAACGTGACGATCTCACCGCCTTGTCGCGCTTCGACTGCCCGGTCTACCTGTGTATCGGCAACCATGAACGCTACGTCGATCTCGACAAGGCTCTCGACGCTATCGCTCATCAGGGTGTGACGATATTGCGTGATGACAGTATCGTGCACGGCCCACTTCGAATCATCGGCGTTGACGATCGCGATCGACCGGATGAACTTCCGGGCGTTCTCACGGCACTCGGCAAGGATGCGGAGCGTATCGACGTGCTGCTCTATCACCGCCCCGATGGTTGGTCGGCAGCCCGCGCCGCAGGTATTCCGCTGACCCTGTCGGGTCACACTCACGGGGGACAGATCTGGCCTTTCGGCCTGCTCGTCAAGCGCCAGTATCCGGAAATGACGGGGCGCTTCGATCGCGACGACAAGACGCTCTATGTGTCAGCGGGTACCGGCACATGGGGGCCGGCCTTGCGCCTCGGCACACGTTCGGAAATGACCATCGTGGAACTGCTCGCCAGCCCATCGCTCGCCAGTGGATATTCCAGTGGCTTTCCACCTTGATGTCGACCGGCCCAGAGTCCGTATCACGTTGGCGCACCGCTGTTGCAACGGATGATCGCAGTGCGAAAGCCGCGAGACTCAAGGCTTGCCGAGCACGGCCTCGAGTGCCCCGAGGAGCTGTTGCATGTCCTCCTCGTCAGTGAAGTAGCCCGGTGACAGACGCAGCGTCCCACCTGCCTCAGCCGTACCGGCGTCCACGTGCACCAGCGGTGCGCACTGCAGCCCGGCACGGGCACAGATACCGTGATCCGCATCGAGCTCATCGGCGATACGCGTGATCGACATGCCGTCCACGACAAGACTCAAGGTGGCAACTCGCGCCTCTGTGCGCGCCCGACCGAGCACGCGCACCTGAGGATAGGCAAGCAAGGCCGATTCGATGCGATGCAGATGCGCGAGCTCGGTTGCATGGATGTGTTCGACCGCCCGACGGCAAAGGGCCGCATGGCGGGCCAGATCGGTTGTCTCTGCCCGAGATTCCGCGACACGAGCTTCCGGTAACCGACCTTCCGTTGCCAGACCGCTACCGCTCGAGACCTGTGCAGGAGTCCCTGCGGGAGCTTCATCAAGTGAGGCGCCGAGTTCGCTGAACCAGCGCTGTGCCGCGTGCAAGCCGGCAATACCCGGTACCGACACCGTGCCCGCTTCGAGGCGATGCGGATACGCGGCAGGCTGATAGGTCGAGATCGAATCGACCCCGGTGCCGCCAAATCGCATCGGCCTGAGTTCGATGTTCTCGGCGACGATCAGTCCACCGATACCCATCGGGCCAAACAAGCCCTTGTGACCGGGAAAGGCCAGCAACGATATCCCCAGCTCGTCCATGTCGATGGGCAGCACACCGGCGGTTTGCGCAGCATCGACGATCAACGGTATTCCGGCATCGTTCGCCACACGGGCGACGTCTTGCAAGGGCTGCACTGTACCGATGACGTTCGAAGCATGGTTCAGGACAATCGCGCGCGTATCAGTGCGTATCGCCGCGGCGATATCCGCGGCATCGACGTAGCCGTCGCCATCCGCTGCGATACGCGTCACGCCAATGCCACCATCACGCTCGAGATGACTTGCCGTGCGCAACACCGCATTGTGTTCGAGACGGGTCGTGATGAGATGGTCGCCCGGAGCGACGAGCCCGCCTATGGCGAGATTCAGCGCATCAGTGCCGTTCTGCGTGAAGACCACGCGCTCGATCGGTCCGCCGTAGCCGAAGAACCGCGCCAGCATCGAGCGCGTGTACACGATCATCTGTTCCGCTTCTGCTGCAAGCAGATGACCGCTTCGACCCGGGTTGACGCCGTGGGAGCGAAAGAACGCGTCCATGAAGACGTAGACCGACTCCGGCTTCGGCCAGCTGGTTGCGGCATTGTCGAAGTAAGCGTTCTCTTTCATCTGCGCGAATTCATCGAATCGAACTCATCGTTCGCACACGTTGGTCAACAACTCGTCGGTACTCACTCAACGAGCCGTGTCATCGATGCCGCTCTCGTCCATCGAAAGGTCGAACCACTCGCTTTCAGAGCCATCGGACGTCTGGCCGAGCGATTTATCGAATCGATCATCGGAGTCCTGTCGTGTCACTGCATCGTCCTGGGTCACGTCTTCCGGAAGTTCGTACCAGTCGTCGCGAATGACATCCTCGTACTCCGCGGTCTCGTCTTGACGAGCCTCGTCAACCGGAGATTCGTCACTACTGGCGTCAGGGTCGAAGGGATCTGTAACTCCACCGAGATCGATATCGGCGACGGTTTGCGACGAACCAGCCGTGTCTTGAGCCGTTGCCGCGGACCCCGTGTACGCCGCCGCGGCACCGCTCGCCACGAGCCCACGTCCCGGCACTTCTCCCGAACCGGCATTTGACACATCCGCAAGTTCACCGGTCGACTGTTCATCGTCGGTAGCGACCACGTTGACCTGGCGCAACATGCTCGCCGGAAGGGCGATGAAGAAGATCCAGTACAGCTCACGCGTGACCAGAAAGCGTGCCTCGGAATAATTGCCGATGAGGTAGAGGACAACGTAAGCCAGCACGAACAACACCGCTGCCTGCTGTCGCTGATACTGACAATAGAAGATTTCGATCAACTGCTGCGCCACCATCAACAATGCAAGTATGGCAACTGGCAAGCCAACTTCGGATGCGACCTGCAGAAACCCGTTGTGAGCGTGGTAGACGATCCAGGTGAAATCAGTAAGGCTTTGCTGGATCCAGAGCGTCGCAGTGGTCGGGTACCAGATCGAGCCGTAGCCGTAGCCGGTCAACGGTCGCTCCAGGATCAGTTGCCAGGTCTGCTGCCAGACTTCGCCACGGCCGGTCAGATCGTCGGTGCGCCCTACCAGTTCGGCCGTATCGATGTTGAGTGTCGCGAACCCGACCAGTCCGGCAAGCATCAGCGCAACGACGATCATCTGCACGAAACCGAGTTGAAAGCGCGCGGCGATGAAGAGGTAGAGCGAGAGTGACCCCGCCACCAGCATCGCGAGCAATGAGGTGGCCGACTGGCTGAAGGCAAGCAAGGCCAGGCAGAGACCCGCCAGCAGATAGCAGCCAAGTCGCAAGGCGACTGACCTCGTCGAGTCGCTCAAGGTGATGTACAGGAGCACGCCGGTGGCCGCCCAGAAGCCGAGGTCGTTCTTGGAATTCATGACGCCGCTCCAGACGAGCGTGCCCTCGTAGGCGGTAAAACCAAGCTCGGGAAGCGCCAGGGAGGCGAGCAGGCTCGCCACCATGATCACCGCCAGCACCGAGGCGAACACGCGCAACATGCGCAGCAGCGGCACGGTATAGCCAAGGTAGACGCCGACCAGCGTCGTGCCGACGAGATGGACGACCCGCTCGGCCGAAACGCGTGCATCGACAGACCACGATACCGAGACAATCGCACCGAGCAATATCAGCACGAGGAGGATGCGGTAGCGTACGAACCAGGAGATCCAGTTGATGCCGTGGCCGAACATCAGACCGAGAAACGCGAGGACGTAGACCCCCATCCACACAAATGTGACAAATCCCGCCAGCGCCGGCTGGAAATACGATGTCAGCGTCGACACCACCGTCGTGCCGAGCAGGATGGTCAGGATCAGGATCCCAAGGGCAGCCACCGACCCCCGCGTCGCCGCGACCGGTTGGGTATAGGTCGCTACGTGCACGGGTCGATGGACCGGCGTACTGGCGAAGTTGAAGACATTGACGGCATCGCACCATGATAGTCGCTGCATGAGCGCGCCGCTGACTCCGCCACGCGAGCCTCCGGCATCAATCTTCGTGCCGCGTTGCCCGCATCGTCATGACCTCGTCGACACGTGGCACCGGCGGCACCCGCATGCGTTCGCGATAAGCGATGGCCTCCGAGAGGTGCGCTACCGTCAACATGGCAGCATCATCAAGGTCGGCGATCGTGCGGGCCACCCGCAGTACACGATGGACACCTCTGAGCGAAAGATCGAGCCGCTTCGCCGCGCGCTCGAGCAAGACCCTGCTGTCGGCGTCGAGATCACAGACGCCGGCGAGGCTGCCCGGACGCAGCACGGCATTGCTACAGCCCTGCCGGGCAAGCTGCCGGGCACGAGCGGCGCGACACCTCGCTCTGACCCGGGCGCTGGATTCCGGCAAGGCAGATCCTGCTTGCGCACCCGGCTGCAGAACCGCATCAAGGGAGGCGAGCGTGAGCGCTTCACGCCGCACCTGAACATGGATATCGATACGATCCAGAAACGGGGAGGATACCCGTGATCGGTATTGCAGTATCTGCTGCGGGGTACAGACACAATCGCCGCCGGTTTCGTCGTGCAGACCACAGGGACAGGGATTCATCGCCGCCACCAGCTGAAAGCGAGCCGGGAAATCCGCTTGAAAACTCGAGCGCGAGACAGCCACATGGCCGGTTTCCATGGGCTCACGCAATACTTCGAGCACACTCCGGCGGAACTCGGTGAGCTCGTCGAGAAACAATACGCCGTTGTGAGCAAGGGAGACTTCGCCTGGCAGAGGTGGAGAACCACCCCCTATCAGGGCGATACCCGAAACCGTGTGGTGTGGGGCACGGAACGGCCGCTCACCCCAGCGGTCCGGATCGAAGCCAAGATGACTGATCGATGCGATGGCTGCCACCTCACTGGCCTGCGTCTCGTCCATCGCCGGCAGAATTCCCGGCAATCGACTGGCCAGCATGGACTTGCCCGTGCCAGGCGCGCCGCAAAGCAGCAGGTTGTGGCCGCCGGCAGCGGCAACCTCGAGTGCACGACGCGCCGCGTCCTGCCCGATCACATCGGCGAGGTCTGCCAACAAGGGGGCCGCTTCGCGTTCCAATCCCTGCCCTTGCCCCTGCCCCTGCCTCCGACTCGAACCCGGATCGTCGGTATCGGGCACACGCAGGCAACGTGTCTCGTCAAGGCTCAGAGCCACACAAGCATCACGCAAGGTCGCCGCACCGGTCACGGCGACACCGCCCACCCGCAAGGCTTCTTTACGATTGGCAGCCGGCAGCAGCAGCGCGCTGCCGGCTGCACGCGCACCCTCGGCGCTCGGCAACGCGCCTTCGACGGGACGCAGTTCGCCGCCGAGCCCCAGTTCACCGACGATGACGAGACCTTCCGTCGCGTCAGGTGGTACCTGACCGGAGGCCATCAGGATGCCAATCGCGATCGGCAGATCGAAGCGGCCCCCACGCTTGGGCAGATCTGCCGGGGCGAGATTAACGACGATCTTGACCTGTGGATAATTGTATCCGGCATGCCGGATGGCAGCACGTACCCGGTCCTTGCTTTCCCTGACGGCCGATTGCGGCAGGCCCACCAGCGTCATGCCCGGCAAGCCACCGCCGAGATAGACCTCGACCGTCACGCTCAGCGCACGGATACCTGATAGCGCGCAAGAGCGCACCGTGGCAAGCGACATCGTGAACCTCCCTGTTCCACTTGATGCACAGAAAACACTAGCGTGCCCGGGGTGATGTGACGAGCGTGCGGAGCGGCAGAACACTGGCTTTACGTGCAGTCAACGCATGACGGGCGGCCCGGCGTCGCCAGAAACTGATCGAAATGCCGCTCTGTTGCCGTGTGCTGTGATGAAGAGCATCATCTCCCTTGAGGGTTCACGTCCCGTCGAGCGTCACCATGCCGTGTTCGTCGATGTGAATGCCGGCCGGTCCACATCCGCGTAGCAGATCAAGGTAGAAACGACTCGGGCCGTCCGTTTCGAAGGTACTCAGCAGATCGACCAGATGCTGCATTGCCGTGTCCGGTTCACCGTTCGAGAGGGAGCAAAGTGCCTCGTCGAAGTGCCGGCAGAGTTCGCGCCATTCCAGCGTCGATCTCGCGCCGGTGTCCAATACCTCGACGACCTCCAGAGGACCCCGCTTGCCTTTCAGCAAGAAAGTACCCACCGGTCGAATGTACAGTTCCCGCGTGTCATCGATTACGTCACGAGAGGCGAGGACAGAGGTACCCAGGCGCTTGTTAAGAGACTCGAGGCGCGAGGCCGTGTTGACGACGTCGCCGATCACGCGGTGGCGGTAGGTATTTCCGCCGCCGATGTTGGTGGCGGACATCCAACCGGAATGGAGTCCGATGCGCGTGTAAAACGGCGTGTCGGGATGACTTTGCCTGAACTCGTGGAGGGCGCGCGTGATCGCCAGGGCAGCGTCTGTCGCGCGGCTCTGGGTATCTGCCGTCGCCACGTCGCTCGTCCAGACGGCGGTCATGCTGTCGCCTTCCAGGTCGATCAGCTCGCCGCCGTTCAGATGCGTCAGATCGGTGAGAATCGCGAAGTACTCGCGAGTCAGTCCGGCGAGGTGCTCCGCCGTCACAGACTCTGCCACTGTGGTGTAACCCTCGATGTCAGTGATCATGCAGGTGCCGTACAACTGCACTGGCGCAACGTGATCGATCCGGCCGGCTTCGATGTCGTCGACCGCCCTGCCTGGCAGCATCCTGCCTGCTCCGACCTGAATGAGGTCTCTTTGGCGGCGGGCACGAAGATGGCGATGGAAGAGACCGAAGAACAGTACGAGCGGTAGCACTACAAGCAGAGGAACGCCAACCGGCAGCAGGAGGTAGGTGTTTGTGGCCGCGTACACGGCTGCGGCGAAGTAGAGTGCGGCCAGTGCGGCGCTGAGCATCAAGGCCCAACGTGTCCCTGTGCAGAGGACAATCAGTGTGACGATCACGCCGAATACCGCCTGTAACATCGCTCCAGTCCAGGGCGAGAGCGTTCTGAATGTGGAACCGTCGACGAGATTGGCGTAGGCGGTCGCGGCGATCTCGACGCCACTGAGATCGACGCCGTCGTCGCGCGAATAGACCGTCCGGTAGGCATCCTGCTGGTCGACCGCGGATCGGCCTGAATGACCGACGAAGACGACCCGTCCGCTTACCGCAGCACGCAAAGCGTCGAGGGTCTCGGTTCGTGCGTCGAGCACTTCGCCGTGTTCCAACGTCTTGATCGTTCGGGACCGATAGGCACGATCAGGCCGGTGCTTTCGGCCACGGGTATGAACTCGTCCGGGCCCACCCGTCCGAGCTCCTCGTCCTTCCAGCGCAACAGTGCCTCGAAGCAGATGGGCGCGTGGTCGACGCAGCCCACCAGAGGCTGGTAGTGGACACGCGCAGAAGAGTGTCGCCGTCCTCGCCGTCATCGGGATAGACGGCGATCCCGATCGAGGCACCGGCGTTCAGTTCCACGTCACCGAACCGGGTCGGCGCGCGGAGCGCATCTTGCAGCAGCGCGGCCAGTTCGGCCGCCGCCTCCTTTCGTCCGCTCGAGATCGCGAGCAGCGCGAACTCGTCGCCGCCGAGGCGGGAGAGCACGTCGCCCTTTCGAGCACGGCGGCGATGCGGCGTCCGACGCTCTTGATGAGGCTGTCCCCGGCCGCGTGACCGTACACCTCGTTGACCAGCTTGAAATCGTCCAGATCGATCGCGAAGACAGAGAAGGAATTGCTCTCGCTCACCGCTCGCTCGAGCGTGGCGTCCGCAAGCTTGTGAAAGCGGCGGCGGTTGGGCAGATCGGTCAGCGAATCGTGGCGTGCGAGATAGGTCAGGTGCGTTGACACCCGGCGCTCGACAAACGCGGCAGCGGCACCGATGGCCAGGACCACGAGTGTGATGATCGAGACACCCGCGGCGAGCACGCCGCGCGGTATCCCGCTGTCACTCTGCCCAAGGTCTACTCCCAGCGCGATCTCGGCGGCTTCCATACCGAGAAAGTGAAGCGAGACCGTCATCAGCAAGAGCAGCGCGGCCCCAAGCAACTGCGCCCAGTGCGTCACTGAACCAAACATGATGCCGAGCGCGGTCGCACCGAAGCCGAGACCAGCGACGACAGAACCGATCACCAGATCGGGAGCGTAGGTCAGCGTGCCCGGAAAGCGCAGCGCGCTCATCCCGATGTAGTGGAGCGCGAGCACACCGGCACCGACCAGGATCCCACCAAGCAGGCGGGTGTAAAGCCGTTCGCGCCAGCGTACGGCGCACGCGAACCCGGCGCTGACGACCGTCAGACCCACCAACAGTGAAAGCAGGGTCGGCCCCGGGGCGTAGGTGATCGGTACATTCAATCGGTAGGCGAGCATCGCCACGAAGTGCGTCGCCCAGGCGGTCGCACCGAAGCACAGACCCAGAAGGGCCGTCCAGACAAACGCTCGCTCGGCTGACGTGACCCGTCCCGCCACGACCGACGTCGAGAGGCAACCGAGCACGCAGATCAGCGCCGCCAACGCGACCAGCGAGTAGTCGTGGTAGAGCGTCAGACAGTCGAGAACACGAAGCATGCGTCGTCAGATGCGAGACGGCGTCGACGCAGAGTGCGTCGCGCTGGTGTTGTCCGTGCGTGATTCCATGTCCGCTCCGCTCGGCGTTTCCCTGGATCGTCGCCGGTCGGCAGATTTGACTTGAGGTCAACAAGCGTGCGGTTCCGCTATCGGCGCAGAGCGGCGTCCGCTTGAGCTCTGTCATGCCTGGCACGCCACCGCATCAACCATCCTTCGTCACCGTGACTCGTCCTGGCCGGCAGGTGCTGCCGGATCATCGCCCGTCCCCGCGCGGTTCATCGATCGACTATGAACCAAAGAATCGGTTTGTAGACGGCCTACATGCCATTACCCGACACCAATCCCCCTCGCCAAGCGCGTCAGCCAAGAGGCAAAGAATTCAGAAGGCGGAAACACCCTCGCTTCCCGACAGCACTGACACCGGCAACGCGAATGTTCGCTTCCCGAAGCTCAGCTTCTCCTTCCCCAGGTAGAGCACGATTCCCGTCACTCTTCGTCCCTTTCCGGGGCCGCGGGTCGCGAACCAGTCCAGGTGGCGGAAGTCACGTGCGCTCACAGTCGCGGCGGCCTTGATCTCGATCGCGACCAGCGAGCCACCGCCTTCGGCGACGATATCAACCTCACGACCGTCGCGATCGCGCCAGTGGTACAGTCGGAAGCGGTTATGTTGCAGCGCCGCCGCCCGGGTCAGCTCGCCGAACACCCAACTCTCGAGCACGGCACCGAGCGAAGTCGGATCGGCTTGGCTGCCAAAGGAATCGGAAGACAACCCGCGCAGGGCGGTGGCGATGCCGGTATCGACGAAATGGTACTTCGCGTTACGTATGTCGCGACGCGACTCGCTCGCAGTCCAGGCAGGTTGTCGGACAACGAGAGACAGACGGGTCAGCACGTCCAGGTAGGTCTCGAGTGTTGGACGCTGAATGCCGATCACCGAGGATAGCTCGCTCAGGTTGAGCTCGAAAGACGTGCGGGCGGCGAGCTGGTCGATCAGCCGCCTGAGCGCATCTCCCTTGCGGATGCGCAGCACGTCCGCAACATCCCGGTCGACCACGGCATCGATGTAGTCTTCGTAGCGGCGCGCGCGCGTCCGGTCGCGTAAGACGCGGATCTCGGGATAGCCGCCGCGGACCATCAGCTCGATATAGCGGTCCCGGGACCAGTCGGGTGCTGCCGGCGACGCGGGAAGATCGAGCTCGTCACCGGCTGCCCAGTCCAGCAGGAAGCTTGGACCGCGACGCTCGATTTCCGCGACTGACAGGGGCCAGAGCTTCAAAGTGGACATTCGTCCCGCCAGAGAATCAGTGGCTTCGAGTGTGGTAAACACGTTCGAGGAGCCGGTGAGCAGGAACTGGCCGCGACGGCGGTCCGCATCGACAATCAGCTTGATCTCCAACGCCAGTGATTTCAATCGCTGGATCTCGTCGATGATCAACGGCGCGTCACCCGTTTCCCGACGTAGCAGCGCTAGCTGCCCTCCAGCGTCCCGATCGAACGCCTCGAGAGTCGATCGATCGTCGAGCGTGACGAACCGCCCTTCGCCAAGCAGCGAACGCACCAGTGTCGTCTTGCCGGCCTGCCGCGGTCCGACGAGGTTCACCACCCGGGAGGACGCGAGCGCCTCGTGAACTTCGACGGTGAGATGCCGTGGGTAGAGAGTGGATTCGGCAGACACGGTTTCGGGGTAATCGGCGGGTTTTGTCAGAAGACGAGCCTCGCAAATTGTGTAATAAACAGTTCGCGGATCGTATATCAGGATAGTCGCGAATTGAATGCTAGTCTAGTCGCGAATCGTGCAATGGCATTCTCGTGAACCCGGTGCCGAGAAGTCGACGTGCACAAAAATGCCCCGTCACGAGGCGCGACTGTCCGACGACCCGACCCGACCCAACACGACGGTCCGGCCCGACAACTGACGCAGCGCACGTGCACAATCGGGATCCTGCTACACAGCACCGTGCCCGGAGAGCAACCCCGCACTCACCAGCGTGTTTACCGGTCTCGATCCCTCCGTACACGGCGTCTGGACCAACGGTGTCGAGCTGCTCGAGCACTAGCAGACCTTCCCCGGCATTCTCGCGCGGTTGGGCTATTCCAACTGGCTGGTCGGACGCTGGCAGCTGGCCGGGGTGTCGCAGTGGACGACCGAGCCTGTCCGGCCTGGCGACTTTGCACGCAATGAGTGGGCGCACGGCGCACTGCATCGTTCTTGCCAGAATGCCTAACTGACGTGGCTGCAGCAGACAGCACCGGACGCCTTACGTGACTGAAGCCGAGCATATCGGGTGGTCATTCGTGTTCTTCACTCAGGAACCCGAACAGGTCGAGTCGACACAGGGCGTTCCGGGCGCGCCCTGGCGTATTGCAGCTGGGCAGGCGGACGGCTACCCACGGAACGCGAGTTAGAACATGCTGCGCGTGGTGGACTCGGCGATGTGCGCTTTCCCTGGGGCGACACGGAACCGGACGATGAATCGAGCTTCCCCTGCAACATCTGGCAAGGACGATTTCCGCAGGAAAACACCGATCAGGACGGCTACACGACAACCGCTCCCACCCTCTCCTTCAGGCCCAACGGGTACGGCTTGCACAACCTGGTCAGCAACATGTGGGAATGGACGGCAGATTCCTTCAGTCTTCTCGCACGACGCGTCGGAACGGGCTATCAACCCAAACGGACAACCGACGAGAAGCTGGCCAAGGGCGGTTCGTTCCTGTGCCACAAGAGCTACCGCTTTCGCTATCGCATCGCTGCACGCATCGGCAATGCCGCCGACAGTTCGACAACGCACATGGGGTTCCGTGTGGCCTGGAATTCGGCGCCGGGCGAGCCGTGGGGCGTTTGAACCAAGGTCGAAATCGCCGTACCGTTGTGGCGTGCCCAGTCCTACTACGACGAACTCGACAGGGGCTCCGATGCGCGCGATGGTGGCGGCGTCCTGATCACTCAGGCCATCCACACGATCGATCTGGCACTCAGTCTCGTCGGTCCGGTTGCGCGCGTGCAGGCGATGACAGCCACCACCTCGCTTCACGAGATGGAGGCCGAGGACTTCGCGGTCGCAGGCCTGCAGTTCATCTCGGGAGCCGTCGGTTCGCTGGTGGCGAGCACCGCGACGTTCCCGCACGGGCGCGAAACGATCACCGTGCACTGCCGACACGGCTCCCTGCGGCTTGGCGCCGAGGCGCTCGACATCTTCTGGCGAGACGGTCGTGTGGAGCGTCATCCACCCGTGGCTGACTCAACGGTGCGACCCGACGCCGTCGTGCCGAAATCCGAGTGGCATCGGGGTGGCATCGGGGTGGCATCGGGGTGGCATCGGGGTGTCATCGGGGTGTCATAGAGGACTTCCTCGACGCCGTGCAGCAAGGTCGCGATCCGTTGGTAACGGGCAAGGAGGCGCTCGCCTCGCACCGACTGATCGAGGCCATCGAGGCTTCGGCGCGCGATGGCGCTGCCATCGACATGCCGCTTGTGGCCACGTGATCAGCTGTCACACTGCACCCATCACTACACCGGAGTCGACGATCATGGCGAAAGGCAGTTGCTTGTGCGGGACAGTGACGTTCAGCGTCAGTGAGGAAGGTCGGAACATGACCCACTGTCACTGCTCCATGTGCCGCAAGATCCACGGAGCGTTGTTCGCTACCTACTACACGTCCCGCGATCTGGTCTACACATCGGGTGAGGAAGCGATCGGAAGCTATCAGTCATCTCCCGGGTTCCAGCGTGCGTTCTGCTCGCACTGCGGATCGACACTGCCAGAACGATCACTCGACGGTGACGAGGCCGAAGTTTACGTTCCTGCAGGACTGATGGATGACGATCCCGGTGTTCGTCCAGAGGCACATATCTTCACCGAATCCCGCGCCGACTACTACACCATCACCGATGCGTTGCCGCAGATGACGCACTACGGCGACGATGATCCGACACGTGTCATCGAGACACAGAGACCACCCGCCAGGGAAGGCAAGGTGAGCGGCGGCTGTCTATGCGGAGCAGTCGCATTCGAGTACGCGGGTACACCAAAGATGGTGATGAATTGCCACTGCAGCCGTTGTCGCAAGGCCAAGGGAGCCGCGCACGCCACCAATGCGTTCGTCGCCGGCGATCAATTCGTCTGGACACAGGGCGAAGGCAACATCACCGACTACGCTCACGCCGGTGCCAAGGTCTTCGGACATGCCTTCTGCAAGACCTGCGGTTCGTCGTTGCCACGTCCCCGCGCCGACGGCAGTGTCTACAACGTGCCTGTCGGCAGTCTCGACCAGAGCCCTGGCATCGATGCCAAAGGTCACATCTTCGTCGCATCGAAAGCGCCCTGGTTCGAGCTGACCGGTGAAGAAACGCGGTGGGATGAGCGTCCTGACTGATTCCCCTCGCGAAGTACTTCCACCCGGACAATGACGGTGAGCATTGGAAGTCATCCCGCGACTCGGATCCGTGACGATGGCATCGTTGCCCTTTCATCGGCCGTCGCTATCCTGTCGCAGGCGACGCCCGTGTCCGATGGGGGCGTCGCCTGACGTGGGACACGAATGAATACAGGCCAGCGCTCAACTTTCGGAGAGCGTGACGTTGAACGTGACATCGATGATGTCGGTGCCGGGCCACGGGCTCTGCACACCGACGAATCCACCCGTCCCGTTGACGCCTTCCCACTCACCCGTGCCATACATGACGACATAGTCGCCGCTCAAGCCTTCCGAATTCCAGCGGCCATCGAATTTCATGGTCAACGCATCGCCATTCTCGAACGTATAGACGCTGTAGCCGGACATCAGACCATCGGCACCGTCATCGACGATACGCTGTGCCATGACGAACTGCTTGTCGGCGACGCGACCGTCCTCGAAGAGGCAGACGCCTCCCCGTCGAATGGCGTTCAGCTGTACGCCGCCTGATGCGGAGCTGTGCTGCGCCAGTGCCTGGGTACTCGAGCTCATGTAGAGCCGGCACCGCATTTCGGTATTGGCGGCGCTGGCGCTTCCACTGATCGAGCCGAGCGTCGCGAGGGTCAGGCCAAACACTGTCTTGCATTGCATCATCTTTCCTCCAGGATGGTCGGGCGAGCCATTCGCCCACGTACAGCATCCATAGCGCCAACGCTCAGCGCCGGAAAGTTCGGCGAAAGTTAGCGGAAATTTCACGCGTTCCTGTCGTTTCAACGCTCCTCGGCGCATGTCCAATCGCGCCTGAATTCTTGTCATCGGGATGAGGTACGGTAGGGTCGCGGCGGCGATACCTTGTCGATGGCGACGGGTCACCCGCCATCGGCTTGTATTTCCGTCGATAAAAACCAATGACGCTGCCGTCAAGATCACGTCGCTTTAGCCGACCATGAGTTTGACCCGGGAGTCCCGTGATGTCGGACACGCACGAAGGATCCGAGCCCCCACACTTCGGCGGCCACCGCTATTCCTCACGCAGACGTTGCCTTGTCGGGCCGGATGGTCGCGACATCGCGCTCCGCCCGCAGACGCTCGCCGTCTTTCGTGCACTGGCCGCCCGCGCCGACAGTATCGTGGATCGCGACGTTCTGTTCGAGGAGGTCTGGGGCCAGGTTCAGGTCACCGATGACTCTCTCGGCAAGTGTGTCGCCGAGATTCGACGGGCGATCGGTGATGACAAGCATGAGGTGCTCCGAACGGTACCGCGACAGGGCTACATGCTCGTTTCGGACTTATCCGTTACGGCGCAGCACGACGAAGCGGGTTCGACAGGTGGCGCGATGGCCGAGGCCCCCGTCGGCACTGCACCTTCTCCTCACCTGCCGAAGCATCGTTCACCCCTCTACCTGCGCGTTGTGACGGGTGCCTTGCTCGGGCTCGCCGTGCTTCTTTTGGTGTTACGAGAAGATGAGGCGGCCGAGCCCGTTCCGTCGGCCGCCGTCGGGTCCGTGGTCATCGAACCCGGATCGACGGCGTCGCAGGAAACCGCGTCGAACGCGATGACAGCACCGGCGTCGGCATTGCCGCAAGGTGCGCTTGCGCTTGCTGTGAGCATCCGGTCACCCGAAGCGAACGCGGACGATGCCCGACGGCTCGTCAAGACGCTACGGGCAGCGCTGAGTCGCTACCGCACCGTCAGACTGGTCGATGGCGGAACGACAGAACTGGTCTTGTCGCTCGAGCTGTTTCCCGCACCCGACGGCGGCACCTCGGGTGCCAGACTTGCCATCGAACTCGACGAGCCGTCAAGCAACGCACTTCTGTTTGCCGAGACGTTCGAACTTGGAGAGCGACGCGACGAAGGGATTCTCGCGACGCGAATCGCCGCGATGGTCGCCTCGCCCGGCAGCGGCCACGTCGCGCGTCACCTGATTCATCGATCGCGGCACAAGCCCGCTGCCGATCTCGTTCCTGCCGAGTGCTATGCCCATGGCTACGATTGTACGAATTGTTCAGGCGAACTCGACAGTGTCGACGAGCGGGCTGAAACCTGTCTCGCGAAGCTTCTGCGTAATGATCCGAACGACGCAAGGGCCTGGGCGCTGCAGAGCACGATCTTCGCGCACCAGTTTCAATGGGGCACACGCTTGCCAGAACCGGGTTACAGCGATTGGAAGTCCCGCGGAAATCTGCCTCAGCTCGCCATCGATGCGGCCACACGCGCCGAGTACCTGGCCGACGGAGAGGACAGCGCCGTCTATTGGGGCATGACGCAAGCCTACAGCGCCAGCTGCGATATCGACAAGATGCAGACCGCGATCGAACGCGGGCTCGCGATCAATCCCGACGATCCCAACCTGCTCGGCGTGTTCGGCAACTGGCTCGCCTATGCCGGTCGTTGGGACGAGGGCGTGGCTATGATCGACCGGGCGCTCGAGATCGAACCGATTCACTATCGTCGTTGGTGGCTGTTCGGGAAGGCCAAGCGTCACTACAGTCGTGGCGAATACGAAGCGGCCCACACGCTGTTTCTCGAAGCCTTCAACGAGCGCAACTGGCTCAGTCACCTGCAGCTCGCGTACACGCTCCCGCACCTCGGACGGATCGACGAGGCAAAGGCGGCGCTCGCACGGGTCGAGAATCTGTTTCCCGGCATCACGATCGAACGCGCTGTCCAGCTTTACTCCGCCTATTGTTTCCCGGAACCCTACCTCAGACGAATGATCGATGGCCTCGAGAAGGTCGGCATGCCGACACGGGGCAGCTACGCTGATATTCGCAATCCCGACGTGCCGCACGCACGGATCACATCGATCGGCGACTGGGATGTCGAGTACATGGACCTGGGCAAGGGGACACCGATCGTGTTCGTGCACGGTGCGATGAGCGACTACCGTTCCTGGGGTCATTATCAGAATGCGGTATCGGAGGACCATCGCTACATCTCTTACTCGAGGCGCCTTCACGGCAGCCAGGACTGGCCGGAAGACCCCTTCGAGAACTACAGCCCCGAAGGCTCCAGTGAGGATCTCGGACGCTTCATCGATGCACTCGGACTCGAATCGGTCTTCCTGGTCGGCTGGTCATCCGGAGCGGTGCCGATCCTGCATCTAGCGCGTGTGCGCCCCGATCTGATCGACGGCATCGTCCTTTACGAACCGGTGATCGATACCGTGGCTGACTCGTCTGACAAGGCGTATCCCGCCGCCGCTCGTGAGCGGTTCGGTGCGAGATTCGGGAGAGTCATGGAACACCTTGACGCTGGACGTGACGAGGCTGCGACCCGGGCGTTTCTTGAAAACGTCTTCGAGATGTCCGACGGAGAGTTCGATCGGGAATTGATGCCGATTCGCCGCGTCATCCTCGACAACGTGCCATCGGTTCGACCGCGCATGACGCAGTGGCAGAACTGGCTGAACTGCGAGGACTTGCAGAGTATCGAGGAACCCGCATTGATCGTCGGGGGCGAACAAACGCACGACTGGTGGCAGTACCTCACGCGCAAGTTCGCCGACTGCCTGCCGAACGCCGAGCACCGGGTGCTCGAGGGTGTTCGACACGACGGTCCGATACGGCGCCCACCCGAATTCTTCGCGATGATCGACGGCTTCGTCAGGAAGCATCGGCGTTAGGGTTCTTCAAGGAACAGGCTGTTCGCTCTACGGCGCGACCCCCGCTGGGGCCGATCCTCTGCGCCGACCACGGTCTTTGCCGTGCGCTACGCGGTCTCGAGCCTCGGGAGCCTCCGGCGGCGGGGGCGGCCCGGCATAGTCCATGGTGATGGCTGCATGGTCGTCCCCTGCACCATTGCGCCGCCAGATGTCGTCGAGTGTGGCGGTCGCGTCGATGGTGTCGAGCCCGGTGCCGGTGAGCGTCTCCTTGTTGAAGATATGGGGTGCAAGTAACGGATTGGTCAAGGCGTGGGTGAACGCATCGTAGCCCACCATCTTCGTCATCAGACTGCCGAACAGGCTTCCACCGACGGGATCTTCCGCATAAAGGCCAACGAGAAACTCGACGTTGCCGACCTCGCCGTACAAGGTCCTCAATACTTCCTCGATGTTGGAGTCACTGCTGAAGTCGCCAAACCGTTTCTTGGGCGGTAGGCGGAAGGCGTTGCAATAGTCGTTGTAGTGGCGCAGCCGATAAGTGCGCGACATGCGCTGTGCAGCGTGTTCGGCGGGAAGGAGGAACTCGGCCGTGTTGAACAGGGAGATCTTGCCAGCCGGCTGCCGAGTGGCGGCGGCCAGGACAGCCGCAAGCCCGTGTTCCAGGAGCGGTCGGTTGTTGACCTGGAACTCGTCGGGAAGGTACTCCTTGCCCTGCACCTGCCAGGTGTCCGGTATCAGACTGTGCCAGCGGTACAGCAGATCGAATTCGATCGTGATTCGATTCGTTCGGTGCCAGGCTTGTTTTTCAGCAAAGTGATTATCGAACCGGAACGGTCTTTCAAATGCCCGACCGTGGTCGTCGGGACGTCCCGCAATGTGATTGATGTATTCCTCGATGACCACTTTCAACAGCAGGCAGGTGACGATCATGCGCGCAGTCTGAAACAGGCGTTCGTCATCCTCGATATTCTCGCGATCGCGCAGTTCGCTACACAGTCTGTTGTGTTCACGTAAGAACAGTGTGGTGATGGCGGTGTAGCCGAAAGTCGAATTACCGCGCTCGAGACCGGTCGCGAAGTAATGCTCGCGTCGCGTGTCGGCGTCGTCGAACCGCGCCAGCACCTCCCGGTATTGTCCGCTCTGAACGTAGGGAAGCTGCCAGAATTCCCGCTTCACGGATCCTCCCTTGTCGAACAACGCGGGGGGATACTCGCCACCGTCCTTGCCATTCTGGCTCTTCAGCATGCCGCTGCCGTCAAGTGTCCTCAGCAAGCGGGTTGTCGACTCGGTAAGGCCGTACAGCTGGCACATGTCGATCTCGTGGTTCGAGGTGTTGCGCCGACGATCGACCCGGTTCACGCGCAGGAAGCTATCGGTGAACCATTGCGCAAAGTACGGAAAAAGCATGCTCGAGCGCGATGGCTCGAAACCGTTCCGGGGACGCCGAAACAACTCTGTCACGGCACCGAATTTCTCACCCGGTGCGCGCGGATCGCGGTTGGGAGGCAAGGTGTTCGCGTCCTTCCGCGGCGGCAGGTGTCGGCCTGAGAAACTGCGATCGACAAGGCCTGGCCAGGCGGTAAAATTCGCTGTCGTACCGGGATCGGGGGTTGGCGACCACAGCGACAGAGCATGAGGTCGGTGTGTCGATTTCCCGGTAATGCGCTGTATCGCGAACCGGCTGCGCTCCTTGTCAGGCGGCAGTGCAAGCGTACCCTCGATCACGAATTGCTCCACGATCCAGCCCCAGCGCTTCTCCAGTGGCGCCTTTACGGCGATGTTGTCGAGCGAGACGATCCTCGCGATGATGCCGGCCATGAGCCGGTCGCTGATCGATCGACCAACGCAACGGTGACGCCCGAAACCCATGCGCATGTCCCACGACTCGTCGTGCGAATCGGAATCGGCTCGCGGGTCGCCAAGTCCAGCGCCGATCGCGCAACTGAAGTCGGCCGCTTGCTCGCCACCGCCGCCATCGCGCGTACGGCCAAACCCGGTCGCAGACGGAAGCGTCGACAGGAGTCCGTGACGTGGCAGGAACGGTGACGGGGTATCTCGCCTGTGAGCTTCTTGCAAGAGCGCGATCAGCGAGTGAGCAGTGCCGCTTCGTGCAACCTCTCCAGCGGCCACGCGAGCCGACGTCAGCATGCCACCAAGGATCATTTGGTTGAGGGCATAGCAGGCACCGGTCATGACATTTTCGACGAGCCCCTGAATGCTGCCGACGATATTGGCAACACTATCTCCCTCGGAGAATGGTCCGGGTTCCGATAGCAACCGCGCGATGGCCGTTCCGGGTACGGGAGACTCGAGCCGCGCTGCAACCAGTGCCCCCACCCTCTCGAGCACGTCGCCCCGACCAGGCGCATCCTCGATGAAATGGCGAGCGTGAATCTTCCAGATGAAGTGTGCGTAGCCCTGCTCACTCCAGTCTGCCAGTCCCGGCGCTGACCGAGCGGGGAAAACCTCCGAGGCGGGAATACCCATCTGAGCAGCGGTGAAGCGCAAGGCGACCTCTCGGTCGAATGCCCGTACATCGAGCGACACGCTCTCGCCGGTGCGCACGCCACGGACAGTATTGGCCCAAGCGGTGTCGATGGCGTTTCTCATATACTCGCCGAGTGCGGGCGTCTGCAATGCGCGCTCCAGCGCTGCGCGTTTGTCCCGGTGATCGTCGACATCATCGTTCGACAGGATGAAACGATCGCGAAGCCGGTATGGACGCATGCTGAACTCGCTCAGGGCATGCTTGACGTCCGCTCGGCGGGTCAGCAGATACGCCGCGCCGGGTTTCTCGTTCGCGTCTTCCGGTAAATCCGGGTTGCCCGGGTGATGGCTCCAGAATTCAAGGATCGGTCGACTGCAACGCAACTCCTCGAACAGCTCCTCGCGCCGCTGTCGCAGCCAGTCGTAGAGAAGACGATTGGAAGCTTCACCCTCCAACGCGTCGAACTCGGCCAGAAATCCCATGCCATGCCCCCTTATGTTCCTGCATTTCACCGAGTTCGCGGTAAAGGCCGCCGATAGAGTGCGGTTTACAACCGCCGTCCCGGCTTCGTTGTACCCCGATACGCTGTCCTCGTTACGTTGCCCAGCGAGACGACGTATTTCCACTAGCTTTTCGTCTCGGGGAATTCTCGGTGGGTGGGCAAAATGAGCCTTTCAAATCAGCTCGCCCCCTTGCTCTCATGGCGAGGTGCCACTGCGGAGCGTCAATCTGCAACGCCGTTCGACAGCGGAAGCGACCGACCGACGAGTGCCTGTGCTAGGTTCGTCGAGGCGAGCTTGAGCGCACCGCACGGTCAGCCCCGAGAACCCGGGACATTGACATGTCGTTTGACGAATACCGTTTCCTGACGTTTATGTTCTGCGATCTGGTGGACTCGACGCCGACGTCGCAAAGCCTCGATGCCGAAGACTGGCGCGAGCTGCTGCACGGCTTTCAGGCCCGTTCCGCGAGCATCGTCGATCGCCATGGCGGCTGTATCCACGACAGTCCGGGGGACGGCCTCCTCGCCTACTTCGGCTATCCCGCGACGAACGACGACAGCGCCCTCTGCGCCGTGCGGGCGGGCATGCAGCTTTCGCATGACGGAGAGCGCTGTTTCGGCCGAGAGAATCGCCTGCTTCGACGAGTGGGGCTGGCGCCGCTACGGGTCAGGATAGGCATTCACACCGGTCAGGTCGTGATGGGCAAGGTCCTCGGGAGGGACACGGCGACGGTATTCGTACTGCCTTTTACCGAGCGACTTCACGGATGCGCGGCACCAAACACGGTCGTCCTCAGTCACGCGACCTTCGAGCTGGTCAAGTCTCGCATCCGTGTAGTCAGCCTCGGCAGAAAGTCCTTGAAGGGGATCGAAGCTCCGGTCAAATGCTATCTGGCGCTGTCGGAAGTCGAACCGCAGCGCCAGCGACTGGCGCGCTGCGTCGGGCGGCAGGCGGAAACTGCCGTGCTTCATGAAGATTGGCAGGCGGCGCTGTCTGGTGACGCGCGAGCCGTTCGAGTGTCGGGCGAGGCGGGTATTGGCAAGTCAAGGCTGGTCGAGGAGTTCGTTGCTGGACTCGGCGGTCGCGAGCAGGTGCAGCTCTGGCAAGGCCTGGTCGATTTCCAGAGTAATGCGCTGCACCCGGTAATCCGCTACCTGCACCAGCTCATTGATTACCGCTCGGACGATGAATCGGATGACCCGGTCGCGCGGCTGCAGCGCGCGCTGCCGGATAAGGTCGAACGCGCCAAGGTGGTACCGGCCATTGCATCGCTGCTGTCGATTCCCATCGACTCGAACGGCACGGTGCCGCACGCCACCGCGAAGCGACGCAAGATCATAATTCACGAAGCGCTGGTCGAATGGATAGCTTGCGAGGTTCGACAGCAGCCCTTGATTCTTCTCGTCGAGGATGTTCAGTGGGTCGATTCATCGACGATCGAGTTGCTCGAGGCGCTTGTCAATGATCGTATCGAGGGTGGACTGTTGGTGTTGATGACCTGTCGAACTGATACGTCCACCGTCTCGGGCTGCCCGATGTCCGCCCGTCATGTCGAGCTTGAACGCCTCGACGCTGACGCATGCAGGGAGCTGATCGCGTCGATGCCGGAAAGCGCCTGCCTGACAGACGAGGAAGTCCGGGAACTGATTCACCGGACCGATGGCGTGCCGCTGTTCATTGAGGAGTCGGCGGTGATGGCCACTGATCGACACTCGCGCCGCGGCAAGGGCGGCGCGGCGGTGCCAGCCGGGCAAGATCGGACAAGAGAGGTTCCGCTGCCGCTGATGAACCTCCTCGTAGAGCGACTCGATCGCGTCGGCGACGCCAGGGAAACCGCCAGCCTTGCGTCGGTCATCGGCCGCGAGTTCTCGTACCCGCTGCTGAAGTCGATTTCGCCATTGGACGAATCCGACCTCTCGGAGCACTTGCGAGTGCTCACCGAAACTGGGCTGATAAACAACCGGATGGCCAACAACGTCGGCACCCTGACCTTCAAGCACGCGCTCGTGCGTGACGCGGCGTACGGCACCCTGGTGCGATCGCGTCGCCGTCGCTATCACGGTCTGATCGCCACATCACTGCAAGCGGGGCCGGTGAACGGCGAACCGGCGCCACCCGATCTGCTTGCCTACCACTACACGCGGGCCGGTGTCGTCGACAGGGCGGTCGACCTGTGGCTCGAGGCCGGTTCCAGAGCGCGCCAGAACTCGGAGCAGAACGAAGCCATCAGCCACTACCTGCAGGTCGTCGAGCTGGTGGACGAGCTCGACGAGCAAAGCGAGTCGCTGACCAAACGGAAAGCGCTGAAAGCGCATATAGCGCTAGCCGGCTGTCATGCGGCGATCAAAGGTTACGGAGCCGAGGCGGCCAGAAAGTCCTACGAGATTGCCGAGCAGCTGGCCGTCGAAACGGATGACTTCCCGCAACTTCTCAAGGCCAGGTTCGGTCTGGAGACCTACCACTTCACCCATGGCGATTTTGCGCGTGCTCGTGAAGTGGTGCAACGCTGTCACGCCATGGCATCACACGCGTATCGCGGTATCGATGACGGGACCGACGAAGGCACGAGGACGAGGCTGACGCTGTTGCTGGCTCAGGCCAATCAGCTCGAAGGCAGTGTCCTGTTTCACCAGGGACTATTCCATGAGTCCCTGTCAGGCTTCGACCGTGTGCTCGAGCTGTGTGCCAAGGTCGATATCAAGAACCGCTCGATGGTGCAGGACCCGGCCGTTGTCTGCCTCTGCTACAAGGCCTGGTATGCATGGGAGGGCGGACACGCGGACGAGGCGTTGACGCTTGCCGAAGATGCGGTGGCTCTGGCCCGGCGTGTCGGTCACTCCTTCACGATCGGTCTGGCCGTCGCGTTCAACGCCTGCATCCATCTCTTCCGAAGGGAGTACCCGCAGTGCGTCAAGTGCGCCGAACGGTGCATTGAGATCTGCGAGGAACCGGGCTTCTGCATCTGGCTGGCGTGGGCGAAGACGCTCCGCGGCCGGGCGTTGAGCGAACAGGCGACCACCCGCGCCGAGGGCATCGAGGAACTGATCGAAGGGTTGCGCATGTGGGACGCGAGCGGGGCGTCGATCACGCGAGCCTTCACTCTGACACTGCTCGCCGAAGCCTACGAGCTCGACGGCCGAAACAGCCAGGCTTTCGCCTGGATTCGCGAGGCGAAGACAACGGCCGAGCGTATCGGGGAGCGCTACTACGAGGCCGAGATCAATCGCGTCTATGCGAACCTCGCCCTGCGCTGTTCCGGGTCGGAGTCAGCAAGTGTCCGACGACAGGCAGAAGCAGCGTACCGACATGCCATCCAGTTCGCCACGACCCACGGGATGCTCGCCTCCGCGGCGAAGGCGAAAGCCGATCTTGAGCGCGCTCGGACCGCCTGGCGCGAGAATGTGCCGGCACTCGGTAAGTCGGTGGCGAACTGAGGCAGCTTGATCAGCTCGGTTCGGGCTGATCAAGCCGCCGAGTTCCGCGAAAGAATTGCAACCCTAAACTTTCGCCCGATTGATGAATTGAGACTTGTGTCTCAATGTCACTCGCTCGAGTTGATGAGGAGCCAGTGACATGGGCAGGCGCTTTGCCACATTCTTCGGTGTCGCACTTGCTTTGTCGGCAATCGTCATCGGCTACGCTGCTTATCTGTGGCAATCGATTCTGGAGCAACAGTTTCACGAGCAACTGCAAGTCGAGCGACCGCTAGCGCACATTCTGGACTTTCGCTCAGTCGATGGAGACGTCGTGAAACTTTCCGGCAGTGGTTCATCCGCTCTGGCGCGCTCAGCCGGAAACCCCTTTCGAGAAGCGCTGATGACGCCTTGCAATCCACGGATCAAGCCTTGTGGATAAGCCCATGCTGAAGTCGATCGAAATCTGGCGATCGATCGGGGGGTCCTGATGAGATCAATTGTCTATGAGAACCTGTTTTTAATCCTGCTGGTCGGTGCTGGTGTGCTGGTGTGCTATCGCGCCTACGAGCTCTACTCTCGGTTGACGGACGACAACGCGACGAAGCAGCTGGCCGAAAACATCACCTTGAAGCATCTGACGACGGATCGCCAGTTCTTGCACGGATTTCTCTACTATCTCGTGCCCTTTCTCCTTTCGTACCTGCTCCTGTCGGTATCACCAGAACTGTTGTCACTGTTCATGGCACTTTCGGGAACGAACGCGTCGGTCGGCGCGATGTCGATATCTGCCTCGGAAATTCCGACCTTTGCCCCCTTGCTGGCTGCGACGGCGGTTATCGCCTTGGTGAGCATCAAGCCGTTTTCTCGTGTCGAGACTTCCCTGAGACGTGGGTCACATGCTATCGCCGGGGTTCCGCAATATACCCAGGAGATCATGCGCCGGATCAGGAAGGAGCTGAACAAGGAGATCACGGGTGTGGAAGGCGATGGGCTACGGCGTACGCCTCCGCAAGATCTGAAATCAGTTTTGTCCAAGGACTTCGATGGGCTACGGCCACTCAACGAGTGGACGTTCGGAAGAACCGGTTCGCTGGTATGGTCGATGAAAGCCAGTTACGTCCTCGATCTCGCCAGGAAGCGTCTCCCCACTGACTACTCGTCACTCGGACGAAAGATAAAATTCGGCGACGGAGATTCAGAAGAGGATTTCGAAGATCTATTCCAGGAGGTCAAGCAGGTTCGCACGCGATACATTCAGCTACTGGCGCTCTTGATCGCCAATCAGGACGAAGCAGATTCTGAAGAACTGGCAGGCACGCGATTGTCTGATCTGTTGAGGATCGGGTTCGAGAAGCGGGCCGGTACGCTGCTCGTGAATGCTCTTGCGGCAAGCACGACAGTCGGATTCGCATGCAGCCTTGCCTTCGGCACGCTCTACATACTGTCAGCCTTGCTCTCGACCCGGCTGGAACTCGCCAGCTTCTCGCTGGATACGAGTACCGGGTCGATGCTCATCAACGGTCTGGCGCCAAACGCGTTCTATCGTGCAAGTGTCGTCCAAGCCGTCATTGCTGCCTGGTGGGATGTACTCGGCCTGTCGATCATCTTCTTCTTCGGCGGCATGGCAGCGCTGGTCTACCGATCGTCATGCAAAAGCACAGGCGATTGGGAAATTGGAGAACATAGGAATAAGCCATTCGTCCGCTTCGCAGTGGCAGCCGTGTTGGCCGTGCTGGTTGCGGCACTGGCCTACGAGATTCTCTTGTTCATGAAGCTCGTCCTGTTGCCATCAGCGTTCGCCGCCAACTCCTCGTCACTTGTCTCGACTGTGAACGACTTTGGCGTCGCGTATGCCGAATACGGTTGGTATGCGATCCTTGCGGCGCCGGCGGCAACGTTTGTCTGTTTGGCAAGCGACCGCAGTGAATCGAAGGCCGAGCCAAAGGTCGGATCCAATGGACAACCGGAGACGCGGGAACTACTGCATCTGGCGTTGCTGGCACTGCCGTCGTTCGCCATCACGCACACAGTGATCCGCTATTGGATCGAGGGCATGCCCAGTGTTGGGGCGTTATCGCTGTCGCTGGTCGTCCCTGTCTTCACGCTAACAGTGTTGACGCTCTTCTACCAGCAGGTGTGTCCTTCATGGATTCAAGCGGCAACCCGCAGGAGCCTGTCAGACCTGCCCGGATCGCCAGATAAACAACAGATTTACGGTCGGGCTGCAGACCGCGGCTTTGGCAGCAAGGAGCGTGATACCAACACCCCCGGCGAGAAGATTCCTGATGCAGCTCACCCATCGGACAACGCCGATATTCGACCCACATCATCCGATGCGGGATCCAGGTTCAATTCCGATTCGGTGAAGGTCGATGATGAAGATGACAAGAGAGCTGCCGGCGTCGCTGACAGCGAAAAGCAGGGAGCAGGCGTAGTCGCAGAGCCTGACGACACCGAGAAAGGCGGTAACTTGAGATGAGCGAATTCAGCTACAGATCGAACGGCATTCCGACACTCAGGCGATCATGGTTGCCGGACGTTGTACTCGGTCTACTTGTCTCGATGATGACCTGGGAGCTTGCGGCAGAAACGCTCCCGGATAACACGGTTTCCACGGTATTGAAGGTAGGCGTGCGCACAGATGCCAAGCCCTTCTCGTATCCGAAGCTAACGTCCGGCGACGCTATTCTTCCCGGTTTCGGTGGCTATTCCGTCGAGGTCTGTCGTCACGTACTGGGGAGAATGAAGTCGATGCCAGCCTATCGGAACTTTGTTTTCGATGCTCAGCCGACGACCGCCAACGATCGCTTTAGTCAACTGGATCGTGGTGAATTGTTCATGCTTTGCGGACCCGACAGCATTAACACGGAAAGACTGCAAAAGGTCTATGCCTCTCATCCCGTCTTTCTCTCCGGAATGACTTACGCTTATCTCAATCCTAGATCTCGGGAGTTCCCGACTGGCAGCTATTGCGGAAATATCATCGGAGTCGTTCGGGGAACCACTGCGGACACCGACGGACTCCGCGATCTCGAAGCACGTGGACTCCTGATGCGATTCAATGATGCCTTGCGACTGGATTTGCACAAGTCTCCCGGGCGAGTCGCGAAGGCCCGCAAGAAACTGCTTGAGGTCGCTCAAAGAGAAGTAGACAGTGCACACTTCAGGGTTCTGTCGCTTTCAATTCATCAACGGTTCGTCGGGAAGCTGAACCAGGATGAACGCCAGCAGCTGAAAGTAGCTTCAATTGAAATTCCGCCAATCGTGAAGCTGCTCGCTGAAAATGACCCTTTGACCTTCGACTACAAACTGAACCGCATGCCAACCAGTGGGTTAAAAGGGCTGATATACGACAGGATGGGCGCCGAGTATGGGAAGATCAACTACGAAATCGCGCAATCGATCGAAACCGCCGAGTGTCCAAACGGCTTTGAATCACTGCCAATCAGAAAATACAACCTTCACAGCGAAGGCGTCAAGGCATTCTGCAATGGCGATGTTCTGTACTACTTGGCTGACTACGACATTCTCAACAACAAGATCAAGGAATTCGGTGGCTGCGAAGACGAAGTGGTGATGAACCGGTTCACGCGATCGAGGGAAGTTTACGGCGTGCTGTTCTCGAAGTGGCCCGACGCCTTTGCCGGAGATATGGGCGTGGCGAGCAACTCGACCAGAGCAATAGGCGCGGAAGGCGATCGAGAAACGGAAGAGCGTGTATCGCTAGTCTCAATTACCGAGTTCTACACGGAATTCAACAACCAGCTGCTGCTATCCATGCAGGGTAGCGTGAGTGACATCGAGGAGATATTCTCGGCCGAATTCGGCCATGAGGAAATGTCGCCGGAGCTCGAGCAGTTCTTCGAGAGCTTCAAGCTGTCCTTACCACCTTAAGTGTCCTACCCTCCTGGCCTTGCCTACCTTATATTCCGCTCTTACCGATTCTGCAAGCCGGGATCCTGCGGAGATATCCACCCGATTGCCACCTCCCGGCTAGCCTCTAGTGGCTGCATGTCGGTACTTCGACTGACGCTTCGAACATCGTCAGCTTAGGCGATCTCGGCACGGCAAAGCAATGCGACGTGTATCGGCAATCTGCCCAACAGGCGCACTATGCATGACTGGCACTATCCGCAAGAACGTATCGACTCGTTATTGTTTCGGGATCTTTGCGGAGAGCGGCATTGGTAGCTTGCAGGTGTCGGGTGTCGGACTCTCCTCGACCCCACTAAGGAAACCAATACATGAAGACACACGGCCGAACCGCCAGAACGAGCACTACCCTCATTACAGGAGCACTGATCCTGGGCACAAACGCGATCGCCCAGGCAAACAACTACGATCGCGAGATTCGTTACAGCGTCACCGTGACGAACATTGCCAAAGCCGTACAATTCACACCGGTGGCTGCGGCCACGCACAATCGTGCGATCGCCCTGTTCGAGCTCGGCGAAGGGGCCAGCACACCGCTCGCCGACGTTGCCGAGAGTGGCGATACGACCGCACTGGCCGCAGTACTCAACGACAGCAACGCAGTTGCAAGCGTAGCCGGCACGGAAGGCCTGCTACAGCCAGACGCCAGCGCCACCTTCGAGATCACCACGACGCGTCGCAATGCCCTGTTCAGCGTGGCCGCCATGCTGCTGTCGACCAACGACACCTTCGTGGCGCTGGATTCGGTCTATCTGCCACGCTACGGCACACGCCGGTATTACGCTGAGGCGTACGACGCGGGCAGCGAGATCAATGATGAGCTCTGCGGCAATATCCCCGGTCTGTTCTGCGGGGGCGAAGGTCGCTCACCGGACGACAAGGATGCAGAGGGCTTTGTCCACAAGGCCAACGGCTTTCACGGAATTGCCGACGTACCTGTGCAAACCTACGACTGGCGTGGCGCAGTGGCTGAAGTCGCCATCACACGGCTGCGCTGATTCACACGCTGCATACCTTTGAGTGAAGGGATTCACTCATTCCCGAATCGCAAGATTGCACTTCGTCGCGGCACGACTGACGGGCAACACACTCGGCCCAGGCGTGCCGCCGATCTGGATTACCACTACCACGGAACCCTGGATCAGTCTGTGGATTGCGGAACGGAGTGCGCGCCGGTATTTCCTCGAGTTCACGCAGCGACTGAATGCACCGATTGCGATGTACATGGCCGAGAACGCAGGCCTGGTGACTGACGGTGCACTCGACCCCCAGGCGCTCAGCTCGCTGGCTGAACACGTCATGATGATCAACCCGAGTGTCGAGGTCTATGTACTCGACTTGCAGGGACGCGTGATGGCACAGGCGGCGAGCGCGAACGTGATAGCGCAGCCACGAGTCTCGATGCAGCCGATACGTGAGGCGATACGATCGAGCCGCGCAAGCAACGGGTTGCCTGACGACGATACCGTCACATCGACAGACACGACGGTCAGCGAACAGCCGACGTTCTCAGCAACGCCGCTCGTCGGCACATTGCTCGGCGATAATCCGCTGGACCCGGATGATCAGCGGCCCTTCTCGGTGCACCCTCTCGAAGCTGACGGCAAGATCATCGGCAACATCTATGCACTGCTGGCCGGACGCGAGCATCAGAACTTGCTCAGCGCCATCCGCTCGAGCCACAGCCTGCGCGATCTGGTCTGGATACTCAGTGGTGTACTGGTTCTTGCCGGGGTTGCAGGTTCAGTCGTGTTCTTCAGTCTGACACGACGCCTGCGTAGCCTTGACCCGGCACGTACACGCTGCGAGTACCAACGCACGACTGCACGGACCGGGCACCACCTTGTCCGCCGGAACCGAGCCGAATCGACTGCTGCGCGCGCACGACGAGATCGATGAACTGACCACGGCGTACGACGCCATGGCCATACAGCTTCAGTCGCAGTACCAGAGCCTGGAAGAAAAGGACCGCATCAGACGTGGACTGGTTGCCAATATCTCGCACGACTTGCGTACCCCACTGACGACACTGCAGGGCTGCCTTGAAACGGTACACCTCAAGCGCGGTAACCTGGACGAGGCAGTGGAACACCGCTATCTTGCCATCGCCCACAAGCACAGCATGCGACTTCGCCGACTTGTCTCGGAGTTGTTCGAACTCTCCAAACTGGACTCCGAGGAATACGAGATCGACCGTGAGGTCTTTTCTCTGCTCGAACTCGCACACGACGCATTGCAGGACCTAAGGCCACTGGCCGACAAGCGTCAGATCACGCTCGCCGTGAACGCCAAAAGCAAAGATGATGAACCGATCGACGTCGTCGCCGACATCGCCCTCGTGTATCGCGCGCTGGAGAACCTGCTGAGTAACGCGCTTCGTCACGCCCGTGCCGGTGGGAACATCACCATCGAAATTGGCAAGAGTGACGACGACCACATCGACATTGCCGTGATGGATGACGGCGACGGCATGGCACAGTGCGACGCGCAATTGGCCTTCGAGCCACGTTTCGGAGCCGATACGGACGCCAGAAGCAAGGACGATGATGACGAACTCGGGCATGCGGGCCTCGGCCTCGCGATCGTCAAGAGCATCGTGAAACTGCACGGGAGCGAAATGTCACTTGAAACGGAACCTGGCCGAGGAGCACGCTTTGGCTTCTCATTGCCTGCGGCCGCAACCCTGCGCGAACGGGTTACACAGCTGGCCTTATCATCGCTGCGTCAGCGATAGCAGGTTGCCATCTGGATCCTTGAACCAAGCCACTCTTGAGCCACCTGGAACGCTCCAGACACCCAGATCATCCTGCTCCATTCCTTCGAATTTCTCCAGCTGGACGCCCGAGTCAGATAGCGCACGTACGATCAACTCAATATTCGCCACTTCCCACCCAAGAGACGTATAAGGCGGAGAACGCACCTGTCTTGTCTTCTGAATTCTGATAGTCGCGTTTCCTGACTCAAAGACAATGGCAAACGGCGTGTCCTCAATCAGAATCAAACCAAGAATCTCTTCATAAAACTGCTTCGAGATTTCAGGCCTGGAAGTCGCGACGAATCCCACCATCTTCGAGTTTTTCAGCATTTGGATATCCGGGAATGAAAGCGCCGTCAGCGTTGCTCGAAATAGCTCTGCTCAGCTTCGACGTAGCGGCGGGAGAGCTCGATCAGCGCCTCACTGTCAGGGCGAGAGCCATCCAGCAAGCCGACCGATGAGTTCAGCACGATCGCAATGGCACCCTGGGACCCTATGTAGTCGACAATGAAGGCTACATTTTCTACGAACTTCGCCGGCGTCACTCCCCGGAAGTAGTCATTCGTACCGACGATGAGCCACACGTAGTCAAGCCCTTCGCCAGCCGCAGCAACGTCGGCAATGAGCGCATCCCGCACGTTCCGGGACGTTCGGCCCCCAACGGCTCGGTTCGTCGCCCGGATTGCCGACTCCCCGCCGAGTAGCATCGTGATCCGATCGGCGAGCCGACCGTCGTCGGCCGATCCTGGCTGCATCTAGCTGTCCCCCAGAAAGAGGTGATTCTTGTTGCTCATGAGGCTGATCTCATACGAGTCGAACTGGCGGAGCACAAAGTCGCCGAGGGCATCGTATCCCCGCTTGTTGGGGTGAGCGCCGTCCCTGTAGAGACTCCAGAACTCGCTGTTTTCCGATTGAGCGACCTGCAGTGCTGGAGAGAATGTGGCGGCACCGTTGAACACCGCGGTGACCTTGCTGACACGGTGTTCGCCGTCCGCTCCTCGATACACGATGAGCTCATCGACATCGAGTTCGGTTCGGGCCGAAACCGCTGCAAACGTTGCGTTAGACGTTCCGGCCGCTACCGGCTCGGTGAATCGGAAGGTTTGCACGAGTTGATCGGCAGGATCCAGTGAGCCCTGATTCTGGTTCAGCGGTGACCACACCTGATGCTGACCGAGAAGGAAACCATAGTGCATGTCGATGAGACGACTTGCGGCAGTACCCGAGGTCGATCCAAACACCTCGACCTCCTCCGGTACCAGCCAGGCCCCGGAATCGAGTTCGAAGCGCAGCACCCGGCCCTGTCGAATCGGCGCAAGCGGAATCTCGGCAGATCCCTCTTCGCCAGCACGCGACGTCCAGCCGGAGAAAACCTCGACCCCGTCGAGCGTGATACGCAGATTGCGGCTGTAGGCGTCCTGGTAGCGGATGTGCGAGACGTCGCTGACGGCGCCCAGGTCCAGTGTGAAAAACGCGTTCGCGGCATCGCCTCCATTGGCCCACCGAGTGCCCGCGTCTCCGTCCACGATGAACGAGGCATTTTCCACGTTGACCGGCGTCGTCGCAGATGTACCGGTGGGCTGAATCTCCCCGGAGACGGAAATCGAACCCATCTCATACCAACCGTCGTCACCCATCCCGGTGATGGCGAGAGGCACCTTCAAGCCGATGTCATCTACGTGCGCGACGGCAATGGCCAGCGCATGCTCGCCGCTCGCCACCGAGCCCGGGATGTCGAAGATCGAGGTTTCGACCGCGCCGTTCGAACCAGTAGGGAGCAATCCCTTCAGGCTGGTCGTCGTCCGTATCACCGTACTCTCACCCGAAGAGTCGGTGAGTCGATACCAGAGCCGGAAGTCGCGGTACAGGGGCGCCGAACCACGGTTGATCCAGGTCGAAGTGATCTGCGCTTGTTCACCGACGTCGATTTCGCTTAGGTAGCTCATTTCGTCAAGCACCAGTCGAGGGCCCATCCATGTCGCCAGGAATCGCATGTCTTGCAGGGCCGGATCGGGATCGTCGACGAATGCTGCCGGGATGACAGTCGCCTTGTTGTGCGCAAGTGACGTGTGCCAGTCCATCGCGTCGTTGACGATCGTATCGATCGGCAGAACTTCGCCGTAGCCGCCAGCGTTGAAGCGCACTGGCCATTCGCTCATGATGCCCGTGACCTCCATGGCCACCGGGCCGGTTTCCCAAAGATCGGGGTTGGCGGCGTGAATCGGTTCGTAGTCGTTGTAGTGATGACCCGAACCGCCCCAGCTGTCGCCACGCCAGCCGAATCGTCCGCTGTAGTTCTGATACAGGTAGTCAGCTATCTCGGAGTCGCCATTCACCTGATCCTTGAAGGTTTCTGCGAGCATCACCAAAGAGGTGTTCGGAAATGCGCTCGCGTAGAGGTCGATGATCTCCTTGCGACGAGCCTTGCTTGGCATGAGTTCGGCATCGTTGGGGAAGGTGTGCCATTCACCCCAGAATCCGACCGAGCCGATGTCAACCGAATTCAACCGAGCGTTGTTCGCATAACGCGCGCCGATCGCCCTCACCAGCTCGGCATGGTCGGCTCGAATCGTAGCGTCCTCCCAGTCGGGTACGTAGGTGGAGATGATCCCGCCGACACCGACGTGTTCCAGCTCACGCACCCCTTTGCGAACCAGCCAGCAAGGGATTCCATGGTCGAGGTTGTCGTTCTCGCTCGGATCGTTCCAGCAATTCTTGTCACCGGCGCCAGGCCAGGAAACCATGAGCCGGAAGTCGATCGTCTGATTCCGTTGCTCTGCGCAGTCGAAGAGTCTGTCGAGAAGCGGCCAGGCGTACTGATCTTCTACCGGTTCCAGATCGCGCCATGTGCACGCCGATGCCAGATCGCCCGCCTTGGGGAACGCGGCTGCGCGATTGCCGCCAGCAAGCCGGTCTGACCCAGGGCCAATTCATCGAGAGGCTCTCTCTTCTCATCAGCGACACAGGCGCCGATGATCGCTCGGCCCTCGAACGGATCGATGTGCTCGACGAAGCCGCCTGCTATTTCAGTGGCGTACTGGATTCGCCCACGCTGAGCCGGCTGGAGAAGGGAAACCGTGCCCTCAATTCGCGACCTCGGTGCGTTGCCCTTATCTGGGGCCTGAACCGGCTCGGCGTGTTGACCGACAAGGACGAAGCAAACAGCTTCCTTGAGCTCGCCGGCCACGGAAATCTGACAGACGCCGAATCGACTGTCGTACTCGGTCCGTTCGATGACAGTGGTGCCCGATCATTCGCAGATCCGGACTCGGCCAATGAAGCCGTAAGCCGATTGGGCGAGATGCACGACGAGCACGGGCTCTGGACGAATCGAAGAAGTTTGACCATCGGCCACGCTCTCGTGGCCATGGCGGTCCTGATTCTGGCGGCCGCGACGGGGTGGGCGGTACGCGATGGCAGAGACGAGGCTTAATCCTTGGCTGATTCCTCCCTGCCAGTCAAACAGTCTCATGTGTTGCTGGTTGACGAGCTCCAGTCTGCGGTGTTAAGCCTCGGTAACGATCAGACCCATAACAGCCTTCACGAGATGGACCAGAGAAGCGACAGCGATGACTGGACACGGTTCGTCAAGTTCCTTCCCGACGATGCAGGCTCCTACGTCGGTTACCGGGCCTATCATCTGCCGGACCACATTCCCGTCGAGTCGATTACGCGTTTCCGGCTCGACGTGAACTACCGCGGTCCCGACTATGAAGCCGCGCCCTGGGTCTGGGAAGTTGAGCGGACCGATGAGAAAAAGCGCATACGCCTTGGCGACAACCGCGATTCGCAGTGGTGGTCGGAGTGGAGTGAAGCATCCTTCAAGTTCCCGATCGATGAGGAGGAATTCGATGCGTCGTCGTACTTGAGAAATGGCCAAGTCTGGATCTCGCTGACAGGAAACTTTGCCACTGACACCTTTGACATCGACTACGAAGCCCTTGTCGTCGAGTGGACAGACGCCGTCTGTGATTGACGGGTGACTTACCCGTCGCCGACCAGGAACATCACGACGAGAACGAGCTGCATGCACGACAACCTCCAGAGAGTCCCGTTCCCGTGACCCACGACAAAGTACCGCCCATGTTCGACTCTTTCGACACATTCGACATCGACACCGGGCAGTGCGTCATACACGGTGTAACCGGCGGCAGCGGCCCGCCTTTGCTTCTGCTGCACGGCTACCCGCAGACGCATCACATCTGGCACAAGGTAGCGCCAACACTCGCCGAGCGGTTCACCGTCATCGCAGCCGATCTGCGCGGCTACGGCGAGTCATCGAAGCCTGCGAGCCTGGTCGATCATGCCAGCTACAGCAAACGCGCCATGGCAGAGGACATGGTTGAGCTCATGAGGCAGCTTGGTCATGAGCGCTTTCGCCTCGTTGGGCACGATCGAGGCGCTCGTGTGGCGCATCGACTGGCCGTGGACCATTCCCGCCGGGTGTCGCAGCTGGTGGTGCTGGATATCGCGCCAACTCGCGAAATGTACGCTGGCACAACCGGCGCGTTCGCCAGAGCCTACTGGCACTGGTATTTTCTGATTCAACCCTCCCCCTTACCGGAAACCCTGATCAATTCCAATCCGGAATACTACGTCACACACATGCTAGGCAACGGTAAAGCAGGCATGGCCCCGTTCGACAAGGCCGCTCTGGCACAGTACCTCGCCGCCTACCGCAACCCCGATACCGTACGAGCGACCTGTGAAGACTACCGCGCGGCAGCGAGTATCGACATCGAGCACGACAACGCAGACGGAGCAACCCGACTGAACTGCCCGCTACTGGTGCTGTGGGGAGCTAACGGCGTCATCGAGGCCTGCTTCGACCCACTGTCGCTATGGCGGGAACGTGCCGAGAACGTGCGTGGCCGGACACTGCAGGCCGGCCATTTCCTGGCGGAGGAAGTGCCTGATCGCTTGCTGTCCGAACTGCTGACCTTCTTCGACGAGACCTGATTCATACCCTTCATTCGAATCTCGACAAGTGCTCAATCCGACCGGCATTCAACCGGCACGCACCTGACCGAATGTTCCCCGTTGAAGCATCAGGCTCACTACACCAACGTGTGACACCACGAGCGACACAGGCTGCTGAAAAGCATGCATTCCCGGCGGCGGTATCGTCAATGACGTGATCTGCGTCGGTACGTGCATTACGATCTGCACAACACACGCGACCAAAACCCAAGTGTAATCAGGCTTACCCTCACTGATTCAGTATTATTCGCTTGTCGCCACTTGCTGCGTCAGAGCAGCATTGACCAAGAAGTTTCGCTCGACACGTCATTCATGAAAGGGAAAAACATGAAAATAATAGCTTGGCAGAACCGCGTCTTTCTATTGCTCGTACTCGTTATCGCACCGCTCGTGGCCACTGCCGAGCCGCTCTACGATCCGACGGATAACGTCTCCCGAAAATACAACATCGTCTTTGACGGCGAGCGCTATAACGGAGACACAGTCGAATTCAAGGGACGAAACTTCAGACTGGAACTGGATGACAGGGTCACCCAGGGTATCTACTTCCGATTTTCAGGACTCTTGCTGCTGTGGGACTTTCGGCAACATCACTATGATTTGATGTCGTTCAAGCCCATAGCCGAAGGTCTCTGGCAGTCATGCTGGGGCGACAGATTCAGGGCGGTCCGAAATTGCAATCACCGCACCCGGTCAGCGCGACTGCAGTCTCGCGATTCCGGACCGATCAAGCCGGAACCTGCTCCGGAGCCAGAACCCGCTCCAGAACCCGCTCCCGAGCCGGAACCCGCACCGGAGCCTGAGCCTGCTCCCGGGCCAAAGCCCGAACCGGATCCTGCTCCCGAGCCAGAACCTGCACCGGAGCCAGAACCCGCACCGGAACCTGAACCTGCCCCCGAGCCAGAACCTGCACCGGAGCCAGAACCCGCCCCGGAACCTGAACCTGCTCCCGAGCCAGAGCCCGCACCGGAACCTGAACCTGCCCCCGAGCCAGAACCTGCCCCGGAACCTGAGCCCGCTCCCGAGCCAGAACCTGCCCCGGAACCTGAGCCCGCACCGGAGCCTGCGCCTGCCCCACCACCGACCAACATGGACGCCGTTGGCTGCAATGCGTCATCTGAGGAGATCAAGGCTGCATTGCTTGCCGCCACGAACCGCTCACGTGCTTCGGCTGCCGCGCGACAATCAAGATGGGACTCCAGCGACAATCAGGATGGGACTGATGCAGGACCCCGCCACGGCTTGAGG
>ENA-ORXM01001140-ORXM01001140.1-marine-metagenome-genome-assembly--contig:-NODE-1140-length-39051-cov-12.260995_pt1 | contig 39051 bp, 34 predicted proteins | sample MGYA00237867_ERZ511480 | MGnify/ENA primary metagenome ERZ511480 (study PRJEB26309, sample SAMN06266103) | marine metagenome | isolation source: Algal blade | place: United Kingdom:Sidmouth, United... | reverse complement strand
TGCCTCCCGTAGGAGTCGGGTCCGTGTCTCAGTACCCGTGTGGGGGTCCACGCTCTCACGCCCCCTACCCATCGTCGACTTGGTGAGCCGTTACCTCACCAACAATCTAATGGGACGCACACTCATCTTATACCGGCCGAGGCCTTTAATTATAAACATTAAAATTCATAATGCTATGGGGTATTTACTCCGTTTCCAGTATATGTCCCCCAGTATAAGGTAGATCGTGTACGCGTTACTCACCCGTGCGCCGGTCGTCGTCCAGAGCAAGCTCTGCCGTTACCCCTCGACTTGCATGTATTAAGCCTCCCGCTAGCGTTCATCCTGAGCCAGGATCAAACTCTCCATAGTATTGCTCTTTTATAGTGCTTCTCGAAATAAATTCCGAGATACTATTGTCTAATTTGTTGTTTGTACGCTGAACCTAAATTTTGTCTTCTTACCTAAATTACCATGTCAATTTTCTTAAACCGCTTCCTTCGAAACGGAGGGCAAAAATACTATTGTTTTACTTTATAATGCAAGGAAATTGAATAATAGTTTTGAACAAAGTTTTAAATTAGGTTGAATTTGTTCTTGAGCGAATATTTTGCAAGCAAATAGGCTTTATGACGGTTCTTTATTCGGACTCTTTTTTGCAAAATAGTACTGAAAGTTGTGCTTTTTATCTTTTTAAAGAGTTTGAAGTAAAAGACATAGGCTATGAAAACTCCAAATCTTGCAGTTTTGGGCAAGTCTGTTATTCCTTGATATCCGAAAAGAAAGTCTTTTTCTATATCCTTCTCAATCTCTTTTTTATCGGCATCTGTGAAGCATTCAATATCCACCTCAGGAAAATAGGTTCTGCCTTTATTCACGTAATCATCTTTGAGGTCTCTCAGAAAGTTAATTTTCTGAAAAGCTGACCCTAGTGCCATTGCAGAGGGTTTGAGTTCTTCGAAGTCTTCTGGTTCTCCTTTAAGAAAGACTTTGAGACACATAAGACCTACCACCTCGGCTGATCCGTATATGTACTTATCATAGAGTGCTTGGTCATATCTCACATCATAATCGAGGTCCATAGCCATAGAATCTAAAAAAGCTGATATGTACTCTTGATCTATGTCATAGTCTCTTACAACCTTCTGAAAGGCATTAAGGACCGGGTTTAGACTAATCTGTGATTCAATGGACTTGAAGGTGTCTCCTCTGAATTCGGCTAATAGCTTTCTTTTGTCGTGATTATGGAAAGTATCAACAATTTCGTCTGCGAACCTTACGAACCCATATATAGCATATATGGGGGATCTTAACTTCTGATCAAATAGTCTTATTCCCAAAGAAAAAGAGGTACTGTATCGCTTTGTTATCAGCTGACTGCATTCTTGGCAAACTTGGTCATACAACTCTATCATATACTTTTTTAAGTACTTCTGCAGCTGCCACTTGTCCAGATATCAATGATGGTGGTAAACCTGGACCTGGCGTGGTGAGCTGCCCTGCGTAGTACAAATTAGAAATTTTTCTACTTTTCAACGAGGGCTTTAGTACAGCAGTTTGAGATAAAGTGTTGGCCAGACCATAGGCATTGCCTTTGAAAGCATTGTATATAGCCTTAAAATCTTCTACACAGAAGAATTTCTTTAATATGATATTTGACTTGAATTCCAGTTTCAGGTGCTTTTCCATTCTATCGATCATCTTATCCAAATAAGACTGACATATCTCATCATTGCTATTGAGATCTGGTGCTGTAGGCATGAGTAAAAAAAGATTCTCATTCCCTGCGGGTGCAACTGAAGGGTCTGTAACGGAGGGACTGCACACATAGTATAGTGGGTCAGATGGCCATGCAGGTTCCTTATAAATCTCATAGGCATGCCCATCAAAATCTGCATCGAAGAACAAGTTATGATGCTTCAAGCCCTCAATCTTCTTATCTACCCCTAAAAAAACCAATAGGCTGGAAGGTGCCATTTTGCGTGATTGCCAGTAAGCTGAATCATACTGTCTAAATTCTGGATCAAGCACATGCTGGTCGATATGGTGATAATCTGCATTTGCAATAACAATGTCAGCATTAAATTCCTTGTCTACAGATAGAGCTGATTTTATAGCATTCTGATTGTGGTAGGTGAACTTATCCACTGGTGTATCAAATTCAAATTTCACTCCTTGTTCCAGTGCTATATCATAGAAAGCAGTGGCTATCTCGTACATGCCACCCTGAGGATACCAAGTACCTAATTTAATGTCGGCATAGTTCATAAGGCTGTAAAGGGCTGGAGTATCCCCTGGAGTAGCTCCTAAGAAGAGCACTGGAAATTCTAAAATTTGTCTAAGTCTTTCATCTTTGACAACTTTAGAGACGGCCTTCTTTATGGACGACAACATTTGTAACTTTAAAACACTCTTAAATACTTTGAGATCTGCGAATTCAAAAAGAGACTTACCTGGTTTCCAGACAAATTCGCTCATACCCACCTTGTACTTGTACTCGGCTTCTGCAAGGAACTTATCCAAGCGATCTGCTGAGCCAGGCTCTATAGACTCAAATAGTTTTCTGTACTCGGTATAAGAAGCTGGAAGGGAGATTCTGTCTGACTTGAAAAAAACCTGATAGGAGGCATCTAAACGTTGTAAATCATAAAAATCAGAAGTAGTATGTCCAAATTTCTGATAAAAATCTTCGAATACATCGGGCATCCAATACCAACTAGGTCCCATATCAAAGGTGAAACCCTGTTCTTTGAAAAAATTAATACGTCCTCCTGGCTTATCGTTTTTCTCCAGTATAGTGACATCCATTCCCTGCTGGGCCAAAACTGCTGCAGCGCTCATACCCCCTATTCCCGCACCTATAATTACTGCCTTTTTCATAGTCATAAAAGTAAGAAACTGTGTTAAAAGTTAGACGTTAGATGGCTAGATGGCTAGTCTACTAGACATACTAAATGTTAGACTGTTAAATGGCGAAATGCATGGAACTGTTCGGACTCATCAGGCCTGACTTCGCTTGGCGCACCTTTTTTTGTGAAGAGAAGGAATATGCTACCTCAGCTCATAGTAGAGAGTACATCCTGTATTTCTTACTAAACAAGAGGGTAAAACAAGAATGCCCAACTCTGTGGAGTCAGGCATTCTAAAAAATATCTTTAAAACTTAACTAGGCTTTTCTGCCCCCATCAAGTTCATCTTGCAGTTTTTTCAACTCGTCCCACTTTCCAGCAGCTGCCAAGGCAGATTGTTCTGGCCATGTGGATGGATCATGCACTTTGTATCTAGGTCCTGCGTCTTCCAATATCTGCTTAAGATCCTCAACTGAGGTTTCAGAAAGAATCTTGAAACTAGACACTTCGCTAAGATTCAATAACTCAGATATCTTCGGGCCTATTCCTTCTATCTTTTTCAAGTCATCAGGTTTGCCGCTGTCCTTCGCTGCAGGAGCCTGTTCTGCTTTCACTTCTTCAGTTACTTCCTTGGCTGGTTCTTCAGTTTTTGCTTCTACCTTAGGCTCTTCTGCTTTGACTTCTGCAGTAGCTGGAGCTTCTTCTTGCTTCTCTTCGGCTTTCGCTTCTTCCTTAGGAGGTGGTGGTGGAGGTGCAGCCTGTGAGTCTTTAAAGGCTCCTTTTAACTCAGAAAATACTCCGAGATCTCCTAAGGTTGTCGCCTCTTTCTTAGAATTCTGATTAGATATAGCCGATCTGGTCTGAGTCTTCTCCTTGACTCGTTCTGCTCTTACTTCTCCTTCTGCTTCTCTATTTATATCCTCCAGGTATCTTAAGTGAGATACAATAATTCTCTTATCGTCTCTATTGAATTCAATGACCTTTACTGTAAGCTTCTCTTCCACATTGGCGTTAGAGCCGTCTTCTTTTTTGATATGCTTAAAAGGAGCAAAAGCCTCAAGACCATATGGCAATTGGACGATAGCTCCTCTGTCTTCTCTTTTGACAATAGTAGCTTGGTGGTAAGAACCGACAGGAAATACGTTTTCAAAAGTATCCCATGGGTTTTCTTCAAGTTGCTTGTGTCCTAAGGATAGCTTTCTATTATCCATGTCAACATCCAAAATCTGTATGTTGATCTTTTCACCTACTTTGGTAAATTCAGAAGGGTGTGAATATCTCTTAGTCCATGAAAGATCGGAGATATGAACCATTCCTCCTATACCATCTTTCATTTCCACAAATACGCCATAAGGTGTAAGGTTCTTTACCTCCCCTTCGTGCTTAGAGCCTACTGGGAATGAATCTGCTACTTTGCCCCAAGGATCATCCAATAACTGCTTGATACTCAGAGACATCTTTCTCTGTTCTCTATCTATAGTTACAACCTTCGAGTCAAATTCCTGGCCTAGTGAGAAGTGTTCTCTAGCATTAACAGGCTGGTTACTCCAAGTTACTTCTGATACGTGAATCAAGCCTTCCACTCCTGGTATGATTTCCAAGAAAGCTCCGTAATCTTCTATATTGACAATTTTACCTTTGACAGTAGAACCCTCTACCACATCAGCACCCAATACTTCCCAAGGATGTGGTTGTAGTTGCTTAAGTCCAAGTGAAATTCTTTTCTTGTCTTCATCAAAATCCAAAACGACAACATTCAGCTTCTGGTTAAGCTCAAGAATTTCGCTAGGATGATTGATACGTCCCCAAGAGATATCTGTTATATACAGTAGACCATCTACACCACCCAGATCCATGAAGGCTCCAAAGTCTGTAATGTTCTTGACCAATCCTTCCAATACTTGTCCCTTCTCCAAGCCACCAATGATCTGCTCTCTCTGCTCAGCAAGATCACTTTCAATAAGCGCTTTGTGAGAAACTACCGCATTCTTTATTACTTCATTAATCTTGACAACTTTGAATTCCATAGTCTTTCCAACATAGGAATCATAATCAATGATCGGCTTGATATCAATCTGAGAACCTGGTAAGAAAGTTTCCAGACCTCCCATGTCAACAATAAGACCACCTTTAGTCTTACTGACCACAGTTCCTTTAAGAATAGTGCCATTTTGGTATGAATCCACAATGTTGTCCCAAGCTTTGATAAGCTTGGCTTTTCTTCTGGACAACTGTAATTGTCCTCTTTCGTCTTCTTTAGCCTCAATATATACTTGAATCGTGTCACCAACTTTCATGTCAGGTGTATCCCTGAATTCAGTCAATGAAATAAGTCCATCAGACTTATAATTGATATCCAAAAGAACACTCCCATCACTGATGGCGGATACCTTAGCATCTACTAACTCATACTCTGAGATACTATTCAGAGACTGCTCGTAGTCATTGAGATAATCTTCTATCTCTTTATCAGTATAATTAAGCTTGTGTTTATTAGTAAGGGTCCAATCGAAGTCATCATGTGGAGTGGACGCTAGTTTGGCGTTTTCGTCTTCGATTTCGAGATCAACCTTTTCAGGTCCATCATCATCCATTTTTTTTAGTGTCGGAGCTAAATTTTCAGAAGATTCCTCGATGAGGTCATCTTTCTTTACAGGATTCTCATTTGTAGCCATAAGAATTCAGGTTTGTATGCTTTCTTCTATAAGAAAACAGGGTTAAAAAATAAAGAGCGCAAAGGTATGAAAAAATACGCTAATAAAAGGTAATCAATGTTCTGGCAAAAGAGAATTGATCAAGTTAATCTTAAGTTGTTCGATGTTCGTTTGAATTTATTTTAAATTAGGTCGCATTAATAAAAATTAAACATGAATAACGCAAGACCATGGCTACCTGTATACCCAGAAGGAACGCCTGTAAACATAGACAGTACAAGCTATCCCACCTTACTGAAGTATTTTGATGGAGTTATAGAAAGATTTGGGTCCAGGAAGGCTTTTTCTTCCATGGGTGTAACCATCACCTTTAAAGAACTGGACAAGCTGAGTACACAATTCGGGGGTTATCTGCAGAGCAGGGGTCTGGAGCCTGGAGACAAAATAGCCTTGATGATGCCTAATATCCTTCAGTATCCTATTGCATTGTTCGGCGCAATGAAGGCTGGTCTGATAGTAGTCAACACCAATCCGCTCTATACGCCAAGAGAGATGGAACATCAGTTCAATGACAGCGAAGTCAAAGCCATAGTCATATTAGAAAACTTTGCATATAACTTAGAAAAAATCCATTCCGCAACTTCCATCAAAACTGTCATAATAACTAGTATCGGTGGGATGTTAGGGATGAAAGGCATTATGGTGAATTTTGCTATACGTAACGTCAAAAGGATGGTCCCTAAATTTAACATTCCCAATACGATTACATTCAACGAAGCTGTGAAACGAGGTAAGGACTTCCAGATTACACCTTTTGACAATGGTCCAGAAAGTGTAATTGTTCATCAATATACTGGTGGGACGACAGGAGTGAGTAAAGGTGCTATGCTGACAAACAAAAATCTGGTATCCAATATGCTCCAGATCCGAGCTTTCATGGAACCGTACCTGAAGGATGTAGAGCACCCAGTTATTGTGGCCCCACTTCCATTGTATCACATATTCGCATTTACAATTAATTGCCTGGCGACTATGGACATAGGTGCCTTATCCGTATTGATTGTCAATCCTAAGGACCTGAAAACCATAACTAAAGAATTTCAAAGATACGAAGTCCATGGTATGACTGGAGTCAACACCTTGTACAATGCTCTAGTCAATGATGCTGGTTTCAGGGCTGCTAACTGGAAGGAATTGAAATTTGTCGCAGCCGGAGGTACAGCCCTGCAAAAAACTGTAGCTAATGCATGGAAGGATCTCACTGGTCAAGAAATCTCTGAAGGCTATGGAATGACTGAATCTTCTCCTGTGGTTACCAGTAATCCGTATGGAAAAAACAAGATAGGCACCACTGGTGTGCCCGTCTCATCCACAGATCTCCGAATCATGAGTGATGATGGAACAGTATTGGCCCAAGGAGAGGTGGGAGAAATCCAAGTAAAAGGACCACAAATCATGAAAGGCTACTATAATCAGCCAGAAGCCACTGCCAAGACCATAACCTCTGACGGATGGCTCAATACTGGTGATATAGGTAAACTGGATGAGGAGGGATATTTACAGATAGTGGATCGTAAAAAAGATATGATTCTAGTGTCGGGGTTCAACGTATACCCTAATGAAATAGAAGATGTCATCTGCTTGCATGATAAAGTCCTGGAATGTGCTGCTATAGGCATACCAAGTGAAAGATCTGGCGAATGTGTCAAGGTCTTTATAGTTAAAAAGGACAAGTCTCTGAATGAGGATGAAGTGAAAAGGCACTGCAAAGAAAATCTTACTGGATATAAGGTCCCAAAAGAAATAGAGTTCAGGGATGACTTACCTAAATCCAATGTCGGAAAGATATTGAGGAGGAAGTTGAAAGCTTAACTGCAGGTATAGGATTTATGGGTTTGTGGTGGAAATAAAAAAAGGTGAATATGCTTGTGCACATCCACCTCGATTTATTAAGTTTTGCTTTTTTTATTCTGCTATCAGTTCTAGTTCTATGGTTTCAGATACTTCTGAATGGAACTGTATGACAGCTGAGTAAGTTCCGACTTCTTTGGGTTCTTCCGGAAGAGATATCTTTTTTCTTTCGACATCTATGTCAAACTTTTCCTTGAGTGCTGCTGCTACTTGGACATTGGTAACTTTTCCAAAAATCTTACCTGAAGTACCCGACTTGACGCCTAGTTTCAAGCTCTGTCCTGCAATCTTTGCGGCCATGTTTTTGTACTCGTCCAATCTAGCATTTTCTTGTGCTTCCAAGTCAGACATTATTTTCTCTAGCTTCTTCTGATTAGTGGAATTCGCTATGACTGCATACCCTTGGGGTATAAGGTAATTACGGCCATAACCAGGCTTGACATTAATAACATCATGCTTGTAGCCAACGCTGTCTAAATTCTGAAGTAAAATGACTTTCATCTCAATACTGTGTTAATCGATTTATTTAAGAAGATCCGCAACATAAGGCATCATACCCAAATGTCTAGCTCTCTTGACTGCTATTGCGACTTTCTTTTGATACTTTAAAGAGTTACCCGTTATCCTCCTAGGTAACAACTTGCCTTGCGGATTAATGAACTGCAACAGGAAGTCAGGATCTTTGTAATCAATGTGCTTGATCCCGAATTTTTTAAATCTGCAGTACTTTCTTTTATCCTTCCCTAGACTAGGGTTGCTTAAGAACTTTATATCATCTCTAGATGCCATAATAATTTTATTTTATTCTTCCTCGGAAGAGACTTCTTTACCTCCAACTAATCTTGCCTTAAGAGCATTCAAATCGCTCCACTTTCCATCTGCTGCCAGTTGCGCTTGGTCAGGCCACGTGCCAGGATCCATCGTCTTGAATGCTGGACCGCCTTTAGATAGGATATCTTTAATTTCTATAGCTGTTGCACCTGAAAGTAACTTATAATTGGATATTCCTGCTGTGGTAAGGAGTTTTGCAGCTTTAGGGCCTACGCCTTCTATAAGAGTCAGATCATCTTTAGCCACTCTATACTTTGGCTTTTCCTTACCTACTTCTGCAGCGGGAATAGGCGCATCATCTTTATTCTTCTTGGAATTACCTATCAAGCCATTTCGCTTGTCCTCGTTGTACTTGATAGCATATTTATCAAGCTTGACAGTAAGGAATCTCATGATTCGCTCATCTCTTCTCATCGCCAATTCCAACTTTGGAATCACAGCTCCTGTTTCTGACTGGAACTCGATGCATTTATAAACACCGGAGTTTTTTTTGTTAATAGGGTAAGAGAGCTGCTGTAATCCCAGACTGTCAATATTGACAATGGAAGCTCCTTCCTGTTGTAAAAGCTTTTCGTAAGCTTTGGCTGCCGTGTTCACTTCATCACCTGGCAGTACCGGGTCGATGATGAAGGTAATCTCATATTGTCTCATTTAAGAGTCTTTGTAGATGAACCTAATATTTCAAAAGGAGCGCAAATATAGAGACTATAACCAATTAAAGCAAAGTAGGCGATACATATAAATTCTCGTTATGTCTGAACTGATATGCCTAATTCTGAATAATCTAAAAATCGTATGATAATCGATTGATTGTCAATAAATAAAGCCTGTAACAATAAAATTTACCAATCAGTTATTGCCTGAGCTGCCTCTGGGTTCTTATATTTATCTCAAGAACTAAGATTATGAATTCAAATAGTATAAAAATAACTCTATCAATCGCACTTTTCGCCCTAGTGATCCTGGCCTGCAAGAGCCCACAAAAGGTGAACAAAACAGACCTAGGTCAAAATATTGGAGCACAGATAGAAAAACCTGCCCCCATATCGTTTGCTGAACTTATGACTGAAATGTCACAACAGGACACAGTCAGAACACAACTGCAAGCTAAGGTGGAAGGCGTCTGCCAAGTCAAAGGCTGCTGGATGAATCTAGTCCCTATCGAGGGTAGTGCCGACGAATCCATATTTGTAAAGTTCAAGGATTATGGGTTTTTCATGCCACTTGATCTAGCTGGCAATAAGGTTATCGTCGAAGGTATAGCGTATAGAGAAGTCACCTCTGTAGACGAGCTCAGGCACTACGCTGAAGACGAAGGTCAGAGCGCAGAAGAAATAGCCAAGATCACCGAACCAGCAGAGGAACTCAAGTTCATGGCGGATGGGGTGATTATTCTAAAGTAGTCCTTCCCACCCAATTCTGAACAAAGAACTTATCAGCAAACAGTTAGAATCATAATAGATTTTGATTGCATAAGGTGCTGGCGGGCAGCAATTTGCATTAAAGCGGCATTTGGTGGCACTAAGAGGTAGTCGACCCTACTCATCATAGTAAATAGTCATACTTATTTATTAAAGTCCATTCAAAGCATTAAGGATAGTGCGGGTGGTGGATTCAGTAGGATTATACTTATACTGCATTGCGCATTCAGAATACGCTATCATTCCAGTCTGAATGCTATGATTGATTGATCATCAAATCTTTAGGCATTTGCCTCGACGTCAAGGCTTTCCCCAGCCGAAACTGATGTTTCGGTTCTCTCACTTCTAAGGTCCGTTTAGGACCTAAGATGAAAAAGGCCGAGTTCTGAGAAACTCATAGAATCGATGGTTTTCATAGTGTTACTTAAATGTGCTATTCGGTACTTTTAATAGTTTGATCATTAGGTCAATATCCACGTGGTCATTTATCAGCTCTATAGCTTTAGAGATTTTCCAAGGTGTCCGACGATTGATCTTGACCTCCAATTTACTGATCTTGATGACAGCCCCATAGGTATCCAGATCAGTTCTTATAACAGGAAGACTGTACTTATTTACGTAATCTAGAATAAGATCTGAGAGATCTCCTTCTCCAGTTACCACAATGCCGCAGAGGGGTGTATCCTCAAAATCTTCAGCTTCCGAGATACTGATGATCCTAGAAACCGCTTCATCCAGAACTCTAGAGCTGACCACCAGAAGATTGTCCACGGATTTTTTGAGTGAATCCAAATCGACTAAGGAACCAGCCAGTATTTTCTCCACCTTATTGAATCCTTTTTCATTATTATGTTCTATGGTCCCGCCTATGGACTTGGCGATAGTCCAGATCAAGGGGTAAGCCAGGGTATTATCATAAGGCACGACGCCGAGCAATCTCAGGTCGTTCTTGTCCAGCCAGATCTTGACGTATTTTTCCACCATATCCATCTTGGTAGGGATGACCTTATTGACAATAACCCCTAGTATGGGAATATCATATTCTCTGAAAAGCCCGAGAGACATATTGAGCTTATCTATGGTGCTTCCTATGCCACCCTCAACAACCATTACTACAGCCGCATCCAGTAATTGTGCAACACGAGCATTAGAAACATCCGCAACTGAACCCACCCCAGGATGACCTGTGCCTTCGTAAATAATTGCCTCATGTCTTTGTTCCAGCGTCTCACGGGCTTTGAGAACTATCTCTGACAGATCCACTTCTCCAGGATTATCCAAATACTTGGCAGTGGCACCCTTACCCAAAATTACTGGGCTATGCACCTGTGGTTCTATGTCCAACTTGAGTAAATCTGCAAATAGGACGGCATCTTTATCTACGACACTGCCTTTGATTTTCACATGCATCTGACCTACTGGCTTGCAATAACCTATGTTTATTCCTGCCTTTTTAAAACTAGCTGCCAGACCAAGTGTGGATGTGGTCTTACCGACATGCTGACTAGTCGCCGCTACATAGAGATTCTTAAGTTTCATTTGGGTAAGATAGGAAATAAGCTGCTTCAGCCAGAAGGTTTTTAAAGTTTTAAAAAAAACCAAAGTACAAAAAGGGCTAGGTTCAGCAGAGTCATTTAAGATGGTATGGTGTTAGTCCTGAAAATTAATAGCAAGATGTCGGATCAAGTACATTGAAGTCTGTTTCAGTTAAGTCACAGCAAAGTACATATTGTTAATATATACATATGTTTGTGTTTCCATCCCACCGATTCTGTAATAAGGTTATCAAAATAAGCAAATGACTACTCACAGACTGCAAAATCATAAAACATGAATCAGCTTCAACTACGATTGGTTTTATTGACATTAATATTCATTCAACTTGAGTCATATGGTCAAAGTTGTGATTGTAATGAATACATTTATTTAAATGAACCCACCTCAGCTTCCATTCACAAATATCTAGTCAATACGGATGGTTCACTTACGGAGATCGGCGCTCCATGGTTTGACAATCCTACTGGGGAAGTGAATAGTCCGCACGGTATCACAATGGACCAAAATGGAAACATCTATGTGGGAGAACATGTTATTTCTTCTGATATAAGAAAGATTAGCTGTGATGGAGAACTGCTTCCAGAAAGTGAATTTGCAATTGCCACAGGAGGGCAATTCAATATCGGCTCATTAGATAACTACCTCTATTATAATGAGCGATCCTCAGACATAGTAGAATATGATTTATGTAGTGGTGAAAAGCAATACGCTGAATTTTGTGAAAACACGATTTCAAGTAGAGATTGGGGATTCTACGCTGATCCACGAACTGGCATTATGTACGCGACCTATAATTTAGCGGGAAATACTGATCAGAACTATTTGTGGGTTATGACTCAAGCAGATTTTGACAATGACCCTACCACTTGTGTTACTGCAATTCCAATGGACCCAGAGTTTCCAGCTACTAATGCAGAGATAAGAGGTGTTACAACTGATATGGCCGGAAATATTTACGTAGTGGTTCAGGATGATACAAATCAGTCACCTCCAGACTGCTACATTCTAAAATTTGATGCCAACGGTAATCACCTGGCCACTTCTCCCTCAGATAATGCTGATGATGGCACAGGTTTCAACAAATTAATAGGCGTGGTCTACAGTTACACTGCTGATCTTATATTCGCATCCACAGAAGCAAGTTTTGATGATTGTATTGCCGTTTTTGATACGGACTTAAATTATGTGGGAACAGGAGTACCAAGCCCTGGAGGTGGTGATCGTGGTAAAGGAATAGCCATAATTAAAGAGTGTTGCCCTACTTCTACACCTGTTGTCATAGATACGATACTTTGCGCTACAGGAGGAGAACAGATTTCTTTACAATCTTTGATTAATTGTGAAGGAGCCATATGCGAAGGTGATTGGACACCTGATGCAGGCAACTCTGGAATAACCCTTCGCGGTTGTGATGAGACAGTTTCTTTCACAACAGATGATGCTTGTGGTACTTTCATCCTAGCTTCAGATGGAAATGGGACCCATTCTCAATGTGGACCATTCAACATCACAGTAAATGTTGCTGCTGTCAGTAGTACAGCTGCTACCATCAGCTCTGATGCTACCATATGTACTGGAGAATCATTCATGCTTACTGGCACCTTAAGTGGAAATGGGTCACCCACTTATCAATGGCAAAGCAGTACAACTTCCTGCACTGAGGGCTTCAGTGATATTTCAGGCGCAAATTCATCTGACCTTACTGTAAATCCTACCATGTCAACTTTCTACAGATTAGTTACTAGTACTACCAGTGGTTGTTCTTCTCTCGAATGCATGACAATCAGTAATTGCATGCAGCTTACAATAGACCCAGATTGCTCTAGCAATCCCTGTGATTCCCCCTCATGTGACCCCGTACCTATGGAGACACTTTGTGCGGATGGTAGTGAGTCTTTGACTTTGGCATGTCAGACGTCCACGACGGATGTTAGCTGGTATGATTCAAATGGTAACGCTGTGGGTTCAGGCTGCAACTTAGTTATTACACCTTCTATGGTAGGTGACGGAACTTCAGGAGAAACAATGTGTTTCTACTATGAGGCTAATGATATGTCCGCTTGTTCCGGAGAAACTTGTTGTCCTATCATAATAGAATTAATAGATTGTTGTCCTACGGAGAATTGCTTAGGCATATCAATTACCAGAAACTAAACGACTGAACGCCGAATCATTCTGACCAAAAAAAATGACCCTGCTCCCTATTGGGTTCAGAGTCATTATTTGCTGTGAGAGAAGGATTCGAACCTTCACAGGGCACTTAGCCATAAGACAAAAATCAATTTGTGGTCAATCCATATCTAACGTTTATCATGTTATCCCCACCCTCGAGACAAGAGGGCATGGCTGCCTGTTTCATCACCTCACAATATTTAGTGTCTTACTATAAAGACAACTCAAATGTAACACATCCCTAGTTTCATTGCAAAATATTTAAGCAAATCAATCAATATTTAGAAATATTCAAATTTAATGTATGAAAACCTGAACAATATTGATTACAATAACTTGTTCTTGGCTCGATATTAAATAATATTCATAATTACCTTTCAGTAACAGCTGAATGATGAATTTATACAGTCTATTTTTGGACCAAATACATACTCTGCTTGAATAGAACTCTCATAATTGTCGTCTACTTTACTACCATATGCTCCCTAAGTTCACAGCATATAAACGGCTTGACGGCAGTTGCCACTCCGGACTCATTTCTGATGGACCCCTACCCCCGTCTTGTCCAGACCGAGGCTAATTGGGTCTGTCTCGTACCTTATGGATTCTCCAGGATAGGACAGTCTCAATTGTGGTATAATGTGGACCGGCAATGGTGGGGTGAGAAGCCCATAGGTGTTGTGCATAATATCAAGCTCGCCAGGAAGCAAAACCTCCAGATCATGCTCAAGCCTCAAGTTTACATACCTGGTGGCTGGCCAGGAGATCTGGATTTTGATACGACGGCAGAGTGGGAAGCCTGGGAAGAACAGTACACGGAATTCATTAATTTTTATCTGGACATTGCCATAGAACACGAAGTGGAAATGTTCTGCATGGGGACAGAATTCAAGATCAGTATCCAGAAAAGACCTGAGTTCTGGAGATCCCTCATCCAGGACCTGCGGTGTCGATACGTAGGGCAGCTCACCTACTCATCCAACTGGGACAACTATGATAGAATACCTTTCTGGGACTTGCTGGACAAGATAGGTGTCAGTTGTTATATGCCTTTAAGTGAGGACAGCACACCTACTGGTCATACTCTAGATAAGGCGTGGAAAAAGAAAGTCAGTACTCTCAGAAGTTTTTCTGAGAAAAATGGCAAGCAAATTCTATTCACAGAATATGGTTACCTCTCAGTAGACGGCTGCGCTGGAAAAACCTGGGAACTGGAAAAGAAAGTAAATTCACTGAATATCAATGAACAGGCTCAAGCCAATGCTTTCAATGCTCTGTACCGGAATCTATGGGATGAAGCCTTCTGGGCAGGGGGCTTCATATGGAAGTGGTTCCCCAATGGCAATGGACACGAGGGCTACATGGAAAGAGATTATACACCACAGGATAAAATTGCAGAAGCCATCATAACATCGTGGTTTTCCAAGGATTCCAAAACTGCTAAATAGAAACTCCTCAAATGAAGACTTACAAGACAGTGGCCGGGCTGCAGAAGCGGTTGGGAATGGAAAGGCAACAAGGCAGAACCATTGGCTTCGTACCCACGATGGGTGCTCTGCACCAAGGGCACATGTCCCTGATCGGCTTAGCTGAAGCCGAAAATGACGTCACTGTGGCTAGTGTATTTGTCAATCCTACACAATTCAATGATAAAAGCGACCTGGATAAATATCCCAGAACGCTTAAGCAGGATTCTGCTTTTCTCAAAACTCACGGCTGCGATTATCTGTTTGCCCCCACTACCGAGCAAATCTATCCCAGAGGGGAATCAGAATCCATAGACCTTGACATATCTACGCTTACACAACATATGGAAGGACCCAATCGGCCAGGGCACTTTGAAGGAGTCGTACAAGTTGTCCATCGCCTACTCAGCATTGTGGAACCAGACAAACTATATATGGGTCAAAAGGATTTTCAACAATTCTCCATCATTGCTCATATGCTTAAAACCCTGAAAATGAAAACCATGCTCAGAGTCTGTCCTATCATCCGAGAGACAGATGGGTTGGCCATGAGTTCGAGAAATGTGCGGCTGAAGCCCGATATTAGGGCGAGATCGAGAATACTTTACGAATCGCTGATGAAAACCAAAGCAACCCTTGAAAAAAAATCCCCACAGGCTCTGGAAAAGGCAGCATTGAAAAGTCTCACAATCAAAGACTTCAAACCTGAATACTTCAAGATTGTAGATGGTTACACTTTAGTACCCGTAAAGGACGTCTCACAACATAGCTATGTAGTTGCTTGTACGGCTGTGTGGGCTGGGAATGTGAGATTAATAGACAACATGATCCTAAAAAGTTAGAAAAGTGTTAAAATGGGGTTCGTGTTTAACTTCTGGAGGGGTTTTTGGATTATTAATTGTGAAGTTGTTCTATAATGATTGGCTAGTGTCAGAGACGCCTGTTTCTGCACTAGCTTTTTTTTTGCAGCTACCTCAGGTAATTAAAATTCAAGCATTACGCTGCTAAGCGCAACAGCACCCTTCATTACCTTTGATAATAAAATAGAACGAACCCCTTCTTTTCCATAAATTTGCGGCATGTTATTACAAATGCACAAATCGAAGATCCATAGAGCCACCATCACTCAGGCTAATCTTAACTATGTAGGTTCCATCACTATAGATGAGAACCTAATGGAAGCGGCCAATATACTGGATGGAGAACGCGTACAGATCGTCAATAATAATAACGGCGAGAGACTGGAAACCTACGTGATCACTGGAGAACGAGGTTCTGGTGTCATCTGTCTCAATGGTGCCGCAGCCAGGAAATGTGAGCTCGGTGATATCGTCATAATCATATCTTACGGCTGGATGACTTCTGAAGAAGCGAAGAATTACAAGGCCATCACAGTCTTCCCCAATGAGAAGAATTTGATCTCGTAATCCAGTCTTTTGAATAGCTCCCTGAAATCAGCCATCAAGTTTTTCGTCTTTGTAGGTATCGGCTTACTGTTATTCTACGTACTCTACAATAATCAACAAGCAGCTTATCTCGAGGACTGCAAAATCAAAGGTATCCCTGACGCTAATTGCTCACTGGTAGATAAGATCATAGGCGATTTCAAATCTGTCAAGGTCATCTGGATCGTTGCTATTCTTATTGCCTATATGATCAGTAACCTTATGCGGGCACTCAGATGGAATCAAATGTTTGAACCATTGGGATATAAGCCTAGGGTCATCAATACACTAGGAGCGCTGATGATAGGTTATTTCACTAATCTGGCTTTCCCCAGAATCGGAGAACTCATCAAGACTGGAACTATATCCAAGTATGAAGGCATCCCTTTTGAAAAGGTCATAGGAACGGTCGTATTGGATAGGATACTAGACATCATGGGGTTACTGACTTGTATAGGGCTGGCCATGGTGTTTTCCTTTGGGACTTTCAGGGATTATTTTGCAGAAAACTTTGTGGCACCTAGTCAGGGTAAAATTATCATACTTGGAGTGATCATGCTTGCAGGCATCGTAGGATTATTCATGATGACACGATTACTGCGCAGTGATAAGCTATCCAATCCTTTATTATTAAAGGTCAGAAAACTCTTCGAGGGATTCAAGGATGGAATACTCTCACTGAAGGATGTCAAGAACATCCCCTTACTCATCGCATATACAATAGGTATCTGGACCATGTATTACCTGATGACTTACCTTTGCTTTTTCTCATTTGCACCCACAGCGAATCTGGGTATTGTTGCGGGCTTGGTGGTTTTTGTATTCGGGACCTTGGGAATGGTATTTCCCTCACCAGGAGGGATGGGCAGTTATCACTTACTCATCAGTCAGGCTCTGGTCATCTATGGTGTGACTGGAGCAGATGCTTTTTCGTTTTCCAACATTATTTTCTTTGCGATCAATATTTTCGGGAATGTGTTTTTTGGGATTTTGTTCTTCATATTATTACCTATTATTAATCGGGATTAATAAAGCTTCGTGTCATTTTTTATCTCATGAACATCAACATTTCAAAATTGACATTTAGCATCTTGGCATTGCTATGTGGTGCTACTCCTTAACATGCCTGCTGTATATGCCTATTTAATGTTGACTATCGTCTTTAATTAACTCACCCTGTATTGCATACTCTGTCGCTTTAGGTACAAGGCAATACAATTCAAGGGTCTTCAATGTTCTAATAGACCTTATGTATGACACTAAAAAATAGCGACGAATGAACTGTTACTTCTTATCGATTGTTCCCCAAAGGTTTTATTTCGAGTATGCCCCTGACGAATACGTCAATTCGTAACTGTGAGTATAGATTTCAAATACAATTCCAAATGGATCTTCCACGTAGCACATTTTGAAAGGTTTTTCATTCGGATAATATTCTCTTATTGGCATTCTTTGTTTTCCGCCATAGGATACAATTTTTTTAACCAGTTCCTCAATATTGGGATCTTGCACGCAGAAATGGAAAAGTCCTGTATTAAATGGATTAAATTCAGGTGCCTTTTTTGTTCCGTTAGGAAAACAAAACAATTCAATTCCAATTCCATCCGAAGTGGCTAAATGAGCTATCTCAAATTCATTCCAATCAGTTCCGAAAACATCAATACACATTTGTCCGATTGCGGTTTCTTTATCTTTTTTAACTTTAGAAGGCTCCATAATGACGTACCAACCCATTACTTCTGAATAGAATTTTACAGCCTCATTTATATTTGGAACTGTAATTCCGATGTGCGAAAAGGACTTTGGATAATTTTTATTGTCTTTCATACAATTCAATTTATTAGTAATTATTACAGAATTTTTTCATATGCGTAACAGTATAGCAAGGTGTATAGTTTATACTTTGATCTATTGGATAGGCAAGTAAGTTTACTCGTGATCTATCAGTTTATCATCTATGCTTCCTAAAAGTACATCGCGATAATTTACATTCCAAAAATCATTGACTATTTCTACTGCCCCTACATATCTTCCTCAGGCTGGCTTCATTTTACTATATGCCAATATTTTTTTGAGGGCTGGCTTACAGCTCTCTGTCGCCCGCAAGAATAGCCTGTCCCGACCTGCGGGAAGGACGGCAGTGTGCTGCAAATGCGTTAGCTATGTTTCTTCTTTCGTCCAATGATTTGCTAATAATTCTGCTTGCTTTAATACCGTATCAGTTGCTAACTTCTGAAGATCAGGTGGATAGCCAAACTTCCTTAATGCTCTTTTTACCATCACCTTTAATTTAGCTCGTACGCTTTCTTTTATCGTCCAATCAATGGTTGCATTATTCTTGACAACCTCTGATAAATAGACTGCTAATTTTCTCAATATATCATTAACTAAAACTTCCTTAGCACTCTTGTTTTCTGCTACTGCATAGTAGAATGCTAACTCTTCTTTAGTTAGTCCCGAGTCCTCATCTTCTTTGTCCTTATTTTTTATACTATTGGCTAACTCTATAAGTTCCTCAATGACTTCTGCGGCGGATATGATTTTATTCTGATACTTTTTAATTGAATTTTTTAACATTTCCATTAAGGACTTACTCTGAATTAAGTTAGTTGAGGCTCTTGATTTTATCTCGTCATTAAGTAATTTCTTCAATGTCTCCAGAGCCAAGTTCTTGTGTTCCATTCCTTTGATTTCAAGAAGGAAGTCTTCAGATAATATTGAAATGTCTGGTTTCTTTATTCCTGCTGCATCAAATACATCTATAACTCCTTCAGAAACTAAAGCCTTATCAATTACTTGTCTTATTGCAGATTCTATTTCGTCATCAGAATTGCCAGTTCCAGTAGTGTCGAACTTTTGTAGTCTTGATTTAACAGCTTGGAAGAAGCCTATCTCATCTTTTGCATCTAAGGCTTCCTCATGGGGAATAGCTATGGCGAATGCTTTAGACAATGCAGTGACTTGGTCAATGAATCGCTTCTTACCATCATCTAAGCTCAGTATATGTTCTTCTGCTGCAAGAATGATTTTGAGTTTTGTTTTTGTATCAGCTGTGAAATATTCTTCATATAGAATTTCCTTGTTCTTAGAGATATATGGAGTACTGGGCTCTTCTACCATGGAAATATATTCATCAGAATATCCAGCTTCTGGCTTCTCTAAAAACAACTGAGACACCACCTCCAATTTTTTTAACATCAATTGTACAGCTTGCTCTTGTGCTATTGTCGGATCACCTTTACCGCCACAATCTGAGTAGAACGCTAATGCCTTTTTTAAGTCAGATGCTATACCCAAGTAATCCACGACTAAGCCACCAGGTTTGTCTTTGTACACTCGATTAACCCTTGCGATGGCTTGCTTGCATGACTTGCTTGACTGCATCTTCCTGAGCTGTCGTTGGAATGTCTGGATTTAAGGTAGCTATAGCATCCTTGAGATGATTGGTAAGTACTACTTGGTCATAGCAGGTACGTTGCGAATGATCACTGTCTGGAGCTATCTCAGGGCCATAGCTATAAGTATAGCCAAGACTTTCTAACTCTTCTATTGTATATAGTTCTATGTCGATTTCTGTTATCTTTTTCATAGGCAAGTTTTCAGTGTCGCTCCTCTGGAGCTTAATTTCTGTACATTGGGTCCTATTACAAAGGTTTCGTCCCGCTGGGACTGAACCAATTCTACTCGATATCTTTTAAAAAATAAAAAAGAAAAGAAGCCGGTCTGACGAAGCGGTTTCGGTGTTTTATAGCTTTTGCAATCAACTTCTCTCAAATAACCATCAAATAAGTAATTCTTTGTTTTACCGTGATTTATGATAGCTGCGTTGTGCTATTCAGTATACCCATCAAATAAGATTTGTCTGATTTCTATTGTGAGAATGTCCTGTAGAAGTGCCTTTTTAAGGCAAAATAGCTATCAAGGACAAATTCTCCGATAGAATGTCTCATAGGAAGATTGCTATTAAAAATCCTGTCTCTATGGGACAAAATAGAGAATGCCGAAAATGAATGCTTAACAATAAAAACGGCAATTTGGCAATGTCGTAAACTGCCGTTTTGAAGTATTCTCACTAAGCCATCTTTTAAGACGGCAATAAAAACGGCAATCGGCAGTAACTTCATACCTATATCTGGCCATTTTTCGGCCAATCCGGCCATGATGTTTTGACCGAATAACGGCGATTTCTTAATACTATATTCCGAGAATATTCCTTTTATTCATCAATCCCATTATGCTTGATCTGGATGTATATTCATATCTGGATGCCTTTAATGCAATCTTTCTTGATCAACTCAAATACCACCTACTTAAAGTAGGTGGGTTAAAGGCACCGGACTAAAGTCCTTGTAAGTCAATCCAAAAAGAAGTTGTTCCCTTTATCATTAGGATTCTTTCGATGTCCCTCGATATATTGCTGAACCATCTCATCAGTAATGTTTCCTGCGCTGAATGCACCAAATCCCCTACTCCAAAATCGTCTTCTCCAATATCGCTTTTTCAAATGTGGGTATTCCCTCTGTATCTTTGTTGAAGTTCTACCCTTTAGTTGTTTGAAAATTGAGCTAATTGACAATCTTGGTGGATATTCTATATGTAAATGAACATGATCAGAACTTACTACTCCTTTTAGTATTCTAATTTCCATAGCATCGCAGTCTTGCATCATCAACTCCCGACATCTCTTCTTCACATCACCTCTTAATACTTTGTACCTGTATTTAGTCACAATTATCAAGTGAACTGTCAACCAACTTGTTGTATAGCTGGCTTTCCTTATTTTTGACATACCCTTTTAGTAGCAAAAATACTTAATGAAATTTATCGCTCTAAAGAGCGAGGATTTAAACCTTAAAATGAGACCATTAAAGGTTTTAAGTACTATCTCCTAAGGTGTTTCTCATCCTTGTTCAATATATTAAAAAGTTCTGAAGCCTTGAGTTCTATCCATTTACATAGCTTCACAATGCCGTCTTTAAGAACTTTTTTATCAGACGTTCTTACGCCTATTTGATTTACAGCTAACTGTAGATCATCAGGCAATCTATCTTTTACATGTTTGCCATGGGTGATAGGATCGCTACCTTGGGAGATAAGACTTTTGCCATGGGTGGTAAGCCCTTCAGCTTGTGTGATAAGCCCTTCAGCTTGTGTGATAAGCCCATCGCCTTGTGTGATAAGCAATTATCCCGCGATATAATATATGCCTCTGCCTTTTACTTTTTGCTTCAGTAGTTTGAGTTCTCGTAGAGTTCGTAACTCAGTGGTAGACTTCATATAATCTGTATCTGACATCTGACGATAAGTAGGATTATCAATTGCCCCAACTTCTCTCACAAATATCAAAGCTCGTTTTTGATTATCGTTTAAATCAAATATAGCGTAATGCTCCAACCATTTTAAGTCGTCTTTACTTAGAAAATGATGCAACAAGAGCCGTGCTGAAAATCTACTATCTGAACCATGAGACTCGAAAGCCAGTGGAGCCAAATATCGTGCAGCCAGCAATCTTCTAATTATAGGCTCCTTAGGAGCTGAACCTTTGTAGCCCAACGCCATAATTCTTCTTACTAGCTCCAGAGGAGCGACACCTCTAATCAATCCATTCATACAAGTATTTTTCATTGTATTCAATTTCAAAATTTCTCAAGAATTGAATGTACTCATCTTTGAATGTTGTCTTTTTGTGATGTTCAGGTTGATTGGCTATGTACTTCACGACAGCATCGATTTGTGATTTAGAATAGCTGAAGGCACCAAATCCCTCTTGCCATTTGAATTTTCCGATGATCATCTCTTCTTCATTCATCCATTTGGACGAACTGGCTTTGATGTCTCTGGTCATATCAGAGACGGATATTGCTGGATGCAATCCGATTAGGATGTGGAGATGATCCGGGTTGCAATAAATGGCAATCGGTTTTGATTTTTTGTTAGATACAATACCGCAGATGTATTTCTCAACCTTTTCTCTTATGCCTTCTGAGATAAGATTCTGTCTACCTTGGACGGCAAATACAATTTGGACGTATATCTGGGTGTAGGTATTAGCCATTTTGTTGTTTTTGTGTCGTTCCTACGGAGCTTGGGTTTTTGTTGGTTTCTTCTATTACAAAGTTTTTGTCCCGCTGGGACTTTAACCGCAATCCCTCCAAGCTCAATTCATATCCTCTTTCCATTAATTCTCTCGGGCTATATTTATTTCCTTTTTTATATGGCTCCATTCTTAGTTCATTTTTACCTGCAACTCACCACTCATCAGCTTGGGAAGTAAGGTGTCTCGTAGCTTGGTGAGTTTGGATTTGTCTTTCGTTTTGACTCTGTTTTTGAAAAAGGTGTTCTGCTATGTGATTATATTTCTCAACATAGGTTAATGGATTTTTAGGGCAAGGGAAATCAAATATCGTATCGGGTGAAATCCTCTGACTACCACTTGTCCCTCCAACACCTTATGAAATTTCTCTATAGTTAACATTTCTTGAGGTTAGTAATTTATTATGTTTCTTACTTTGTCAGCCAGCGACAATGTTTGCAATTCCACTTCTATAGATTTGAAGAGTTTTGCCAGTGTTTTCAGATGGTCTTCTTATATAGGTTTTTCATTGTTTTCGACTTTGCTTATAAAAGCTCTATCTACTTCAATGACGGCACCTACTTGTCGTTGAGCCATTTGATTTTCTTCACTGAGTTGTCGGAGTTTATCGCCTAAAGTCAACATAACCAATTCTAGACTTGTCCAGTTTTGGTTAAAAATATGAAATTGAATCTAATGTTTAGGTGGTGGGTGGGAATAGATTGCGGGATGGCAGAAAAGTAATAAGTCTGAAAGAGTCTTTACTCCTTTGAAGGTTGGGAAACTTCACTTTATGCTCTTGGTTCTGATGTTTTATTTATTGAGTTTTTAGTGCCTCGCATGTGGATTACTTTTATATCAGCCACTATGTGATCATAATTCCATCCTATCAAATTTATAAGGAAATTAAGCTATTAAGGTAAATAAAGGGCGAGCATATAAACATACACTTCAGACCTTGGCTACACCTCAGGCGTTACATAGCTGAGGCTGTCGATTAACGCAAGATTTACTGGCTTTTATCCACCTATTGGTGTACTGTTCTTTCAGGATTTCATAATTTCGGTACATGTCACTCACACATAAAGTCATCCAGCCTGAAGAATTAAGCGCCAAGGTGTCAGCAAATCAGGTGGTATTCACCAATGGGTGCTTCGATCTGCTGCATCCTGGGCACGTGGCCTATTTGGCAGCAGCCAAAAACCTCGGAGACTTACTCATCGTCGGTATTAATGATGACGCTTCTGTCAGTCGACTTAAAGGTTCCAATCGACCCATAAATAATCTGGCTGACAGGATACGCATGCTGGTAGCTCTGGAGAGTGTGGATACTGTTATAAGCTTTTCAGAGGATACACCTCTGGAACTCATCAAAAAAGTAAAACCTCAGATCCTAGTCAAAGGCGGAGACTACCAGAAGCACGAAATAGTCGGAGCTAAAGAAGTAGAAGCACTGGGTGGACAAGTCATCGTCATACCTTTTGAAAAAGGCTATTCTTCGACTCGACTCATTGAAAAAATAAAGGCAAGCTGAATATGCAATTACAAGAGGTCATAGATTATCTGCACGGCATCGCCCCTAACGAATATCAAGAGGAATATGATAATAGTGGCTTACTGGTAGGCAATGTGCAGTCAGCCGTCACTGGTATAATGGTCAGCCTGGATGTGACGGAGGCCGTCCTGGAAGAGGCGATATCGCTGGGATGCAATACCATCGTGAGTCATCACCCTATCATATTCAGCGGACTCAAGCGCTTTACGGGCAGCAACTATGTACAACGCATCGTGCAGCAAGCCATCAAGCAAGACATAAACCTGTTTGCGATCCATACTAATCTGGATAATGTCTACGAGCATGGTGTCAATACCAATATTGCTCAGATACTAGGATTGCAGGATATGGAGATTCTTCAACCTAAGCCGGGACTGGAGGCGGCTAAAGTGGGCTCTGGCATCATCGGTCACATAAAGGAGATGGAGGAACTGGAATTCCTCACACATCTGAAGGATAAAATGGCTGTCAATTGTATCAAATATACCGCATTGAGAGGTCAGAAAGTCCGTAAAGTGGCGATCTGCGGAGGTTCTGGGCGATTTTTACTGCCTGCTTCCATTGCCAAGGGTGCTGACATATTCATAAGCTCAGATTTCAAATATCACGAGTTCTTTGACGCAGATGGTCAGATCGTGATTGCTGACATAGGGCACTTTGAGAGTGAGCAGTTTACGACTCAGATGTTATGGACGCTTCTATCAGGGAAATTTAGTAAATTTGCGACCCATTATACGAAAACGAACACAAATCCAGTGAGTTACTTCGTATAACATATTAGAATTTTCAAAATACATTCAATAAATGGCAAAGAAAACTACCCTATCCACTGTCGAGGAAAAATTGAGAGACCTCTTTGAGTTACAGACCATTGATTCCAAAACAGATGAAATCAAGATATTGAAAGGTGCCTTGCCTATCGAAGTCAGTGATCTGGAAGATGAAATCATGGGGTTATCCAAGAGAGTGGACAGACTCAATGAGCAAGTCGATGAGATAGATTCTAAGATCGGAAAGCACAATGAAAACATCAAAACAGCTGAAGCGCTGAGTGAGCGATACAACAAGCAGCTGGACGAGGTTAAGAACAATAGAGAATTCGAAGCCTTGCAGAAGGAAATCGAATTGCAGTCTCTGGAGGTGCAACTCTCAGAAAAGCGTATCAGAGAAGCAAATGAGGAAAAGGTTAAGAAGCAAGAGGTTCTTACGACTGCTCAAGAAAACATGAACGCTAAGAACGAAGAGCTCACCAAGAAAAAAGAAGAGCTGGAGAAAATCATAACCAAGACAGACAAAGAAGAGAAGACGCTAAAAAACAAATCTGACAAGCAACGAGCCAAAATCGAAACGAGATTACTCAAGGCCTATGACAAGGCTAGAAACGCTTACAGAAATGGACTGGCCGTCGTGACATATAGAAGAGGTTCTTGTGGTGGATGTTTCAATAGAATACCTCCTCAATTACAAATAGAAATCGGTATGCGAAAAGAAATTCTTGCTTGCGAGCATTGTGGAAGGGTGCTGGTGGATCACGAGATCGCTGGAATCGCTGTAGAGGAGGAGGTGAGTTGATCACGATAAGATATAAAGAAAAAAGCCCATTGCATTTCTATGATGTATGGGCTTTTTTTCTTTGTCATTCTTGAATACAATCAAAGAATTTCAGATTCAATGTTTGTTTGTCTCGCCGACGAAGTAAACCTTGCTTTCAAGATAGTGAACCTCGTCAACAGCCGAGGCATTGGGTAAAAATTCAAGGCTGGGGCCACCCATCCGCTTTCGCGGTTCTCAGAACTTTCGACTGCACAGTAGCGGAATCAGTCGTTCCTAATTCTTAAATATTTTAAGAAATGGAAAGGCAAACTCCCATAAAAATTAGAATCGATGAATTTTCTTGACGCTTCTTAGATGGGTTATTCAGAAAAACTTATTGTATAGTATCTACACTACCCTCCTCGCTACAGAATTAAAAATACTTGTCTCCTCTCCTGCCCACTCCAGCTCTACTTGCACCAGTCCCGGCTGCTTACCTACTTCCAGACTACCCATAGCCCGACCATAACCCAAGGCAGCTGCACCATTCAGCGTGGCCCATTGCAACAGATCCTTTAAGGGCACATAAGATTGAAACTTCTTTATGGTTTTTATTTCTTCCCAGATGTCCAGTTGCCAGTTGGACATAAGGCTGTCTGTACCTAGGGTCATCTTAGCATTGGCATCGAGGAAGAGCTGGTAATTGGGTAGGCGATTTTCTATGTAAAGATTTGCGTTGGGGCAAGTGGCCCAGTAGACGGCGTCTGACCATTTCTCCGCAGACTTGATGTCTTCTGTGGTGGTCATCGTATTATGTACAAATAGATTTTTTTTCTTAGGCTGCAAGTGCTTCAGCACATAGTTGATGGCGTTTGTGCTGGTGGGTCTGAAATGGTCTAGCGACATCCCTAGACTTTTGAAGAATTTCTTGAAGTCGCCTCCCCCGTGCCTGAACATGAAATTTTCTGCGGCAGTCTCCGAGTTGTGGATGCTGAGGGTGGCTGAGTCCTCATTGGCTTTATTGATGAATTCAAATAGCTGGGGGGTTACAGAGTAAGAAGCATGTGGTACCAGACTTTTTCTATTTCCATTCCCTGTCGACTGGTCTGCATACACCTGTCTATAATTCGCGATGGTCTGCTCTGTCATAGCCGGCTGCATCATATCGAACATCTCGACAAAAGTATAGTAGGCGATTTTTGATTTTTCTTTATTGGCAGCAGTGTCGGCTGTGTTGGAGATGTCTCCTACGGCTTGTATGCCGGAGTTCCACATCTTTGCATCCTGGATTTGTATATGCTCTTGGATGACTGCAGGTTCGTACTCCCTGAGTTTGATGACATTGGAGATGAACGGAATCAGCTTGGTGCCTGTCGAGCAGACGCCTTGCATATGAGATAATTCCAGATGGCAATGTGTATTGATAAAACCAGGCAATAAGATGCCTTTGGAATATTGAATATCAGCAGAAGGAAAGTCAGCCTTGGTGCCGAGCTTTATGATTTTTCCTGCTTCATCTGTAACTACGACACCGTCCTTAATAGGCTCTGAAGAAATGGGCAGGACATAATCGGCACTATAATATCTCATTACAAATTTTTTGCGACGATGCCACTTTTCAGTCTAGGTAAAAACCAAGTGCTTTTAGGAGGAAGCGTTTGTTTCTGATCGGCGATGGTCGTGAGTTCTTTGACTGATACAGGATAGATACAAATCCCTATACCTTTTTCTTTCTTTTGGCTGGATGCTTCTATTCTACTCAAAGGTAGTGTGCCTCCGTAATATTTTATTCTGGTATCGTCTCTGACATCTTTGATGCCCAGGATTTGCTCAAACAAATACTTATTGATGAGTGCACTATCGAGGACGACTTTATTTTTTGATTTTTTAACCACGTATTTTTTCTTCCAGGTCATTTCATACCATTTGGCGTCAATGAAAAAAGTGACCTGATGTTTCTTCTTGGGTTTGCTGGCAGCAGGGAGAGGTTTGATATCAAAATACCTGGATAGTTCTACGATGAATTCTGGCAAACTCATGATTTCAGCGATGTTCACAACTCTATTATAATCCCATATCTTCAATTCGTCAAATGGGAAATAGGCTGTATATAGATTTTTGAAGCGCTTGGCCTCTTTACCCAGCTCTTTGGAGTTACTCAGTAGTCTCATAGTCGTAGATCTGTGATGTCCATCGCCTATGTAAGCTTTGTTGAGCTTACCGAAAGATTTGGTAATAAGCTCCACCTCCTTGGGATCATTTATGACCCATATTTCATGGCTTTCATTTTCGGACTCAAAGGTGATGTCCAAAAGCGCTTTCCCACTGGTCGCCTTGGCTATAATATTGCTTACGGCTTTGATGGGTTTGTAACCGAGTAATACTGGCTTGACCAAGGCTTTCCGCTGTAAGAGCAGATGCATCATCTGCTGTTCCTTGGCGGCCAAGGTTTTTTCGTGCTTCAGGATTTTATGGCGCTTTAACTCCTTGACATCAGTCATCGTCAATAAGCCTGTCTGAGATGTCTTACCATTCTTGATACGATAGACATAATATCCATCCTCGCCCAATTCCTTGAAAATGCCATTGTCCCGATACTCGTTGTAATGGAATTTAATATTTGAAAAGAAAGAAGATGGTGAAGTTATAAGCTCTACTCTTGGATAAGAGGCTTTAAAAGGTGTTATATTCATAAGATTCTACTTGCCCTGCTTAGGTACTCAATTATAACCATTATCAATCAATTCCTACTTTACTGCGTAAAATAAAACTTCTGATTATGTGGGTATGCCTAATTTTGTACTTAAGAATAGCAGTCCAAACACCTCATATTATCAACATTTGTAATGTGAATACTTAACTTCGCTGCATAAAGAAAAATACGCATTATGAAAATCACCTTTCCAGATGGCAATGTCAGAGAATATGATTCCGGCGCCACGGCTATGGACATTGCCAGCTCTATCAGTGAAGGCTTAGCTAGAAATGTACTTTCAGCAACTGTAAATGGAGAACATTGGGATGCCAATAGACCCATCCCCAGCGATGCACAACTGGTGCTGCATACCTGGAAGGATGAGTCAGGTAAATATGCCTTCTGGCACTCTTCAGCCCACTTGCTGGCTGAGGCGCTGGAGGCCTTGTACCCTGGCGTCAAACTAGGCATAGGCCCACCCATAGAAAATGGTTTCTATTATGATATCGATACCGGTGACACCGTGCTGACGCCTGAGGATTTCTCCAAGATAGAAAAGAAGATGCTCGAGCTGGCACAGCAGAAAAACACCTTTGTCAGATCTGATGTGTCCAAGGCAGAAGCCACTGAATATTTTACTGGTAAAGGAGATGAATACAAGCTGGAACTCATAGATGGACTGGAAGATGGACAGATCACCTTCTATAAGCAAGGGAATTTCACGGATCTGTGCAGAGGCCCTCACATTCCACATACTGGTGCCATCAAGGCCATCAAGATCATGAGTCTGGCTGGAGCTTACTGGAGAGGCGATGAGAATCGTCAGCAGATGACCAGAGTCTATGGCATCACCTTCCCCAAGCAGAAAGAGCTCAAAGAATATCTCCATATGCTGGAGGAGGCCAAGAAGAGAGATCATAGGAAGTTAGGTAAAGAGCTGGAACTGTTCATGTTTTCTGAAAAGGTCGGTTCTGGTCTCCCTATCTGGTTACCCAAAGGCACTCAGATAAGAGAAAGACTGCAAGCCTTTCTGAGAGCAGAGCAAGAAAAACTCGGTTACAAAATGGTGGTCACACCACACATAGGCGCCAAAGAATTATACATGACTTCTGGACATTATGAGAAATATGGTGCTGATAGTTTCCAGCCTATAAAAACACCTAGGGACGGAGAGGAGTTCTTACTCAAACCGATGAACTGTCCTCACCATTGTGAGATATTCGGGCATAGACCACGTTCTTATAAAGAGCTGCCGCTCAAAATCGGAGAGTTCGGGACCGTGTACAGATATGAGCAGAGTGGCGAGCTGCATGGCTTATCCAGAGTGAGGGGCTTTACACAGGATGATGCACACATATTCTGTACAACTGCACAACTCAAGGACCAATTCCTAGAAGTACTGCATCTCACAACCAAGGTGCTCGGTAAGATGGGCTTTGATGATTTCACTGCACAGATCTCTTTACGGGATCCAGATAATCCAGATAAGTACATCGGATCTGATGAGAACTGGGATGCTGCAGAATCTGCCATCATAGAAGCGACCAGGGAGGTTGATCTCAAAACAACGACAGAGCTGGGTGAGGCGGCCTTTTATGGGCCTAAGCTCGATTTCATGATCAAGGATGCCTTGGGTAGAAGATGGCAACTGGGTACTATACAAGTGGATTACAACTTGCCGGAAAGATTTGAGCTGGAATACATCGGCTCTGATAATGCTGCCCATAGACCTGTGATGATACACAGAGCACCTTTCGGATCCATGGAAAGATTCATGTCCATACTCATAGAGCATACCGCTGGGAAATTTCCGTTATGGCTAACGCCTGAGCAATATGTGCTGATTCCTGTCGACAATAAGTTTTTGCCATACTGCGAAGAAGTAAAACTGGAACTGGCCAAACACGATATCAGAGGCTTTGTGGATGAACGCAACGAAACAATCGGAAAGAAAATCAGAGATAATGAGATGAATAAAATTCCAATCCTGCTTATAGTCGGAGAAAAGGAAATAGAATCCAAAGGTGTTGCTGTGAGAATGCAAGGCGAGGCGGGAGATCAAGGCACTAAGTCGATTTCAGATTTTGTAAGTTACTTCAACACTCTTTTATAGTCTTATGAAACAGTCACTTTATTTATTCTCATTGCTCATTGCTATCGGATTTGGTTCTTCTTGCAAGACAACCAAGCAACTGGTCGTGGATGAAAATGGCATTCCTGTTCCACAAATAACCTGGGAGAAACAGACTCAAGATCTGGGTACCGTAAAAAGAGGTGAATCCAGAAAACTGGAATATGCATTTACCAATACTGGTTCTGCTGACCTACATATAGAGCTGGTTACTTCCTGCAAGTGTACTAGTCTGGACTGGCCACGTCAACCGATTCCCCCTAATGGGCAAGGTGTGATCAAAGTCACTTATGACAGTACAGGCCAGAAACTGGGACCACTGACTAAAACCATAGACGTGATTGCTGATACTGACCCCATAGTCGTGGAAGCATTCTTTGAGGTTAAAGTCGTGGATTGACATATTTAACAGATTACATTTAAGCATATTTACCTTCTTAAAGAGAAATCATGAAAAAATCATACCTCCTATTTTTTACCCTTGCCTCTACCATCTGTCTCTTATCGAACTCTGGTGGGTATAGTTTGCCTGCCACAGGAGCTCCCGGCAATACTGCAAGTTGCAGTCAGTCCGGTTGCCACTCGGCTGGAAATTTCAATCCTAGTGTCTCCATACAACTTATGGATACTGATGGCAATGAAGTACCTGATTTTATAGGTGGTGAAGCTTATACGGTAACTGTACTTGTCGAATCTCCAGCTACTATCCAGCCCTCTGGTTATGGATTCCAGCTGGTCTGTCTTGATGATTCAGAAGACCCGATCAATGCCTTCGGCGACTTACCGGATGGGGTAAGAACTTTCATGAATGGCGGTAGACGATATCTGGTACAATCTCAGAGACTTCCAGTGGGTCGGATTTCAATTCCATGGACTGCTCCTGCAGATGTAGGCGCTGTGACTTTCTACGCAGGAGCTGCTGCTGTAAACGGCAACGGCACATCTGCCCAAGATGGAGGTGCTGAAGGCAGTGCCACTTTCAGTAGAAACACTTCTGCTGTAACAGCAGGTACCAGAGATGATCTTTTCCAAGTACACCCTAATCCTACTGTGGACTATGTGACAGTAGTAAGTGATGAAGATTTAGAAATAGAAGTCCTTAACATCACTGGCCAGACACTAACCAGCCAGACTGAAAAAGTAATCGATCTTACACAGTATGCTGCTGGTAGCTTTATCATCAAGGCAACTGATGTCGAGGGACTGAGTCAGAGCATTATGGTTGTTAAGAAGTAATACGACTGCCTTGCTGCAAGTTAATCCTGTGCAGTGAATTAAAATGGGTTAGCCAGATAATACAAGTCAAAATACTACAAGTAAAAGCCTTTTCAAAATAATCTGAGAAGGCTTTTCTTTTTAATTCCATAAATAAAAAAGAGCCCCACTCTGCATAAAAAAAGCAGGACCCCATGCTCTAATGTTCAATAATTTAACTCAATTCTGCACGACGATTCTCTCTGAAGTCACCCGCCCATTATTATAAGTCGCAGTTACCACATAGACGCCATTGTCAAAATCTGCAACAGATATTTTATCTTGCTCTTGTTGTTCTCGAGCTGGGATGGACTTCATAAGTGCCCCATTCAAGTCGTACATTGCTAGACTGCTCAGCTTTTGCCTAGGCTCAGCCACTGCAGTAAATTCTAGCGTCGTCGGATTGGGAAAGACATTCAGGCTGAGCTCATAAGTTTCTGCTGGCACTTTGGCCACTGTGGGGTCCACTGCGTTCAGCTCCTTTCTTATCTGTTCGAGATCTGTAGGGAAAAAATCAAGAACTAAAGTCTCACTGAAACCCACGACAATATCCACGACAGCCATCTGAGGTTTCTCATCGACTAATCTAAGGGCTACCAATTTAACTTCTTCCCCTACAGGTACATTCACAAACGTCACCTCACCCACAGCCTTACGTGGACCTACAACACTTCTGATATCCTTATAGATCAAGTAATGTCTCGTCTCTGGCGCCACTTCTACCACCTTTAATTCTGTGAGTTCATAGCCGCCCCTTGTGTACTTATCACAATTGATCCAGCCCAATTTGCTGATGCCCGCTACATAACTTCCAAAACCTTTCCTATCTATCAGACCTGTCTCTTTATACCTCAGCTCGGCTGCATATTTTTCTGCTTCAAAAATCCGCGCGCGCAATTCGCTACAGAAATCAGTTTTCTTAGGATAAATCAAGTAGCCCTCATCTCTGGTTTCTAGTTTCAGTTCTTCTATAATACCACGAGCATAATTCTGGAAGGCTGATTTATATATTTTCCTGTCATCCAGATTGATACGCATAGGATGATTCATAAAGGCAAACATCCGCTTAATGAGCTCAGAGGGTGCTCTCCTATTCTCCATTCTCTGGAGACCCTGAAGAGCAGTTATAAACTTGATCTTATAATTCACCTCCAATAAAGCTTGTCTATGGTCTTCGATTTTTTTCAAGCGTCCATTCACGATGCCGTTCCACACTTCCATTTCTTGCAGATACAGAGGTTCTCTATCTTTCCACTCTTGCAACTTAAATTCGTACTTTTTGTAGACTTCCTTATACTTCTGTGCAGAATAGATCCGATCTGAAGGTGGCAGTGGCATATGACCAAAGCTGGGTCGCACTGGCATCTTCTCGAATTTGAGCTCGGGCTTTTCTAGCTTGCCCATCTCATAATTGAGTATAGGATTCAAGTCTATATCGAGCGGATTGTTTTTGACCTGTGTCGTTGTCAGTGGTGTACCTGTAGGTACCCAAGTCATTCCAGTCTCTGTCTCTTCTGCATAGAATAATTCCATCCCTTCTTCCAAGTTCTGAACCGGGTAGATAATTTCTATCTGTCTGTTCTCTGCGAGCTTCAACTGTTGCCCGCCCGCAGTTGCATTGATATATAGCATCCCTCCAGTCTCCAGCAGATCACTCTTGCTTTCTGTATAGAGATCATGCGCTATAAAATCTGTGAACTGATAAGCTTCTTTGACTTCTATCTTGACTTGCTCCATCACAGAACTGCCATCTAGATGCACAAAGGCCTCGTCAGGAATATATAGACTGGCACCTTTGTCCAGATCTATCATCCTCGCTTCCTGCCCTACTGTATAGTGCTGACTGAGTTTGTCATCTGTACTTATGTGAGTTGTCAATTCATCGACGGTCTCAAAATCAAAATAGCTGTACTTCAATTCCACCCGTCTATTTTCTTGCTTGGCTTCGGTGCTGAGCTGATGATTGGCCAGTTCTTTTTCGCCCTTCCAGTCTTGGTTGAGCTTGTGCTCTGGGAAGCCAAGTCCTACCAGATAATCGGTTACACTCAGTGCTCTGCGCTTGGCCAGTGCTTCATTGTAGCTGTCTGAGCCATCCTGGTCTGTATGGCCTATGACGGAGATGCTGTAATCAGAATGCCTTTCTAGGTCTAGAATAAGATCACTCAAGGTGATTCTGTCTTCGGCGTCAAGGGTGGCCTCGTCGCTTTCAAAATGTAAAAAAGTACTATTGGTAAGTGCGGAGGAAGATTGGGAGAAGAGGCTGGATAGGCTGAGAATTGCCATCAAGCCTACGCAGGTAACGTAGCGATACATAGTGCTGATTTTTAGTTAGTGAATAATGCCCTATCAGCAGAATATTGCACTGCCGATGTTAATATAACCCTAATTAATGAGGGTTATTGTATGGGGAGGAGAGAAATAATTTGATTCTGTGTATCGTCGTGCTAGTCCTTAGCCATTACTAATTTAATTGAAAAAGAAGGTGTCTCAATATTGACACCTTCTTTAAGTTACTCTTAACTAGCTCCAGAGGAGCGACATATTTCCATTCTCTTAGTTTACCACTCAATCAACCTTGATAACTTTCTCAACCAATGATTGCCCATCATTCAAAAGAATATTAACGAAATAGATTCCTCTGGTATACGCAGCCATATCAATTTGAATTTCAGAACCCCTCATTTCCAAGCTCTCTATAAGAGCACCATCATAACCCATCAGCGACACCGTATTCCCTCTTAAATCTTGTGGCAACTTTATAGTAACTAAATCAAAAGTCGGATTCGGTATGATAAGTACCTCTACTATTTCTTCTGCCGCAATATCCTCAGTATGACTCGTAAAGCTTCTCAGCTCTGTGCACCACTCTGGATCAAAACAACCATCTGGAGTCAGCTTAATCAGCCAGGTGTCAGCGCCCTCAAACTCAAATAAAAATGCATCAGTATTGTCACCATTCTTCCAATGAGCATTAGGAAATGAAACACCTGTTCCATACAAAAAGCCGTCTTCTCCTTCAACCATATCTACAATGGTATTTCCTATCGGAGCACCTTCATCATTGTAATCCATCAGTGTCCTCTCCCAAATTATCGATCCATCTTGAGAATTGACTTTCATGATATGTCCTGCCTCATAATTTATCACCTCACTGTCATCCATCATTCCATCATAATTGAGATCGTCTTGTATATTTCCCCATACAAGGATATTGTCATCAGCTGTTACCTCCATATCCAAAGTTGTCACAGAATTATAACGGCCTTCTACTCTCCAATCCTCACTCACTCTATAATTCCTCCATATTTCATTCCCCTTGATGTCTACTCGTGCCCAGACTGGATAACCACTGATATTATCCACTTCCACAATTGTAGAGCCATCTTCTAAGAAAGCCCAGTTGTGACTGTACCCTGCACTTTCTGTATCCCAGGTCCATACCATCTCACCGTTCTTGTCTAAGAGTCCAATCTTGTTATACTGACCTATGGAATTAGGGACTGTCCTTGCATACCCAAAAATTATACTGTCATTGTGAACAACAAAATTCTCAATCCTGGAATCAACATCTTCGAAGACATAAGTCTTCTCCAATGAATAATCTTTTTTATTGATCCAGAGAAAAGTAGACAAGTGCTCAAAAGCTTCCATATTCACTGAAGAGGATACGACATAATGCTCATCAGTCTGAACCAACCCATATGCATAGAGGTAGTTGTTGAGCCATTCAGTGGGATAATAATGGAAAGCCAAACTATCCAGTTCTTCACTGAGAACCAACATCTGTAAGCCATTTTGTTGCTTACCATCAAATAACTCCTCATCATCACTTTGTACATAAAGCAGCCTATTCCCATCTTTTAGAAAATTCTTTGGTCCTGTAACCGGCCATCCCCAATGAATATCTCTTTGCTTCAAAATATTCCCCGCAGTGTCAAACATGGTAATGACAGGTATGTGCTCTGAGCCTCTGAATTTACAACCAATGGTATATATCGTATCACCTGATATTAATATCTGTTGGCCAAGATCCGGAACTTCAAGATCTGAAAAGCTAAAATGCCTCGACCATCCTTGGCCTATGAGATCAACACATAGGAAGATTAAAAACAGGAATAGACTGCTGTACGTTTTCATTATTTACAATTTAATGAATTTTTGAATTACCAAATCTTCACTCGTTTCCAGATCAGTAATTTTGATCAGGTACATGCCATTCTGATAATCGTGCATATCGATTTCCTTATGGACTACGCCTGAAAAGACATCCTCCAAGACAAGCTGACCATTTGTAGAATACACTTTCATTGTGTAGTCCTTGTCATTTCCTGCATACTCGATTGTAAGTTTTTCTGATACGGGATTCGGATAAACTGTTAAGACTAGCTCTTCTTCCACAGTTGTATTTTCCTGAATGTCATCATCTCCACGATCTCTAAGTCTCAGTTCATCTCCACCTAATCTGTCGCCAGTAAGTCTGAGATAAACTGTTCGAGCATAACCGCTATAGGCTTGTACCTTTTCAGCAATTTCCTCAAGATCTCTTAATTCTGGTGCAAGTCCTCTATAACTCATATCCTTATACCATTTCAAATTAATTTTCTGGATTGTCACAAAATCTTGATCCAATGAATTTTCCGGCACCATACTGTTCAGATAAAGTTCAGCTTTCGAGTATTCGCTTATGCTCATATAAGCGCTGTATGCATAAGTCTTGTGCTTAAACTCTGACAATTGATTAACAACTAAGTCTATAGAATTAGCTCTTGCAGCAGAAAACGCAAGCTGTTTCAATCTTGTATCTACCATACTCTCAAGTTCCAGTTTCTGATAGGTTAGTTTTTTTGTTTCACCTTCAGAAGTTTCAGTCAGCAACTCTTCCTGAACACCTTGCAATTGATCTCGTAATTGACGTACATTCTCCAACATTTCTGGTACTGACGGGAGAATATTAGACTGTGCTGCGATTTTTCCTAGAGGCTTTGCATCAGGTGTGCTTCCCGAGCCAGGAGAATTGCCACCACAAGAACCACTCCCAGTAAACGGAGGGCCTTCATTGGTGCCGCCTGACGTAGTATCATCAAAACCAACTGGAGTACCGCAAGGACTATAGAATCCCCATTCTGCTGTTTCAAATTCTCGTTGGTATCTAGTTCTACGCCTACTTACAAGAGGTGTGCCCTTTTCAATAAAATGATCGAATTGCTCCACATATCTTTGCCCGCTATTATTAAAAGGGAATCTTATAGATCTGCTAGAGTTTGTAAATGAGAAGTCATTGGATGAAGCACCACCTAAAGCCACACCCTGTGTAGGAAATATTCTGCCAATGTCAATTCCACCCCATCCATTGATTTCTCCCCATACTTCTAAGTCAGATTGATCGCTTTCATTAAAACAATTTTGATAAAATCTTACCCCAAGGTTGTCCTTATAAGCAGCAATTCCAATGTTTGATCCACTCAACGTGTTAGAGTAGCATAAATTCTCGCCACCGACTGTGCTTGAATATGTAATTGCTTGATCTGCATCAGTTGTACTATTATTATTAACCTGAGACCATGCAGACCCAACAAGTTCTACTGGTCGTTCTACACAAAAAGTATTGTTCTGTACATACAGTCTATCAATGTTATTTACGTTCAATCCTAAGATACCGTAGGTTGTTCCTGAAAAAGAATTGGCACTTCTAAATCTAGTCCCGATCCGACTAGTAAAATCCAAACCATAAGAATGATACAACTCTATGCCTGCATATCCATCATCAGTAGAAAAATGACAATTATTCCATACATCCACATTACCATCATCACTTAGAATTCCACTTATTCCAAAACCGTTGAAATTGCAATTATTGTACTCTACTCCATGGCAACTCCAGTTAGTAACTGAATATCTGATATCATTCAAGAATGTGGTATTGTGAAAATAAGATTGGTCCTCATGATTATACTTCATAAATGCAAGAGATCTATCATTATTGCTGAAAACAGCATTGTCACATGCAATATACCCACCACCTCTCTCCCAGCGAGAATTCAAAATGCCAATTCTTGCAAAACTGATTTTAGCCTGATTCTCTAGTCTTACTATTCCATTTGGAGATGAAGTGTTCCCTAATACAAAATTGGTTTGCTGAACAGCATTCTCTGTACCATGTACAGTAACACCAGACCAAAAATCCGCACAAGGAGCTTTAGTCAATTCTCCTCCATCAACTATAAGTTCAGCACCTCTTCTTACTATTATCTGACCTCTTTCTCCGTTTAAAATTTTGCCTGTAACCGTCAATCTCGCCCCAGGCATTATTTCTATTATACTTCTATTTCCAGTTAAGATGGTTCCTTCCACAAATACATCTGCGCCCGTTTCAATTCTAAGATTCCCCGACACATAGCCGCAAGAGATTGTTTCACTATCAGTCCAACTTTGATCATCACCCTGAAAATTCTGAGCAGCGAGTACAGCCGCTTCTGCATTAATACATCCTGCTCTTGTTGTTCCTGGAGGAGCATTTCCAGGAATAGGGTCTGCTGTCTCCACTAGTATATCTTCAATATCAGGAGGAAGTAAGCATGGATTCACTGCTCTCATCAATGCAACAACACCAGCCACGTGTGGAGTCCCAATTGAAGTACCAAAACCTGATACTCCACAACCATTACTCTCTGTTAATCTTTCTAAACCATGTGTTGCAAATAGAACATCCAAATTTTGATTGGGTTGATTCCCATATTGCCAAAAATCACCATTTGACCCTCCGCCATGATTCAAAAATGCTCTACCCACATGGATTACACCTGGAACATCTTGCAAGTCCTGATGCCAATTAGAAAGCCCAGCTAACAATACTGAAACTCCTTGACAGGTAGCATCTTCCATTGATTGTCTGTTTAAAGAAGATCGCCAAGCAGAAATAGATACAATGCCCAAGCCATCATCAATAATTTGAGCGATGTTACTATTGCTGCCACCTCCACAGTAGGCTTTAACTCTAGTCGCACCCCCTGCACCAGAAATACAGCGATCATTAGTCAATGCTGATACTGCCCCTAACGATTGTAGTCCATGATGCCACTGAGTATTGGGACAATTACTAACAACATTCACAACCTGACCCCTGAGATCATAATGATCAAAATCAGCTTGATTAAAATTAAAATCTGGAACTGCTACTATAACACTTGGATCTCCAGGTGAAATATCCAAGGCGCAATCTATTTCATGGAAACCGAAATGATCCATGACTGTATTATCTGCTTGGAAAGTACATTGACTATAAATAAGCTCAGATGACACTAAAGTTATAATAAAAACCAAATAAAAATGTAAGCTCTTCATTTTAAAATATTTAAAACTCATCTACTATTAACCTTGCGCGAAGTCGTAGATGTTAATCAGTTATTGCGCAGAGCATAAGAATGCAGTTCAGAATAACAGAAGAGCCTTATATTTGCAGTCTCGTCTAGTCGCGGGATCGAGGGTCTGCTCCTGATACGTCAGGTTACGTGGGCTCTCTTTTAGT